>Ga0075430_100004406_pt1 | contig 11886 bp, 8 predicted proteins | sample RhiMetdeltSRZDD4_FD_75294 | JGI IMG/M metagenome (GOLD analysis project Ga0075430, IMG submission 75294) | Populus rhizosphere microbial communities from Tennessee, USA - Rhizosphere MetaG P. deltoides SRZDD4 | ecosystem: Host-associated > Plants > Roots > Rhizosphere > Soil | place: USA... | reverse complement strand
GCCGGGACCCGCGCGACAAGTGCGGGATTGAACCGGCGCACCTCGTCCGCAGATAGACCTGTTCGCTTCATGATTTCGGCAAGCGAAATCGTCCGCGGCGTTCGCATCGCATAGATGCGTACCTGCGGCGTCGAGGCGATCAGGTTCCTGACAATGAAGGTGTTGCCAAAGACCATCTCGGCATAAAGGTGGGAACGGGGACCATAGCTCCGATAGACGTCCTTGTATTCCTTACCCGGCAGTGCTCGCAGGTCACTGGCGAGCTGCGAGCCCACAAAGTATCGGGCACGGACATCTGGTGCCCCAAGGTGCTCGCCGGTGATCAAGGCGCGTCCCACGTTCGTGCCGCCGGCGTTGTGCTCGGACAAGGCGGGGATGAACGATCCGTACTTGGTAGCCAGCACCGACAGATACGCGGCGCAGTAGGGAGCCTGGGTCGTCTGGTTCAGCCCCTCAATGGGTGTCGGTGAGAAGTGGTTCAGCCGCTTCCAGTTCCTCTGCAGCCACTGGCAGAAGCCGATCGCATGGGCCTCTGAGCGCCTCTTACCACTCAGGCCCGATTCGAGAATGACCTGAGCCAGGCCGATATCCGCAGGCACGCCGAACCGCTCGTAAATCGCGCCCCACTCGGCGAGAAAGCGCCCGTACCTGACGGCGTTCGGCAGGAGGGCGTCCCCGCGCGTCGAGTTGTGCGACACCGGCCCCGCGGCGCGCTCGAATAGGAGCGCCACCTGTTCCCGCCGTTCACCCAGTTTGCGAGCGAGCTGTTGACCCTCGAGGATGTGGGCGAGCGCGGGGTCGGCCCATACGGCCTCGTGCGTCCAGTCCCCTTTCGCGGGAAACGTCGCGAGAAGCCGCCCGTCAATGCTGCTCCCAAACGCGATCGAGCGGTCGGGAAGTGTGAAGACGTGCTGCCAGAACGGGTAGCCGGGTCGGTAGGTTTGCATCGCGACGAAGTCGTCCCGTCGTCGCGACGCGGCGACATCGACCGCTCCGTTTGACGCCTGCGCGCGCGATCCGGTGGCGACCTGCGCGATCGCCAAGCCGGTACCGACCTTCGACGCGGCTACCGGAATCGCGGCGGCCAGCGCGACGAGTGCCAGGATGGCCTGCGTTCCGATCGAGCGAGTTCGGATGATGTGTTTGTGCATCGGGCATTGACGAGCGCCACGCAAAGCGCGACGCTCCGCAACAATGACGTGTGATGGCCCTGGAATCTGCAATCGATGCGCCCGTGCGGCTGTGTGAAATTCCGCTCGTCAATGAGAGGATCCAGCCCGGTGTGTTAGAGAGAAATCGCTTGTGGGTGACGACTTTGAAGTCGCGATTCCGAAATTGCCGTCGCCGGCCTGGGGGAGTTGAGGCGGATTGGTCGTTCAGACTCCGAGCTGGCTGGCCAAGTCCTCCATGCTCTTCGCGGCGAAATCGACTGGTACCCGCGGAGCCGATTCTCCGGTTCCCGGTCCGTTCTCTCCGGGTCTTGCGATGTGGGCCGCGCGAAGCCCGTTCGATGCAGCCTGGCGCAGATCGTCGCTGTGAGCGGCGACCATCATCACCTCGTTTGGCTGCAAGTTCAGCGCGGCCGCGGTCATCAGATAGACGGCCGGCTTCGGCTTGAAGTCGCGCGCGATTTCGGAGCCCAAGATGGCATCCCACGGAATATTGTTCCGCCGGGCGATGTCGACCATCAGCGCAATATTGCCGTTCGAGCACGGCGCCAACATGAATTTGCGCTTCAGCCGCACGAAGCCGGGCACGACGTCGGGCCAGGTATCGAGGCGATGCCACGCCAGGTTGAGATCGTCGGCCACCTTCTTGTCGAGTTTTTCCAATCCGAACTTCGGCCTGATCTGGTCGAGCATGCGCCGGTGTAGGATGTCGAGCTTGACGAAGGGCTGGCGTCCGGAGCGCACCTCTTCCATGCTCGGTTGATAGAGCGCGCGCCAGGCATCGGCAAACGCGAGCCAATCGATCTTGTAACCAAGCGGCTTCAAAATACGTTCGGCGTCGCGCGCGACCCCATTCCGCCAATCGACGCAGGTGCCGAACACATCGTAGACGAGCGCCTTGATGCCATCCGAATTCGCGCCCGGTTTTGCCTGCGCGAAAACTTTCGTTGGCGCGAAAACCGCGGGCGTGACAAACGCGCCGGCCGTCACCACAGCGCTCGCCCCCTTTAGAAGGCCCCGGCGAGTGATATTCGTCATCCTCTCCTCCGGTCTTGGACTGGCGTGCGTTGAATGATACCTGCAACCTGAGCCGCCGCAACGGTGCTCGAGTCGACACGTGGCTTCCCGTTGAGTCTCACGTGAAGCGGCGGTATCCTTGGCCCCCAAGGTGGAGCACAGTGGCACCTAGAAATAGGTTGAGCGATTCCGGCGTGTCGCGTCGCGACATTATTCGGCTTGGCGCAGGCGGCCTGGGATTCGGTCTCTTTGGCGGTATCGGTCCCGTGCCACCTGTTCTGAGGCAGGCGAGCCGGGCGGCAGCGGCTGCACAGCCGGGCAGGATTCTCGTGGTCTTCGAGTGGTTCGGCGGTAACGACGGACTGAACACCATCGTGCCGTACGGCGACCCGATGTACTACAAGCATCGGCCGACGATCGGCATCAAGGAGAAAGACCTGCTCGCGATCGACGCGCACGTCGGCTGGCACAAGTCGATGAGCGGGATGAAACATCTGTTCGACGACGGCAAGGTGGCCATCATCCAGGGCGTTGGCTACGACCGGCCGTCGTTCTCACACTTCTCGTCGATTTCGTTCTGGCACACGGCAGCGCCCAACAGCGGAAACGAGTACGGCTGGATCGGAAGGACGGCCTCGGCGATGGATCCTGCCGGCGCGCGCCCGAACATGATCGTGAACATTTCCGATAGCCAGACGCTGGCCGTGAAGGCAGAGAAGCATGTGCCGCTGGTGTTCGTCGACCCGACGAAGTTCCAGCGCGGAGTGTTCGCGCAGGAGAAGGCGGTCCTCGATATGTTGAGCGCGCCGCACGCTCCTGTAGGCGACGCGCACAAGTACGTGCTGGAGGTTACCAGGAGCGCGGCGCAGGCCTCTGAGGTAGTGCGGGCCGCATGGGACGGGTACAAAGGTAAGGACAACCCGGACCTGCGGTTGCTCGACCTGGACAAGGTGGCGGCGCTGATTGAGGCAGACTTCCCCACGACGCTGTATTACGTGCCGCTGCGCAACAGCCTGTTCGACACGCACGTGAACCAGGCGGCGCCCCATGATCGGCAGCTCCAGTACTGCTCGGACGCCATCGCGGGCTTCTTCCAGGAGATGAAGCGGATCGGCAGAGCAGACGATGTCGTCATGTACGTGCACAGCGAGTTCGGCCGTCGTGTGCCGGAGAACACCAGCCTGGGGACGGATCACGGCACGGCGCAGGTGAACTTCGTGATCGGCAATGCGGTGAAGGGCGGTCTCTACGGGAAGCCGCCAAGTCTGACGAACCTCGTGCTCGGCGACAATCTCGAAAACACGACCGACTTCCGTCAGGTGTACGCCACCTTGATTCAGCAATGGATGGGCGCGGACGCCGCGACGGTGCTGGGGCAGAACTTCACGACGATGGATATGTTCCGGGCTTAACAGTCCGTAGTGGAGGAGTCGATGGTCGCTCGCGTGGGCTGGTCTCCGGGGCCGGCGGCCTGGAAGGACGACCTGTCGGCCCTGACCGCAGCCGAGTGGAGCTACGACCGCGCGGCGCATCTGCTGGCGCACGCCGGCTTCGGCGGCACACCGGCCGAGATCCAGAAGCTGGCGGATGCGGGCCTCGAGCGCGCAGTCCGCTCGCTCGTCTACTACGAGAGCATCCCGAATCCGGCGATGCAACCCTTCGTTGAGTCAGGCCTATGGGATCCCACGCTGAACGGGTTCCCGGAAAGCCGGCCCGAAGCAACCGACCGGGCCGAGAAGTCCGGCACCTCGATGGGTGTCGAGACCAAGCCATCGGGCAACCGTCCAGGGCAGCCGATCTCCGACCGCTTCTTCTACTGGCTGCGGGCAACGATGCTCGAAACGCGCCGGCTGGGCTACTGGTGGGCCAACCGGATGCTGCAGACCACGCATCCCGTGGAACAGAAGATGGCGCTCCTGTGGCACGGCCACTTCGCTACCCACGAGAACAAGGTGCGTGACTATCGAAAGATGATGCAGCAGATCGACCTGTTCGAGCGGGGCGCGACGGGCAATCTGCGGGACCTGACAATCCAGGTCGCGCAGAACCCCGCGATGCTGTACTTCCTGGACGCGCAATACAACGTCAAGGGCGCGCCGAACGAGAACTTCGCCCGCGAGGTCATGGAGCTCTTCACCATGGGCGTCGGGAACTACTCAGAGCAGGACGTGCGCGAATGCGCGCGCGCGTTCACCGGGTGGTACTTCGACAACCTTGCGTTCAAGCTGGACCCCGACAAGCACGACGCCGGCGAGAAAACGTTTCTGGGCCGTACGGGGAACTTTGACGGCGTGGATCTCCTGAAAATCATCTTCCAGCAGCCGGTGACCGCGGAATATCTGGCCGGCAAGATCTATCGCTTCCTGGTCCGGGATGAGGTGTCCGCAGAACTGCGCACGAAGCTCGGTGCGGTTCTGCGAGACCACGATTACGAAGTCAAGCCGCTACTCACCGTCATCTTTTCCTCGAAGGACTTCTACAGCCAGGCGAGCTACGGCGGCCACATCAAAGGGCCGGTCGAGCATATGGTCGCGATGATGAAGCACCTCGGTGTCGAAGCCATTCCCGGGGTGCCCGATTTCAATCAGTCCACCATTTCGATGGGCCAGCACCTGTTGAATCCGCCATCGGTGGCAGGCTGGGCCGGCGGTAAGGCGTGGATCACGCCGGGGCTGCTCATTGCCCGCGGCAACGTCGCGCGTGAAGTACTGATTCCCGACGTAACCGGCTTCAAGGACTGGAACTTCACCGCTGGCACCGACGACATTCTTGGTCGCCGGCTGCGGGACGGGTTCGATATCGGCGCGGCCACGGCGGTTAACGATCCCTCTTCCATGAACGAGTTCGACCGAGTTGCCCTCGAGCGCGACGAGCGGTTCAATACCCGGATCTCTGGCTACGTGGGGTGGCAGCAGGCTGCGCGCAAGCTCATTCCCACGCCGCGCCAAGCAGCCCAGTTCGACCTCACCCAGATGGTGCTGGAGAGTGGCGCCAAAACGACCGCCGAAGCAGTCGATTACCTGATATGGCGGACGCTTCGCGTACCACCCGCGCAGGCGGCGCGCGTCGCCTTCGTGGCGTTTCTGACGAAAGAGCTGGGGACAGATAACATCGATCGCGCAAAGACCTACATGGAAGATGCGCTGCGAATGACAGTGCATCTGGTGATGAGTACACCTGAGTACCAGATCGTATAGCGACCGCCTTCGATTCGTTCGACCGTTTTCTGCTGCGATGGTCGGCGGCCTTCAATTGTTGTGACTGCTGAGGACATAGCCGAGCGTCACGGCGACAAGACCGAGCAGTACCACGATCCACGTAGACCTTCGATTCCCCAGGATGCGGCCGACGATGACGAGCGCGACGGCGCTACGATCGCGGCGGCGTACCGCGTACGTATCAACTCCAGCAGAAAGTCGGTTCGCCCCATTCAGTGAGCCTCCTCACCACGTTGCAAGCGACGTCGAAATTGATGCGAACCTGCTCCGAATCGCCCTGAGATGCGGGCTCATCTGTAGTGCCCGTTCCCCGCGTGTCACATGCGTGTTGGCAAAACGCTGCACGGATACTGGTGCTGGCCAGATCGAATCTGTTGACGCAGCACACGGCGTCGCGGCATTGTTGAATGCCCTCCTCGATTCACCAAATTCGACGGGCCTGCGCCGTTGGAAGGAGCAGGAGACGATATGGCAAAGCGCAAAAGAGCTCAAGGTCCAAAACTCCGGCGTCAGTGCGGCGCGATGGCCGCACACATGTTGCTGTTGGAGCAATTTCCCGCATTTCGCGCCAACCAGATGCGGTTGGAAGGCGCCACGGGCCGGCGCCGCGCCACCGAGGTCGACCTCTCCACTGTGGCAATCGTCAAGATCAAGACGGTTGTCAACGTCGTGTACAGAACGGACGCGGAGAACATTTCGGATGCGCAGATCGACAGCCAGATCGCGGTGATGAACAAGGATTTTCGCGCCACGAATCCCGACAAGACCAAGACGCCCACTCCCTGGAAGGGGCTCGTTACGGATGCCCGAATCGAGTTCGGCCTCACGAAGGTGACGCGCACGAGAACAACGAGGGCCAGCTTCACGTTCGACGATGGCGTGAAGCGCGCGGCAACCGGCGGCATCGCGCCGTTCAAGCCGAGAACGCATTTGAACCTCTGGGTGTGTGCGCTCTCGGGCGGGCTTCTCGGATACGCGCAGTTTCCTGGCGGGCCTCAAAATACGGACGGCGTCGTCATCAACTACCTGGCATTCGGCACAACGGGTACTGCACAAGCACCATTCAACAAGGGGCGCACGGCCACGCACGAGGTCGGGCATTATCTCAACCTGCGGCACATCTGGGCCGACACGGAGGACTGTGGCGGCTCGGACGCTGTAGCCGATACGCCAAACTGCGAAGGTCCGAACTACGGCACGCCGACATGGCCGGTGATCACGTGCAACAACGGGCCGAACGGCGACATGTTCATGAACTATATGGACTATACCGACGATGCGGCGATGTTCATGTTCACCACCCAGCAAGTGCTTCGCATGCGGACCGCGCTCGAGGTCTCGCGCCGCGGACTGTCGTAGGCTGCATCGACGGTATCGGCTTCATGCTGGCTGCCGACGACTGGCTGTTCGCTACGACGTGGGTTCACGTATTCGAGGAAGATACGGCACAGGGCGCCGTGTATCGACCTGAAGAGGGATCCGTGCCGCTGTCGCGGCGGCCGCGCGAACGCTTTGCGCTGACCCGCGACGGCTTGGCGCACGTATTCGCGCCAGGTCCCGACGACCGGTTCGTCGAGCATCCAGCAACATGGACGATAGAGGGCGACGAGGTGATCGTCCAACCGCGCGGGCCGGGTGCGCCCTTTCGTATCGTGGAACGTTCACCACAGCGACTCCTCGTGACCCGCGCGATGCCCGAACGCTAAGCGGATTCAGAGATGCCACGAGGTCGAACCCCAATTACGCCGTATGCGGTCAGCGAGCGTGTCACGAGGCAGGCGCGCATTTACGCGGACGAACGAGACCCGCGCATGCCCGTGAGCCGCCCGCTCCGCATCTATACGCTGGACCCCTCGGTCTCCGACCGCATCGGCGGCGTCGCCACAGTGGAGATCCCCTACGAGAAGCTCGAGCCCGGGCCCACTGGCTCCCTGTTCAAGGTCAACTGCGAGGGCGCACCCGATCTGCTCAAGGCGGAGCCGCTCGATCTCGATCATCCGCACCTGCTGTTATCGAGCGGCCTCGCACCTTCCCCGGTCAACGGACGGTTCCACCCACAGATGGTGTATGCCGTCTGTTCGCTCACGTACACCGCGTTCAAGCGTGCGCTCGGCCGGGATATTGCGTGGGCCGTAGAGCCGGAAAAGAACGGCCCGCTCCGGTTGACTGTCCGGCCTTTCGGGTTTCGCGGTCCCAACGCGGGCTACAGCCGGGAGGCCGGCGACCTGTCGTTCGGCTATTTCACCGCGCGCGAGAAGCGCGCCGGGTTCACTCTGAAGAATGGCCTGATTTGCACGGCCTTGAGCCACGACATCATCGCGCACGAGACCACGCATGCGCTGTTGGACGGCCTGCGCGAATCGTTCATGAACCCCACCAATACCGATGTCCCCGCGTTCCACGAGGGATTCTCGGACCTGGTGGCGCTTTTTCTCCACTTCACGTACCGCGACGTCGTCGAACAGGCGATCCGCGACTCGCGCGGCAGCTTTTCCCGCGGCTCGCTGCTGACCGACGTGGCGCGCGAGTTCGGCTATGCGCGGTCGAAGTCGGGAAAGACGAACGCGTTGCGCTCTGGCGTCGATGTTGACGGGATCGCAGCCTTCGACTCCGATGTGCCGCCCACGAAGGCCCGCGGGCCTACCGCCTACGACCCACGGCTCGAGCCGCACGCGCTTGGCTCGGTGCTCGTGTCCGCCGTGTTCGAGGCGTTCGCCACGATTGTGAGGCGGAAGGTCGACCGCCTGTTCCGCATCGCGGGCATCGATCCACAGGCACTCGGCGGCGTGGCGCTGAGCGACGCGCTCGTGCAGGCCATCGCCCAGGAAGCGAGTGAGGTGGCGGGACAGTTTCTCAACCTGTGTATCAGAGCCGTGGACTACTGCCCGCCGGCCGACATGGAGCTTGGCGAGTACCTTCGTGCGCTGATCACGGCCGATGCGGAGATGGAGAAGCGCGACAAGTGGGGATATCGCGAGGCGCTCATGCGCTCGTTTCGGCGCCGCGAAATTTTTCCCGACCACGTGCGCTTCATGACCGAAGACGCGGTGCGATGGGACGGTCCCAGTGACCGCCTTCACATTCCCGCGCTCGCCTTCAGCCGCCTGCGGTTCGCTGGCGAACCGGGGCGGCCCGCCAGCGCTGTCGAGCTGACGCGCCAGGCGCACGCGCTTGGCCGATTCGTCACCGAGCCTGCCCATGCTCACGTGTTTCAGCTTGTCGCTCCAGGCGCACGGCTACCCAAGGGCATCGTCCAGGCGCCGCCCGCGACGGTGCAGTCGGTGCGCGTCGCCCGTCGCGCGACGCCAGACGGGCGAATCCTGTTCGATATCGTGGCGGAGGTGACGCAGACGTGTACGGCAGAGCACGGCGGCGATCTCTTCGAGATGACCGGAGGATCGACGATCGTCATCGACCCGGCGGGCGAGGTCCGATACGTGGTCTACAAGAAAGTGACGAGCGAGAGTCGCCGCTCGCGGCAGCACGCCGCAATTCGTGGTCCGCTGGCACCGCTCTGGGAGAAGACGTCAGGGCGTCGGTATCGGCAGCGACCTGAGATGCTCCGGCGCCTGCACGCGTGGTAAGGCCAGTTTCTGAACCGCACGTTTCGTCATGGGCGGAGAGGCTGAGACCAGACGGCAGGTAAACTGCTCAGAAGCCGATGTCGAACGTGCCGTTCACGATGGGCAGCGTCGCGCGTCCCTTGTAGAGTTGAACGCCTCTCTCCACCACCACGAAGTCGTAGGTTCCGGGATCCACGCCCGCGATGTAGTACTTTCCGTCGTCTCCGGTCAGCGATCGCCCCTTCTCTTGGCCGTTCAAGCTGACGATCACCCATACGGACCGGGCGGGCTTCCCCGCCGAGGTGACAGTGCCTTTCACGAACGTGCGGGAGCTCTGTTGCGCATCCGACACTCCAGAGGACGCGGCCGCGACCAACGCGATCGGAACCGTTACTAGCAACAGATCCTTCATTGCCGTCCCCCTACATCCTGAGCCCGTCAGAGCTAGTGCTCAATCCGGTATTTCACCTTGGCGCCGATCACTTGAACCTCGCCGCTTGGGTCATCCAGCAGTCCCTTTCCACTCCTGCCGTTTGACGAATCCCGGACGACGATGGAGTAGACACCGGCCGGGACGCCCTGAAACGAAAACTTGCCAGCATCGTCGGTCGTGGCCGCCAGCAGGTTGTTGCCCTCCGCCAGCAGGTAGACGTCGTATCCGGTCAGCAGCCGGGCCCCGTCGTCGCTTCTGACAGTTCCACTGATGATCATTGTGTTCGTGCCGACTCTGGGTTCATCGGCGCCGCTGGTCCCGACGACACCGACCCTTTCTCTGAAGTCTTCGAAGTCTCTCTTGAGCTGCGCCAATTCCTGCCTATCACCGCTGCGGAGCTGCGGGACAATGCCAACGAAGGACACGCCGATAGTCGTCAACGCTGTGATCACAGCCGTGCCGAGCACCAACTTCGGGTTTTGAGTGGATGAGGTGAATCCTTCTTCGCTCATCGCCGTCTGTCCTCGTCAGACGAGAAGTGACACGCACAGTCAGTATGGAAACCTGCCAACGGGGTGCCAAGCCGAGCGGGGTCAGCCGGTTACGGCCTCGGCAGCTGCCGACCACGGTCAGCTGTGGTGCGTGAGCAGCTTCGTTGAAGTCGCGCAGTCTTTATGACGCGCATCCGCCTGACGGATGGTGCGCAGGTGCGCGCTGGAGCAAAAAGAGAGGGCGCGCGACTGCCGAACGTCTTTCCGAGATGCGGATGCAATGCAGCGAGTAGCTCGCGACGATGGCATCGCAAGATGGCGGCGCCTCGTTCAGAAACATGCGCCTGCCGCGTTGACGGCCGAACGCCTCAGGCGTATCGTTGGCGGCACCCTGCGCGGCGTGGTGAAGGCAGGCTCCGGCACCAAGGAGGACGTGATGAGACAGTCGTCGCGTCGTTTCACGCTCGTCGCATTGCTGCTGCTCACGACCTGTGCGCGTGCCTGGGCGCAGCTCGCGACGGCCCAGATGAACGGCCGGGTGACCGACGAGAGCGGAGCAGTGCTCCCGGGCGTTACCATCACGGCCACTCAGACTGACACGGGCGCCACGCGAACAGTCGTCACCGATGCGAGCGGCGCGTACGCGCTGCCGAACCTGCCCACTGGCCCGTATCGATTGGAAGCGATGCTGTCGGGGTTTCGCACCTATGTGCAGACCGGCATCGTTCTTCAGGTTGCAGGGGCTCCGGTAATCGCTATCGTGCTCGTGCTCGGAAATCTCGAGGAGACGGTGACGGTTGACGCCGCTGCGCCGCTCGTCGATGTCAAGAGCGCAGGCATCGGGACCGTGGTCGAGAACGAGCGGATTGTGGAGCTCCCACTGCAGGGCCGCCAGGTCACCGACCTCATCCTGTTAGCGGGCGCGGCCGTCCAAACCGGCCAGCCGAACACCCGCAGCTTTCAGGGCGGCGTGAACATCGCGGTGGCTGGGGGGCAGGGGTTCGGCGTGGCGTACCTGCTCGACGGCGCGATGCACAACGATCCTTCCACCGCGGCCGGCCTGCCGCTGCCGTTCCCGGATGCGCTGCAGGAATTCAGGCTGGCGACGAGCGGCCTGTCCGCCGACAACGGCATTCACTCGGGTGCGTCTGTCAATGCCGTGACGAAATCGGGAACCAACCGTTTTCATGGGAACGGGTTCGAGTTCTACAGGGACAGGCGGTTCAACGCGACCAATGTGTTTGCCCCGATCGGGCCGGATGGCAGGCGGCTGGACGATGGCCTGCATCGGAATCAGTTCGGCGGAACGCTTGGGGGGCCGATTATCCCGAACAGGCTCTTTTTCTTCGGCGGCTATCAGCGTACGCAGCTTCGTCAACAGCCGAACGCCAACGTCGGGTATGTGCCGACGCCCGCGATGCTGGCCGGCGACTTTACGGCGTTCGGGTCGGCGGCTTGCAACAGCGGGGGACAAGTGACGCTCCGGGCGCCGTTCATGGGCAACCGCATCGATCCGGCACTCTTCAGTCCCGCTGCGCTGGCGCTCGTCCCATCGCTCCCGAAGACGACCGATCCGTGCGGCGAAATCAGATTTCCATTCGGCGGCGGGGAGAACATCCAGGCGCAGACGGTGATCCGGGCCGATTTTCAACGAACCGCCGACGATTCGATCTTCGCCCGCTACATGGCGACGACAATCGACCAGGACATTCCGGATTTCGACAATATTCTCTCGGCGATGAATCCGGCGACGATCGGCCTGGACAACCTCTCTCAAGCAGTCGTGTTCGGTGATACGCGCGTGTTCGGCAGCAACACGGTCAACTCGCTTCGCCTTGCCTATAACCGTACGCGCGCCTTGCGCCTCAATCGCCCCGGAATCGGCCCCGAGGATCTCGGGATCGGGCCCTTCTACAACTACGAGCCGCACCGCATGGCGCTGAACATCATCGGCGGGTTCACCTTCGGAACCAATGCGGGCAGCAGCAGGGCCCT
>Ga0075430_100004405_pt1 | contig 11891 bp, 11 predicted proteins | sample RhiMetdeltSRZDD4_FD_75294 | JGI IMG/M metagenome (GOLD analysis project Ga0075430, IMG submission 75294) | Populus rhizosphere microbial communities from Tennessee, USA - Rhizosphere MetaG P. deltoides SRZDD4 | ecosystem: Host-associated > Plants > Roots > Rhizosphere > Soil | place: USA... | reverse complement strand
TTACGTTTATCGTCATCTCATTTCTGATCCTGATCGGGTTAATCGGATGGCTCGGGTATCAGTCATTCTCGACCGGCTTCAGCGCCAAGGCTGAGCCGCACTGGCTTGAAGGATTCTTTGCCCGACAGCTGCGATACCTGGCTATTCCTCTGGAAAACCGGAATCTGCGCAACCCCGTTCCCTTGACGCATGACTCCTTGAAGGAAGCACGAGCACACTTCGCCGATCACTGCGCGGTTTGCCATGGGAATAGCGGCGACGGCCAGACGCCCATCGGAAGAAACGTGTATCCCAAGTCTCCCGATCTTCGACTGGCCGATACCCAGGACATGTCAGATGGAGAGCTGTTCTTCATTATTCAAAACGGCATCCGGTTCACCGCAATGCCTGGTTGGGGGACAGGCGACCCTTCCAAAGATACCGATAGCTGGAAGCTCGTACATTTCATCCGACACCTTCCGCGTCTTACACAGGAAGAACTGGAGGAAATGAAAACGTTGAATCCTAAAACCAAGATTGAGTCGGAGGAAGAGGCCGCCTTTGAACGATTCCTCCAAGGCGACGACGCAAGCGTGCCGGGGGCGCCCATTCATCGCCATTGAACCGGCCTAGAAGGAGCCTTCGTTGAGGTACATACGAGATGCGATGATCGTGTTGATGCTGGGGCTAGGTCCTGCTTGGGCGATGGCCCACGGCACCGGACAGCATGTGCTGGGTACCGTGGTTGTGATTGACGCCACCCATATCGAGGTCAAAACGCAGAAGGGTGCCTCCGTGTCCGTCAACTTGACCGACAAAACCACGTTCAGCTCGAAGATGTTGAAACGGCCGAGTGGACGTCCCGAGGCAGGGGACCGCGTGGTCATTGAGGTCATGACGGAAGGGAATGTCATCACCGCCACCGAGGTGCAGTATTCAAGTCCGAAACCGAAGGGAACCAAGTAAGCCGCCATGCCTGTGTTCCATGTTCAACGCACCAGGATGACAGCGGCCGGAGAGGGACTCTCTCCGCTGGTGACACGGGTCGCTGTCACAGGAGTGGCTGTGTTTCTCGCCGTGACGGTCGTGCCCGGCATCGAATCGCAGAGCTTCACCGCCGGGTTGGCGGCAGTCCTCGTGTTGACCTTCCTGAATGCAGTATTGCGGCCCGTTCTCTACCTGGTTTCCCTGCCGCTGATCATGGTGTCGTTGGGACTGTTTATGGTCGTGATCAATGCGCTGCTCCTTCAGGTCACCGCCTATCTTGTGAAAGGGTTTACAGTGGCCGGATTCTGGCCGTCGGTGGGGGGCGCCATTGTCATCAGCCTCGTGACCATTATCCTGAATGTGGTCGTCGGCTTCGAGCACGCGAGCGTCGACGTGCCACCGCCGTCATCGCGTCCCCCCAAAATCCTCAATCCGCGCTGATCTTTGCTGCTGCATGCCGCTTCTCACAGAATCGACACCGCCAGGATGAATCAGTCATGTGTTGAGTTGGCTTCGATGCGCTGCTACAATGCGGTCACTTCTGCAAGGATCCATGACGCCTCCAGCTGAACCGGCCAAGAGTGCCGCCGAAACACACCTGCAACGTACCCTCACGTCGGTGATCAATGGATTGCCGGTCGATGCCGCCTTGGCTGCGATCATCCATCAGGAACAGGGACCGCTGACGGGGCACGTGACTCGCGGATTTACTCCCCGGGACGTGCAGGCCATTCTACGCACCCTGTCGTCACATACGATGTTGACACCGGTCCCGGCATCCGATGAATCGGAGCCCTCCCGCACGGTCCGGCTACGACTCGTGTCGCCCGGCGCCAAATCGCTCCTGAGTATTCCTCTGCGCCACCGTCAGCGGACCTATGGGTTCCTCGTCATTGGCCGGAAAGACAACGCGACGTTCGCAAAAAAAGACAAACTCATGATAGAGCAGGCCAGCGACGAGGTGACGAAAGCCCTCGAGCGCGAGGCGCTCTTTGATCTCAATGTGATCCTCAGCCGACCTTTAGTTGCCCACGAGGCGATTCCCACCGTCGCGACCCCGGATGTGTTTACGCCGGCTCCTTCGCGCGCCACGCCGCAACTCCAGGAAAAAATCTCGGCCCTGCTGAATGAGGCAGGCCAATTGGTTCCGTTTGACCGGGCCTGGATATGTGCGTACGATCCCATCGCAGGAAGCGTCGAAGTCATCGGCATGGCAGGGGAACTGAGAGCCGACCCCAAGGACCAGAAGAAAGACTTAAAGCCGGGTCATCGTCTGGCCCTCGATGCATCGGCGTCCGGCTGGGCGGTCCGACACCGTAAACCCCGCGTCGACCATGACCTGGCTTCGACCCAGGGCCGGTTTCTGGATCACAAGCATCTGTACAAGGATCGCTTCGAGTCCTCCCTGGTAACGCCGTTTTTCCTGCGCGGGCAGGTCGGTGGCACCATCACACTGGCCTCCAAATCTGCCGATCGTTACGCGCTGACGGATGCGAGGGTGTTGGAACCCATCATGCTCAAGCTGGTCGAACTCCTTCAGACAGCGCCACCCGTCGAAACGACCAAGTCCCAGCAATCCGCGCCCGGAGAGCCCGAACCCACGACGCAGGCGCCATTTCCTTTAGAGCCCCTCATCCGGAAGCAGGAGCGGCAGGCAGCGATCGGCGAATTCAGTGCCTTCCTTGCGACTGAGGTCCGCGAGCCCCTGGCCTCGATCAGGGCGCAGCTCGAGGAAGTCACGGGGGAAGGGATTCTCGATTTCGATCCACAGACCCGGGTTGAAAATGCCATGCGGGACCTCATCCGGGTCGAGGCGATTCTCAACGAGATCCTCGATTTTGCAAAGCCACTCGAACTCAACCGCCGGCTATGCCGCGTGCCGGAAATCATCGAAAGTTCGTTGACGGTCGTCGCCACCGAACTCGAAGTGACACGCATCCAGGTCATCAAGGAATACGCGGGCCATATCGCCCCTGTCCGATGCGACGAAGCCAAGATGCAGCAGGTCTTCTTGAGCATTTTCAAAAATGCCATCGAGGCGATGACTCCCGGCTGCACGTTGACAATTTCGATGAGCAATCAAAGGGCCGGACGACATCTCGAAGTACAAATTCTCATCAAGAATAATGGCGCCCCCATTCCAGCCGAACACGTGGACAAGGTGTTCGAGCCATTTTTCACGACAAAGCGGTCAGGGACTGGCTTGGGATTAGCAACCGTAAAGAAAATCGTGGAAGAGCATCAGGGGCACCTTTCCATCGCCAGCGCCCCGGATGAAGGTACGACGGTCACCATCCGTCTCCCCGGCATCAGTCGAGGGCCTGTCCATCGCTACCGCGGTCGCGGCCGCCGCCCCCCACGCCGTTCCAATTAGGACATTCCTTCCGAGTTGCAGGAATTCCCAGCTCACCCACCCGCCCTGAGCGCGCCGAGACGCGCCCTCACCCAGGTTTCGTCCAAATTGCTCAGTTTACCCCCATAGAGAATGGCACCTCATGCTAGTCCCACTGCGGCCGTTGGGCGAGCACCGACACTACTGTGAAAACAAGATCACCTCGGTGCGCGCTCCGGGAGCAAGGGACTAGCGTGGGTGTCGTTCTCAACCCCTTTCCTCCCTTGACACAGCCGGCCAAGGTCGCTAAGATTTGCGCGCTTCTTCGACTTTTAAAGACTATTATCGGCAAGTATCCTTTCACATTCTTTCAAAGGAGTAGGGGTATGAAACTCGTGATTGGCAGTGTGGCAACACTGGCGGGGGTTTTCTTTGCCCTGTCTTTGGCATCAGCAAATCCGGCGTTGCTCCCCAAGCATCCCGGCTATCCTGCAAAACAGGCAAACAGCCCTGTCAACGGTCAGCCCTTGGCGAATGATCCGGGTCAAACCAATGCCAGTGGCGAGAAAGCCGAGGTTCAGGGAGCAATGTCTGATGATATGCACGTGCGCCAACAGCTCATGGACCCGAACAACGAGCGGATCACGAAAAAGGCAGGCGCCGGCCAGCTTCCGAACGTGCAAGGACCCCAGATCCAGATCCAGCCGCCGGTTTCAGCCGCAACCAAGGCTGATGCCAGTTTGGGCGTGAAGTAATCGCATTTTGATTTGAAAGCGGCCTATACGGCTTACGTTGAAGGGGAGGCTATACAGATAGCCTCCCCTTTCGTGTATCGCGTCCACATCACCCTACCTGCTTAGGCGAAATCTCCAGGGCTTTTGAGCCCATGTCCCGGCATAATCGACCCCGATACGTGGATAGGTCCGCACATCCATCCGTTTCACCCGTACAGCCCGGTTCTCCAGCCACAACGTTCGACCGATCGTCAGGTCATAGCGATTGAGATCGAGGTCGATATCCAAGGCGCGGCATAATCGACCGGGTCCATCGACCAATGCTCCGTCGATCTCAATGGCCCGGATCAATACCGCCGCGGGAAACTCCTTCCGTTCTGTCACCACATTCAGGCAATGGTACATTCCATAGATGAGATACACATAGCTCATGCCGGGCGGACCAAACAGCACGTCCGTACGCTTGGTTCGGCCTTTCGAGGCGTGGCAGGCTTTATCGCGCGGACCGACATAGGCTTCGACTTCGATAATCTTGCCGGCGACTTGTCCCTGTCCGTTTTCGCGGACAAGATACTTGCCGATCAACGACCTCGCCACCTCCAGTGTCGGGCGGTTGAAATACCTCCGCTGCAGAATTATCCCGCTCATCTACCCTCCACACTTAGCGTTAGTCCGAAAACAATTTTCACTGACGAGGCGACACTCCCAGCGTCCATTCTGCGTCCTCGCCCTCCAAGGGAGGGAGAGGAGAAAGGTGCGCGAGGGGGATATGGGGAATCATCGTCCTCCGTAACTAAACATCGTGGCCGTGCCATACCGATGTGCGGAGAAGATGTGCGACGTCCACTGGGCGATTGAATAGGACTTTGTAAGAGTTCGCCCCATCGAATAGATCCTCGCGATATTGTCTTGCAGCCTTCTCAAAATGACCGCCTTCTCACCCGCCCAGCCCCTCGGTGCGGTTTTGTACGCGTCTTTTCCCGCTACGGCCGCAGAGAGGCGCACAGCGCGATGAAGAAAGAGCGCCATGTCTATGCGCGCCGGCGAGTCGGTGAGCCGGCAGTGTCCTGGGCCCCTGAGGCTAGCGACATCGAGCTCAAGCGGGCTGCTCAAAAAGGTTCTCCAACAAGACCGCAGGGTGCGCGATGCGAGGAATAACGAGGTTCACGACGCGCAGAATAATGCGCGTCACGTTTGTGAACGGGCGCGAGACGGTGAGCGCCCAGTGTCTTCTCAGCGAGCCGAGAACGAAGTTGGAGATCGTTTTCAGCAGCCTGTCAGCCCGTCAAAAGTACCATGCAATACCTCCCATGACAAAGCGCGGATTCCCCGGAACGAAATGGATGTCGGTCACGCCCGTCGTTTCGTTTCGTAAGCGCGATTCAAAGGCGAAAACGGCTTGCTCCCACTTCGTGTCGAACAGGTTCTGAATGAAGAAAAAGGCTTCGAGGCGTCCATGCGAAAGCTTGATGGGGATCTGATACCGTTCGGTAAGATCGAAGGTGATCCACGAGGGAGATGTGATGCTCCGGTCCTCGGTCAAGGGTCGCACCCCTAGGTAGGTGGCTTGCAGTTGCGAGGTGAGTCCTTCCGGCCATCGCAGAATCAGCGCCCCATACCCGGTAAGTTCCGGAGCCAGCGGAATCGCATCGCCGTTCTTGAACTCGGCGTGTGACCAGGTGATGCTGCCGTTAAAGTACAAGGGGCCGGCGATCTGTCCTCGAGCCGCCACTTCGACTCCGCGCCGCCGCGTCGCGCCGCGTGCCTCGGTTGTACCCTCATCTCCGACGAATACGAGCTCTGAGTTGAGATCGATCGCCCACAACGTGGCGATGAGTTCAAGCCTCTCCGGTCCCCAGGGTTTTGAGCGGAGACCCACTTCATACGTCCTTGCTCGTGACAGCGGCGATGATCCCGGCACAACTGCGGATCGCGCATCGTTGCTGTGAAATCCTTCGCCGTAGTTCGCAAAGAATTCGGTCCGGAGCCAGGGACCGAAAATAAGATTCACCTTGGGCAACACGATCCCGGAACTCGTCGTTCCCAACGGCTGTTCGGGGCAATCGGAACAGCGATTCCGGACGTCAAACGTGAACAGTTCGCTGCGGACCCCGCCGGTCACACGCATCCACGAGGCCGGTTGCACGTCCAGTTTGACAAACGGGGCATAGGACGCTTCCATAATATCGCTGTCGATCGTCGTGCCCAATGGGTTGCGCGTGGTCTGGGTGCCGAGTCGCGCATGGATATTATCTACCCGCGATTGCACACCGACTGTCACGGAACTCTCCAATTCCATCACACGACCGCTGTGTTGATACCCGATATCCCCCCCATACATGACCCGTCGATCCGACTGCTGGATACCATCACCGTTCACGGGGTCATTGAGAAAGAAGGTGAAGTTGGTGAACAGATCGAACTTGTAATACTGCCCATAGGCGTTTGCGAAGAATCGGCCGCCGGACGGAGTATCGTAGTGGTAATTCAAGCGGGCGGTCGATCGAGTGGTGTTTCCTCCCTCGGACGGATCGATCGCTCCAAACCGGTCGAGTGATCCGTCCTGGACCGCCCGCAATGGAATCTCGCCCGAGGCATTCCACTGGGACTTCTGGAACGTCCCGGTGACGCTCAATTCCGATCGACTGGTCGGATTCAGAGTCACTTTCCCTAAAAGGTTTGCGCGGAAGTAGCGATTGTCATGCAGAAACGGTCCATTAGTGTAATAACCCTCTGCCGCAAAGAGGGTCCGTACCTTATCCTTCGTCGGGGAGAGCATCAAGAGATACCGCTGGGTGTCGAACTGCCCCCCCGCTGCCTGCACCAATCCCTCGCGGACGACCTGCCGCGTCTTGAAGTTGACCGCTCCCGCTGTCGCGAAATCGCCCAATTCGACGTGATAGGCGCCTTTGTATGCATCGAGGCCCTCGATCGTTTCTGGAATGATGAAATTCAGATCAGCGTAGCCCTGGCCATGCGCATGGGAGCGAAAGTTGATCGGCATACCGTCGGTAAAGAACGCGACATCGGTCCCGTGGTCGGCATCGAATCCACGCAGGAAATATTGATCGGCCTTTCCTGCGCCGCCGGAGTGTTCCACGGTAATGAGGCCCGGAATCAGCCGCAGAACCTGCGCCGGTCTGCCTTGCGGTTGAAGCACGTATTCTTTGTCGGGAATGAACTGTTGCGACGACGCGGCGACCTGTCGATCAGCATGAACGGATATTTCCGGCACACTCACTTCAGGAATATCCGGATCGTGAGCCCATGCCGTTGCTCCAGCCAGAATCGAGCAGAGGCCGATACAGCCCGCCAACCACGAACGCCCCACAGCCCCCATGCCTTCCACATGTGTGGACAGATGAGGCGTCCACGAAGATCTAGAGCTGGCCTCGGCTGCCCCTCCAGCCGGCCCAGACCCTCGTGATCTGGATGTTCAAAGGAAGAATAAATGGGAGTTCGGCGATCGCCGGGACTCAGCCCGATCTACTCACGATCAGGCCGGAGACGCCTGGCCGATTCCACCATACGATGCTGACAAGGTCCTTTGCGTTCACTGCCGTTCTCCGGTCGCGGATTCGGACGATGATTCTTTCATGCCGGTTCTGATGAAACGTTGTCTTTACCTCCTGAGACCTCTTTCGATTCCTTGTCGGTAGCGGGATCCAATCCTTTCCCGGGCACCAGGTAGTTGACCACGTAGTCCTTGACCGCCTCCGCCAGAGGGGTGATAGGCTCTGAATAACCGGCCGCACGAAGCTTGCCGATATCTGCCTTGGTAAAATATTGGTACCTCGCGCGCAGATCCTCCGGCATCTCGATAAATTCGACCTGAGGCTCGCGTCCCAGCGCCTGAAATACCGCAGACGAGAGGTCCAGCCAGGTGTGCGCTTCCCCTGACCCGATGTTGAATATTCCCGTCGCCTTTTCGCTCGTCGCGAGATGCAGCGTCATGGCCACAGCATCCTTCACGTAGAGAAAATCCCGCCGTTGCTCTCCGTCTCGATAATCGGACCGGTAGCTCTTGAAGAGTTGGATGCGACCGGTCTGCTGCACCTGCACGAATGCTTTATGGACGACGCTGCGCATCTCCCCTTTATGGTCTTCATTCGGGCCGAAGACATTGAAATACTTGAGCCCCACAATGCGGTCCAGTAATCCATGGTGACCGGCATACCGATCAAACAAATGTTTCGAGAAACCGTAGCCGTTCAAGGGGCGCAATCGCTCGGGACGCGGTTCGCCGTCGCTCATCCCCATACTGCCGTCCCCATACGTCGCTGCCGAGGAGGCATACACAAACCTGGCTCCGCTCTCCAACCCCCAGGTTGCGAGCCTCTTGGTAAACTCGAAGTTGTTTTTCACCAGATAGCCTGCGTTACGCTCGGTCGTCGAAGAACAGGCACCGAGATGGACGATCAGTCTGAACTTTCCGAGCGCATGGCTGCCGAGAGCGGGCAACAGATCACCGGCTTCAAGGTAGTCGAAAAACCGCAGCGGGCCCAAATGGCGCCATTTTTCGCTGCACTCTAACTCATCGACGATGACGATATTGTCGCAACCACGTCGATTGAGCGCCCACACCAAGGCGCTTCCGATGAATCCCGCACCGCCCGTCACCAAGACGCGCCCCTTCGAAAGATCCATGGCGTTCACCATCCCAGAACGTAGGCAAATATCAACGGCGCAACGATCGTGGCATCGGATTCGATGACAAACTTCGGAGTCGCTGCGCCAAGCTTGCCCCACGTGATCTTCTCATTGGGAACGGCGCCCGAATACGATCCATAGCTTGTCGTCGAGTCGCTGATCTGGCAGAAATATCCCCACAACCTGACATTCTCAAGGCGCACATCCTGAGACAGCATCGGAACGACGCAGATCGGGAAATCACCGGCGATTCCCCCGCCGACTTGGAAGAATCCTATGCTCCATTTTTCCATGGTCCGCTGGTACCACTGAGCCAATGCCATCATGTACTCGATTCCCGTCCGCACGGTATGCAGATTCCGGAGTTTGCCGCCAAGGCATTGCGCCGCATACATGTTCCCAATGGTGGAATCTTCCCAGCCCGGCACAAATATCGGGAGATCCAGTTGGGCCGCGGCATACAGCCAACTGTCGGCAGGATCGATCTGGTAGTGCTCTTTGAGCTTGTTTTCGCGAATCGCACGGTAAAATAATTCGTGCGGAAAACACCGTTCACCCTTCTTATCCATAGACAGCCACTCTTCCGCCAGGACGCGTTCCACCCTACGCATCGCTTCCGCTTCAGGGATGCATGTATCTGTGACGCGATTGAGATGCTTGTCGAGGAGCGCCTGCTCATCATGTGCCGTCAATTCTCGATACTGCGGCAGACGCACATAATGATCATGGGCCACCAGATTGAAGAGGTCTTCTTCCAAATTAGCCCCGGTGCATGCAATGGCGTGCACCTTGTTCTGCCTGATCATCTCCGCGAGCGACAACCCAAGTTCTGCCGTACTCATGGCGCCGGCCAGCGTCATCAGCATCAGTCCGCCCTGATCCAGGTGTGCACGATACGCTTGCGCGGCATCTTTGACCACGGCTGCATTAAAATGCCGATAATGCCGGTCAATGAATTGTGTCATGTCTCCCATACACGCCTTCCTTTCTGACACGGGGCTGCCTCCCGTCCCCCGATCTATCGGCCGCTTGGTATGAATCGGGCGATAGCATCTCAGTCCCATTGAGCCAGAGTCAAATACAATGTGTCCCCATGCCGTCCGGTCAGCACGAGACCGTCTCCCCTTCCCAACGAATGCCATAGACGTGGGTGCCACCGAAATATCCACTTCCAATAGCAGCCACGACGGCGGCTGGAACCCTTGACAGGGCCTCGTCGTCCGCGTATGTGCTCTGGAAAAGGTTCAGGGCATGGCGGGAGGGGTGGCCGCCTGATGGACACGTTGAATGGCGTGGAGGATCAACGTATCGAGAGTGCGTCCCTCCGTGCCGATGACCTCTACTTTTCGTCGATTGATCGGTAGAAGGAATTTTCGCGCGTGCGAGTCCAGCACGGCTTGCACGACGAGCGGGGTCACCTCGCCGAGCATGGCTCCCGGCATGAGCAGACTGAGGGGACCGATAATCATGTCCGCACTCCCCAGTTGTTGGGTGATCGCCTGCTCTCTCGTCTCGATCTGTGTCGCTCCGGCGCGAGCCATAGCCGCTGCGGAGACCACGTTCAGACCCAATCCGACGACCGCGTGCCCCTCTATTGCAAGGTTTCGGAGGCCTTCCACGATGCGACTGCCGATACCGCCCCCGCGTCCGTCAACGATGCAGATCTTCATCACCGGCTCAACGCCTTTCCTGTCGTTGTCATGGCCAGTTTGCCGTGCTTAACCCCCTTGATGCTGAGGATGGCATCGGCCACTTTCTTGATCTGAGCCCCCTTCCCCTTCACCACGAGGACTTCCAAACAGTGGTCATGGTCCAGATGCACATGCATGCCGGTGAGCACAAGTCCCTGGAAGTTATGTTGCAGATTAGTCAGCTTGTTCGTGAGGTTCCGCACATGATGATCATAGACAAACGTGATGGTCCCGACGGTCTCTTTGTTCTCCGACCATTCCTCGCCGACCAGCTTATCGCGAATCAGATCCCGGAGAGCCTCCGACCGGTTGGTGTACTTCTTGGTTTTGATATGGCGGTCGAAATGATCGAGGAGATGATGATCGAGGGACACACCGAACCGAACGAGCTTTTTCACGATCATCGATACCAGTGCTACGAATTATATAAATGTGGCACGCACGATAACACCGCGTAAGAGTGCAGTCAACGATATAGTTTTCAGCACCAAGCAGTGGCGCTCGGCACCCTGTAGCAAGATGACAACCGGTGATCAGCGCTTTCGCTTTGTGGCCGAGGTGCGCGAGGCGATGAATAAATCGCCTCATGTTTGCGCACGGGCGCGAGTCGGTGAGCGCCCAGTGTCTTCGCTGATGTGTATAGCGAAAGAACGAGCGAGACCCGACCTCAGGAGGCAGAGCGTATAGCTGATAGCTTATGGCTGATAGTCTGATACAAACACTCCTCTAAGAGGCGACCAGCAGGCTGAGATTTACCATTCTCCCAGGTGAGTGCCTCTCGTTAAGGGGAGCAGCCAGACTGTCCTTCACTAGGCGCATTGAGGGAGCACATTCCGATCGTGCGGCCTCTGCGAGCAAGGGAGATAACCTGGTCGCCCGACCTCATTCTCCTTGGATCGGAATGTACAGCACCGTTCCTTGGCGGTTGATCAAGAGGAGGGCGAGATCCGTCGGCTTGAGCGGTTCGGCGAGACGCTGAAACGTACTGAAATTGGCGAGGGGCTGGCGATTGAGTTCAAGAATCAGATCACCGGGCTGGAGACCGGCCACTTCGGCCGTGCTCCCTTCTTCGATGTCGGTCACGACCAAACCAGAATTGGCCGTGAGATCCATTTGTCGGGCCAGCGCAGGCGTAATCTCATCCACAATGACGCCTGCCAGAGGATGCGCGGTCAGATTGGAAGAGGAGGCCGTTTGTGATTTTCGTCCCCGCTCACGCGGCGCTTCCTGTACCACGAGCTCGGCCTGCATGGGTTTCCCTTCGCGAACCAAATCGAGCCGGTGCTTGCTGCCGATCGGCGCGGCCGCGATGAGGTTCCGCAGATGGCCGCTGTCCATCACATCACGACCATCGAACCGCACGACGACATCGCCTCGTTTCAAACCCGCGCGTTCAGCAGACCCCTTTGCCGGAAGATCCGTCACAATCGAGCCTTTGACGTCCGGCAGCCGGAACACCTTCGCCAGCAGCGGTGTCACATCCTGCGTGGACGCGCCAAGGAATCCGCGGACGACACG
>Ga0075430_100004402_pt1 | contig 11894 bp, 10 predicted proteins | sample RhiMetdeltSRZDD4_FD_75294 | JGI IMG/M metagenome (GOLD analysis project Ga0075430, IMG submission 75294) | Populus rhizosphere microbial communities from Tennessee, USA - Rhizosphere MetaG P. deltoides SRZDD4 | ecosystem: Host-associated > Plants > Roots > Rhizosphere > Soil | place: USA... | reverse complement strand
GCCGACGAGACCGAGAAGTGGGCCAGGGTCATCAGCTTCTCGGGCACGACGCTGAGCTGACGGGAACCATGAAACTTCCCCGCCGTCGCTTCCTGCATCTGGCAGCGGGCGCCGCCGCGCTGCCAGTCACATCGCGCATCGCCACGGCGCAAAGCTATCCGTCACGCCAGATCACCATGATCGTTCCGTTCGCGGCCGGCGGCCCGGCGGACACGGTCGCGCGCATCATGGCCGAGCGCATGCGGACGTCGCTCGGCCAAACCGTGATCATCGAAAACGTGGCGGGCGCCGGCGGCAGCATCGGCGTCGGCCGGATCGCCAAGGCGGCACCCGACGGCTACACGTTCGGCATGGGCATCTCGAGCACCCAGGTCGTCAACCCGGTGATCTATTCCCTGCCCTATGACGTGCAGACCGATTTCGAGCCGATCACGCTGCTGGCCAGCAATCCGCACTTCATCGTCGCGAAGAAGGCCAACCCGGCGAACGACCTCAAGGCGTTCATCGCCTGGCTCAAGGCCAACCCGGACAAGGCGACCGCCGGCACCGCCGGCAATGGCAGCCCGCCGCACCTCGGCGCGGTGTTCTTCCAGCACGCGACCGGTACCCGCTTCGGCTTCGTGCCCTATCGCGGCGGCGGGCCCGCCATGCAGGACCTGGTGGCCGGGCAGATCGACCTGATGATCGACGCGCCGGCGACCGTGCTGCCGCAACTGCGTGCCGGCACCATCAAGGTCCACGCCCTCGCCGCCAAGAGCCGGCTCGCGAGCGCGCCTGATGTCCCGACCACCGACGAGGCCGGCCTGCCCGGATTCCATTTCTCGGCCTGGTTTGCGTTGTTCGCGCCGAAGGGCGTGCCCAAGCCGATGGTCGACCGCCTCAACGCCGCGGCGGTGGAGAGCCTCGCCGACGCTAGCGTGCGAGCGCGGCTGGCGGAGTTCGGGCTCGACATCTTCCCGCGCGAGCAGCAGACGCCGCAAGCGGTGACGGCATTGCACAAGGCCGAGATCGAGACGTGGTGGCCGATCATCAAGGCCGCCAAGATCAAGGGTGACTGACCGCAAGATTTTTTTGAGTTCACATTCTTCGTTCCGTCAATCGGTCGCCACGACCGGACAACGTGCAAGGAAGTGCCATGATCAATTCCCGTCGCCGATTTCTGCGTCTGGCGGCGGGCGTGGCTGCGCTTCCCGCCATCTCCAGCAGCGCATGGCCGCAAGCCTATCCGTCTCGGCCGGTGAAGATCATTGTCGGTCTTGCGGCCGGCGGCGCCACCGACATCGTCGCTCGGCTGATCGGTCAGTGGCTGTCGGATCGCCTCGGCCAACAGTTCGTCGTCGAGAACCGGCCGGGCGCCAACGGCAATATCGCCACCGAGGCGGCCGTCAACGCCAGCGCCGATGGCTACACGCTGCTGGCGGTCTCCCCGGGAGCCGCGATCAACGGCGCGCTCTACGACAAGCTCAATTTCGAGTTCCTGCGCGACATCGCGCCGGTCGCCGGCATCCTCCGCGTTGCGAACGTGATGGCGGTGAGCCTGTCGCTTCCGGTCAAGACCGTTCCCGAGTTCATCGCCTACGCAAAAGCCAATCCGAACAAGATCAACATGGGATCGGCCGGCATCGGCTCCTCCAATCATCTGTCCGGCGAGCTGTTCAAGCTGATGAGCGGCGCACCGATGCAGCATGTGCCCTATCGCGGCGCCGCGCCCGCGCTGACCGACCTCATCGGCGGTCAGGTGCAGGTGGTGTTCTCCGCCGTGCCCTCGACTGTCGAATACATCAAGGCCGGCAAGGTGCGCGCGCTCGCCGTGACGTCGACGTCACGTTTGGAAGCCCTGCCCGACGTTCCGACGGTCGCTGAATTCGTGCCCGGCTACGAAGCGAGCAATTGGTGGGGCATCGCTGCGCCCAAGGCCACGCCCGCGGACATCGTCAACAAGCTCAATCAGGAGATCAACGCCGCATTCGCCGATCCCAAGATGAAAGTCCGGCTCTCGGAGCTTGGCGGTGACGTGCTCGCGGGCTCGCCTGCCAGTTTCGAGAAGCTCATCGCCGACGAAACCGACAAGTGGGGAAAGGTGATCCGAACGGCCAACATCAAGGCGAACTGATTTTCGAGTTTCATGCCGCGTTGTTTGCGTTTCACCATTTTGGTCCCAGCAACTGACAACAGTCGAGGAAACGCCATGAATGGGTCCCGCCGCCGGTTTCTGCAGTGCGCGGCGGGTGCCGCCGCCCTCCCCGCGCTGTCCACCGCAGCATGGCCGCAAGCCTATCCGTCGCGGCCGGTGCGGTTCATCGTCGGCTTCCCCGCCGGCAACGCCCCCGACATCATCGCGCGCCTCATCGGGCAAATCCTGTCGGAGCGGCTTGGCCAGCAATTTGTGATCGAGAACAAGCCCGGCGCCGCCAGCAACATCGCGACCGAAACGGCGTTGTCGGCGCCGCCGGACGGCTACACGATCCAGATGATCGTGCTGACCAACGTCTTCAACCAGACGCTCTTTCCGCATCTCAAATTCAATTTCATGCGCGACATCGCGCCGGTCGGCGGCATCGCCGATGCGCCCTACCTGATCGTGATCAATCCCTCGTTGCCGGTGAAGACGATCCCGGAATTCATCGCCTACGCCAAGGCCCACCCCAGCAAGGTCAACTATGCCTCGGGCGGCAACGGCAGTTCGTCGCATATCTTTGGTGAGATGCTGAAATCGATGGCCGGCATCAACCTCACCCATGTTCCCTATCGCTCGAGCTTCATGCCGGACCTTTTGTCCAACCAAGTTCAGATGACCATCAATCCGATCCCGCAGGCGATGGAATATGTGCGGACCGGCACGCTGCGCGCCATTGCGACGACGACCGCGAAGCGGCTCGACTTCCTGCCGGATATTCCGACCGTGGGCGAATCCATCCCGGGCTATGAGGCGATCGGCTGGTATGGCCTCAGCATGCCCAAGAACACACCCGCGGCGTTCGTCAACACGATCAACAAGGCGACCAATGCCGCCCTCGCCGATCCCAAGGTGAAAGAGCGGTTCGCCACGTTGGGCGTCCAGCCGATGCCGCTGACGCCGGCCGCCTTCGCCAAATTCATCAACGACGACTACGAGAAGTGGTCCGGTGTGATCAAGACCACCGGCATCAAGGTGGATTGAGCCGGCGCGATCCTGTTCGCTCGGCGCGCGCGTCGACGGCAAACTCGTCGCCCAGGGTGGCCAGCTAGTTCAACCGAAACTCGCCGTTCAGCGCGCGGATTTCGGCGGGCTTGATCAGCCGTGCGTGCGCGACCGTGACCGAATGCAGCGGGCCTTCGAGCTTCTCGAGCCAGAACGCGAGAAACTTGTTCAGCACCGGAAAATTCGGACAGAGATCGTAGTCCTGCCACACGTAGGTCTGCAGCACCGCAGGGTGGTCGGGCATCCGATAGAGGATCTCGGCCGTGGTCAGTCCGTATCCCCGCAGCTGCTTCTTGAAGCCTTCCGAAACCATGAAAATGTCCTCCATGATCGAGAACAACAGCATCGTGGAACCGGCGTTCCAATTTCAAGCCTAAAAGATAAATTATCTGTGTATTTTCAATGCATTAGCAGCATCCTCTGACGACTGCTGACAAGGCTCCGCAACCACCCTTGCAGCGACACCTACGAGTGCTTCGGAAACGGCGGTATGGCGACACGCGCCGATGCAGCGGGTCTGCACAGCAAAGAGCTGAAAGGTGAAAGCCCGGCACAAGGGCCGGGCTTCGCAGAGGACTGATGGCGCGATCAGTATCTGGCGACGACGGGGCCGCCGAACCGGTAGTTGAGCCTGCCGGTAACGGTGGAGATGCGCAGGTCGTCGCTGAAGCGCTCGGCTCCGAATCGGGTGCCGGAGGACGTCAGGTTGGGGCCCTCGAATGACTTGCTGCCGAAGACCATGTAGTCGTACTCGACGCCGACGCTCCAGTTGCCGGCGAAGCCGTATTCGAGGCCGGCACCGACCACGAAGCCGCTGCGCCAGGCTTTGTTGTCGAGATGACGACCGAAAATATCGAAGTTCGAGGTCTTCAGGTTGGCACCGGCATAGCCGGCCTTGATGTAGGGCAGCCAGTTGCTTGAGGCGTAACCGATGCGGCCGGTGACCGTCGCGAACGTGTCGATCTTCGCGCGCAGCCGGTCGGTTACCGGAAAGAAGATGCTCACGTCGTTACGCTTGATGTCGGCACCATTGAACTGACCTTCGAGCCCGAACACCCAGCTACCGGCCTGCCAGTTGTAGCCGATCTGGCCGCCATACACGGCGCCCTGGGGCTTGATGGTCTGGGTCGGACCGAGAGGGCTAATCCAGCCGGAAGTCCAGAAGCCGCCGAAGCCCGGTAGCAGGTCCTCGTGCTTGTCACGGCTCCAGCCGTAGCCGCCGTTGCCGCCGACATAGAAGCCGGTCCAGTTGTAGATGGGGGCCGGCACGGGCGGTGGCGCCTTGGTATAGCGGGCGAGGTCAGCGGCGGTGGCAGCTCCAGCTGAGACCGCCACTGCCGCGATAGCAATCAGAGATTTCCGCATACTTCCCCCAGAGGCACGTCACATCAAACGATGCAGATGTTGTGTCATGAGCCGACCAGAAATGCTGTAACCGTTCCGCCACACGTCGTAGCAAAGTTCCGCCGCCACCCGGTCAATTATGGCGCATTATCAAAGCATTAGCGGCACCGCTGCCCGCTGCTAACAAAACGCCCGCGGTCGCGCCCGCGTCGCCCGCTACCGCTGACGCCGATCGGATTAACCAAACAAATTCAGATATTTGCGGGACCTGATAGCACTCCCCTGAAATGAGTGCTAAAAATCCACCCGACCCCACTTGCAGGTCAAAAACCAGCGCCCTAAATCGCGCGCAAGCAGCCGCCGGGTGCGCCGGGCGACTGACGATCACAAGACTACCGAATCACTCAACGAGGAGGTTTTCCATGAAGTTCCGTCCGCTTCACGACCGTGTCGTCGTCAAGCGCATCGATGCCGAGGAAAAGACGTCCGGTGGCATCATCATTCCCGACAGCGCCAAGGAAAAGCCGAGCCAGGGCGAAATCATTGCAGTCGGCCCCGGCGGCCGCGACGAAGCCGGCAAGCTGATCCCGATCGACCTTAAGGTCGGCGACATCGTGCTGTTCGGCAAGTGGTCGGGCACCGAGGTCAAGATCGACGGTCAAGACCTCCTGATCATGAAAGAATCCGACGTCCTCGGCGTGCTGGAAGGCACCGTCGCCAGGAAGAAGGCCGCTTAATTTATAACGGAGTTGCAAACAATGGCTGCCAAGGAAGTCAAATTCTCCGTCGAAGCCCGCGACAAGATGTTGAAGGGCGTCGACATTCTCGCCAGCGCGGTGAAGGTCACGCTCGGCCCGAAGGGCCGTAACGTCGTCATCGACAAGTCGTTCGGCGCTCCCCGCATCACCAAGGACGGCGTCACCGTCGCCAAGGAGATCGAGCTCGAAGACAAGTTCGAGAACATGGGCGCCCAGATGGTGCGCGAGGTCGCGTCCAAGACCTCCGACATCGCGGGTGACGGCACCACCACCGCGACCGTGCTCGCCGCCGCCATCGTCAAGGAAGGCGCCAAGGCGGTTGCCGCCGGCATGAACCCGATGGACCTCAAGCGCGGCATCGACCTCGCGGTCGAAGCCATCGTCGAGGACCTCAAGAAGAACTCGAAGAAGGTCACCTCGAACGAGGAGATCGCCCAGGTCGGCACCATCTCGGCAAACGGCGACCAGGAAATCGGCAAGTTCCTCGCCGAGGCCATGAAGAAGGTCGGCAACGAGGGCGTCATCACGGTCGAAGAGGCGAAGAGCCTGGAGACCGAGCTCGACGTCGTCGAAGGCATGCAGTTCGACCGTGGCTACATCTCCCCCTACTTCATCACCAATGCCGACAAGATGCGGACGGAGATGGAAGACCCGTACATCCTCATCAACGAGAAGAAGCTCTCGGGCCTGCAGGAACTGCTCCCGCTGCTCGAGGCGGTCGTGCAGACCGGCAAGCCGCTTCTGATCATCGCTGAGGACGTCGAGGGCGAGGCGCTCGCCACCCTCGTGGTCAACAAGCTGCGCGGCGGCCTCAAGGTCGCGGCGGTGAAGGCTCCGGGCTTCGGCGATCGCCGCAAGGCGATGCTGCAGGACATCGCAGTCCTGACCGGCGGCCAGGCGATCTCGGAAGACCTCGGCATCAAGCTCGAGAACGTGACGATCAACATGCTTGGCCGCGCCAAGAAGGTGATGATCGACAAGGAGAACACCACGATCGTCAACGGCGCTGGCAAGAAGGCCGACATCGAAGGCCGCATTGCCCAGATCAAGGCGCAGATCGAGGAGACCACCTCGGACTACGATCGTGAGAAGCTCCAGGAGCGTCTTGCCAAGCTCGCAGGCGGCGTCGCGGTGATCCGCGTCGGCGGCGCGACCGAGGTCGAGGTGAAGGAGCGCAAGGATCGCGTCGACGACGCGATGCACGCGACCCGCGCCGCGGTCGAGGAAGGCATCCTGCCGGGCGGTGGCGTTGCGCTGCTGCGCGCCGGTGCTGCCCTCAAGGTGCGCACTGCGAACGACGACCAGAAGACCGGCGTCGAGATCGTGCGCAAGGCGACGCAGGCCCCTGCCCGCCAGATCGCGACCAATGCCGGTGAGGATGGTTCGGTCATCGTCGGCAAGATCCTGGAGAAGGACCAGTACGCCTTCGGCTTCGACGCCCAGAACGGCGACTACGTCAACATGGTGTCGAAGGGCATCATCGACCCGACCAAGGTCGTGCGTCAGGCGCTCCAGGGCGCCGCGTCGGTTGCCGCGCTGCTCATCACCACCGAAGCGATGGTGGCCGAGCTGCCGAAGAAGAACGCCCCCGCGATGCCCCAGATGCCGGGCGGCGGCGGGATGGACTTCTAAGCCTTCGCGTCTTCGCGCGAAGTCGAAATGCGAGAGGCCGCCCACGGGCGGCCTCTTTGCTTTAGCGAGACGATCTACCGCACTATTCTCCTTTACGAAAACGTCCCGGCGTATCGCCGAAGCGGCGGCGGAACGCGCGATTGAAATAAGACAGATCGCTGAACCCCGCTTCCAATGCCAGGCTCGCGATCGTCCGGGATCGGTTGGGCTGCGCCAGCAGCAGCCCATATGCGATCACAAGCCGCCGATCGAGAACGTGCTCGGAAAATGTCCGACCGGTTTCCTCCAGCAGGAGATTGACGTAGCGGCGCGTCACGCCAAGCTCACCGGCGACCACGTTGGCGCTCAAGCCCGGATCCGAGGCGCGCGCCTGGATTTTCTCAAGCACCAGTTGGCGGCGCGCTGCCATCAGTCCGCGCTTGGCGATCTCATCGCCACCAAAGCAATTGGCGCCCAGCTGCAATGCCACGATGTCTGCGAGATAGCGCCCAAACGCTTCCGATGCTTGTGCATCGGCCGGATCCGCGCAACGGAAATGCGTCTCCAGCATTGCGATCAATAGCGGCGCATAAGACTTCGATGCATTGTCCAACAACTGCGGATGCGCGCCATAGGCACGTAGTGGCTGGATGATCTCGTCGCGAACCTGGATCACCCAAGTATCGGATTGACTGGTGTCGGATTGATTGGCATCCGATCCGTCGACAGCGCGCTCCCCGAGACAATGCCCTTCGTGCGGCAGCTCGGCGTCGAATACGAATCCCTCTCCCGGACCCAAAATCGAGGCAACCTCGCCTTGGCCGACACCCATGCGGCCGTCCCGCGCGAGCAACAGCCAGACGCCTCGCTCGCACTGACGCGCCACGTCAGGCGTGCGCACGAAATCGGCGGCCGAGCCGCACACCCGTCCGAAGACGGCCGAACCCGTCACGTCGAGGTCGACAAGGCCCCGATACGGCCCGTCGCTCCGGCTGACCAAATCCAATTGAAACAAGCGGCGAACCAAGTGATCGCGAAACGCTTCAAAACGCGCGGCCGGCTCAAGGTCGTCGGTGTTGAAGGAAAATCGCATCGCAGGTTCCCGCGACCAAAAAACCGACCGAGCCTTAAGCGGTCCAGGAAAATGTCATCGTGTAATCGTCATCGTGTCAAGCAGTGGTCGGCAGCTCACATTTCCCAACGAGACAATCGATACTTCCATCCAGGACAATTCTGGTCGGATTCCACATGTGCCGGGCGTTGCCAATACGCAACGGTCACTGAGAATTGTCAGCGATTTCCCGCCAGTACAAGGCAGCTACCATCCAGCCCGAGACCATGCTTGGCGTTGCACCCATGAATGGCAAGTAGTGGAACGACTCATGGGCAACGACATGCAGCGGCAGCAGCCTCTCCTTGAACGCCAGATGACCCGATCGGTCGTGGGACGCTACGTAACTGCGTCGGGCCTCGCCGCGACGTTCGCGATCAGGCGCAGCCTGATGGCAACGGTCTCGTGCCTGGCTTTGACGGGCGCCGCTGCTGCTGCCGATATTCCGGCAAGGGCGCCGGTGAAGGCACCGCCTCCGCCGGTCGTGACCCAGATTTGGGCTGGACCCTATATCGGATTGAACGGTGGTGCGGTTTGGCACCGGACGGCCGTCGATACGACGATACCCGTTGTGCCCTATGACTCGGCCAGAATGACCAAGACGGGTGGCACGTTTGGTGGACAGGTTGGATACAACTGGCAATCGCAGAATTTCGTGTATGGCCTGGAAGCGGACGCGAATTGGGTCGCTGGCGCCGACGGCTCGCAACGGAAAATAGCGAATAACGGTGTTGGCGTTCCCGTCATCTACACCACGAAACTGACGTGGCTCGCGACCGCACGCGCACGCGCGGGCGTCGCGTTTGGCCGGACGCTGGTATACGGCACCGGCGGGCTGGCGGTCGGCGACGCGAAGAACAGTTGGACTTTTGCCGCCTTCTGCTGCGAACTCATCACGAACAACAAGACGAGAGCCGGCTGGACCGCCGGAGGCGGCATCGAGCATTTCATCAGCAATCCGCATGTCACGGTCAAAGCTGAGGCCCTCTATGTCGATCTCGGCAGGACCACGGTGCCAAGCGCGTTCGGCAACGACTACAGGTCCCGCTTCAAGAACACCGCCATTGTCGGCCGTCTGGGCGTGAACCTGAAGTGGTGATGCGCTCGGCTCGCTGAATGACCGAGCGGCCCGCCACACGCGGCGTGTTTGGCTACCAGGTCGACGGAGCGTGCAGGTGGAAATCAAACTGTCATGTCGAACAGCGACTTCACCATCTGATTGTGGGATGTAACCATCCGCGCATTGGCCGCATATGTCAGTTGCGCCGTGAGCATTTGGACCATCTCCTCCGCCAGATCGACGTTAGGGGACGCGACCAGGCCAGCCTCGTTGGCGTATGGCGCGGACGGATCGAAGGTCGCCATATAGCTCGGCGAGACCTCGGTGACGATCGGCCGGGTACCGCCGGTCGACAGTTCGACCTGATCGACACGCTGCGGCGTGTAGGAACGCGGTGCATCGGAAGCATAGTTTCCTTGCGCGTCGGGAAGCGCGCCGTCGGAACGTACGTTCGCGACATTCTGCGCTGAGACCTGCAGGCGCTGGCTTGCCGCCAGCATTCCCGACACTGCAATAGACTGCACACTACTCATGGACCGGCCGAGACCTTTGATTGGCCGGCAACCCTAGTCCGCGCCCGTCAAGACTTCTCTGCGGAGACCCCCTCGAATTGCCGCCTCCCGTTTACGTTCAATTCACCTCACGGGAGGCTCGTGCAGTCGCGGGACATTGTCCCAGAAATACCAACGACCACGAACGAGAGGTGCGCGTACATCCGGCGTCACCTATCGAAGCGCGGTCGTTTGGGCGATGGTACACTGGACAAAACCACCGCCACTTGATGACAAGCTACCGGAGGCGAGCGACGGCGTGATGACAGCAAAAGCAGGGAAAATCCGTATCGGCATCGGCGGCTGGACGTTCGAGCCGTGGCGCGGCGTGTTTTATCCGAAGGGACTGCCGCAGGCGAAGGAGCTGTCATATGCCAGCGAGCGGCTGACATCGATCGAGGTCAACGGCACGTTCTACCGCTCGCAGACGCCGGCCACCTTCCGCAAATGGGCCAGCGAGGTGCCGGATGGCTTCGTGTTCTCGCTGAAGGGGCCGCGTTTTGCGACCAACCGGCGCGTGCTCAAGGAAGCCGGCGACTCGATCAAGCGGTTTCTTGACAGCGGCGTGACCGAGCTGGGCTCGCATCTCGGTCCCCTGCTCTGGCAGTTCGCGCCGACCAAGAAATTCGATGACGCCGACTTCGGCGGCTTTCTCGAATTGTTACCGGACAAATTCAACGGCTGTCACATTCGTCATGTGATCGAGGTCCGGCATGACAGTTTCAAGACGCCGGAATTTGCGGCTTTGCTGCGCAAATTCGCGATGCCGGCGGTCTACACCGACCACGCGCGCTACCCGAACATCGCGGATGTGACAGGCGACTTTGTCTATGCCCGTTTGCAACAAGGCGATGACGAGGTGCCGACCGCCTATCCGCCCAAGGCGATCGCGGCGTGGAGCAAGCGGCTGCAGGATTGGGCGTCCGGCGGCGAGCCCGACGACCTCGAGCGCATCGCGCCGGCGCCGAAGGGCAAAGCCAAACCGCGCGACGTGTTCGCCTATGTCATCCACGAAGGAAAGATCCGCGCGCCGGCGGGCGCGATGGCGCTGATCGAGAAGCTCAAGACCGAATAGTTACTTCCGCTCGTCCCCGCACTCGGGTCCAGCCTTCGGCTGGCCCGAGCACAGGCTCCAGCGGGGACCCAGTCTCAAAAAAGATTCTGGATTCCCGCTTTCGCGGGAATGAGCGGAGGATAGATCAGGGCTTGGCCAAGAGCTGAAAACGACAACGACCACGAACCAAGAGGTGCGCGTACATCCGGCGTCACCCAATGATCGTGGTCGTCCTGAACGGCTTTTCGCCGTTCCAGCAAAGGAACCCTTGCGGGCTCAACTTCGCCTTTCAGTCCATATAGGTGTCGTCTATGACACCCGCAAGACAGTGGAAAACAAAGTTTTTCGCCGTCATGGGGCAGATTAACGAAATCAGGAGGGCCGCCGTTTCGCGCCAGCGGCCCTCCCTCTTCTACGCATGTCCTTTTCGGAAAACCGGTTTTCCGGGACATGCGTTTCATCACGCAGCGTCGGGCGCCTTCAGCCGCACGAGCTTCGTGAGCAGCGCATCGAAGCCTGCACCCTCACCGGCATGCAGATCGATGCGGCCGACCTTCTCCACCAGGCGCTCGATCGACTCGAGCTCCTTGAGCCGAAGCAGAAGGGGGTTGTCCTCCATCAGCTTCGCGGTGTTGAGGAGCGAACGCGTTGCCGCGGTCTCCTCCTGGCGGCGGATCAGGTTCGCCTTCGCGACCCGCTCCGCCTCCACGACCTTGTTCACCAGCTCGCGGACCTCGCCCGGCAGGATCACGTCCTTAACGCCGAGCTCGGTCACCTCGATGCCGGTCTCGGCGACGCGCTCGCGCACGAAGGCACGCAGCTCGGCGTCGAGCGCGTTCTTCGCCGAGAGCACCTCGTCGAGCGTGCGCGACGCCACCGCCTCGCGGATCGCGAACTGCACCAGCCGGTACAGCCACTCGTCCACGTTGGCGACGACCGCCACCGCGCGCTCCGGATCGGCGATGCGGCGGAACGCGGTCAGCGTCACGCGCAGCGCGATGCGGTCCTTGGTCAGCATCTCCTGCGCCGTGATCTCGAGCGCCTGCGGGCGCAGGTCGAGGCGCTTGACCTCGATCTTGCGGCCCGCGGTCCAGAACGCGTGCCGGCCCGGCGCGAGACGCTCGGTGAGCCGGCCCTCGACGTAGAGCAGACCGGCCTCCTGGTTCTCGACCACGTGCTCGGCAACGAGCGTGTTGCGCTCGCGCGCGATCATCGCGAGATGCC
>Ga0075430_100004395_pt1 | contig 11901 bp, 7 predicted proteins | sample RhiMetdeltSRZDD4_FD_75294 | JGI IMG/M metagenome (GOLD analysis project Ga0075430, IMG submission 75294) | Populus rhizosphere microbial communities from Tennessee, USA - Rhizosphere MetaG P. deltoides SRZDD4 | ecosystem: Host-associated > Plants > Roots > Rhizosphere > Soil | place: USA... | reverse complement strand
CTTGACAAGCCGGGCGTGGGGCTACGAGGTGCATCGCACAATTCAACGAACGTGCTATCGATCAACCAGCTGACTATTGACAGGTCTTTCCATATCAGAAATCGAACTGCAGCGCGAGCTTCGCGAAGCGCGCCGCCAGGATGCTGTTCGGCGTGCCCCATGTCTCCGGGGTCGTCACCGAGTAGGTGTTGTTGTACGTCTGACCGGCGCTCGAGTTCATCAGGTTGTAGATATCCACGCCGAGGTTCGCCCGGATGCCGCGGAATCGAAGAATCTTGCTGACGCGCATGTCGACCACGGTGATCTGCGGATAGAACGCTTCGTTGGTGTCGAACAGGTTGATGGTCACTGTCGAGGGATTGCCCGACACCGGGCGGCCGAGGCTTGCCGCAATCGTCGCGGCCGGGACCTGGACGTTGGCCGACTTGGCCGGCCCAGGGCGGCTCAGGACCGTGCCCGACACCTGGACCTCAATGCGCGGAATGACATAGGTGGTCAGCCCCTGGAGCTGGAACTGCCAGTCGGTGAATGTGTCGCAATTTCGCATGCTCGGGCCCTGGGGAATGCCGGTGCCGTAGTATCCCTCAACGATGTACGAGCACCAGTCGCTGCCCTCTGCCCAGACCTGCCCGCCAAACCGCATTGTCAGGCTGTTGTCGAACCGCGAGCTCACCTGGAAGTCAGCGCCGTGCCACAGGTCCTTGCGATTGACGTTCGGGACGTTGTTTTCCAGCCTCGTGAAGTTGTCGAACTGGCCGAACTTGTCTGGATTGATATCCCACAGATCGCCGATTAGCCGTCCGCTCACGTCGCCGAGTCGCGGATCAACTGGGGATTGATACGAATACGGACTGAAATCGGAGTGCCCGGCGGCGCGATTGTGGATGAGCGTCCATTTGTCGATCCATCGGCGGTGTAAGCCTGCCTCGACGGACAGGCGAGGGAGAATCTGCTGCTGGATACCCAAACCGAGCCGCCACTCCATCGGACGCGTAAACCACCCGCGGAACATGTCGGGATCGTAGGACGTCGTGAACACCTCCTGGCCGAAGGTCGTGTTGTTCCATGCCCCGCAGATGTCGCCTCCGACGGCCGTGTTGTTCTGGGCCGCGGGGTTCAGCAGGTCGCAGTCCGGATTGAAGTCGCGGTCGGAATCGGTCCAGGAACGTCCCACCGTCGCCTGAATGCGGCTGATCGGGTTGCCGAGCTGATAGCGCCCGCTGGCCGAGGCCGTGTCGAGATATCGGCCGGCGTGGAACTTCAACGCGGTCTTGCCGTTGCCGAACACGTCGTACGCCACGCTGACCCGGGTATTGAGATCGTTGAAGCCCGTGATGCCGCCGGTCTTATCCTCGGGGAACACGAACACCGCCGGGTGATACTTGGTGCCGCCGAAGCGCTGTTCGGGATAGTACGACGACGTGTAATCGTAGCGAAGCCCGCCTTGCAGCGTCAGCCGTCCGAGTGTCCACTGCTCTTGTGCATAGAGCGCCTCGCTATGCGTCACGATGCTTCCCGTCAACGGATTGGAGCCTAACAGCGTCAAGGACGTCGGGGCCCCGTTACGGAACGTGTACGTGATGTCCTGCGTGTTCTGGTAACTGTTCGTGTCGGAGTACTGGTTCCTGCCTTCATAGCCCACCTTCATGCTGTGGGCGCCGGTCACGTAGGCCGCCGAGGCTCGCCAGCGGGGGGCGAACGCGTGGTTTTCCTGGAAGTTCATCGAACGGTAGGTGATCCCCGTCAGCCCGCCCTGCACGCCCGTATCGTTGATGCGGACAAGATTGCGCGTGTTGTTCCCCTCGCGTTCGCGGCCGCCGTAGTCGTACACGCTCGAGGCGAAGCCCGCATCCAGCAGCAGACGATTCGTCCACGGCGCCTGCCAACTGACCTGGACCAGATGCTGCGGGTACGCGTCCGAGGTGGAGTCCGCTTCGGGCGACGTCGTCGGCGTTCCGCCGAGGTTATGGTGATCCTTCAGGCTCTGCTCATCGAAGTGCAGGCCAAACTTCTGCCGCGCCGTGGCCTGCCACGTCAAACGAACGCTTGTGCCCGACAAACGGGAGTCGGTGTACGCCGGCCGGCTCGTATCAGGTTCATAGAGAAACGCGGTCGGATTCCCTGCGTTCTTGTTGTAGAACATCAGCCCGACTTTCTTTTCCGTCACCAGGTGGCGGGCCGTCACGAAGAACCACACCTTGTCGCGCTTGAGGGGGCCGCCGAAAGCGCCGGTGATGTCGTGGGTACTGTCCAGATCCTCGCTGGCAACCCCGTTCGCATTCTGCGCTCTCAGCTCGTCCGTCACGTTGTCGCCCTGCATACCGCCGTTGGCGAAGTTCAGGAAGAACGACCCGCTCGGGGTGTTGCCTCCCGAGCGCGGGACGATATTGATCTGCGGGCCGCCCGTCTCCGCCTCGCCCAGCCCCCCAGTGGTGACCACGACTTCCTGCACGTTGCCGACGTCCGGTTTGTAGTAGGTGGAGCCGCCGCCACCCTGGTTTATACCGGCGCCTCCTACGGGGCCTCCGGCTTCCATGCCATCGAGCTTGATGTGGCCGTCGTCGCCGCGGCCACCCTGAGCGGAAAAGTCTGTCACCTGTCCGGCGTCCTTTAATCCACCGACATCGACCGTGCCGCTCACGACAACGCCCGGCACGAGCGTCACGACGTTGGCGACATTGCGTGCGGCCGGTATCTCTGTTACGACGGTCCGCGAGAGGACGTCCTGGCGAATCGCGCTCTGCGTGTTCACGATCGGCGATTCGCCGCGGATGACCACCGTTTCCTCGATCCCGCCCACGCGAAGTTCCGCGTTGATCGCCGCTGTGAAGGTGCCCGCCAGCTCGACCCCTTCGCGCTTCAGCGACGCGAACCCGGGGAGCGTCATCGTGACGACGTACGTGCCGGGTGGGAGGTCGACGATGCGGTATTGTCCGCCGCCGTCCGTTACACCCGAACGGACCTTTTCAATCAATGCATCACTGGCTGCTTCCACCGTGACACCAGGTAGGACCGCTCCCGACGCATCCCGTACGACGCCCGTGATCGACGCCTGTGCAAACGCGGTCGTCGCCGCCAGCAGGAGTCCGGCAATCATCACGGTCACTGTCTGCAGTACGCGCATCATACCGACCTCCAGTTCATAGTCCATTCGGCACACGAGGAGAAGACTTCGCGTGCCACGCCACCATTCGACCGGAAGGGCCCCTCGGGACCACGATTGGCCCGACCGTTACGAACCGTTCACAACCAGGCGGAGAGACGCGCCCTCATGGCGTTTTTACGCGAAAGCGACCACGGCAGTTGACGGCAATCTTATTAGCCGTGGCGCGTATCTTACCCGGGGTAGAGGGCGCGGCACGCTGTTAAGACAGTTGGTCGACCAGGCTTTTGGAAGTGCACGCAATCGGGGTGTATCACCAACCGGGTCCGCCAGTCGGTTGGTAATTCAACGATTCCTTAGCGCGTAATGTTCGATAACTCTGTCAGAGTCTCTTTGGATGCCCGCCACCACCCCGTTGGCGTCGGCGAACCGGTCCGTGGCCATCGGGTCGCGCGAGTGGCTGAATCAACTCGTTGCCGATTTCCCTGATGGTTTCGCTCGACATGGTAGTGGGCCATGGACTCGGCTATCGTGCGCCGAAGATGCCGCTCCCTCAGCAGGATCACGCAATCGAGGCACTCTTTTTGATCGACCGCACGAACCGCTCCGCATGCGCGTAGCAGTAGCCGTCGAAACCGCAATGCACAGCATGTCGAGCGACAAGGCGAAGAGGCGGGACAGCTCGTCTTCAGTGTTGGTTCGGTTCGCTGATGACATGACGTGCAGGACACGTGATCATATTGCGCCGCCGAACGCCGCACGGCGAGATGCGCTGACTCGAGACGTCATTGCCATGCTGACGAATGTGTAGGAGGCCACCGATGAACGGACTCAAGAGGATTGCAGGAATTGGAATGTCCGTGCTTGGCCTGTCGATCGGAGTTGCCTTCGGACAAGCACCGACGTGGACGAACGAGCGGGCGATCAATCAATTGACGCCGCATGTGTATCGCTTCGGCGGTCCCCAGAACGGAATGTTCGTCGTCACACCCGCCGGAATCATCGTCGTGGACGGCTTCTGCGACAACATGGAGTGGCTGAAATCAGAGCTGCAGACCCGGTTCAAGGTGCCCGTCAAATATGTCGTGCTGTCGCACGACCATCAGAGTCACATCTGCGACACTCAGGTCTTTGCCGACATCGCTGTCGGAATCGGACACGTGAACATCCTGCCGCACATCATCCGGGAGAAGCGGCGGTCCATCGTGCCCCAGGTGTTGTTCGAAGACATGATGGAACTCCAGTTGGGTGGGATTCGCGTTGTTCTCATCTATCTGGGTCCCACCCACAGCGACAACATGATCTACGTACATGTGCCAGCCGAGGGCGTGCTGTTCGCGCCCGACTTCGCTCGCGGACGGAACATCCTGCCCGACTTCCGCGATCTCGACATTCACAATGCGCTGAAAGCGCTGCGGACGCTGGCTTACCTCCCAGACGTGAAGATCGTGCTCGAAGGACATGACAAGACGACAACGAACCAGGAGGTCGGGTTTCTGGCCTTTCACAGGTATCTGCAGGCCATAAACGATCGCGTGCTGGAGCGGATGGTGGCCGGCAAGAGTCTCGCCGAGATTCGCAAGGAAGTGACGATGGCGGACTTCAAGGAGTACAACCAGAGTCCAGCGCGCGTGATCACGCACGTCGAAACGGCGTACGACTACTTGTGGCGGTACCGTGACGTGCAGACACCCGTGCGGGCGCCGCGCGACTGAGCAGAGGGGGCGGCAACCCTAGAGCGGCGTCGCGGCATCGCCCGCTTTCCGTCCACAACTGGAGGAAGGGTACGCCTTGTGACGATTGAGGTTGCGGGCCATTCCGATTAGGCTCGACTCATCGTGTCCATCGTTGTTTCGCTGCTCCATTCCCTCCGGTTCTTGGTTCGTTCGCGCGCCGTCCTACACATAGAGATCCTCGCGCTTCGGCACCAATTAACCGTCGCGAACCGCTCCCGCTGCCCACGCCTCCGTTTGATCGCCGCCGATCGCGTGCTGTGGGCATGGCTGTCGCACCGATGGTCCGGCTGGCGCCCGTCGTCCGTTCGTTGATTCGTGAGATGTCCACGGCGAACCCTCTGGGGCGCGCCGCAGATTCACGGGGAGCTCCAGAAGTTAGGGACGTGAGCAGACTCTTCTCAGGGTCGGCGTGGTTGTCGCCATCCTGATCATCCTCTGGGTATTTGGCCTTCTTCGGTTCAGCCCGCCCGTGGTCTATTGAGTTTTGAAATCGAGAAGATTACGCAGTCCGTCGATCGACGACAGCCCGTTTCGGCAGCGGCACCGTGACCCTGCGCCGAGTGTCCTTGCGGTCCCCCGCAACCACAAAACTCTCCTCGAGATTTAGATCCCCTCGTTCACGCCCGCAGACGCACCATGCGCGACAACCGCACGAGGCCAGCCTGATCGCTGACGTTGGTAAACGTGGTGACATGTGGGCGGGCCGCTTTCATCCCGGCTGCGGTCGGCTCGTACCCCTCCGTCTCGAGGAGAGGATTCAGCCACACTACGGCGGCCGACCGCCGGTGCAGTTCTCGCATCGCGTCGCGGAGCATGTCCGGCACCCCTACGTCGAGTCCGTCGCTCGCGATCATCACGACGGTATCGCGTCCCACCATACGCTCACCGAACCGCCGCAGAAAATCGCGTAGGCACGCGCCGATCGTGGTCCCCCCCGCCCATGCATGATGCAGGCGATCGAGACGACGCAACTCCCCCGCCGCCGCTCGCCGCACATCGGCTGTCACTCGTTGGAGTCGCGTCGAGAACGTGAACACCTCAACGCGCATCGTGGCGCTGGCCAGAGCGACCGCGATCGTCAGCGTGGTTCGTGTGTATGCGCTCATCGAGCGGCTACCGTCGACCAGCAGCACAATTCGCGGCGCATGGTGCGGGCGGCGCAGCCAACGCGCCGACAACGCCTCCCCGCCAGTCTGCAGGCCTGCCCGCAACGTACGCCGGAGATCGAAGCGTCGTCCCCGGCTCGCCGGCCTCCAGCGACGCGACAGGCCGAGGTGCAGCCGGCGAACGAACAATCGCGCAGCATCGCACCAGGCTTGTTCGATGCGCGGCAACTCGGGCGCGTCGGACGCGTTGGCGTCGAGCGGGCTGTAGCTCGACGCCGCGAACATCGTCGGCTCCTCGAGCCCCTCGCTCGACTGAATCGGAATCATCGGACCGCTGCCCCGCCCGGACACGTCGTCGGCGTCGGCCCCCGATCGCCGCGCATGACGCGCATGATCGGCGTCCGAGTCGCGGCCCTCGGCGTCGGTCCCTGGCTCCCGGCGCGTCGACGGCAATTGATCCTGCCGAACACCGGCAGGCCCTGGAAAGAAGAACCGCGTGAACGCATCATCGAACACAGTGACGTCGTCGAGTGTGCCGGCGAGAATCGGTCGAAGGGCGTGGCGAATGGCGCGCTCGTTGGCGAGATCCACGACGTCGAGCGCACGGGCGGCGTCGTGCAGTTCTCCAGGCCCGATGCGGAAGCCATCCTCGCGGCGCAGCGCTTCGCAGAATGCGGCGAGATTCTCCGGCAGGCTGGCGAATGGATACATCAGCGGCGCGGCGCTGACACGGAACCGAAGCCGAAGTCGGTGTCGAGGCTGTACCCGCCGGATTCGAGGTTCGCGGGCACGTCGCCCAGAATGGGATCGAGCGCCGCGTGATGCGCGTGCATGACGCCACGATCCTCGTGGACCTTCAGCACGCATCCGAGCGTCCGCTCCAGGGTGGGCGCGTCGAGGTGCTCACGGTGCAGGCTCATCAGCGCCATCGCCCAGTCGAGGCTCTCCGCCACGCCTGGCGCCTTCTGCAGTGGAAGCCCACGGAGCGCCTGCATGATCTGCGCTATCTGCTGCGCGAGGCGATCCGACAAACCGGGCACGCGCGCGTGCAGGATTTCGATTTCCTGTGCGAGCGACGGGTACGGGATCCACACAAACAGGCATCGTCTGCGCAGGGCGTCGGACAGTTCCCGAGTGCGGTTGCTCGTGAGGATCACGTGCGGCTTGTGCCGCGCCCGGATCGTGCCCAACTCGGGGATGGTCACCTGCCACTCCGCCAGCACCTCGAGAAGAAACGCCTCGAAGGCCTCGTCGGCACGATCCACTTCGTCGACGAGCAGTACCGGTGACCGATCGCGAGTAATCGCATCGAGCAGTGGCCGCTTGAGCAGGAACTTCTCGCTGAACATGTACGCTTCACGCTCGTCGAGGCTGGATCCTTCCGCTTCGCTCAAACGCGCGTGGAGCATCTGGCGCGGATAGTTCCACTCATAGAGCGCCGCCATCGCGTCGAGACCTTCGTAGCACTGCAGGCGGATCAGCTCCGTGCCGAGCACCTCGGCCAGCACTTTCGCGCTCTCGGTTTTGCCGACGCCGGCCGGCCCCTCGATCAGCAGGGGCTTCTCGAGCGCAAGCATGATCTGCAGCGCGGTGGCGAACGCCTCGTCAACGATGAAGCCGCGCTCGCGGAAGCGGTCGTGGATGGCCGCAGCATCTATCATGGATGGGCCAGGTACGCGTGGGGGTCGTTGAGGAATTTCGTGCGGCAATTCGCGCAGCAGAAGTAGTACATGACGCCGTTGACCTCCGCTTTCTGGCGCGCCGAGGCAACCGTCACGCTCATTCCGCACACGGGATCGACGGCGGTCGCGGACGTGTCCGGCCCGGCGACCGGCGCAGCCGCAGCCGCTGTCGTTGCCGCCACGCGTACGCCGCTCGGACGCGCCTGGACGATTTCTGCGAGGATGGACAGTGCGACTTCGCGCGGAGTCCGCGCGCCCAGATCGAGTCCTGCCGGATTGCGAATCGTCGCAACGCCAGGCACTCCGCGCTCCTCGAGCATCGCGCGCACGGCGGCCCCGCGGGTGCGCGATGCCACGAGTCCGACGTAGGGCACCGCGAACCTCAGGATCGATTCGAGCGTTTCGTCGTCGTAGTGCCCTTGCGACGCCACGACGGCCGCAAGATCAGAGACGGCAGGGCCGGCCTCCCGCAGCATCCCCTCGAGCGCATCGAGCGTGACGACGGTCACTCCGAGCGTGGCGGCTTCTTGCGCCATGTCTCGCTGCTCGCGATCATCGACGACGCGTACGACGTTGTAGTCCATGCTGCGCGCCAGCCGCGCCACCCACTCGGCAACCGGCGTGGCGCCCACGACGACAAGGCGGCGCGCCTGTACGAACGGCTCGACGTAGACGTCGATCGCGCCCTCCGAGACACACGTCATCGGAACGACCACATGCTCGTCGGTCGACATGTCTGACTCGTTCGCGTCCGGTCGGATCGACACCAGACGGCTGCATCGCGTCGTCAAGGCGTCGAGCGCCTGCTGCCGGATGATCTCGCGCGAGCACGCACCGCCAATGAATCCCTCCATGCGGCCGTCTGTGAACACGATCGCACGATCGCCCAGGTGCGCGGACACCGGCGCGCGCCGCCCGACGACGGTGGCAAGGGCAAACGACTGCCCCTCGCGCCGCAACGCCGCAATCTGCTCGAAGAGATCCATTGTGTTCATGGTACCAGTCCACGCGGGCCTTCAGCGGCCCGACAACCGCTCGAGCATCCGTGCCGCCCGGGCCTGCAGCGGCTCGAGACGGCCCGCCAACTGCCCCTGAAACTCCACCGCAACGAGACGCGCCGCCCTGACGTCGCGCCCCCATTCATTCTCAAACAGGCTGTTCAACAGATCGAACGTCTCGTCATCGCGCCACACCGCCTCTTTCGCGAGCCGATCCAGATACCCCCACTGGAAACGCTCTTCAGGCAGGTGGCCTTGCAGGAACTGCGACAGCAGAGCCCGATACGGCTCGAGCGTGACCACCGCTTCGTTGCGAACGGGCGGTCCAGCGTCGACAGGAAGACGCTCACGCAGCAGCGGAACGAGCTGGTCGGGAACGATCGCGAACTCGTCGAGGTGGAAAAGCGAGTTAACGTGCTGGAACAGGATGAACTGGGGGCTACGGTGCACGATGCTCGTGAGCGCGCTCACGCGATCGCTCGCCGCGCGATCGTCAGGAAGCCTGATGAAGCCTACAGCGACGTCCACTCGCGTCTCGAGCACGTTCTGCACCACCAGCCACGCATCGACGGTCTTGTCGCTCGTGCCGGCCTTGAAGACGACGGACCACTGGAATCGCTCGAGGAACCGATCCACATCGTCGGGTTGATGCAGCGGAAAGAATCGTTCGCGAAGCGTGACCCTGGACATCGCCATCGGCACAATGGCCGCCGTCAGACCGTCAACTGCTGGCAGACATTGCCGAACGCCTGCGAGATGAGTTTCTGAGCCTGCGCGTCGAGCACGCGTCCGCCGACGGCGGCGACCGGACCACGCGCTTCGGCCTGGCCACTCCATTTCAACAGCGTCGTGCCGTCGCCGGCATCGACGAGGTCGGCGCCAGACGTTAGATCGACAGCGCTCCCAAACCCGCCGCCGGACATCTTCATGTCGATGCGACGCTTCGACGAGGCGGGCAGGAGCTCGACTTTCATCTTGAACTTACCGCGCACCGGCCCGACGCCGACCTTCACGATGGCTTCGAAGTGTGTGGGGTCCTGCACCATGACGTCGACCACATCGGGAAAACAGTGACCGACCTTCTCCGGATCGGTCACGAACGCCCAGACAGCGTCGAGACCGGCGGGGATCTTCTCCTCGCCGGTGTATTGAAGATTCACCTAGGCCTTCTTCTTTACTTCTGCGTCTCGGATTGCGCGCCACACCTTGTCGCGTGTGAGCGGCATGTCGATGTGCCGCACACCCAGGGGCGACAGCGCATCGATGACGGCGTTGACGAACGCAGCGGGACTGCCGACGTTTGGGCTTTCCCCCACGCCCTTCGCGCCCATCGGATGGTGCGGACTCGGCGTCACGGTATTCCCCGTCTCCCAGTGCGGCGTCTCGAGGGAGGTCGGCACGAGGTAGTCCGTGAAGTTGGTATTCAGGTTGTTGCCCTGGGCGTCGTACTGGATCTCCTGGATAAACGCCATCGCGAAGCCTTCGGTCAGCCCGCCGTGGATCTGCCCCTCGACGATCATGGGGTTGATGACCACGCCGCAATCGTCGACGGCGACGAAGCGCCGCACTTTCGTCTCGCCCGTCTCTCGATCGACGTCGACGACCGCGACATAGGCCCCGTTCGGGTAGGTCATGTTCGGCGGGTCGTAATAGTACGTCGCCTCGAGCCCAGGCTCGTTCTGCGCCATGTTCGTATAGGCGGCAAAGGCGATTTCCTTCATGGTCACCGTCTTGGCGGGCACGCCCTTCACCTGGAACTTGTAGTCGGTCCACTCGACGTCGCCCTCGCCGACTTCGAGAAGGTGCGCAGCAATCTTGCGCGCCTTCTCGCGAATGCGGCGCGCCGCCATCGTGATGGCCGCGCCTGCAACCGGCGTGCTGCGGCTCGCGTACGTGCCCAGGCCGTACGGCGCCGTATCGGTATCACCCTCCTCCACCATGATGGTCTGGGGATCGAGACCCAGTTCTTCGGCCACGATCTGCGCCCACGTGGTTTCGTGGCCCTGCCCTTGCGACTTGGTGCCAGTTCGCACGATTCCGGCGCCAGTGGGATGGATGCGAATCTCGGCGCTGTCGAACATCTTGATACCGAGGATGTCGAAGTGCTTCGACGGCCCGGCGCCCACCACCTCGGTGAAGGTCGAGAAGCCGATGCCCATCAATTCGCCGCGCGCGCGCTTCTCCGCCTGCTCTTTCAGGAGCGCCTTGTATCCGATCTTCTCGAGCGCGACGTCGAGCGTCTTGTGGTAATCGCCGCTGTCGTACGTGAACCCCAACGCCGACGGGTACGGGAACTGATCCTTCCGGATGAAGTTCTTCTTGCGCAGCTCCACGGCATCCATGCCCAACTCGTCGGCCAGGATGTCCATGCCGCGCTCAATCGCGTAGCTCGCTTCGGTGACCCGGAACGAACAGCGGTAGGCGATGCCGCCAGGCGCCTTGTTCGTGAAATACGCGTCGACTTCCGCATAAGCAACCGGAAAGCTGTAGCTGCCTGTGACGATGCCGAATATTCCTGCCGGGTACTTGGTCGGATCGGCAGCCGCATCGAACGCGCCGTGATCAGCCGTCGTGGCGACGTGCAGGGCGGTGATTGTGCCGTCGGCGGTCGCGCCAATCTCCACGTCCATGTGGTAATCCCGGGCGAAGCCGGTGCTCGTCAGGTTCTCCGTGCGAGTCTCGATCCACTTGACCGGTCGTCCGATCTTGAGCGCGCCCACGATCGCGCACACGTATCCGGGATAGACCGGCACTTTGTTGCCGAAGCCACCGCCGAGATCCGGCGAAATCACGTGGATCTTGTCTTCGGGAATGCCGGTCACGAGCGACAGCGCGGTGCGATAGACGTGCGGCGCCTGCGACGTCACGTGAAACTGCAGCCGGCCCATCGTGTCGAAGTACGCGACGCAGCCGCACGGCTCGAGCGGCGCGGGGTGACACCGCTGGAACCAGAGGCGTTGCTTGATCCGTTTCGGGCTGGCTGCCAGCGCACGAGCGGTGCCTTCCTTATCGCCAACTTCCCAGTGAAAGATGTGGTTGGTCTTGCTCTCGCGGTCCGGCCGGAGCAGCGTCTTGTCGGTCTTCGACGTGAACGGATCGGCGACGACGGGCAGCGGCGCATAGTTGACCTGCACCGCCTCGGCGCCGTCGACGGCCGCCGCGCGCGTCTCGGCGAAGACGGCGGCGACTTCCTGATACTGGAAAAGCACCTTGCCAATCGCAAGCACCATCTGCTTGTCGAACCCATGAAAGGTCGGCAGCCAGCCGAGCCCGGCG
>Ga0075430_100004392_pt1 | contig 11904 bp, 9 predicted proteins | sample RhiMetdeltSRZDD4_FD_75294 | JGI IMG/M metagenome (GOLD analysis project Ga0075430, IMG submission 75294) | Populus rhizosphere microbial communities from Tennessee, USA - Rhizosphere MetaG P. deltoides SRZDD4 | ecosystem: Host-associated > Plants > Roots > Rhizosphere > Soil | place: USA... | reverse complement strand
AAGGTTCCCTCGAGGGCCGTCGCGAGCCTGTTCTTGTCTCCTTTGCCTCGCTTGAAATCATAGATCCAATCCCTGCTCGCACCATCCGCGAACTGGGTATCAAATCGGAGAAAGAATTGTCGGATATCGAGGCGTGACGGCGACTTGAATACTACGCGTGTGCCGAACGTGGTGCTGGCCTCGTGGGCCGCCGCCTCAAGAATCTTCTCGACCCGGGCCTCAGAAATCGGCGGCAAGTCCGGATTGGATACGACCGCCACAGAGAGTGTGACGGACTTTCCGAGTACGGGAACTGGCAGGTGTCCGTCTTGCACTGTGCATCCTGCGCATTGCACAACCACCAGTGCAGCGATCCACCGCATGACGATGCCGCTAGTCCCTGGCGCCTGACAGATGCCGTCCGGCGATCCAGCCGAAGGTCATGGCGGGCCCGAGCGTGATGCCGGGCCCCGGATAGTTGCCGCCCATGATGGACAGCGCGTCGTTGCCCGCGGCGTACAGTCCTGGAATCGGGCGCTTGTTTTCGTCCAGCACCTGAGCGTGGCCGTTAGTTAAGATTCCCGCATAGGTGCCCAGGTCGCCGATTTCCAGCTTCACTGCATAGAACGGCGGCTTCACGATGGGCGCCACGCAAGGGTTTGGCTTGATGTCCAGGTCCCCGTAGAAACGGTTGTAGGCGTTCGAACCCTTGGAAAAATCGGGGTCAGAGCCCGATTTCGCGTGTCCGTTGTAGAGGCTCACGGTTTTTTCCAGCGCCGGATCGATCTGCGCCTTGTGGGCGAGCTCGTCGATCGTATCGCCGCACAAGAGGTACCCCGACTTCAAGTGCGGACCCAGCGGCAGCGGGCGGGGCTTCACGAACCCCAGTCCGTAGGCGCGGATGGCGCGGTGGTCCGTCACCAGCCAGGCGGAGGTCTCACCGGCCTTGAGCAGCGCCTGCACGAAATCATGGTACGAGTCGCCTTCGTTGGTGAAGCGCAGGCCTTTCGCCGTCACCGCGATCACCCCGGGCTTCGCCCGGTCGATGAAATGGGGGAACAGGCCGAAGGAGCCGTCGTGCCGTGGCACGCGCGACACCGGCACCCAGGCGGCGGCATTGGGCAGGGACTCGTCCAGCCTGCCGCCGATGGATTGCGCGAGGCGCAGGCCATCCCCCGTGTTTCCGGGCGGCGCCGGGGAAAAATGCGCCTGGTGCCGGAACAGCCGCTGCCTGCGCTCCGCGTCCTGCGGGAATCCGCCGCAGGCGAGCACCACGCCGCGGCGCGCGCGCAGCTTCACCTCGTGCCCGTCGCGCTCGAGCAGCGCGCCGGTCACGCCGCCCGCCTCCCGCGTCAGCGCCTTCACCGCGCAGCGGCTCCACAGCTGCACCCCGGCGTCGAGCGCCGACTTGAGCAGCCGCCCGGCGAGCGCGTTGCCGTTGGTGAGCCGCACGCCGCGCCCGTGGACGAGCGTCGCCGCGCCGTGCCCGAGCAGGCGCCGCGCGACGAAGGCCGCCGAGGCGAGCGATTTCGACCAGCGCATGAAGTGCACCAGCTCCGCGCCGGAGCCGATCATGATGCCGAACACGGTGAGCTCCGGCAGCGGCGGGCGCAGCATCTTCAGCATCTTGCCCAGGTCGCGCCCGTCGTAGGCGCGCGCCACGATCGAGCGCCCGCCGGGGCGCCCGCCGGGCGCGTCGGGGTGGTAGTCGGAGAAGGTCGCGGACGCATCGAAGCGGAGCGCCGTCTCGCGCGTGAAGAACTCGATCATCTTCGGCCCGGCGGCAAGGAAGGCGCTCACGCGCTCCGCGTCGTATTTCTCGCCCGCCTCGTGCAGCAGGTAGGTCGCCGCGTCCTCCAGGGAGTCGGCGACGCCGATCGCCTTCTGCAGCGGATGATTCGGGATCCACAGCCAGCCGCCGGAGAGCGCGGTGGTGCCGCCGAACCAGGGTTCCTTCTCCGCCACCAGCACCTCGAGCCCGGCCTTGCGCGCGGTGACCGCGGCGGCAAGGCCGCCCGCGCCCGAGCCCGCCACCAGCACGTCGCATGCGAAATGCATGGTCCATCTTAACCGGGAGGGGGCGTTAGAATTCCGCACGTTTCGCCAGGAGGAGCCGCCATGCTGCAGGAACGCATTCCAGACCTCGCCAAGATGGTCGAGCCCGACCGCGTGAGGAAGGAGGTCTACACCGACGCGGAGATCTTCGAGCTCGAGATGGCCCGCATCCACGAGACGGTGTGGATCTACGTCGGCCACGAGTCGCAGGTGCCCAAGGCCGGCGACTACTACACCGCGCAGGTCGGCCGCCAGCCGATGCTGATGGTGCGCGGCAAGGACGGCAAGGTCCACGTCCTCTACAACCGCTGCCCCCACCGCGGCAACATGATGGTCGGCGACCGCCACGGCAACTGCGGCGAGCAGTTCCGCTGCTCCTACCACGCCTGGCAGTTCCACCACGACGGCCGGCTGAAGCAGATCCCGATGATGGAGTCGGGCTACGCCGGCACGCGCGTCGACAAGGACAGCCCCGAACTCAGCATGAAGCCCGCGCCGCGCGTCGAGAGCTACCGCGGCTTCGTCTTCGCGAGCCTCGCCAAGGACGGCCCGGGCCTCAAGGAATTTCTCGGCAAGGCGATCGTCGCCTTCGACGACATGTGCGACCGCGCGCCCGCGGGCGAGGTGGAGGTGGTGCCCAACTGCTTCCGCGTCATCCAGCATTCGAACTGGAAGCTGTTCATGGAAAACCAGATCGACGCGCTGCACCCCTCGGTCACGCACCAGTCCACCGGCCGCGCCGCGCACGAGGTGGAGAAGCAGATCGCGAAGAAGGCGAAGGCGGGCGAGGCGCTCTCCTACCACATGCTCTCGGCGTTCGCCACGGTGACCATCGACAAGTGGGACAACTTCCAGACCATCAACTATCCCTACGGCCACTGCATCCTCACCGGCTACATGGGCCTGCGGCCGCAGGATCCCGATACGCTCGCCTACGACAAGCTGATGATCAAGGCGTACGGGAAGAAGCGCTTCGAGGAGATCGTCGGCGTCAACATCCACCACGTGCTGGTCTACCCGGGCCTGTCGGTGCAATCGCCGCTGCAGCAGCTGCGCGCAGTGCGCCCGCTCGGCGTGGACCGCACCCTCACCGAGATCTGGCACTTCCGCCTGAAGGGCGCGCCGGAGGCGATCTACCGGCGCTCCCTCGCCTACTACAACCTGGTCAATTCCCCGGCGACGCTGATCAACGCCGACGACCTGGAGAACTTCTGGAAGTGCCACCAGGGCCTGTCGTCGGACGGCGGCGACTGGGTCAGCTTCGCGCGCCACCACGGACACGACATCGAGAAGGACGGCGAAGTGTCCAGCGCGCCGAACCAGGGCACCTCGGAAGCGCCGATGCGCAACCAGATGAAAGCCTGGGCCAGGTACATGCAGGGCGGCGCATGAAGGCGCAGCACGACGCGGAGCAGTTCCTCTACCGCCAGGCCGACCTCCTCGACGCCAAGCGCTGGAAGGACTGGATCGACCTCTTCACCCCCGACGGCGTCTACTGGATGCCGCCGGACGCGAGCTACAAGACCTGGGACGGCCAGCCGGCGATCTTCGCCGAGGACAGGAACCTGATGCAGGTGCGCATGGGCCGGGTGCTGCACCCCGACGCCTGGTCGCAGCGCCCGCAGTGGGGCACCAACCACGTGGTGTCCAACGTGGTGATCGACAAGGCGGCGAAGAATGGCGACCTCACGGTGCGCTCGCGCTTCCACATGATGGAAATGCGGCGCGACGACATCCGCCACTTCGCCGGCCAGTACACGCACCACCTGAAGAACACCAGGGCCGGCTACCGCATCAAGCTGCAGCGCGTGGACATGACCAACGCGCAGGCGGCGTACGACTACGTGCTGCAGGTGTGGGTCTAGCTAGAGGCCGATCCGCCTCTTCAGGGTCTTGAGCTTCGCCGAGAAGCGGTGGCGCTTTTCCTCGCGGGACAGCGCCGCCTCGCTCGCCATGTAGTTGAGCATCAGCACGCGCCGCTCGCCGACGAACGTGTGGTGGCCGTGCCAGCCGTTCGGGGTCACCTCGAAGATCACCAGGCTTCCGGCGGTCGAGGGCACCTCGGCGACGGTGCTCTCCAGGTCCTCGCCCGAGCGCAGCATCCTCAGGTTGCCGGTCTTGTGCGGCCATTCCTCGTTCAGATACAGGAGCAGGCTCACCACCTTGTCGTCGGAATCGTGGTGGATGCGCCCGTCCTTCGCCCGCGAGCGGCCGCGCAGCGTCACCATCGGCGGGTTGCCGGCGAGCTCGAGGCCGAACTTTTCCTCCACCACCTCGCGGAACTCCGGCCCGCTGATCTCCTCGACGAGCTTGCGCATGCTGGGGCCGAGGGGCAGGACGCTCACCGGGTAGACGCCGCCGTCGCCGATCGGCGGGAAGTCCCGCGATACCTGCTTGATCGCTCCCGGTTTCAGCATGCCGCTCGCCACCAGGAACGGAAACGGGTCGCGCACCACCGGCTGCGCGCGCAGCCTGTCCAGGTCGAGGATTTCGGTGCTCATCGGGTCGCCTGCGGCTTGAAGCCGCGATGCTCGAAAAGTCTCTCTATTTTATCCACCACCGCGTCCACCTGGATCAGGCGCAGCGCGCGCTCGTCGTGCACGCGCTGGCGCCAGCCCATGCGCTGGCGCCCGAGGATGGTGGCCGCGGCCTCGGCGAACACGTCCACCGTCCATTGCGGCTCGACGTAGGGTCCGGTCTTCCCCGAGGGCGCCACCGCGTACAGGCCCACCACCGGCTTGCCCATCGCCTGCGCGATGTGCAAGGGGCCGGTATCGGGCGCGAGCAGCGCGTCCACCTGCCCGAGCAGCGCGGCGAGCTGGCGCAGGTCGGTCCTGCCCACCATGTCGAGCAAGGAAACACGCAATCCCCGGCGCAATTCCGCCGCGAGCGCGCGCTCGGCGGCGCCCGGCCCGCCGATCAGCACGACGGTGAGCGGCCAGCGCGCGGCGAGGCGCTCGAGCGTCTCGCGGTAGCGCTCGACCGGCCAGTTGCGCTCGGTCTTGCTCGCCGCCAGCACCACCGCGAGCTTGACGCCCGCGCAGCCCGCCAGCTCGCGGCGCGCCCAGGCGTGCTCCTCCTCGCGCAACGGCAGGCCCCACTGCATCACGCGCTCGCGCGCGCCCACGTAGGTGGCGAAGCGCAGGAAGCTGTCGATCAGGTGCTCGGGCTCGGCGGGCACGAACTCGTCCACGAACCAGCGCTGCAGGTCGCGCGAATGCAGCGCGCCGAAGCCGATCTTGCGCCTGGCCCGCGTCGCCAGGGTGACGAGGTTGGCGCGCATGCTCGCCTGCGGCACCAGCAGCCAGTCGAATTCATGGCGCCGCATCTGGCGCCACAGGCGCCAGAAGGACAGCGGTCCGCGCGGCTTGTCGATGACGACGAGCTCCACGCCCGAGACGCCCTGGACGATGGCGTCGAAGGGCCGCGACACGATCCAGTGCAGCCTCGCCTGCGGAAAGGCCTTCTGCAGCGTGCGCAGCAGCGGCAGCGTCATCACCACGTCGCCCAGCGCGGACATGCGCAGGACCGCGATGCTGCGCGGCGGGGAACCGGGCTCCATGGCCCGATTATCGCGCGGCGCTGGTTCCGGCGATGCGCCCGAACACGGCGCCGTTGGTCAGGCCCGTGCCGCCGGGGTAGTTGAACCAGAAGATCCCGCCCACCAGCTCCCCCGCGGCATACAGGCCCGGGATCGGCGCGCCGTCGGTGTCGAGCACCTGCGCCGCGGGATTGATGCGCAGCCCCCCGAAGGTGAAGGTGATGCCGCAGGTGACCGCATAGGCCTCGAAGGGGGGCGTATCCAGGGTGTTGGCCCAGTTCGACTTCGGGATCGCGAGGCCCCGGGTCGACCGCCCGTCCTTCACGTTCGGATTGAACGGGACGTCGGTGCGCACCGCGGCGTTGTACGCCCGCAACTCCTCGAGCGCGGCCTTGCCGTCGGTGTCCTCCAGCTTCGCGCACAGCTCTTCCAGCGTGTCGGCGGTGTGCCTGGTCACCTGGCGAATCCTGTACTCGTCGCGCAGCTGCGCCTTCACCTTGGCGTCGAACAACTGCCAGGCGAACTGCCCCGGCTGGCCGAGGATCACCCGCCCGTACTTGGCGTAGGTGTAGTTCCTGAAATCCGCCCCCTCGTCCACGAAGCGCCTGCCCTGCGCATTGATGTAGACGCCCCAGGGATAGGAATGCTTCTGGAACTGGTCGCCGATGGCGAGGTCGCCGAACTCGGGGGCGTTGCGCTCCCAGGCCACCGCGTGGCAACCCGACCAGTTGCCCGCCGGCGCCGCACCCGCGTCGAGCGCCATGCGGATCACGTCGCCGGTGTTGAAGCGCGTGCCGCGCACCTTGGCCAGCTCCCAGCCGGGCCCGAGGTAGCGCGCGCGCCACTCGGGGTTGGCCTGGAAGCCGCCGGCGGCGAGCACCACGCTCTTCGCGCGCACCTCCACGGTCCTGCCGCTCCGCTTCACGCGCACTCCTTTCACGCCCTCGTCGTCCGTGACCAGGCCCGTGGCGCGCGCCGAGTACCAGATGTCGATGCCGTTCTTCTTCGCGGCGTTGGTGAGCGACTCCACCAGCCCCGGCCCGCCGCCCACGGCCTCCACCGTGAGCCCGCCCCAGAACTTGAATTTGCCGCCGATGTTGAAGGCCTGCCGGCCCCAGGCGGCGGTGAAGCGCACGCCCTTCGCGCGCATCCACTCCACGGTGCCGAGGCTGCGCTTCACCAGCAATTCGGTGAGATCCGGGTCGCAGCGGTACTCGGTGACGCGCGCCATGTCGTCGAGGAACTGCGCCTCGCTGTAGGTGCCGAAGTCGGTGCGCGCGATTTCCTCGGCCGTCAGGTCGGGGATGGCGCGCTTGAGATCCTCCACTCCCGCGTAGGCCACGCGCATCAGGCCCGCGGTGAAGCGCGAGTTGCCGCCCGCCTCGTCCTCGGCCGCGCGCTCCAGCACCAGCACCTTCTGCACCCTCTCGCGCGCGGCGAGCGCCGCGCAGAAGGCGGCATTGCCCGCGCCCACCACCACCACGTCATAGCCCTCGCTTCGCGACACTGCGTTCCTGCCCCGGCGTGAAAGCGCCACAATACCGGAACAAACCCCACTAGACTGGGCGTGAAGTCGAACCAGGGAGGAACCCGATGCTGCGCCGCTGCCTTGCAACCGCCATCCTGCTCGCCGCCGCCGGAGCCGCGCTGGCGCAGGCTTACCCCACGCGCCCGATCCGCCTGATCGTTGGCTTCGCCCCGGGCGGCGGTGTGGACATCAACGCGCGCATGCTGGCGCCCAAGCTCTCCGAGTACCTCGGCCAGCAGGTAGTGGTGGAGAACGTGCCGGGCGCCGGCACCAACATCGCCAACGAGCGCGTCGCCAAGTCCGCGGCGGACGGCCACACCCTGCTCATCAACACCGCCGCGGTGGCGATCAACATGTCGCTGTACCGCAACCTGCCCTACGACACGCTGCGCGATTTCGCGCCGGTGTCGGTGTTCTCCGAGAGCCCGAACGTGCTGGTGGTGCCGGCGAAGCTGCCGGCGCAGAGCGTGAAGGAGCTGATCGCCATGGCGCGCAGCACCCCGGGCAAGCTGAACTACTCCTCGGCCGGGGTGGGCACCACGCAGCACCTCGCGGCGGAACTGTTCAAGATGCGCACCGGCACCTTCATCGTGCACATCCCGTACAAGGGCACCGCGCCGTCGATGACGGCGCTGATCGCGGGCGAAGTGGACCTGTCCTTCGCCAACATCCCGTCGATCCAGGGGCACCTGAAGTCCGGCCGCCTGCGCGCGCTCGCCGCCACCGCCAGCCGGCGCGACCCGCAGCTGCCCGAGGTGCCGACCATGCGGGAGGCCGGCGTCGATGGCGTCGAGGTCACGGTCTGGTACGGCGTGCTGGCGCCGGCGAATACGCCGCGCGAGATCGTGCAGACGCTGGCGGGGCATATCCAGCGCGCCACGCGCGATCCCGAGGTGCGCAAGCGCATGGTGGAACAGGGCGCCGACCCCGTGGGCAGCACGCCGGAGCAGTTCTCCAAGCTGTTGCGCGAGGAAGTGGCGCGCTGGGCCGAGGTGGTGAAGATCTCCGGCGCGCGCGCCGACTAGGGACGCTGCGGAAAGCTGCGCTCGAAGACGCCCTCGGCGATGCGGTTCTTGAGGATCTCGATCGAGCCGCCGGCGATCATCCAGCCGCGGCAGCGGCGCATGCAGTACTCGACCAGCGACTCCTGGCTGTAGCCCAGACCCCCCATCACCTGCAGGGCTTCGCTCGCCACCTCGAAGCCGGCCTGGTTGCAGTAGGCCTTGGCGATCGAGGTTTCCTCCGCCGAGGGGAAGCCGCGGTCGGCGTTGGCCGCCGCGCGGTACAGGAGCAGCTGGCCGGCATCCAGCTTCATCTTCATGTCGGCGAACTTCCACTGCAGGCCCTGGAACTCGCACAGCAGTCGCCCAAACTGCTTCCTCTGCATGGCCCACTGCCGCGCCTCCTCGTAGGCGTAGCGCCCGAGCGCGAGCGAACGAGCGGTATTGCCGATCCGCTCCACGTTGAAGCCGGCGATCTGCTTCTTGAAGCCGCCCTCCTTCAGCACCACCATGTCGGCGGGCACGCGCACGTCCTCGAAATACACCTGCGCCCAGTCCTCGCCGGACATGAACTTCGAGCGCTGGCCGTAGCGCACGCCGGGCGCCTTGGTGTCGATCAGCACCGAGCCGATGCCGCCCACGCCCGGCCCGAAGCGCACGTAGGCGAGGTAGACGTCGGCGTAGGCCGAATGGGTGGTGAAGACCTTGGAGCCGTTCACCAGGTAGCCGGCGCCGTCCGGCTTCGCCGTGGTGGCGAGATCCGTGACTGCGGAGCCCGCCTCCGGCTCGGTCATGCCCACCGAGATCACCGCTTCGCCCGCGAGCAGGCGCTTGAGGTACTTCTCCTTCTGCAGCGGCGTGCCGTACTCGGCGAGCACGCGGATGGCGCCGAAGTTTCCCGCCTGCACCACGTCGGCGCTCCTCGGGCAGGCCGCGGCGACGGTCTCGATGGCGATCACCGCGTCCATCAGCGTGCCGCCCTGTCCCCCGTCGGCCTGCGCGGCGGTGATGCCCAGCAGCCCCTGCGCCGCCATCAGCTTGGCCACGTCCCACGGGTACTCGGCGGCGTGCGCGCGCGCCAGTGCCCCGGCCTCGAGGTGTTTCCCGGCGAAACGTCGCACCGCGTCCCTGAACTGTTCCTGCTCGGAGGTGAAACGGAAATCCATGCTCACTCCTTCATGACCACCAGGCTGTCCACTGCCACCACGCCCTGCGCTTTCACGATGACCGGGTTGCACTCCGCCTCGGCGACCGGCCGGCCCGCGACCTGCGCGAGCCGCGACATCGCCGCCACCGCCTCGGCGAGCGCGCGCAGGTCGCCGCGCGGCAGGTTGCGGAAGCCGCGCAGTACCGCCAGGCCTCTCACTTCGCCGATCATCTCCTCGGCCTCCTCGACGCTCACCGGCGCCATGCGCACCACGCTGTCCTTGTACACCTCGGCGAGAATGCCGCCCGCGCCGACCAGCACCAGCGGACCGACCATCGGGTCGTCGCGATAGCCGACGATCGCCTCGGCGAGCCCGGATTCCATCTTCTGCACGAGCACGCTGTCCCCCGGCAGCGATCGCGCCGCACGCAGGAATTCCACTCGATCGCGAACGCCCAGGATCACCCCGCCCGCCTCGGTCTTGTGCGCGACGCGCGGATCGTTGATCTTCACTGCAACAGGATACGGAAGCTCATGCGCGTAGTCCGGCGCGCGCGCCACCGCGCATTGCGCCATGGGCACATCCAGGATCGCCGTCGCAGCAGCAGGCAACTGCGGCAGCGTGCGGGGAGCACGCCACCCGAAGTAGGCGGCGAAGGCATCGGCGCAGGCCTCCGGCGTGCGGAACGCCGCGATGCCGGACCTGGCGAGCAGCGCGAGCGAGCTGTCGGCATGCGGCGTGAAGAACGCGGCGAGCGGCCTTGGCCCCCGTTGGGCGGCAAGGATCGGCTCCACTGCGAGCTGCGGGTGGAACTGGGCGGAGGAGCCCACTACCGCCAGCACCGCGTCGCACTCGGGAGAGGCGAGCAGCGCATCGAGCGTCGCCGCGTACTGCTGCGGCGTCGCGGCCATGGTCAAGTCGATGATCGGCGCGTCGCTTCCCGGCGCCACGGTCTCGATGCCGGAGAGGCCCAGGCGGTCCACCACGCTCGCCGCGCCGCCGCCGGTGGTGGTGACCACGGCGACGCGCGGGTGGCGCGCAAGCTGCGGCGGCTTGCGCCCCGCGAGCAAGGGCGCGATTTCCACCAGCGTCTCCAGCATGTCCACGCGCACGATGCCGCAATCGCGGAAGAACGCGTCCACCGCGGCGTCGCTGCCGGCGAGCGCGCCGGTGTGCGAGCGCGCCAGCCGCTCGCCGAGCGCCGAGCGCCCGAGCTTGTAGGCCACCACGGGCTTGCCCGCGGCGTGCGCGGCGCGCGCTGCCGCCGCGAGGCGCGGCGCATCGCGTATCGTCTCGAGGAACAGCAGGATCACCCGCGTGTCGGGATCGGCGGCGAGGAGCTGCACGATTTCCCCGGCGCCGAGGTCCGCTTCGTTGCCCAGCGACACCAGCTTGGCGAAGCCCAGGCCGCGCGCCGCGCCGCGCGAGAGCACGGTGCCGAGCATGGTGCCGCTCTGCGACACGATGCTGGTGGTTCCGGCGGGAGGCGCATCCATCTCCAGCACCGCGTTGACCGTGAGCGCCATGCGGCCCGGCAGGTTCACCACGCCCATGCTGTTGGGTCCGAGCAGCCGCACGCCCAATTGCCTGGCGCGCGCCGCAAGCCGGTCCTGGCGCGCCGTGCCCGCGGGCCCCGCGTCCGCGAAGCCGTCGCTGTAGATGCTCATCACCGGCACGCCGCGCTGGCCGCAATCCTCCAGCGCCCGCTCCACCGCCTCGCCGCCCGCCATCACGAAGGCGTGCTCGATGCCCTCGGGCGCTTCGGCGATGCTGGGGTAGGCGGGCTCGCCCAGCACCTCGCCGCGCGTCGGATTGACCGGCACCACGCGGCCCGCATAGCCGTGCTTCTTCAGGTAGCGCTGGGGCCGCGCGGTGTTCTTGCCGGCGTCGCCCGAGGCGCCGACCAGTGCCACTGCGCGCGGCGCGAACAGCGCTTGCGCCAGGTTCATTGCAGCTTGCGCGCCGCCTCGCCGATGCGCCGGCAGGCCTCTTCCAGGATCCCGAGGGAGGTCGCGAACGAGACCCGGAAATACGGCGACAGGCCGTAGCCTGCGCCGTTCGGCACCGCGACGCCGGCGTCGAGCAGGTAGGTCGCCACGTCGGCGTCGCTCTCCAGCTTGCCTCCCTGCGGCGTGCGCTTGCCGAGCCAGCCTGCGCACGAGACATAGAGGTAGAAGGCGCCGTGCGGCAGTTCGCAGGCGAGCCCCGGGATCTGCGCCAGGCGCGGCACCACGGCGTTGCGGCGCGCTTCGAACTCGGCGCAGCGCACGCGCACCACCTCCATCGGGCCATTGAGCGCGGCGACCGCCGCGGCCTGGCTGACGGAGGAGGGGTTGAGCGAGCTTTGCGCCTGCAGCCGCGCCATGGCGCGGATCAGCTCGACCGGCCCGGCGGCGTAGCCCAGCCGCCAGCCGGTCATGGCGTAGGTCTTCGACACGCCGTTCACCGTGAGCGTGCGCCCCGCGAGCTGCGGCGCGACGGCGGCGAGCGTGGCGAAGCTGCGCCCGTCGAACAGCACGTGCTCGTACATGTCGTCGGCGATGATCCACAGCTGCGGATGGCGCTCCAGCACCGCGGCCAGCGCGCGCAGTTCGTCCGCCGTGTAGACCGCGCCGCTCGGGTTGGAGGGCGAATTGAGCACCAGCCACTTGG
>Ga0075430_100004390_pt1 | contig 11907 bp, 7 predicted proteins | sample RhiMetdeltSRZDD4_FD_75294 | JGI IMG/M metagenome (GOLD analysis project Ga0075430, IMG submission 75294) | Populus rhizosphere microbial communities from Tennessee, USA - Rhizosphere MetaG P. deltoides SRZDD4 | ecosystem: Host-associated > Plants > Roots > Rhizosphere > Soil | place: USA... | reverse complement strand
TGCGCACGGTGGCGTTGTCGTCGACCACCAGGACGGTGTCCGTGCTCTGCTTGGGCCTGGGCTGCGGGCGCGCCGCCGCCGCAGGACGCATCGGCGCCGCCGGTGTCGCCGCGGCGGGTGCCGGGGCGCCGGTGCGGCGCAGGACCATGGTCTTGTCGAAAACGCCTGCCGCGGCGGAATTCGCCGGGGCCGGCTGCGCGTCGCCCAGCACCGCGTCGTCGAAGCTCTGCAGCAGGCGCGCCCACTGAATTGGGCGCGGCATGGCCGGCAGGCCGCTCTGCGGATCCGCGTCGCCGACCAGCACCGTCGGCGCCGGGTAGCGCGCGCGCACGGCGTGGAACTCGGACATCGCGGCAGGGTCGCTGCCATCCACGAGATACAGGTCCGCCGGCCGCGTGGCGCCGGCGTCACGTTGCACGAAGCTCGGGTCGCGCCGGGCGGCCAGGCCGAAGATGCTGGACAGCATCAGTCGCTCAGTCTGGTTGAAGCCGAAGACGTCGATCGAGTAGTGGTTGTCGGGTTGCGTCATGTCCGGGGTCATCGCTGTGCAATGCAGGCAATGTAGCGAGCGCCGCGCGCGCGATTGGCATGCTGTGCAAGGACTTTGTCAGGCACTGCAAATTCCCGTGCGCCCTAGTGCGCCGCGGCCGCTTCGCGCGACGCCTTGAGCAGCGCGTGCTGCGTCCACACGCGGTCGATCTCGGCGAGCACCGCCTCGGCGCCGTCGAAGCGCTCCGCGGGGCGCTTGGCCAGCATGCCGTCGACCAGCCGCTGGTAGGCGGCGAGCGCGGCGGGCAGGCGCGGGATCGGCGCCGCCGTGTGCTGCGCGAGGATCTCGAGCAGCGTGTCGCCGACGAAAGGTCGCGCGCCCGTCAGCATCTCGTAGAAGATCACCCCCAGGCTGTACAGGTCGGTGCGCGGGGTCACCGCGCCGCCCTGCGACTGCTCGGGCGAGATGTAATAGGGCGTGCCGAGGATCTCGCCGTGCATCGTCTGTCCCGCCGCGGTTTCCAGCCTTTTCGCCACGCCGAAATCGGTCAGCACCAGCACGCCCTCCTCGCGCAGCATGAGGTTGGCCGGCTTGATGTCGCGGTGCACGATGCCGCAGCGGTGGATCTCGGCGAGACCGCTCGCCGCCTGCGACAGCAGCGACAGGGCCTGGCGCGGCGACAGGCCGCGGTCCATCAGCTCGCGCAGGCTGCCGCCCGCCAGGTGCTCCATCGCGATGTAGGCGAGCTCGTCGCCGAATCCCTGATCGTAGATGCGCACCACGTGGTCGTGCTTGATCGAGGACAGGATGGCGCACTCCTGGAAAAAGCGCTTCCACAGGCCGTCGTCGTCCACGCGCTTGCCCTTGAGCACCTTGAGCACCACTTTGCGGTGGCGCGCCTGCTCCTCTGCCAGGAACACGCTCGACATGCCGCCTTCGCCGATCTTCGCCAGGACCCGGTAGCCGTGGATCACCGGCTCCGCTTCGGACGTCGCGGGGTACTGGTGCAGCTGCTCGCCGATGGCGTGCAGCGTGCGGTCGAGCGCCTGCTTGGCCGCTTCGGCCGTCGCGCGGGCGCTCTCGTCGAGCACGACCTCGATCCCGGCGGTGAGCGGCAGCTGCACGCGCGGTTCCGCCGCGCCCGCGTCGAGCAGGTTGATGCGCCCCACCTGGATGCGCGCATCGCGGCCGGCCAGCACCACTTCGCGGATCTCGCCGACCCGTGCGTGAGCTCCCGCGTGCTCAATGGTCGCCATGCTGGCGACGATCGGCCAGCCCAGCTCCTTGGATTTGGCTTCCAGCCGGGCGGCGACGTTCACCGTGTCGCCCACCGCGGTCAGGTCGCCCGCGCCGCCGACCGACAGCTGGAACAGCATCACTTGCCCGGTGTGGATGCCGACGCCGGCATCGAACGGCGGCAGTCCGGGCAGGTCGAAGCGCGACGCGATCCAGCGCCGGAATTCCTGCGCCACGTCGATGATCCGCTCGCCGGCGCGCAGCGCCGCCGCGGCGTGTGCCGCAACGTCGTGCGGCGCATCCTGGCCGAAGATCGCCATCAGGCCGTCGCCCATGATCTTCATGATGCGCCCGCGCTCCTGCAGGATCGGCCGGCAGGCCTCGCGCAGGTAGCGGCTCAGCAGTTCGGCGATCTCCGGCACCGGCAGGCGCTCGCACATCGAGGTGAAGCCGCGGATGTCCGAGAACAGCACCGTCTGCGTGAGCATGCGCCCTGTCATGCCGGCAAAGCTGGTCTCCCGCGCGGCCTGCGGCTCGCCGCCGTCGATCTTCCTTTCGTAGCGCTCGCGCAGCTCCCGCTGCTCGGGCAGCGCGCGGCCGGACACCAGCCCGCTGAGCCGCCGGCGCCCGTCGAGGGCGACGCTCACCGCCTCGACCAGCTCGTGCCCGCGCACCGGCTTGGAGAGGAAATCGTCGGCGCCCAGCCGCATGCCGCGCCGCACGCTGTCGCGATCGGTGAGCGCGGTGAGCAGCACGAACGGCAGCGACGCGGTCGCCGTGTCGGAGCGCACGGCATCCAGCATCGCGAAGCCGTCCATGTTCGGCATCTGGATGTCGCACACCACCAGGTCCGGCGCCTGGGCGCGGATCTTGGCAAGCCCCTCGCCGCCGTCCGCCGCCACGTCCACCGCATAGCCGGCGCGCCCGAGCAGGTGCGAGACCAGGCTGCGCATGCTCGGATCGTCGTCCACCGCCAGGACGCGGATCGCGGGCGCGGTTGCCTGCGGGCTCATAGTCCGAGGGCGAACAGGTGGGCCAGCAGATGCTGCGCGCTCGGATAGCGCCGGTCGCAGTCCTTGGCCATCAGCCGCTCGAGGATCGGCTGCAGGTCCTGGTGCGGCGGCCGCAGCGTCGGCACCGGACCGTTCACGTGCAGGTCGAGCAGATCCTGCGCCGTGCTCGCAAGGTAGGGTTTGGTGCCGGTCAGCATCTCGTACAGGATGATGCCGAGGCTGTACAGGTCGCAGCGCTGGTCCACCTGCTGCCCCATCGCCTGCTCCGGGCTGAGATAGTAGGGCGTCCCGACCACCTCGCCGTGGGCCGTGTCGGTGATCGACATGGCCACGTGCTTGGCGATGCCGAAATCGGCCAGCGCGAGACCGCCATCCCGGCGCAGCATCAGGTTGTCCGGCTTTAGGTCGCGGTGCACGATGCCCGCGCGGTGGATGGCCTGCAGCGCCGCCGCGGTCTGCTTGACGTAGGCGATGGCGTCTGCGCGGCTGATGCCCTGGGCGATGCGCGCGCGCAGGTCGCCCTGCGAGAAGTGCTCCATGGCGATGTAGGCATGGCCCGCGGAGAAGCCCTGGCGGTGGATCTGCGCGACGTTCGGGTGCTTGACCTGCGCCAGCAGCGCGAACTCCTGGATGAAGCGCTGCAGGCTGTCGTCCTGGCCGCCGCTCATGATGCGCATCACCTTGAGGACCTGCGGCTCCTCCGACGGGCCCGCCGCAAGGTAGATCGACGCCATGCCGCCTTCGCCGATCTTGCGCAGGATGCGGTAGCCTTCGATCGAGAAGTGCATCGCGGCGTTGCGCGCGGCGCGTGCGGCCGCGCCGGACAGGTCGCGCGGGCGGTCCTGCAGCCGCTGATTGAAGACGATCGCCTCGCGGAGCGCCTGGTAGGTCGCGGCCGCGTTGCCGGGCCCGCGCTGCGGCGCGAGCCCGGTAATCTCGGCGATGTCGACGAACGAACTGTCGGGCAGCGCTACCGAGCCGAAGCGGCCGGACTCGACCGGCAGACCGGCGGCACGCCGCGCCTGCTGCGACGCGACGATGCTCCAACCCAGGTCCGGCGCGGTGCACTCGAGCAGGCGCGCAACCTCGACCGCTTCGCCGGTCGCGCGCACCGCGGTGCCGCTGCCGTTGCGCGCCGGCGCGACGTCGACGTTGCCCAGGTGCACGCCGGTGGCGAGCGCCAGGCGCGGCGGCGGCGACTGCGGCATGCGCGCGGCGAAGCGGCGGTTGAGCCTGGCGAGATCGTGTACCGCCTGCACCGCCGCGGAGATGGCGCGTCGCGCGTGATCCGGCTTTTCGCGCTGGTCATTGCCGAATATCGCCAGCACCGAATCGGGCCGCTGCTGGGCGACGATGCCCTCATGCCGCGCGATGGGTTCCTGCAGCACGGCGCGAACCTCCTGCAGAAGCTCGGCGCCGCAGGTGCCCGGCGTGGCGTCGTCCGGCGGCGGCACGTTGTGCAGCCGCGCGTACAGGATGGTGGCCTGCGAATTCATGCGCGGATCGCCGCACGGCGCTCAGGCGCGGCGCGGCAGGACCCTGTCGATCATCGAACGCAGCCCATCCACGGTGAACGGCTTGGACAGGTAGCCGTCGGCCCCGAGGGACAGGCCGTAGAGCAGGTCCTTGTTCGCGGTCCGCGCCGTCACCATGACGACCGGAATGGCGCTGGTCTGCGGATGCTGCCGCAGCGCGGTGAGCAGCTTGAAGCCGCTGATGCGCGGCAATTCCACGTCGAGCAGGATCAGCTGCGGCAGCGGCGGCCGGCGAATGGCTTCCTGGAATTCGCGGCTGTCGGCCGCGCCGCGCACCGCGAAGCCCTGCAGGGCGAGCACTTTCTCGAGCAGGCGCCGGGTGTCCGGATCGTCCTCGACGACCAGGATCGGCGCATCCGCCGACGCCGGGCGCGCCACGCCGGCGCGCACGTAGAAGATGCAGTTCCCGCCCAGCTCCGGCCGGCTCGCGCCGATCTCGGATGGCGGCAATGCCGCAGCGTCGGGCAGGGTGGGGTTGGCCGCACGCACGCCTTTCGTGAAATCCAGGTCCATCGACATCTCGATCGCTCCCATCGTTCGTTCTCCGTGTTTGCCTGCATTGCTGAAGATGCGCAGGCGCATCATTTGCCGGAACGCCGGCGCAAATGTCAGCAACTGTTCTTGACGGGCAAAGTTCTACAAGGCCGCGGCGCGCGCGGCCTGGCTAGCGCAGCGCGCTCGCCTTGCAGGAATTGCAGGCCGACGCCACTGCCGCCAGAAGGGAAAGCTCGAGCGCGAACGCCGGGAGCAGGAAAGCTCCTGCCAGCAACACTTGTCCGAGTTTGCGCCTCACGCCGCCTCCCGCCATGCCGCAGTTTTCAATGGCGCGAATTTTCCCCGCGCAGCGCAGGGCAATCGTCCGGGAATGTCATCCCGGGGCAATGAAGGGTCAAGCGTCCCGGCGTAGCCCCTGCCAGGCCCCGGAGATCATCGCCACCCCGTGCGCGCCCGCGCGCCAGGCGGCTTCCAGGTCGGATCGCTGCATGCCGCCGATCGCGTAGACCGGGATGCTGGCGCCGCGCGCGATCCTCGCGAAGCCATCCCAGCCGAGGGGTCGCGCGCCGGGGTGCGAGGGCGTCGACTTCACCGGCCCGAGCACCGCGAAGTCAAGCTCCAGGTCCATGGCGCGCCGCAGTTCTTCCGCGGTGTGGCAGGACGCGGCGGCCAGCATGCCCGCCGGCCTCTCCTCGAGCCGCATCAGTTCGGCAGCGGTGAAATGGATCCCGTCCCCCAGCGCCGGCCCGCCGCTCACCATCGCCCGCGCCCCATGCCGGTGCGCAAGGCGCACCACCGTCGCGATGAACTCCTCGCGCTGCGGCAAGCCCCTGTCGCGCACTTGCACCAGCTTCAGGCCTTGCGCGAGGCGGGGACGGATCCTGGACAGCATCGCGCCCGCGCCGCTGCTCCCGGCATCCGTGATCGCGTACTCGTGCGGCAGCGCCAGCGCGGCGAGCACCGGTGCGTTGGCCGGCAGCATCGGCTCGGCGAGCGGCGCGCCGACATGCTGCCAGGCGATGGCCTGCTCCTCTTTCGGGTGCGGGTCGCCCTTCCAGGCCGTCACGCGGAAAAAATTGAGCCGCACGGTCGCATGCGGATACGCGAATACGCGCGTAATCCAGGGGTACGCGGTGCAGGCATCGATGCCGATTTCCTCGTGCAGTTCGCGCACCAGCGCCCGCTCCGCCGCCTCCCCCGCTTCCACCTTGCCGCCGGGAAACTCCCAGTAGCCGGCGTAGGCCTTGCCGGCGGGACGCCGCGCCAGCAGGAAGGCGCCGTCGGCGCGCTGGATCACCGCCGCGGCGACTTCGATCGCCACGCTACTTCTTCTTGGCGTGCTTGCCGGCCCAGTCGCGGGCGAACTGGTAGGCGACGCGGCCGCTGCGCGAGCCGCGCTGCAGGGACCACTGCAGGGACTCCTCGCGCGCCGCCTCGGCCTCCCTGGCGCCGCAGCCCAGGGTCGTCAGCCAGTGCGCCACGATCTCCAGGTACTCGTCCTGGTCAAAGGGGTAGAACGACACCCACAGGCCGAAGCGCTCCGAAAGCGAAATCTTCTCCTCCACCGTCTCGCCGGGATGGATCTCGTCGCCGACGTAGCGGGTCTCCAGGTTCTCCTGCATGTACTCCGGCATCAGGTGGCGCCGGTTGGAGGTGGCGTAGATCAGCACGTTCTCCGAGGTGGTGGAGATCGAGCCGTCGAGCGCCACCTTGAGCGCGATGTAGCCGTCCTCCGCGCCGTGGAAGCTGAGGTCGTCGCAGAACACGAGGAAGCGCTCCTCGCGCCCGGCCACCAGGTCGGTGATCGCGGCCAGGTCGACGAGGTCGTTCTTCTCCACTTCGATGAGGCGCAGTCCCTGCTTGTGGTACTTGTTCAGCAGGCCCTTCACGATCGAGGACTTGCCGGTGCCGCGAGCGCCGGTGAGCAGCACGTTGTTGGCCGGCCGGCCCTCGATGAACTGGCGCGTGTTCTGCTCGACCTTGGCGATCTGCGGGCCGATGCCCTGCAGGTCCGACAGGCGCATGCGGTGCACGTGGCGCACCGGCTGCAGCCAGCCGCGCGCGTTCAGCCCGGCGCTCTTGCGCCAGCGGAAGGCGATGCTCGCGCTCCAGTCGGTCGGCGGCGGCGCCGGCGGCAGCAGTTGCTCGAGCTTCTGCAGCAGCTTGTCGATGTCCTGGCTCACGAGCGGTATTCCGCGTTGATCTTCACATAATCGAACGACAGGTCGCAGGTCCAGACGGTCGCCGCCGCCTTGCCGCGGTTGAGCAGCGCGCGCACGGTGAATTCGGGCTTCTTCATCGCCGCGGCGCCCAGCTCCTCCCGGTAGCCGGCATGCCGGCCGCCCCCTTTTGCCACCAGCACCTCGTCAAGGTACAGGTCCACCTTCGAAGTATCCAGCCCGGCGACGCCGGCGTAGCCGATTGCCGCGAGGATGCGCCCCAGGTTGGGGTCGGAGGCGAAGAACGCCGTCTTCACCAGCGGCGAATGGGCGATGGCGTAGGCCACCTTGCGGCACTCGGCGGCACTGCGACCGCCTTCGACGCGCACGGTGACGAACTTGGTCGCGCCCTCGCCGTCGCGCACGATCGCCTGTGCAAGCCATTGAGCAACCTCGCCGATCGCACGGGCGAGGACCGCCTCGTCTTTCCCCGATCTCGCCACCGGGCCTTTTCCGGTGGCGAGACATATGAAGGCGTCGTTCGTCGACGTGTCCCCGTCCACCGTGATGGCGTTGAAGGATTGGTCCGCAGCGGACCTGGTCAGGCGTTGCAGCGAGCCTCGCGGCAGCTTGGCATCCGTAGCCACGAACCCCAGCATCGTCGCCATGTCCGGCCGGATCATGCCCGAGCCCTTGGCGATTCCGGTGACCGTGGCCAGGCCCGTGCTCAGCCTGACCTGGCGCGAGGCGGCCTTCGGTACCGTGTCGGTGGTCATGATCGCTTCGGCCGCGCTCGCCCAGTTGGCGGCGCGCAGGTCGGCGACCGCCCGGGGCAGCCCCGCGACGATGCGCTCGACGGGCAGCGGCTCCATGATCACCCCGGTGGAGAACGGCAGCACCTGCTCCGGCCGGCAACGCAGGGCGCCGGCCAGGGCGCGGCATACGGCCAGCGCGCGCAGCAGCCCGTCGTCGCCCGTGCCCGCGTTGGCGTTGCCGGTATTGACCACCAGCGCGTGCACCGGGTTGCGCAGGTGCTTCTTCGCCAGCACCACCGGCGCCGCGCAGAACCGGTTGCGGGTGAATACGCCGGCGACCGCGGTGCCGGGCGCGACGCGCACCACCAGCAGGTCCTTGCGCTCGGCCTTGCGCACGCCCGCCATGGCGATGCCGAGCTCGATGCCGGCCACCGGGAGGAGCTGCGCCGCATCCGGCGCGCGCAGGTTCACCGCCATGCGGCTAGCTCAGCTTGCCGTGGCAATGCTTGTACTTCCTGCCCGAGCCGCAGGGGCAGGGATCGTTGCGGCCGACCTTCTGCGCAAGCCGCACCGCCGGCTGCGGCTTGCGCTCTTCGGCGCCCGCGGCCAGCGCCGTGTCGTAGTCGGCATGCTGCAGGCGCACGTTTTCCACGTGCTGGCCGACGTCGGCCTGCGGCACGTCGTCGCTGGCGCGGATCTCGACCGCCACCAGCGTGCGCGTCACCTCGAGCTTCACCGCCTCCACCATGGCGCCGAACAGCTCGAAGGCCTCGCGCTTGTACTCCTGCTTCGGGTTCTTCTGCGCGTAGCCGCGCAGGTGGATCCCCTGGCGCAGGTGGTCCAGCGCCGCCAGGTGCTCGCGCCAGTGCGCGTCCAGTACCTGCAGCATCATGTAGCGCTCGTACTGGTGGAAGGAATCCTCCGCCCCGGACGGGATCTTGCCGCGGTAGGACTCGTGCGCCTTCTGCGTGATGCGCTCGAGCAGCGCCTCGTCGCCCAGCTCGGGCTCCTTCTCCAGCCACTGGCCGACGGGCAGCGCCAGGTTGAGTTCCGACTTGAGCGCCGCCTCCAGGCCCTTGATGTCCCACTGCTCCTCGACGCTCTCCGGCGGCACGCAGCTGCGGAACATGTCCGCGATCACGCCGGCGCGCAGGTCGGTAATGCGTTCCGCGACGCCCTGCGCGTCGAGCAGCTCGTTGCGCAAGGCATAGATCGTCTTCCTCTGGTCGTTGGCGACGTCGTCGTACTCCAGCAGCTGCTTGCGGATGTCGAAGTTGCGCGCCTCCACCTTGCGCTGCGCGCTCTCGATGGAGCGCGTGACCATGGCGTGCTCGATCGCCTCGCCCTCGGGCATGCGCAGCATCACCATGATCTTGTTGATGCGCTCGCCGGCGAAGATGCGCAGCAGCGGGTCCTCCAGCGACAGGTAGAAGCGCGAGCTGCCCGGGTCGCCCTGGCGCCCGGAGCGCCCGCGCAGCTGGTTGTCCACGCGGCGCGACTCGTGGCGCTCGGTGCCGATGATGTGCAGCCCGCCTTCGCGGATCACGTGGTCGTGCAGCGCCTGCCACTCGCTGCCGAGCTTGGCGATGCGCGTCTGCTTGTCCGCCGCCGCGACGTCCCCGGTCGCCTCGAGCAGCTCGACCTGCTTCTCGACGTTGCCGCCCAGCACGATGTCCGTGCCGCGCCCCGCCATGTTGGTGGCGATGGTCACCATCTTCGGCCGGCCGGCCTGCGCCACGATCTCCGCTTCCCTGGCGTGCTGCTTGGCATTGAGCACCTGGTGCGGCAGCTTTTCCTTGGTGAGCAGGCCCGAGAGCAGCTCCGAGGCCTCGATCGAGGTGGTGCCCACCAGCACCGGCTGGCCGCGGCCGTGGCAGTCCTTGATGTCGTCGATGATCGCCTTGTGCTTTTCCTTGGCGGTGCGGTACACCAGGTCGAGGCGGTCTACGCGGATCATCGGCTTGTGCGTCGGCACGATCACCGTCTCCAGGCCGTAGATCTCCTGGAACTCGTAGGCCTCGGTGTCCGCGGTTCCCGTCATGCCGGCGAGCTTGCGGTACATGCGGAAGTAGTTCTGGAAGGTGATCGAGGCGAGCGTCTGGTTCTCGTTCTGGATCGCCGCCTTCTCCTTCGCCTCGACCGCCTGGTGCAGCCCGTCGGACCAGCGCCGCCCCTGCATCAGGCGGCCGGTGAACTCGTCGACGATGATCACCTCGCCGTCCTGCACCACGTAGTGCTGGTCGCGGTGGAACAGGTTGTGCGCGCGCAGCGCCGCGTACAGGTGGTGCACCAGGTTGATGTAGGCGGGCTCGTACAGGCTCGCGCCCTTGGGCAGGAAGCCGGCGCGCGCCAGGATCTCCTCGGCCCTGGCATGGCCGGCTTCCGACAGCGTGATCTGGTGGTTCTTCTCGTCCACCCAGAAATCGCCCTCGCCCTTCTCGTCCTTCTGCCGCGTCAGCAGCGGCGCCACCTCGTTGATGCGCGCATAGACCTCGGTGCGGTCCTCGGCCTGGCCGGAGATGATCAGCGGGGTGCGCGCTTCGTCGATCAGGATCGAGTCGACCTCGTCGACGATGGCGTAGCGCAGGCTGCGCTGGAAGCGCTCCTCGGCGCGCATCGCCATGTTGTCGCGCAGGTAGTCGAAGCCGAATTCGTTGTTGGTGCCGTAGGTGATGTCCGCGGCGTAGGCGGCGCGCTTGTCCTCGGGCTCCATCTGCGGCACGTTGACGCCGACGCTGAGCCCGAGGAAGCCGTAGATCTTGCCCATCCAGTCGGCGTCGCGCCTGGCGAGGTAGTCGTTCACCGTGACGATGTGCACGCCGCGCCCGGCGAGCGCGTTCAGGTAGGCCGGCAGCGTCGCCGCCAGGGTCTTGCCTTCGCCGGTGCGCATCTCGGCGATCTTGCCGTCGTGCAGCACCATGCCGCCGACCAGCTGCACGTCGAAATGGCGCATGCGCAGCGTGCGCTTGCCGGCCTCGCGCACCACCGCGAAGGCTTCGGGCAGCAGCGCTTCCAGCGCCTCGCCCTCGGCGGCGTCGCGCTCTTCCGCCGGCGCGGCGGCGACGCGCTCGGCGAGGCGCCGCTTGAACTCGCCGGTCTTGGCGCGCAGGGCGTCGTCGGACAGTGCGGCGACGCCGGCTTCGAGCTGGTTGATGCGCACGACCGTGCGCGCGTACTGCCTGAGCAGCCGGTCGTTGCGGCTGCCGAAAATCTTGGTGAGGACTCTGGTGATCATCGGTGGCGCGGGCGCTGCCGCACGCGCGCAAAAATACCCTTCAAACTCAAAATTTTAGCATGGCGGAGCGGACGCCCCGCCGCGGCCGCTAGCGGCCGGAACGTGCGGCTTGCTGCGTTCCCTGCAGGGCGAAGAGGAAGCGCGTGGGATTCTGCGCGACGCCCCTGAAGCGCACCTCGAAATGCAGGTGCGGCCCGGTCGAGCGGCCGGTGCTGCCGCTCAGGCCCAGCCGGTGCAGGCGTTGCACGATGTCGCCCTCCTTGACCAGCAGCTTCGCCAGGTGGGCGTAGCGCGTCACCAGGTCGTTGCCGTGGTCGATGTCGACGACGTTGCCGTATTGGGGATGGAACCCGGCGAAGGTGACCACGCCCCCGGCGGCCGCGGTGACCGGCGAACCCAGGTCGGCGAGGAAATCGATGCCCTCGTGCATCGCCTGCATGCCGGTGAACGGATCGATGCGCATGCCGAAGCTGGAGGCATTGTAGGGCGCGCTGACCGGCAGCGAGGTCGGCATCATTTTCTTCTTGATGGTTTCCTCGAAAAGCCGCGTCTCCAGCACGCCGAGCATGTCGGTGCGGTTCTCCACGCTGCGCGACAGGGCGTACAGTTTTTCGCCGAACTCCGCCAGCGACAGGTTCTGCGGCGGGAGCGCGGTGGGCTGCGCGCCGCCCAGGCCCGGGGCCTCGGTGAAGCGGAATTCCTGCGGCCGGATGCCGGCCATCGCCGAGACGCGGTCGCCCAGGGCGTCGAGGCGCGCGAGCTGCGCCTGCATCTCGCCCAGCTTCACCGCCATCGCGTTCAGGTTCTGCTGCACGAACTTGCGCGCGCGCTCTGCCTCGCCTTGCTGCGCCGAGAGCACCAGTTCCCGCACCAGCGGGATCTTGATGTCGGTGGCGAAGCGGAACGTCACCCAGTACAGGGCGGCCGTCAGCGCGATCAGCAGGATGCCGGCGGCCGCCAGCGACGCCAGCAGATGGCGGGCCGACACG
>Ga0075430_100004386_pt1 | contig 11911 bp, 10 predicted proteins | sample RhiMetdeltSRZDD4_FD_75294 | JGI IMG/M metagenome (GOLD analysis project Ga0075430, IMG submission 75294) | Populus rhizosphere microbial communities from Tennessee, USA - Rhizosphere MetaG P. deltoides SRZDD4 | ecosystem: Host-associated > Plants > Roots > Rhizosphere > Soil | place: USA... | reverse complement strand
GCGATCCTGGAGAAGGGCCGCGACTGGGTCGTCAACGAGGTGAAGGCCTCCGGCCAGCGCGGCCGAGGCGGCGCCGGCTTCCCGACCGGGCTGAAATGGTCGTTCATGCCCAAGCAGTCCGACGGCCGCCCGCATTATCTCGTGATCAATGCCGACGAGTCCGAGCCCGGCACCTGCAAGGACCGCGAGGTCATGCGCAACGACCCGCATCTTCTGGTCGAAGGCTGTCTGATGGCCGGTTTCGCTATGGCCGCCCATGTCGGCTACATCTACGTGCGCGGCGAGTTCGTGCGCGAGCGCGAGCGCCTGGAAGCGGCGGTGGAGCAGGCCTACGCCGCCAGGCTGATCGGCAAGGACAACGTCCACGGCTTCGATTTCGATCTCTACGTCCACCACGGCGCCGGCGCCTATATCTGCGGCGAGGAGACCGCGCTGCTCGAGAGCCTGGAAGGCAAGAAGGGCATGCCGCGGCTCAAGCCGCCGTTCCCGGCCAATATGGGCCTCTACGGCTGTCCGACCACGGTCAACAACGTCGAGACCATCGCCCAGGTGCCCGACATCCTGCGACGCGGCGGCGCCTGGTTCGCCGGCATCGGCCGGCCCAACAATACCGGGACCAAGCTGTTCTGCATCTCCGGCCACGTGCAGCGGCCGTGCAACGTCGAGGAGGCGATGGGCATCCCGCTGCGCGAGCTCATCGACAAGCATGCCGGCGGCGTGCGCGGCGGCTGGGACAACCTGCTCGCGGTCATTCCGGGCGGCTCCTCGATGCCGCTCGTACCGGCGCACCAATGTGACCATCTGTTGATGGATTTCGACGGCTGCCGCGAGTTCAAATCGGCGCTCGGCACCGCGGCGGTGATCGTGATGGACAAATCGACTGACATCATCGCCGCCATGGCGCGCATCTCCTATTTCTACAAGCACGAGAGCTGCGGCCAGTGCACGCCCTGCCGCGAGGGCATGGGCTGGATGTGGCGCGTGCTCACCCGCATGGCCGAGGGCCGCGCCCACAAGCGCGAGATCGACATGCTGATGGAGGTCACCACCCAGATCGAGGGCCACACCATCTGCGCCTTCGGCGACGGCGCGGCCTGGCCGGTGCAGGGGCTCATCCGCCACTTCCGCCACGAGATCGAGCGGCGCATCGATCAATATTCTGCGAATCCACACCCTGAACCGGTGCGGGTAGCGGCGGAGTGACCATGACCAAGCTCATCGTCGACGGCAAAGAGATCGACGTCCCGCCGGAGTACACCCTGCTGCAGGCCTGCGAGGCGGCCGGCGCCGAGATCCCGCGCTTCTGCTTCCACGAGCGGCTGTCGATCGCCGGCAACTGCCGCATGTGCCTGGTCGAGCTCAAGGGCTCGCCCAAGCCGATCGCGTCGTGCGCCTGGGGCGTGCGTGACTGCCGGCCGGGCCCCAAGGGCGAGCCGCCTGAGGTCCACACCAGGACGCCGATGGTGCGCAAGGCGCGCGAAGGGGTGATGGAGTTCCTGCTGATCAACCACCCGCTCGATTGCCCGATCTGCGACCAGGGCGGGGAATGCGACCTGCAGGACCAGGCCATGGCCTACGGCGTCGACGCCAGCCGCTACCAGGAGAACAAGCGCGCCGTCGAGGACAAATATATCGGGCCGCTGGTCAAGACCATCATGACGCGCTGCATCCACTGCACGCGCTGCATCCGCTTCGCCGCCGAGGTCGCCGGCGTGCCCGAGCTCGGCGCCATCGGCCGCGGCGAGGACATGGAGATCACCACTTATCTCGAGCAGGCGATGACCTCGGAGCTGCAGGGCAACGTGGTCGATCTCTGCCCGGTCGGTGCCCTCACCAACAAGCCCTACGCCTTCGCAGCGCGGCCGTGGGAGCTCAACAAGACCGAATCGATCGACGTCATGGATGCGGTCGGCTCGGCGATCCGCATCGATACCCGCGGGCGCGAGGTCATGCGTATCCTGCCGCGCGTCAACGACGACGTGAACGAGGAGTGGATTTCCGACAAGACCCGCCAGGTGGTCGACGGCCTGCGCACGCAGCGCCTCGACCGGCCCTACATCCGGGAGGACGGCCGGCTCGTTCCGTCGTCCTGGTCGGCAGCGTTCGACGCCGTCGCCGCCCGGGTCAAGGCAGCGCGCGCCGATCGCATCGGTGCCATCGTCGGCGAGCTTGCCGCGGTCGAGGAGATTTTCGCGCTCAAGGACCTGATGACGCGCCTCGGCGTCGCCAATCTCGACTGCCGGCAGGACGGCGCCGGGCTCGATCCGCGCCGGGGCCGGGCGAGCTACCTGTTCAATGCCACCATCGCCGGCATCGAGCAGGCCGACGCGCTGCTGATCGTGGGCGCCAATCCGCGCCGGGAAGCGGCGGTGCTCAACGCCCGCATCCGCAAGCGCTGGCGCATGGGCAATTTCCCGATCGGGCTGATCGGCGAGCGGATCGATTTCACCTATCCCTATGAGTTCCTCGGCGCCGGCGCCGAGACCTTGGCCGACGTCGCGGCGGGCGCACATGCGTTCGGCGCCAGGCTGCGTGACGCCGCGCGGCCGCTGGTCATCGTCGGCATGAGCGCGCTGACGCGGAGCGACGGCGCCGCGATCGCCTCGCTCGCCGCCAAGGCCGCGCTCGAGCTCGGCACGCGGGCGGAGGGTTGGAACGGCTTCTCGGTCCTGCACACGTCGGCCTCCCAGGTCGGCGCCCTCGACCTGGGCTTCGTGCCCGGCGACGGCGGGCTCGCGGCAAACAAGATGGCGGCAGCCGGCGCGCTCGATATTGCGGTCCTGCTCGGCGCCGACGAGATCGAGATCGCGCCCGGCGCCTTTGTCGTCTATATCGGTACCCACGGCGACCGCGGCGCGCATCGCGCCGACGTCATTCTTCCGGGCGCTGCCTACCCGGAAAAATCCGGCATCTACGTCAACACCGAGGGTCGCGTGCAGATGGCCGCTCGCGCCTCGTTTCCGCCCGGCGATGCGCGCGAGGACTGGGCGATCCTGCGCGCCCTGTCGGACGTGCTCGGCCGCCGCCTTCCCTACGACTCGCTCGCGCAATTGCGCCAGGCGCTGTTCAAGGCGCACCTCCATCTGCAGCGCATCGACCAGATCACGGCGGGCGACAGCGGCGAGGTCAGGGCGCTGGCCTCATTGGGCGGGACGCCCGAGAAGGCGCCGTTCGGCCAGGCGGTCGAGGACTTCTACCTCACCAATCCGATCGCGCGCGCCTCCGCGGTGATGGCCGAATGCTCGGTTCTGGCCGAGGGCAACGCCGCCCTCACCGCGGCGGAGTAGGTAAGCGCGCATGGCCGAATTCTGGACCAACTACGCCTGGCCGCTGATCGTGATCGTCGCGCAGAGCGTGCTGCTGCTCGTGCTCCTGCTCGTCGCCACCGCCTACGTGCTGCTCGCCGACCGCAAGATCTGGGCGGCGGTGCAGATCCGGCGCGGGCCCAACGTGGTCGGCCCCTGGGGGCTGCTGCAGTCCTTCGCCGATCTCATCAAGTTCGTGCTCAAGGAGCCGATCATCCCGTCCGGCGCCAACAAGGGCGTGTTTCTGCTGGCGCCGCTGGTCACCGGCGTGCTCGCGCTCTCGGCCTGGGCGGTGATCCCGGTCAATGCCGAATGGGTGATCGCCAACATCAATGTCGGCGTGCTCTACATCTTTGCGATCTCCTCGCTCAGCGTCTACGGCATCATCATGGCCGGCTGGGCCTCGAACTCGAAATATCCGTTTCTCGCCGCGTTGCGCTCGGCCGCGCAGATGGTGTCCTACGAGGTCTCGATCGGCTTCGTCATCATCACCGTGCTGCTGTGCGTGGGCTCCCTCAATCTGACGGCGATCGTGGACGCGCAGGACGGCAAGTGGGGCATGTTCAGCTGGTTCTGGCTGCCGCTGCTGCCCATGTTCGTGGTGTTCTTCGTCTCGGCGCTGGCGGAAACGAATCGGCCGCCGTTCGATCTGGTGGAAGCGGAGTCCGAGCTGGTCGCCGGCTTCGCGGTCGAGTATTCGGCGACGCCGTTCCTGCTGTTCTTCCTCGGCGAATACATCGCCATCGCGACCATGTGCGCCATGGCGACCATCCTCTTTCTCGGAGGCTGGCTGCCGCCGTTCCAGGTTGCCCCGTTCACCTGGGTGCCGGGCGTGATCTGGTTCCTGCTCAAGGCGTTCTTCATGTTCTTCCTGTTCGCCATGGTGAAGGCGGTCGTTCCGCGCTATCGCTACGACCAGCTCATGCGCCTGGGCTGGAAGGTGTTCCTGCCGCTCTCGCTCGCCATGGTCGCGATCGTCGCAGCCGTGTTGCAATACGGCGGATTGGCACCGAAATGACGGGGATACGGCATGATGTACCTCTCGCTTGCCGGGCTCCTCGGAGCGATGGTCGGGACGATTATCGCCGCGATCAACTACGGCATGGTGATCGGCTTCGTCCAAAAGAGCCTGCGGGCGCACGACCGCTCGCAGACCGCCGAGGAGCGCGCGACGTTCGAGGGCAAGCTCGCCGTGATGCGGCGGACCGTGCTTGCGCTCGATATTCTTTTCTTCGGCGGAGTCGGCTATTGGCTCGGCGATCTGATCGGGGGCTGAGCAGGACGGCACGGTCGTGTGCCGGTCCGGAAAGGAAAGCGCCATGAGGCTCGATCGGGCGGCCCGCGCGGTTTTCCTCTGGGAGTTCCTGTCGGCCTTTGTGCTCGGCATGCGCTATTTCTTCAAGCCGAAGGCGACCTTGGACTATCCTTTCGAGAAGGGGCCGCTCTCGCCCCGGTTCCGCGGCGAGCATGCGCTACGCCGCTATCCCAACGGCGAGGAGCGCTGCATCGCCTGCAAGCTGTGCGAGGCGATCTGCCCGGCGCAGGCGATCACCATCGAGGCCGGGCCGCGCCGCAACGACGGCACCCGCCGCACCACCCGTTACGATATCGACATGGTCAAATGCATCTATTGCGGGCTGTGCCAGGAGGCTTGTCCGGTCGACGCCATCGTCGAGGGTCCGAACTTCGAGTTCGCCGCCGAGACCCGCGAGGAGCTCTATTACGACAAGGAGCGGCTGCTGGCGAACGGCGACCGCTGGGAGCGCGAGATCGCCAAGAATATCGAACTCGACGCGCCGTATCGGTGAAACGATGATCGTCGCCGCGCTGTTCTTTTATCTCTTTGCCGGGATCTGCATCGCCTCCGCCTTCATGGTGATCGCGGCGAAGAATCCCGTGCACTCGGTGCTGTTCCTCATCCTCGCCTTCGTCAACGCGGCGGGGCTGTTCGTGCTGATGGGCGCCGAGTTCCTGGCGATGATCCTGGTCGTGGTCTATGTCGGCGCGGTCGCCGTGCTTTTCCTGTTCGTGGTGATGATGCTCGACGTCGATTTCGCCGAGCTGCGCCAGGGATTCCTGCAATATCTTCCGATCGGCGGCGTGGTCGGGATCATCTTCGTGATCGAGCTGGTAATGGTGGTGAGCGCCTGGGTGATCGTGCCCAACGTCTCGCAGGTGATCGCCTCGCCGATCCCGCCGATCGCCAGCACGCCTAACACCGAGGCGCTCGGCCACGTGCTCTACACGCGCTACGTCTATTTCTTCCAGGCGGCGGGCGTGGTGCTGCTGGTCGCCATGATCGGCGCGATCGTGCTCACGCTGCGCCACAAGCCCAACGTCAAGCGTCAGAACATCGCCAACCAGGTGGCGCGCCGGAAGGCGACCGCGATCGAGATCGTCAAGGTGCGCCCGGGGCAGGGGCTGTCATGACGGTCGGGCTCGGCCACTATCTGACGGTTGCCGCGATCCTGTTCACGCTCGGCATCCTCGGCATCTTCCTCAACCGGAAGAACGTGATCGTCATCCTGATGTCGATCGAGTTGATCCTGCTCGCGGTCAACATCAATCTGGTCGCGTTCTCGACCTTCCTCGGCGACCTGGTCGGACAGGTGTTCGCGCTCCTGGTGCTCACCGTCGCCGCCGCCGAGGCCGCCATCGGGCTTGCCATCCTCGTGGCCTATTTCCGCAATCGCGGCTCGATCGCGGTCGAAGACATCAATCTGATGAAGGGCTGAGCGGGGCATGTATCAAGCCATCGTCTTCCTGCCGCTGCTCGGCGCGATCCTGGCCGGTCTGATCGCGCTTGCCGGCGCGCGCGCCCGCCATCCCGGCGGATCGCCTGCCGCCGGCACCGAGGATCACGCGGCCGGTGCGGCGCCGTTGTCGCATGCGCACGCGGCCATCGAGGGCTCGCACGCCGAGGCCCATCCGCTCGCGCCGGCGGCCGCGGGGTCGAGCGCCGCCGAGCTCGTCACCACGCTGTTCCTGTTCGTTTCCATGCTGCTGTCGTGGTTCGCCTTCGTCGACGTCGGTTTCGGCCATCACGACAGCCGCGTCGCGCTGTTCCCCTGGATCGTGGTGGGCGATCTCAAGATCGACTGGGCGCTGCGCATCGACACCTTGACGGCGGTGATGCTGGTCGTGGTCACCACCATCTCGGCCTTCGTCCACCTCTATTCGATCGGCTACATGGAGGAAGATCCGCACCGGCCGCGCTTCTTCTCCTACCTCTCGCTGTTCACCTTCGCGATGTTGATGCTGGTGACGGCGGACAACCTCGTCCAGCTGTTCTTCGGCTGGGAGGGCGTCGGCCTGATGAGCTATCTGCTGATCGGGTTCTGGTACCACAAGCCGGAGGCGAACGCGGCCGCCATCAAGGCCTTCATCGTCAATCGCGTCGGCGATTTCGGCTTCGCGCTCGGTATCTTCGCCGTGTTCATGATGACCGGCGCGATCGACCTCGACACCGTGTTCGCGCAGGCGCCCTCGCTCACCGGCAAGACCATCGATTTCCTGGGCTGGCACGCCGACGCGCTCACGCTCATCTGCCTGCTGCTGTTCATGGGCGCGATGGGGAAATCGGCGCAGTTCCTGCTGCACACCTGGCTGCCCGACGCCATGGAGGGCCCCACGCCGGTCTCCGCCCTCATCCATGCCGCCACCATGGTGACCGCGGGCGTGTTCATGGTGGCGCGGCTCTCGCCGCTGTTCGAGCTCGCGCCCCACGCGCAGACCTTCGTGACCTTCATCGGCGCCACTACTGCGTTCTTCGCCGCGACCGTCGGGCTGGTGCAGAACGACATCAAGCGCATCGTCGCCTATTCGACCTGCTCGCAGCTCGGCTACATGTTCGTCGCCATGGGGGTGGGAGCCTATTCGGTCGGCATGTTCCACCTGTTCACCCACGCCTTCTTCAAGGCCTTGCTGTTCCTCGGTTCCGGCTCGGTGATCGTCGCCATGCATCACGAGCAGGACATCTGGCGCATGGGTGGGCTCAAGAACAAGCTCCCGTTCACCTATTGGACCATGGTGATCGGCACCCTCGCGCTCACCGGCTTCCCGCTCACCGCCGGCTACTTCTCCAAGGACGCCATCATCGAGGCCGCCTATGTGGGCAAGAACCCGATGGCGTTTTACGCTTTCATCTCGACTGTCGTCGCCGCGGCGCTGACCGCGTTCTATTCCTGGCGGCTGATCTTCGTGACCTTCCACGGCAGCCCGCACGATCCCCACCACCACGAAGCGGCGCGCGAGTCGCCCTGGGTGATGCTGGTGCCGCTCGGCTTTCTCGCCGCCGGTTCGATCTTCGCCGGTTTCCCATTCGTCGAGATCTTCTCCGGCCACGCGGTCGGCGAATTCTTCCGCGACTCGCTCAAATTCGGCGAAGGCAACCACGTGCTCGAGGACATGCACCACGTTCCGTACCTGATCGCCATGCTGCCGACCCTGATGATGGCGCTCGGTTTCGCCGTGGCGTGGCGGTTCTACATCCAGAAGCCCGAGTTGCCGACCGAGCTCGCGCGCCAGCAGGAGCCGCTCTATCAGTTCCTGCTCAACAAGTGGTACTTCGACGAGCTCTACGATCTCGTCTTCGTGCGGCCGACCATGCGGCTCGGGCGGTTCCTCTGGAAATACGGCGACGGCTGGCTGATCGACGGCTTCGGACCCGACGGCGTCTCCGCTCGCGTGCTCGATGTCACGCGCAACGTGATGCGGCTGCAGACCGGCTACCTCTATCACTATGCCTTCGCCATGCTGATCGGGGTCGCGGCCCTGATCACCTGGTTCATGTTCGCCGGCGGAGTGGGCTGATGCTGAGCTGGCCGATCCTTTCCGTCACCACCTTCCTGCCGCTGGTCGGCGCGCTGCTCATCATGGCGATGCGCAGCGACGGCGAGTTCGAGAGCCGCAACGCGCGCTGGATCGCGCTCTGGACCACGCTGATCACCTTCGCGATCTCGCTGATCCTGGTCTGGCGCTTCGACCCCACCACGCCCGAGTTCCAGTTCATCGAGAAACGGCCCTGGCTCGGCGGCACCATCACCTATCACCTCGGCGTCGACGGCATCTCGCTGCCGTTCGTGATCCTGACCACCGCGCTGATGCCGATCTGCATCATCGCCAGCTGGCTGCCGATCCAGCGCCGCGTCAAGGAATACATGGTCGCGTTCCTGGTGCTCGAGACCCTGATGGTCGGCACCTTCGTCGCCCTCGACCTTGTGGTGTTCTACCTGTTCTTCGAAGGCGGCCTCATCCCGATGTTCCTGATCATCGGTGTCTGGGGCGGCCCGCGCCGGGTCTATGCCAGCTTCAAGTTCTTCCTCTACACGCTGCTCGGCTCGGTGCTGATGCTGCTCGCCATCATGGCGATGTACTGGGACGCCGGCACCACCGACATCCCGACCCTGCTCAAGCACGGCTTCCCGCGCGGCCTGCAGACCTGGGCCTGGATCGCCTTCTTCGCGTCGTTCGCGGTCAAGCTGCCGATGTGGCCGGTGCACACCTGGCTGCCCGATGCCCATGTCGAGGCGCCGACCGCGGGCTCCGTGATCCTCGCCGCCATCCTCTTGAAGATGGGCGGCTACGGCTTCTTGCGGTTCTCGCTGCCGATGTTCCCGGCCGCCTCGCACGATCTGGCGCCGATCGTGTTCACGCTCTCGGCGATCGCGGTGGTCTACACCTCGCTGGTCGCGCTGATGCAGGAGGACATGAAGAAGCTCATCGCCTATTCGTCGGTGGCGCATATGGGCTTCGTCACCATGGGCATCTTCGCGGCCACCGCGCAGGGCGTCGCCGGCGGCATTTTCCAGATGATTTCCCACGGCATCGTGTCGGCAGCCCTGTTCCTGTGCGTCGGCGTGGTCTACGACCGGGTGCATACGCGCGAGATCGCGGCCTATGGCGGCCTGGTCGACCGCATGCCGTTCTACGCCGCGGCCTTCATGGTGTTCACGCTGGCCAATGTCGGCCTGCCCGGGACCTCGGGCTTCATCGGCGAGTTCCTGGCCCTGATCGGCACCTTCAAGGTCAATATCACGGTGGCGACCGTGGCCACGCTCGGCGTGATCGGATCGGCCGCCTATGCGCTCTGGCTCTACCGCAAGGTGATCTTCGGCGAGCTCACCAAGCCCAGCCTCGCCACCATCAAGGATCTCGACTACCGCGAGATCATCACGCTCGGCCCGCTGGTGGTGCTGACCATCCTGTTCGGCATCTATCCCAAGCCCGTGCTCGATCTGTCGGCGGCCTCGGTCGCGCAATTGCTCGAGAACTACGAGAAGGCGCTGGGCGCCGCCAAATCCGCCACGCTGCTGGTGCATTGAGAGGCATGAGCACTCCCGAGCCCCGCCGATGACCGAAATCCCCGATATCGACGCGCTGCTGCCGGCTCTGCCGGAGATGGTGCTCGTGGTCGGCGCCATGGTGCTGCTGATGCTGGGCGCCTTCCGCGGCGAGCGCTCCGCCACGCCGATCCATTGGCTCGCGATCGTGCTCCTGGTGGCCGCGGGCGTGGCCTTGGTCTTGTTGCCGCCGGGCAACCTCACCGCGTTCGGCGGCAGCTTCGTGGTCGACGGCTTCGCGCGCTTCCTCAAGCTGCTGGCGCTCACCGGCTCGGCGGTCGCGATCCTGATGTCGTTCGACTATCCCGGCCGCGGGACGCAGCAGAAATTCGAATATTCCGTCCTCATTCTGCTCTCCACCGCCGGCATGCTGATGCTCATTTCGGCGGCCGACCTGATCGCGCTCTATCTCGGGCTCGAACTGATGAGCCTGGCGCTCTATGTGGTGGCGGCGATCGACCGCGATTCCGTGCGCTCGACCGAGGCGGGGCTCAAATATTTCGTGCTCGGCGCGCTGTCGTCCGGGATGCTGCTCTACGGCGCCTCGCTGGTCTACGGCTTCACCGGCACTGTCTCGTTCGCCGGCATCGCCAAGGCGGCGAGGGAGCCTGGCATCGGCCTCGTGTTCGGGCTCGTGTTCCTGTTCGCCGGCTTCTGCTTCAAGGTCTCGGCGGTGCCGTTCCATATGTGGACGCCCGACGTCTACGAAGGGGCCCCGACGCCGGTCACCGCCTTCTTCGCCGCCGCGCCGAAGGTCGCCGGCATCGCCATGTTCGTGCGCACCACTATCGTCGCGTTCCCCGGGATTCTCACCCAGTGGCAGCAGATCGTGGTGTTCGTCGCCATCGCCTCGATGGCGCTCGGCGCCTTCGCGGCCATCGGCCAGCGCAACATCAAGCGGCTGATGGCCTATTCGTCGATCGGCCATATGGGCTTCGCGCTGGTCGGACTCGCCGCCGGCACCCAGGAAGGCGTGCAGGGCGTGCTGGTCTATATGACGATCTATGTGACGATGACGCTCGGCACCTTCGCCTGCATCCTGTCGATGCGCCGCGACGGGCGCATGGTCGAGGAGATCGGCGACCTCGCCGGATTGGCGCGGACCAAGCCCACCATGGCGTTCTTCCTCGCCATGCTGTTGTTCTCGCTCGCCGGCATTCCGCCGCTCGCCGGCTTCTTCGCCAAGTTCTACGTCTTCCTCGCCGCCATCAAAGCCGGGCTGTTCACGCTCGCCGTCATCGGCGTGGTCACCAGCGTGGTGGGCGCCTACTACTACCTGGTCATCGTCAAGATCATGTATTTCGACGAGCCGGCCAAGGCCTTCGAGCCGATGCCGCACAAGCTTCGGGTGGTGCTCGCGGTGAGCGGTCTGTTCAATCTCCTGTTCTTCGTCTATCCCGGGCCGCTGATCGAGGCGGCAAATGCGGCGGCAAAGTCCCTGTTCTGATCAATGAGGCTCGACCCCAGGGCGACGGCGGCGGGCATGCGCCTTGTTGCGCATGATGTGCTCGGCTCGACCAATGCCGAGGCCTTGGCGCTTGCCCGCCAGGGCGAGCGCGGCCCGCTCTGGATCACCGCCGGCCGGCAGAGCGCGGGCCGTGGACGGCGCGGGCGGACCTGGGTATCGGAGCCCGGCAACCTCTATGCGAGCCTCCTGCTCACCGACCCGGCGCCGCCCGAGCATTGGCCCGAGCTTTCCTTCGTCGCGGCGCTGGCGGTCCACGATGCGGTGGTCGAGGTCGCTCCCGGGCTGAAAGCGCTGCTGGCGATCAAATGGCCGAACGATCTCCTGCTGTCGGGGCGGAAATTCGCCGGCGTGCTGATCGAAGGCGAGGGCGGCGACGGCGGCGCGGCCGCGGTCGGCATCGGCGTCAATTGCGTCAGCTATCCGGCGGATACCGACCAGCCGGCGACCGATCTCGCGGCCGGCGGCGCGGAGGTTTCTCCCGAAACGCTGTTCGCCGCGCTCTCCGCCAAGATGCTCGGGCGCATTGCGCAATGGAACGGCGGCGAAGGCTTCGCCACCGTGCGTGCCGACTGGCTCGCCCGCGCCGCCGGCCTCGGCGAGGAGGTGCGCGTGCGCCTCGCCGACCGGGAGGTCACCGGGCTTTTCGAGGCGCTCGATCCGGCGGGCGGCCTGGTGCTGCGCCGTCCCGACGGAAAGACCGAGACCGTCGCCGCCGGCGACGTGTCCATGGCGTCCCCCCCGCAAGGGGACCGGTGATCGGAGCGCGCGATGGTGAGCCCCACGGACGAGCTCGTCTT
>Ga0075430_100004384_pt1 | contig 11913 bp, 12 predicted proteins | sample RhiMetdeltSRZDD4_FD_75294 | JGI IMG/M metagenome (GOLD analysis project Ga0075430, IMG submission 75294) | Populus rhizosphere microbial communities from Tennessee, USA - Rhizosphere MetaG P. deltoides SRZDD4 | ecosystem: Host-associated > Plants > Roots > Rhizosphere > Soil | place: USA... | reverse complement strand
CCGGCACGATCACGTTCGCGCTGTTCGCTTTCTGGCGATGCCTCCGCGCAGGGACCTGGCGAGCAGCCGTCATCGCCGGCATGACTCTGGGGGTCGCGCAGATTGCGAAGTACACCGCGCTGGCGCTCTTCCCACTCTTCGCCCTCATCGCTCTTCTATTCCACGTCCGCAAGATCGCGAAGGAAGTACGTGAGCGTCACTTCGGCGCGCTCAGAGTGCGCCTCGCGCAATTCTGTGGACGCGCGTTGTTGCTTCTGCTCATCAGCCTCGCCTCGATCAATGTCGGCTTTCTGTTCAATCGAAGCGGCACACCTCTTCGCGACTACGTCTTCCGATCGGACGTGTTCCGCTCGTTGCAGTCGTCCGCAGGAATTCTGGGCGACGTGCCGTTGCCTCTTCCCTACCCCTATCTGGAAGGCCTGGACTGGGTGGTACAACGCGAGCGGACGGGTGAGGGCTATGGCAACCTGTACCTGCGTGGAGAGATTCGCCACGGCTCCGGCTTTGCGGGGTACTTTTTCTACGCGACGCTCTACAAGATGCCACTGGGAACACAGCTCGTACTGCTCGCGGCGATCGTCGTGTTCGCGCTGAAGGTTCGACGCTTCGACGACTTCAGGAACGAGTGGACGATCCTCTGTCCGGTCGTCTTCTTCGCGATCTACTTCAACTACTTCTATCGCGCGCAGATCGGCATTCGCTTCTTCCTGGTCGTCTTCCCATTGCTTTTTGTGTTTGCGGGCAGTCTCCTCCGCGACGGGCGCGCGCTGCCACGCGTGGCCAGGGCCGGCCTCAGCGTGGCACTTGTCGGCCTCGTCGTGTCGGTGCTGTCCTATTACCCGCATTTCCTGCCGTACTTCAACGAACTCATCGGCAACAGACGACTCGCCTACCGTGTGCTGGCTGACTCGAATATCGACTGGGGACAGCACGTCTGGTATTTCAAGCAGTACATGGCGTCACATCCCAACGCGATCGTCGAACCGGATGGACCGACCGCCGGCACCGTTCTTGTTGGCGTGAACGCCTTGACGGGCGTCGCTGGCGAACCGGAGAAGTTCAAGTGGCTACGCGATAGTTTTCAGCCCGTCGACGACATCACCCACGCCGTGCTGATCTACCGGATTTTCCCAGCCGATCTCGATCGACTTCGGCGATAGACGCGGACGAACTACAGTTGAGGTAACGTCCGCTCCGCGGAGTGACCCAAAGGGCTGGTAGCATCGCTCCATGCGAGCCTTGGTCCTGGCGATGTTGTTTGCGGCCGCGCCGGTCGCGCAGGAACGACCGCTGCCGGACTTCAACACCTTCGCAACCGAAGTCAAGAAACGACTCGCCACCGACGAAGAGCGCCAGAGCGGCTACGTGTTCAACGAGCGCCGCGCAGAACAGAAGGTCAACGCGGCGGGACGCGTCACCAGCGAGTCGGTGAAGGTCTACGAGATATACCCCGGTCTGCCTGGCGAGGATCGCTACCGACGACTGATCGAGGAAGACGGGCGGCCAACGCCACCCGACAAGCTTGCCAGGCAGGATGCCGAGCGCAAGAAGCAGGCGGAAGAATACGCGCGAAAGCAGACCATCGCCTCGGAACGAACCAAGCAGGCACGACAGCAGGACAAGGCACGCGAAGAATACTCAGCCGCTATAGACGACGTCTTCCGTGTCTTCGACATCCGGATCGTGCACCGCGAAACAATCGACGGCATCGACGCGATACTCGCCACACTCACGCCGAAGCCTGGCGTCAAGCCGCTGACCGACGATGGCAAGGTGATGCGGCATTTCAAGGCGCGCGCCTGGATCAGCGAGTCGGACTACGAGCTCGTGCGGGTGGAAATCGAGGCCATTGACGACCTCTCGTTCGGCCTCGGCCTGCTGGCGCGAGTACACAAGGGAACCGTCGCGACCTATCAACGGCGCAAAGTCAACGGCGAGACGTGGCTTCCAGCGCAGGTAACGTGGACGGCGAGCGGACGAGTACTCCTGCTCCGGCGCCTTCGACTGCGAGGCGTATCCGAATTCTCCAACTATCGACGCTACAGCGTGGATACTTCGACAGTCATCGGCTCGCCACGCTGAGCTGAGCGATCTCAACCAGCGTTCTGGCTCAGGATGAGAACGACGCCGTACGCGAGGGCGCCGCCACCCACCATCCACGCGACGAGACGCGCACGTCCGCCCACCTCGGCCAACCCTGCACCGGCCAGCATCACGGCAGGAAATATCGTCGTCTCCACCCAGATCCAGCTAACCGGATCGAGACGTCCAGGTGGATCCCCACGCGCGATGAACGTGAAGAGACCAAACACACACGCGAACATCAGCAGCAGGAACACCGTCAGAACATCGCGCTCCCTGCGAAAAATTGCCGTGGCGAGAACCGCACCGAGCAGGAGGATTCCAAGTACGGGATTGATCGAGGAGTACTCGGCCGTTTCGTCCACCAGCGCGCGTCCAGTGACGGCCTTATAGAGGGGCATCACCGCACGACGCCCGTAGAACATGAACGGATAGGGTGAGAATCCGATGCCGCCGATGCGCCTCAAGTGGTTCGTGTAGTGCGCCTGCAAGGCGGGCTGGTTGCCATAGTGAACGAGTGTCTCTGTCGATGTCGTCGCATTCCAATAGAGATCAGGGCCAATGAATGCGACAAAGACTCCTGCGGCAAGATACGCGTGCCGTCCGCGCAGCCAGTGACGAAACTTCGGGTGCAGCAGGGTGAGCAGGAAGGCAGGCAGGAGGAGAGCCGCGTGCTCCTTACAGTAGAAAGCCAGGCCCACCGCCGCACCGGCCGCGTACAGGTAGCCGGCCCGCTCGGTGGCGAGAAACCGGCTGAAGACATAGAGCGCCAACGCCACAAAGAATAAAAATGGGGCGTGCGCCGTTGCGCGCGCGGAAATCGGCAGGTAGTACTCGTTGAACGCCAGGAGCATCGCCGCCCATCGTCCTGCCACCGGGCCGTACCAGTCGCGGGCTATCCGATAGACGATGAGGATCGTGCACACGCCCAGGAAAATGTGCAGCGCACGATACGCGAGCGGAGTTGTGCCGAAGAGGCTGCTGCTCGCCTTCACGACGTAGGCGGGCAGCGCACCATGATTTTCACCGCGCAGCGGCAGGTGCAGCGAACCAGGAGTGAACGAGATGGTCTTGGCGAGCGGGATGGCGTTGTTCTCCTCGTCGTGGATATAGGGAACCGTCACCGCCAGGTAGATGCGAAAGATCAGCGCGATCGAGAGAATCAGGAGGAGGGTGACATCTACACCTCGCCCTGGAACCTTCACGACGCCGGCAGACTGAGCTGTCACAACGTAGGCTCCAGCCTCTGTCGCCACAATCGGGCATCTTCAACCATCGACGACAGATACGGGCGCATGATCGGCAGACCAATCAAGGGCGGTAGCAGGCCGCGCGTGGAGATGAGGACACCCATCGCCACGGCCAGTTCGGGTGTCATGTAGCGCGCCAGCAGCACGACCAGCACGACGTCGCGCGCGCCGAGGCCCGCGAATGTGAATGGGAGCTGGCCCGCCATCAGGGCCACTGCTGAAAGGCTTGCAGACACCGTGAACGGGACTCGCGCCGAGAGTGCCACGGTGAAGAGCCAGATCTGGAAGAGGTGTGTCAACCAGAGTGCCAGAGAGTAGGACACGATCCACCGACGCCGGCCTCTGAGCATCTGCAGCAAGCCGGGCCAACCGTCAGCAAGCTCGTGGAGCTTCCGCATCCTCCCGCTCGGCAGAGCGCGTCTCACGAGGGTCCGAAGTGCCGAGGCGGCCCGTTCGGAGGAAATCAGAACGGCGCAGACTGTGCCGACGCCTCCGAGTATCGACCAGAACCCTGCGGTGATCCCAGCAATTTGGGGCCTCCCGACGAACCACCCAACCAGGCACCAGGCAATCAAGCCAAACAGGTCGCACAGCCGCTCGTACACGACGATCGCCAGCGCCACACCGGGCGGTGTGTTGCTGCGGCTGGCGACGAAGTAGCTCTTGACGAGATCGCCCGCCTTGGCCGGAAGAAAGACGTTCAGCGCCGAGGCGACAAGCGTCAAGCGAAGCGCTTCCCCTTTTCCAGGCAGCGCCCCGGCCGGGGCGACCCAAAAAAAGCGAACCGCGCGCAGGAACGTGATGGGCAGGATCATCCCAATCGAGATGACAAGCCAGGTCTTGTCGGCGCGGAGCAACGCTTCGGCAACAAGGTTGATGCGGACACTGCGATACAAGGTGACGAGCAACGCACCACTGACGACGATGCTGAGAACGGTGACGGTTGTCCGCTTCCAGCCCCCGCTTCCGGGCACCGCCACCTCGTGCAGCGGTTCGATCGCGTTGGCCCTCACCTCACGCATACGTCGCCTCTGCGGACCGAGCGTCGAACAGACTCCAGATTGCCGCCTGGACCTCCCCTCCGATTTCGTCCTGCGGGCGCAGGTACGACGCGTCGTACTGTCGAAATCGACTGGCCCAACCTCCTCCAAAGAACGCCTTGAATGCGTCGGCTTCCACGTCTCGAATCGACGACACCGCCGGAAAGACAATGCCTGCGGCGGCGAACCCGTACATGTCGGATCGGCTCTGCGGATAGATCCCCAGCCGCTTCACAGCAACGGTCGGGATGCCGAGCTTGAGCACGGGCAGATGGACGTTACTGTTTTCATCGGCGATGACCCAGTCGCAGCGGCGTGCCACGTCCGGTAATGCTGCGCCCATCGGCGACTCTTCGATCCCGGACAGATCGCCGAGCGCGTGAAGGTGGCGTGCCGGATCGAGCCGGCTCGGATGCCAGCGAATCACAATCTGTCTTGCTCCGAAACGGTGGCGACAGTCGACGATGATGGCCTCGAGCGTCGGCCATGAGACCGCTTTCGGGGCAAAGATGCCGATCACCGGATTCGCACGATCGAATCGTGCCGGGTCGAGGGGAGCAGACTCGCCCTCAACGCCCGCGAGCACGATTCCCCCCTTGATCGACCCCTTCTTCTGTCTGGCGCGCACAGCGGCCTCGCCCTCGAGAATCGACAGCGTGAAGTCCAGTGGCGGGGAGAACGGTGTCGGGTACGCGTGCGAGACAAACACGCGCGGTATGCCAAGAGCACTCGCCGCGGCAGTGAAGCCCACCTCCTCGGGATTCGAATCGCTCGAAACAAGCACGGCTCCAGGCCTGTGGCCCAGAAGGATGTGTTTCGTCCGCGCGTACCAGGCAATGGCGGCTGCCGCCCGACAGGCCACGAGAAACCCGTACCGCCGATCGAGCACGCGAACGATTCGCACTGTCCGCAGGAGGCGCCCGCGCGACGTGCGCCTCACCAGGCTCCGCGCGCCGGACAGACCACCCCGGAGGCGGAAGCCCGTCCGGACGGCCCCGCAGTGGCCGTCGCCCAGCCAGGCCGAGACGCGGTCGATCTGTCGCCGGGCATTCACGTGCTTGGCAACAGCGACAACCGGCACGTCCGGATCGGCCGGCGGCGAGATTCGCAGAAAGTACGCCAGCCCGTAGCCTGAAAGGAGGAGCGCGGAGGCCCGAGTCCCGCCCAGCCAGCGGTGTATTCGGTACGCCAGGCGGACCGCCAGACGCGCCTGCATCAGGTTCGCAAAGAGGACCTGACGTGCGGGATCGGAATCGGCCCTGATCACGATGCGCAGGGCTCGAAGGAGAAACAGGTTCACCGAGGGGGTGGCGGTGGACACCTAGCGGTCCTGATGATACGTCGAAGCGGGCACGGTGGCGACGCGTTGCTGTCGGACGCGCCTCGTGTGAGACTGCCGGGATGTCTTTCACCATCCGCCGTGCCTCCGACGGGGACCTCCCGGCGCTGGGGCGTCTTGGCGCGTCGCTGATGCGCCTGCACTTCGGTTTCGATCCTCAGCGATTCCTTGCGCCTGGCGATGATCCGGAGCAAGGCTACGCATGGTTTCTCGGAACGCAGCTTGGGGAGCCCGACGTGGTGGTGCTCGTCGCCGAGCGCGATGGGCACGTGCTTGGCTACGTGTACGCCGGCATGGAGCCGGTCTCATGGAAGGAACTCCGCGGGCCCGCCGGCTTCATCCATGACGTCGTCATCGACGATCAGGCACGCCGCACCGGCGTGGCCAGCGAGCTCATCGAGGCCGCCAGCCTGTGGCTGAAGGAGCGGGGCGCCCCGCGGGTCGTGCTATGGACGGCCGAAAAGAACGTGCCCGCGCAGCAGCTCTTTGCCGCACGCGGTTTCAGGCGAACGATGATCGAGATGACGCGGGAGCTGTAGTCCAACGACCGTTCACGGACTCGCGTCTATGCCTGTCACCCTCGCCAGCCTGCGCCGATTTACGGTCACTCGGAGCCTCGCTACTCCAACCTCGCTCGAACGAGCGATCGAGAGATTGGGGTTCGTTCAGGCGGATCCGATTCGGGCGCCTGCGCGTGCGCAGGACCTGACGCTGCGCCAGCGGGTAAAGGGCTATCGAGCAGGCGACCTCGAGCGTTTGTATCCGACGCTTGCCATCGAGGAAGACACCTTCATCAACTACGGGTTCGTCACACGCGCGGTATTTGAGCTGATGCATCCGCGCAGCGGGATCGGCGCGTGGACGTCGGCGCAGAAACGGCGGACGCAGGACGTGCTGGCGTTCGTTCGCGAACGCGGCGCCGTCCATCCAAAGGATGTGGATCGCGAGTTCTCCCATGGGAGCGTCACCAATTACTGGGGCGGCTCGTCCAACGCCACGACACATCTGCTCGACCTGATGCACTACCGTGGGCTCCTCCGCGTTGCCGGACGTCAGGACGGCATCCGCACTTACGCGGCACGCGAGCCACTCGCGCGATCACCCAGCGCCGCCGACGGCCCAGAACGTGCGGAGAGAACGCGGGCCGGCAGCGATCGCGTGGACAGGCTCGTCGATGTGCTCGTCCGCAAGTATGCGCCGCTCTCCGCTAGAAGTTTGGCGATCGTTGTGAGACGACTGAGGTACGCGGCACCCCAATGGCACGCCGATCTCGATGGCGCGCTCGCGCGCGCCAGGGCCAGGCTGTCCAGAGGCAGAGTGGGCGATCTCGACTGGTTCTGGCCCACAGAGGAGTCATTCGATACCGTCTCGGTCCCTGAAGGCGTGCGCTTGTTGACGCCTTTCGATCCGGTCGTGTGGGACCGTAACCGCTTTGAACAACTGTGGGGATGGGAGTACCGCTTCGAAGCCTACACGCCCGTTGCGAAACGGGTCCGCGGCTACTATGCTTTGCCACTTCTCTGGAGGGACCGCGTGATCGGCTGGGCGAACGCGGCGGTGAAGGAAGGCGTCCTGCAGATTGCTGCCGGGTATGTCAGCGCCGGTCCACCGCGCGATCGCGGCTTTCAGAGTGCCCTGGAAGAGGAAATCGAACGACTACGCATGTTTCTGAACTTGCCCGGCGCCGACACCCGTCGGCACCGGGCATAGCTCAAGGCTCAAAAGAGCACGGCGATATCGAGGATGAAGCCGCGGTCGTCGTAGACCACCGCTCGACCGTCGATCACGCCACGGTGATATCCACGCGGCACGCGCGGCAGCTCGCGCTCGATATACACGGGCACCGGACGCACCCGCCTCGCCCATCCTGGCGGCAGATAACCCGAACGCGCGTACTTCTTCTGCAGTCCGGGCGGAAGGGGGCGATAGTACGGACGGTAGTAGTCTCGAATCACGACCACGTCGCGATCGCGAAAATACCCCCCGCGTCGATAGTCCTGACGAACGTCGCGCCGAGACTCCACGCGGACCTGCGCCCGACCGCGCTTATGCCCCTGGTCGCCGGCCTCGACGCTGCTCGCAACGACCGTGCTCATCACCACACCGGCGGCCAACAACGAGAGTAAGCGTTTCACATCCCACCTCCATGAACCCTTGGGGAAACCATGCGACCTATAGAGGCAAGCTTCCTGCCATTCTGCGTGGCGTGATCAAACTCGTGTTGTCTCAATGATTTACGGACGGGCTCCCGACCAATGGTTGAGCCTGAATGTCTACGCGGGGTGACGCGCCGTTCCTCGGTGCAGGTCAAATTGGAGTTCAGCGCGCGCGGAGGTAAAGGCCCGCTGCCCGGATAGCGTTGTGGTCACGACGCGCCTGCTCTAGATCGACGTAGACGACGGCCTTCATGTCGTCGGTCTCCTCGCCGGCCGCAAACCGCGCGAGCGTCGCGCGCATGGACTGTGTCGTCGCGACCGCCGCCTGACCGGACACGATCTGCTGAGCGGTTAAGAGGAGCGCCACCGCAACGGCCGCTGCATACACGACGCGTCGCTGCGAAAGCGAATTCCACCGTGCGAGGATGCGCGGACCCGCAAAGAACAGCAGGCCAACGTGCATGAGCGCCACGAACACTGAATAGCGAACAGGCACGCGGAGATCGGCGTCAATGCCTGAGCGCCCAAACGCGGCGAGGAGAGCCGTGGCCAACGAGAACGCCACCAGGGAGCAGGCCAGCCGATCGAGAGCGGACTTGGCAGGTCTCACGACGCCCCACCACAGGCAACTCGCGATGCTCATTAACAGGAAGAGCGCGCCGATACCTTTCCCTGCCGCCGCGAGCGCGGCCGATCGCGTCCACGGAAGGCCCATGTACGTGATGAGGTAGTCGCCAACGCGCCAGGCGGCGCCCAAACCTGGCGCAACGGGCGACGAGGCGTCACCGAGCGCCACGCCGGGAAGGCGATAGAGATACGCCGCACCAAAGACGGAACCCACGATCACCAGCGCGCTCATCCAGACGCGGCCCGCGCGCACACGCCAGGCAAGCCACACAAGGATCGGCCACACGCACAACGCGGCGGCGTTGCCAAACGCTGCCGCGATTGCCCCAAGCACGGCCAGCACCCGGCGCATCTGAAGGTGTCCCCTGCCGTCCGTGCGCTCCTCGCCGTTGAAGAGCACCACTGCCATCACGACAAACATCACGGCCTGTGGATAGATGCCGTTCATCGGAATCGCGCAGTCCACGGCAGCAACCGATGTCAGAACCGCCATCACCGCCACGCATCCCATCCAGATGCCCGCATCGCCGGCCTCACTCCGTCGTGCGGCGCGCCACAACAGCCACGCTGTCGTCACCTGACATGCTGCGGCGACGACAACGAAGGGATATGCGATGCCCGAAAAGACCCTCGCATCGAAGGAGGTGAGCAACCGCATCCAGACGTGACGATGCTGCACATGAGGTTCCCAGAGATAGGCCCAGAGATTCCCGTCACGCTCGTACTGCAAGTACCGCGTGATGATCGAGAACATGTCCCAGTACGGCTGCCCGATCATCGTCTCGTGGATGTAGTAGGCGAAGAGCACCACGTAGACCGCCGCGATCAGGAGAAGCGCCACGGTGCTGAGGATATCCCAGCCCCTAACCCCTAACCCCTAGCCCCGAGCCCCCTTGCCGCAAGCCCACGTCGGTGAAAAGATTCGGGGTGTGATGAAGAATCTCAGCTCCGACCCCGCACCTCGCGACGTCCTCGTCGGTATTCGGCTGCCGCTCATCGAGTTGCACCGGGCACTCCTCGAGGTCGAACGGCGTCGGTACGAAGGGATGAACGGACGTGTCAGCGCGGCCGAACTTCTGCAGTTGGCGCTCAAGGACGAGCAGTTTGCCTGGCTGCATCAGATTTCGGCGATCATCGTGCGCGTTGACGAGCTCATTACGTCGGACGAAGCCCCTGGTGCGAATGAGGTCGCCGTACTGTCCGGACACATCCGCACGCTCCTCAGGCCCCTGCCGGAGGGCTCGGAGTTCGAACGACGATACGACCGAGCTGTTCAGGAGGACCCCGCCGTTCTGCTGGCCCATGGCCGGGTCATTCACGCCCTTCCGCCCGAATCGAACGCGGCACCAGAGACCGTGCATTGAGTGGTTCGTCGAATCGCGGATAATGCCCCAATGCAAACGCCACTCTCGGCTCTTGGCTTCGTGCTGGCCGTTTCGACCACGCTCCTCGCGCAGGCTTCACAACGAGCCCCGAGCGTGCCGTCGCTTTACGACTTCAAGACACAGACGCTCCTGGGCAAGCCTGCCGATCTCGGCGACTATCGAGGCAAGGTCACCCTGGTCGTCAACACTGCGAGCTACTGCGGATACACGCCGCAATACAAGGGACTCGAAGCGCTCCATCGGGAACTCTCGCCCAGGGGTTTTGCGGTCCTTGGATTTCCAAGCAATGACTTCGGGGAACAGGAGCCCGGATCCTCGAAGGAGATTGCCGAGTTCTGCAGACTGACCTACGACGTGACGTTTCCGATGTTCTCGAAGGTAGTGACCAAGCCGGGCCCTGACCGCTCGCCCATCTACGCGTTCCTCAGCAAGAGCGGCTATATGCCGACCTGGAATTTTGGCAAGTACCTCATCGCCAAGGACGGCCACGTACTGCGGTTCTTTCCGAGCGACATGACGCCGGAGTCACCCGAGCTGCGGAAGGCGATCGCTGACGCGATGAAGTAGGGGTTAGGGGCTGGGGACTAGGGGCTAATTGGGACGCCCTGTCACTCCACAATCCGCCCGCCCGTCACGAAGCGGCGGTAGCCGCTGTACTCGTGGCGCACTCGGAACGAGGTGGCGTTGCGGATGAGCGTCAGCGAATCGATCGTGGCGGGCAGCAGGAAGGTTTCATCGGGGTCGTCGAATCGGACGGCACGATACCGGATCGACGTATCCATCCGCTCGAAGGTCAGGTCGCGCTCGGTGTCGGTCCATGGCTGATCGCGAGGCACACGGATCTCCAGCCGTCCGACGAAACCCGAATCGACGCGCCGCACTTCGTTGGAGCTGACGTCTATCCAAATCCGACCGTTCACGCGGCCAGGGTCCAGGCTTCCGCAACCATTCTTCCAAGACGTCTTCGCCCGTTGCGCCGCGCGGCTCCGGAAGCTGACCGTCCGAACCGGACGCCCATCCATGGTCCGCGAACCGGTGTCGGCGAACACGTAGCGCCCCTGATTCTCCGGCAGGAGGAACTCGAGGGGTTCCGGCGTGATGGCCGCCGTATCCATGCACTTGGCTTCATCGCGCGGGCGGGATGGACGACCATCCACCCGGACCAGCTCGCGCCTGACATCCGCGGGCGCCCCCGGGGTCCAGTCGAGGCGAAGCTCGTAAACGAGGTTGCGCGTACGCCCGTCGTTCTTGAGGTCGCGCGACACGGGCTGCACGGTCACCTTCTCAACGCCAATGACGTGCTGGACACGGGAAAAATAGCCCTCGACGTACACACCGACGTCACGCAGCACCTCGGAGAGGGGCGTGGTCTGGGCGTCGGCCGGACGAGGGGCGACGCTTAGCGCGGTGAAGACGAGGGCAGTGATCCGTAGAGCGGTGGTGTCGCGCGAGACAGCCTGGGCGTCCACCTGCCCACCCTACTCTTCCGGAGATTCCTCGATCTGCCAGTCGGCGAGCGGCTGGGGTCCGAGCTGGATATCGGCAATATCAGGGTCAATCCCGTCTTCCCGAGGTCCGGACGTTCCCTTGCGATCTTTAGCGTCGCGGCGCCGTGCCGCTTTCTGCGTACGGCGCTCGTTGAGCGCCTTCTCGCGCTCGCGCTTGGCGGCTGTTGGGCGTGCGTTTCTAGCCATGCTGGTCTCTGAGCATAACACTTCGGCAGGGCTGCCAGAAGGGCACGGACAGAACAGCCGAGGAGATTCGGGAACGGCCGAAACCAACAGGGTCTGATGCTAGGATCGCGATTGTTGCCGTCTCTGCCCGATCGAATCTCCCGGCTCGATGAACTCGCGCAGGATTTATGGTGGAGCTGGACGCCCGAGGCCCGCAACGTCTTCCGACAGCTCGATTACTCCCTCTGGCGGGCGACGGCGCACAACCCGGTGCGCATGCTCCATCTCCTGTCACCCGACGCCCTGACGCGAGCGGCGGCCGACCCATCGTGGCTTTCCACCTACGATCGCGCGCTCGAAC
>Ga0075430_100004381_pt1 | contig 11915 bp, 13 predicted proteins | sample RhiMetdeltSRZDD4_FD_75294 | JGI IMG/M metagenome (GOLD analysis project Ga0075430, IMG submission 75294) | Populus rhizosphere microbial communities from Tennessee, USA - Rhizosphere MetaG P. deltoides SRZDD4 | ecosystem: Host-associated > Plants > Roots > Rhizosphere > Soil | place: USA... | reverse complement strand
CTGATCTACAACGCGGACAAGATGTCGCTGTCGATGTTCAACGGCCTGCCGCATCTCGACCAGGACGGCCGGCGGCAACTCATCACATATCGCTAAGGGCTACCAACCGAGGGCGCGCTTGCGCAGCTCCACCGCCGTCGGCTCTTCGATCGACGGACCGACCTGGTGCAGGATGCCGTTGTCGAGGCCGTAGATGAGGCTGTGAATCGCCACCGGCTGGCCGCGCGACCACGCGTCCTGGAGCAGCGTCGTCTCTGCGACGTTGATCGCCTGCGACAGAACATTCAGCTCGCACAAGCGCATCATGCGCGCGTGATCGTCCCGTAGTTTTCCCAGCTCGTCGCGATTGCGATTGCGCACGTCCTGCACGTGGCGCAGCCAGTTGTCGATCAACCCGAGCTTGTCGTCGCGCATCGCTGCCGCGACGCCGCCGCAGCCGTAGTGACCGCAGACGATGATGTGACGGATCTTGAGCACCTCGACGGCGAACTGGATGACGGACAGGCAGTTCAGGTCGCTGTGCACGACCACGTTCGCGACGTTGCGATGAACGAAGATCTCGCCGGGCAGCAGCCCGAGGATCTGATTGGCAGGCACACGGCTGTCCGAGCAGCCGATCCACAAGTAGCGCGGTGCCTGCTGCCGCGCCAGTCGGGCGAAGAAGTCGGGATCGGAACCGGTCATGAGCTCGGCCCACGATCGATTGCGCTCGAGCAGGGTTTCCAGGGAGGGGTGGTCGGTAGTCATCTGCGCCCTTTTACAGCCCGGCGCGATTGTAACTGCACCGCGGGACCTGCACTGTAGTTCGTGCATGACGCGCCGATGACACGACGTTCTGGCGATTTGCGCAGCGAGAACCTGCTCCGACGGGCCGAGCACTCATGACTTGCGCACTTCGCAACTTCGAACAATGCCGAACAGGAGGTCTGTCATGCTTCGCAGAGCACTGCTGCCAGCGGTGGGGATATCTCTCACGATGCTCGCCGTCGGGGTCACCGCCGACAACCGGCACCGCACGATCCGCGCGTTCGCCGAGCTGGTCCCCATCAATGAAGTTCCCTCGGTCTCCTCGGGCGCGCGTGGCCGCTTCAAGGCGACGATCGACCGGGAAAATCAGACGATTTCTTATGAGGTGAGCTACGAGGGCCTGGAGGACGTCACCACGCAGGCGCACATCCACTTCGGTCAGCGCCACACGACCGGCGGTGTCAGCGTGTTCCTGTGCGGGAACCCGCCGGCAGTCCCTCCGGCGGCGTTCCCGCAGCCGCCCGCTTGCCCGGTCTCTCCTGCAACAGTTACCGGCGTGCTGACCGCAGCGCACATCGTGGGCCCGAACGGCCAGGGCATCGCGCCCTCCCTGAACGGGGTCAACGAGTTCGACGAGCTGGTGGCCGCGATTCTCAGTGGCGACACCTACGCCAATGTCCACTCCGCGAAATTCCAGTCCGGCGAGGTGCGCGGCCAGATACGCACTGACGAAAGGCACGGGAAACACTAGACCGAAGGGCCAACCCGGCGGGCCGGGCATCGCCGTATACTCGCGCAGGGAGACTTGCGCGGATGCGGCGATGTTAGCGGGTAGAAGCAGTGTTACGAGCATCGTATCGATGACGATGCTCGGCTGCCTATTGCCCGCATTGCCCGCCGCAGCCGCGGACGTGAGCGGCTCGGTCGCGATCACCACCGACTACATCTACCGCGGCATATCCCAGACCGACGGTCAGCCCGCGGCGCAGGCCGGCGTGCAGTTCCACTCGTCCAAGGGATGGAACGCGGGCATGTGGGGCTCCAGCGTCGACTTCCAGAACGGCGCCAACCTCGCCTACGAGCTCGACCTGAACGCCGGCTACGCGTGGCAGCTGAATCCCGACTGGTCGATGCAGCTCGGCTACACCCATTACGCGTACCTGAACGACCACGACTCCGGCTACGACTACGACGAAGTCAGCGCCTCGGTGAGTTATCAGCAGCGCGCGACCGCCAGCGTCTCGTGGTCGCCGAACACGTCCAAGCACACCTACTGGGGATTCATCTGGGACCGGCAGGCGATCGCGTACGAGCTGTCGCTGCTGCAGCCGTTGCATCCGCGCTGGTCGATCTACGGCGGCGTCGGCTACTACGATCTGCACGACCTGGCTGACACCGGTTACTGGTACTGGAGCACCGGGCTCGCCTTCACCTGGCAGGACATGCAGGTAGACCTGCTCCACATCGATACTGATTCCACTGCGACGCGCCTGTTCGAGAGCGGCAGCCGCTGGACGGCTGCGCTGACCTGGCGCTTCTAGAACCCCATCACCCCTCGTGGGTACTCAATAGCAACGGCCACGGCTGCAAATGAACTCGGTGCCTTCCAGCGGTCATTCACTCGGTACGTCCGGCAGCAGTTCCTCGAACGCTCGCGAGCTCGAGCTGCTGCGTCAGGTCGCGACGGGCGATCGGGTAGCTTTCAAAGAGCTGTACCTGATCTATCACCGTCGGCTCGCCCGTTTCCTCATGCGAATGACCTCGCGTCACGACCTGATCGAGGAAGTGATCAACGACACCCTGTGGACTGTGTGGCTCAAAGCCGGAGACTTTCGCGGCGACTCGCTGGTCTCGACCTGGATCGTCGGCATCACGTACCGGCGGGCGCTCAAAGCGCTGCGCCGGCACGGGGCACCCCGACCGATGCTGATCGAGGAGGTCGCGGTTGCGCCCGACGCGCAACTGGAGGACGAGAACCGTCAGTGGCTCGGGCAGGCACTCGCAGAGCTGCCGCTCGAGCAGCGCATGGTGATGGAGTTCTCGTACCTCATGGGCCACTCCTGCGAGGAGATCGCGCAAATCATGCAATGCCCGGTCAACACGGTGAAGACGCGCATGTTCCACGCACGCGAAAAGCTGCGTCGCTCGCTGCCTCGCCTGGCCGGCGGTAACAAGTAACTGGCAAATGACACACAGCGACCACACTGGACCTCTCGGCGCTCACGGCGAGTGCTGGAATCTGCTGCCCTGGATCGCCAACGAAAGCGCAGCGGCGAAAGACGTCGCGCGCGTCGAGGCGCACCTGCACGACTGCCGCGAATGCCAGGAGGAGCTGGAATTCCAGCGCCAGCTGCGCAACGCGATTCGCAGCGAGGAAGCGGTCGTGCTCGCACCGCAGACGTCGCTGCAGAAGCTCATCCAGCGCATCGACACCGTCGCGGACATGGACGACGACGAGCAAGAAGGTGCGCCTGCTGCAGTGGCCGAGCCCATCGCGATTGCACGGCGCGAGCCGGCACGTTGGTCGCGCTGGTTGCCGATCGCCGCCGCGGTGCAAGGCATCGCGATCGCGGGCCTGCTGGCCGCACTGTGGACGCAATCGCAATCTCACGACGACCTCACCGCTGGCCGCTACAACATGCTGACCACGCCGACGGCAACGGTGACGCGCGGGCCGGTGATTCGCGTCGTGTTCGCCGGCGACGTCGCGCTCGACGATATGAATCGCGTGCTGCGGGCGATCGATGCGCAGATCATTGCCGGGCCGAGCGAGGCCGGCGTCTACACGCTGGGTCTCGCAGCGGGCGCTGCCGACAAGTCTGGTGGTGTCGAAAAAGCGATCGCGCAGCTGCGTGCGGACGACCACGTCATGTTCGCTGAGCGTGCTGTGGCATCCGAGGCACCATGAAGCGCCTGTGGCTCATCTGCGGCTGCGTATGGTTGCTGGCTGGCTGCGCCATGTCGCGCAGTGTTCCGGTCGAGCCGTTGACGGAGTCCGATCCGGCACGCTTCGTTGTCGTCACTCTGCGTAACGATACCGCTCCGTCGATTCCGCGTGCGGGATCGACAGTGCGGGGTTACGAACCGCCGCCTTCCTATTCCCTGGCGCCGGCGACGCGAGCGAGTGCCCACGCAGTAGCGACGACGCATGGTCTGCGTGAAGTCACAGCGTGGCCGATCGGCTTGCTCGGCATTCACTGCGTGGTCTATGAGTTGCCCGTCGGTACCGACCGCGATGCCATGCTCGAACGACTGCGGCGCGATCGGCGCGTAGAGACCGCGCAACCTTATTACTCATTCGGAACGCTGACGAACGACTCGGGCACGATCACGACCAGCGATCCGTACCGCCCACTGCAAAGAAATCTCGACATCATGGATGTGACCGGTGCGCACCTGTGGTCGCGCGGCGAGGGTGTGCGCGTTGCGATCATCGACTCGGGCGTCGATACGACTCATCCGGATCTCGCCGGTCGCGTCGCCAAGCAGGAGAACTTCGTCGACGGCAGCAAGAGCGGTCGCGATCGCCATGGCACGGCTGTCGCCGGCGTGATCGCCGCGGTCGAGAACAACAGCCAGGGGATCGTCGGCATCGCACCGGCTGCGCGGCTCTATGCAATGCGCGCGTGCTGGCCAGCGCCGCGCGATGACTCGCGCGCAATTTGCAGCACGCTGACGCTCGCCAAGGCAATCGCTGCGGCGATCGAAGCGCGCATCGATATCGTGAACCTGAGCCTGACGGGTCCAGCCGATCCGCTGCTGACGCGACTCGTCGAAGTCGGGCTGCGTCGCGGCGTGGTGTTCGTCGGGGCCACACCTCCCAAGAGCGACGGCAGCACCTTTCCCACTGGAATCCCCGGTGTGATCGGAGTTGACGCCGCAGGCGCCCAGGCGTCGGCGGATTCAGTGCTGTTCGCGCCGGGCAGCGAAGTGCTGACGCTGGTGCCGGACGGTCGCTACGACTTCCTGTCCGGCAGCTCGCTCGCCGCCGCAAGCGTGTCGGGCGGGATCGCTCTGCTGCTGGCGCGCGACCACAGTCTGCGAGCGGAGAACGTGCGCGATCTGCTGGCGCGCTCGAGCCGCAAGGTGGCGATGTCGCAGGGCGAAGCCGCGAGCGTGAATCTCTGCGCGGCGATGGCGGCGTTGATGCATCAGCCGGAATGCAAAGAATGATGATGTCGGGCTAAAGCCTGGCCCAGAGCGCCTGATCCGCGGGCGATGGTGTAAAGTCCCTTCGCTCTCACACCATCACTACAAGGATTCCCGAGTGCCGTTGAATGTCCGCGCGGCCGTCGTGCACGGCCCGAATCAGCCTTTCGTCGTCGAAGAAGTGCAGCTCGAAGGCCCGCGCGCCGGCGAAGTGCTCGTGCAGGTGAAGACGACTGGCCTGTGCCACTCCGATCTGCACGCGTACGAAGGCAAAGTTCCGTGGCAGTTTCCCGCGATTCTCGGGCACGAGGCCGCGGGCGTCGTCGTCGAATGCGGTCCCGGTGTCACGCAGTTCAAAGTCGGCGATCACGTCATTCCCTTTCTCATTCCACAATGCGGAAAGTGCGCGTTCTGCCACTCGACGAAGACGAACTTGTGCGTCGAAGCTTTCGCGCGTCTGCGGCCGCGCGAGAGTCGCTTCTCGCTCGGCGGCAAGCCCGTCACGCAACTCTGGGGACTCGGCACGTTCGCGGAGTACACCGTATTGCCGGTGGACACGATCGCAAAGGTGCGCGACGACGCTCCGTTCGATCCGATCTGCTACATCGGCTGTGGCGCGACGACGGGCCTGGGCGCGGCGCTGTTCGCCGCGAAGGTCGAACGCGGCAGCTCGGTCGTGGTGTTCGGTCTCGGCGGCATCGGGCTCAATGTCGTGCAGGGCGCGCGCCTCGCAGGCGCGAAGACGATTATCGGTGTCGACACGAATCCCGATAAAGAAGCGATCGCGCGCCGCTTCGGCGCAACGGAGTTCCTCGATCCACGCAAGGTCGAGAAACTCACCAGCCACTTGATGAAGCTGACCGGCGGCGGCGCCGACTACACGTTCGAGTGCATCGGCAGCCCGCAGGTCATGCGTCAAGCGTTCGAGTGCACGAATCCTGCGTGGGGCACGAGCTACGTCGTCGGCGTTGCGCCCCACGGCGCGGAAGTTTCGGCGATTCCCGGCCACCTGATGATGGGCCGTCACTGGACGGGTTGCTACATGGGCGGCGCGCGCCTCGGCCGCTTGCCCGAGATCGTCGACTGGTACGTCGAGAAGAAGATCGACCTCGATTCGCTCGTCACGCATCGCCTGCAGCTCGAACAGATCGGCGAGGGCTTCGAGATGATGAAACGCGGCGAGTCGATCCGCTCGGTCGTCGTCCTCTGACCGTGGAACAGCAGCGCAATCAGCCCGCCGTGCCGCGCCCTGCGGCTACGGTGCTGGTGGTGCGCGAAGCAACCGACACTCTCGAAGTGCTCGTGATTCGCCGGCACGAGAAGCTGGCGTTCATGGGCGGCATGTGGGTCTTCCCAGGCGGCTCGGTGTGCGCGGCCGATGCCTCTGCTGCTGCCCTCGCACGAATTCCATCAGGGTCGCAGACCAACTGCGCGCGGCTCGAGACGTTGCATGGCGAACCGCTCGCTGCACGCGAGTGCCTCGCGCTGACAGTGGCAGCTTGCCGCGAAACGTTCGAGGAAATCGGCGTACTGCTCGCGACCGATGCGAGCGGCAAACCTTGCGACCCTGATCGCGCCGAACTTTTGCAGGAACGACGTCACGCGATCGCATCGCAACCGGAATTGTTCGCGGACTTGTTGCAGGCCGAAGATCTTTTTCTGCGCGTCGAACGGCTCGTCTACTGGGCACACTGGATTACCCCGTCGATCGTGCCGCGACGCTTCGATACGCGCTTCTTCCTCGCGCCCGTGCCATCCGATCAACGCGCGGTCATCGACAGCACGGAGACAGTCGATCACGCATGGATGAGTCCCGCTGCCCTCGTCGCCGCGGCACTAACAGGTGATATGCCTCTTTCACATCCGACGCTATACAACCTGATGGAGCTCGACGCGAGCCTGCAGCAGCACGGCTCGTTGCAGGGATTACTGGCTGCGGAGTCGCAGCGAAACGTCGTCGCGATCCTGCCGAAGATGATCCACGAAGAACAAACCGCAATGGTGCTGCCGTGGGATCCTTTTTACCGGAATTTAATAGGAGAGAGCGTGCCGGACAATCTAAAGTATCCGGCGCGGTTGCGCGCGCTACCGCCACGCATGATCGCGAAACGCTGAAGCGCGCTGACACTGCGAGACGATGAACGCGCAGTTGCGCGCGAGAGTCAGATCACCCACATGAAAAATATGGGTGGATACGTTGGCTCTCGCCCGTACAGTGATCGACGGAACGGAGGGGCCATGGCGGCCCCGTCTACAACACTGCTTGTACATACGGAGGTGGCAGAATGTCGCGTCGTCAACGACTACATGTTCCGGGAGGAACGTACTACGTAGTCCAGCGGGGCAGCACGACTCGCCCGATCTTCTCCCAGCACCAGGACTACCAACTCTTCGAACGTTTGCTCGCGACCGCGCTGCGTCGGACCGGCGCTCGCTTGCATGCGTATTGCTGGACGCCTGACGCGATTCACATCGCGTTACAGATCGACAGCGTTTCCGTCGGGCGTTTCATGCAGGGGATAACCAGTCGCTACGCGCGCAGCATCCATGAGCGCGCAGCGGAATCCGGCCATTTTTTCCGACAGCGTTACAAGGCGATCCTGATCGATCCGGATGCATACCTGCTGAAGCTGGTCCGGTACATCCACCACTTGCCGGTCATCGACGGGTTGAGCGGCGATCCCAGCGCGTATCCGTTCACGAGTCACGGCGCGTATCTCGGCAAGAGCGAGATTCCCTGGCTGACGACGCGCACGGCCTTGCGGCTGATGAGCGGCTGCGACCAGAACAGCGAGTACGCCGAGTTCATGTCGGTCGCACCCTTGCACGAAGAGCGCACGCTGTTCGAGCACGGCAGCAAGCACGATGCCCGCATCGTCGCGAGCCCGGAGTTCCTCGAGAACCTGCCGCGCCATCTGCGTGTCTATCGCAGCAAGCTCACGCTGGAGCAGATCATCCAGACCGTGACGTGCCGGCTCGGCGTCGATCGCGAGCACGTGCTGTCGAATTCGCGCCAGCGCGAAGTCACGCTGGCACGCGCGCTCATCGCGTGGTATGCGACCGAGCGACGCGTCGCGACGTTGAGCGAGGTCGCGCGCTATCTGCGCCGCGATCCTTCGACGCTCTCCGTTGCGGTGAGCCGCTATCGTCTGTGCCGGCCGGAGCTGTTCAAGCTCACGGCGCTGCACGACGTCGTGCCGCTCGCACGAATCCAGCTGCAAGTTGCCGGGCCGCAGTGGGAGGACGAGGTCGAGGTCGAGGTCGAGTCGGACGAGGAGCTGTACTCCAACGCCGGCCGCGCGACTGAGACGGGAGCGCGCGTCGGCGCAGGCGCCCGCCGTTGACCTCGCTCGCTAGGCTGCCCGCAAGGACGCGGGCAGCCTAGCGAGAGCTGTGGCTGCAAACGTTTCAGGACCAGCCTAGGCGCGTTCGTCGTGCGCACCGCGAGCAAGGCTCCGGCCGCCACCAAGGCATGCGCCGGAAGCAGTCTTCATTCCGCACAGCCGTCAGCCACAGTCCCGAGTAGCTACAGAGCCTCGCGCAGGGATTGCAGGGCTGTCCGCGGCGGCCTGGGTGAGGTGCTTGCGTCTGACGGGACATGCTCGCCGCTCACGCGCTGTCCAGCTCCACTGCGGCAACCTGACCTGCGACCGGTTCGGTCTGGTTGCACGTCGAGAACGTGGTGAACTGGCCTTTCGGCAGGCCATGGGCATGCACGAACTCGACGTGCAGATGGAAAGTCTCCGGATCCCCTGCTCCAAGATCACCGTGCGCGGGATGCCATTCCAAGCGGCCGGGCGGTCGTGTTGCGAATCTTGCGTGGGCTGACATCGGCGCTCTCCTTCGCCAGCAACCTGCCACAGCGTTATTGCGCGGACCTCAGGATCTGCCGCGCGCAGCGGCTCGCACATTCGCTCGGAATCGCAACGCCTTGCACTAGCTGCACTAATTTCAGTCGTGCACGACGCAGCAAGAATGCATGCCGAGCGCGTGTCAGATCAGTGGTTGTGGGCTTGCGCGCTCGACGCCGATCGCCGCAACTTCAGCTCAACTCGCGAAAGATATATTCCAATAAGCCAAGACTGTCACTGCGCATGCCGATTCGCGCGTCCATTGCCGAATAGTCCTAACTACGCATATCCATAGATATATGCACGCAAACTTGTGCGACTGATAACCCTCCTTATTGACACCGTCGTGCATAGGAGCAGGTTTGCGCGCGCAGGGAGATATTTTTCGCAAGCCAAGTCATTCAACAAGGGGACCCGTTATGACGATGAAGCTCGAACTCGTGGACCTGGGCGATGCCATGGTGGAGACGCGCAATTTGGCGATCCTGCCGTTGTTCATCGACAACCTTACCGTCTTTGGTCTTGTCCCATTCTGAGAACGACCTTTGCGGGTGCGTGCAGGGCGCGCACCCGCCTTTCTATGCATCAGTACTGGATTCCTTCGCACGTGCGCGTGTGTCCGCTGCTCGCCAGCACGATCCTGCTGGACCTGAAGCGCAACCGTTACTTCGGTATCGGCACGAACGAGACGCGCGCCCTTTCGACGCTCGCACTGAACTGGGACGAGGCGAACGGCAGCGCCGCGGCCGTCGAGCAACTCGCACCCGACGCGGCAATCGCGATGGCAGACGCCCTCATCGAGGCGGGGCTGCTCAGCCGCGATCCGCCTGCCGATCGCGCGACTTTCAGCGCTCCGCCGCTGGATCTGAACGGCGTTCTGCGCAGCGCAGGCCACGAGTTGAGCCGAACCACATCGCTGCGTGTGGCGTACATCGCAAGTTTTCTAGCAGCGCTTGCCTGGACGCGACGCGCGTTGCGCTCCCGCACGTTGTACTCGATCGCGAGCGAAGTTCGCGATCGAAAGGCCGCGGCGCAGGGCGAGTTCGACGAGCAGCGGGCCGTCGAGCTGGTCGGCGTCTTCCGGCGCCTGCGGCCGCATACGTTTGCCGCGCGCGACCGCTGTTTGTTTCATTCGCTGGCGCTCGTGCAATTCATGGCGCGCCAGGCAGTGTTTCCGACTTGGGTGATCGGTGTGCGTGCGAAACCATGGGGAGCGCACGCCTGGGTACAACAGGGCAAGCTCCTGCTCGACGCGAATCCCGAGCAGGTTTGCGAGTACACGCCGATCCTGACTGTTTGACGACAACAAGATAGCGGCGGGAAACCGAGCGCACTGCGTAGCGCCTGACAGGCAAGGCGCATGGACGAGCGAGTGCGCGCGGGTAACAAGAAGAATGGCCTGCGTAAGGGGCAGCGCATGTTTCGCTACATTGCGCTCGTCTGGAACGTCACCGACGAGCAGCAATCGCGCACAGCGGAGTCGCTGGAGGAGCGGCTGCGCGCGCGACCGTGGAGGCGTGCATTCGCCGCCAACGGACTTCGAGTCTTCTGCGCGGACGAAGGCGCTGGCGCGCTCCGAGCACTGACACTCCTGAACAACGCCGGTGTGGTTCTCGGGGCGCTCTTCGAACGCAACCGCGACATCGATGACGATACCCAGGCGCGACGCGTCGCCTTCAGCACGCGCAGTTGCGAGGCAATTCTCGCGAGCCACGGGCGATGGCTGATCGAGAACTGCTGGGGCAACTACGTCGCGCTGTTGCACGACGCTGCAACTGGGACCGTGCGCGTGCTGAAGGATCCCACCGGCACGCTCCCCTGCTTCAGGAGCAGCTTCGAGGAGGTGACGATCCTCTTCTCGCACATCGGTGACTGCATCGAGCTCGGCGTACGAAAGTTCAGCATCGATCGCGCCTATTTGCGCGCACGCGTCGTCGGCTTCAACGACCTCGAGCATGATGCGCTCGAGCAAGTCCAGCAGATCCTGCGTGGCCAGTGCGTCGAGCTCGATCCCGTGGCGCGGCCGATCGTCCGGTCACGCTGCTTCTACTGGGATCCTTTCACCTTCCTGCAACCGCAACGTGTGCTCGAAGATCCGGATCGTGCCGCCGCGGCGATGCGCGCTACGGTCCGTTCGTGCACGCAAACGCTGTCGGACGGGCACGCGAGCCTGTTGCATCGGCTGTCGGGCGGACTGGATTCCTCCATTGTCGCGGGCTGCCTGAGCCGCGCATCCACGCAGCCTCGGATCACGTGCTACACGTTCTACAACCCGCACGGCCGCTCGGACGAGCGCCCGTGGGCGCGCCTCGCAGCGGAACACACCGGCTTCGAGCACCTCGAGTTTCCGTTCGTCCCCGCGGAGATCGACTTCGGTGCTCTCGTGCCCCCGCGCCCTGCGACGGAGCCTCTCTCGCTGTTGTCGTACATGATGCGCAGTACGATCGATCATCGTTTGGCGGCACAGCGCAAAGCCACCGCTGTGTTCACGGGCGACGGCGGCGACTCGGGATTCTGCAGCGACTCTTTTCAGTACGCGGTGACCGACTATCTGCGGCGTCACGGTCCACGCTTCGCTGCCCTGCGACTTGCATCTGAAGTCGCGCTGCGCGTGGAGCGATCGACAGGCGCCGTACTACTGAGCTCGCTCCGGCAGTGGCTATTCGGCCCGACGATGCGCGAACAGCTCCCTGCCCTCCACATGGGCTCGCGACTCGTGAGCCCACAGTTGCGCGACTCCTTCGCCATGGCCGAGAGCTATCCGCACCCGTGGTTCAGTCACCTCAGGCACGTACCTTGGGATGTCATCCGACGCCTCGGCATGCTCATGGTCACGCCCGAGTTCTACAACGTCATCGACGCGACGCAGCCGGAACCAGAGCTCATCGCACCGCTAAACGCTCAGCCGGCAATCGAGCTGTTCCTGCGCATACCCATCCACATCCACGGCGAGAGCGGACGCGACCGCGGCTTGGCGCGACGCGCTTTCGCACGGGAAGTCCCGGCGCCGATCCTGCAGCGTCTGTGGAAGGACCGGGCGCCTGGCTTCCACAGCGAGCTCCTGCTGCGCAATCTCGATCTCGTACGCGAGCTGCTTCTGGACGGCGTGCTGGTCAGGGAAGGTTTGCTCGATCGCGCAGCAGTCGAAGCGGCGCTAGCGGCGGGCCC
>Ga0075430_100004379_pt1 | contig 11918 bp, 9 predicted proteins | sample RhiMetdeltSRZDD4_FD_75294 | JGI IMG/M metagenome (GOLD analysis project Ga0075430, IMG submission 75294) | Populus rhizosphere microbial communities from Tennessee, USA - Rhizosphere MetaG P. deltoides SRZDD4 | ecosystem: Host-associated > Plants > Roots > Rhizosphere > Soil | place: USA... | reverse complement strand
GGAATGCTCGTGGCCATCGACTGCCCGAACATGTGGCTGAGTGGCAGCAGGTTCACGAAACGCAGCGGATGAAACGGACGCATGTAGGTGCGGTACTTCATCACCTCGCGTTCGACGGGCACGACGTTCGCCAGCACATTCCGGTGACGAATCACCACGCCCTTGGGCTCCGCGGTGGCGCCCGACGTAAAGATGACCTGCAGGACGTCGTCTCGCGTCACCGTGACCGCCGGCATCGGCGCATCCGCGTGCCAGTCGAGGTCGGCAAACGCCCACGTTGGCGCGCCAAACGCCGCCGCCTGCTCGGGGGTGAAGGTTACGTCGTCGCCCACTAGCACGAGCTTGGCCGCGACGATCGTCGATATCCGCGTGAGGAAGTCGACCGACGAGCGATAGTCGATTGGGACGACGATGACGCCCGCGATGACGGCGCCCCAGTAACATGCGACCCATTCGGGCCGGTTTTCTCCCCAGAAGACCACCTTGTCGCCCTGGGCGATGCCGGCCGCGCGCAGGCGCGCCGCAAACCCACGGGCCGCGCGGGTGACGTCGGCATAGGAGAACCTCCGCACGCGGTAGCCATCGTCGTAGACGAGGAATTCACCCTGGATGGCGGCAAGGTCGCCGAAGACGTCGAGAAGCGTGTCGCGCCGCACGTGTGAATTATGATCCCACTTCCAATGCAATCGTCCCCGGACCTCGCCGTCGGCGCCCTCTACGAGAGCCTGCTCGAGACGGCGCTGCGCCAGTTCTTCGACACGGCAATCCTCGATTCGGCGTCTATGCCGTCGGCGTCGAGCGCGGCTGGCTTCGTCCTGGAGAAGGCGTCGGAACCGTCGACGATCACGCTTCGGTGGTTCGGGACGAGGTACACCTTGCGCGCGCGTGGGGCGCGGCGGTTCACGTCCCACGAGATACGGCTGGTCGGTGCCATCGGCGCCGTGCTCGCGGCGCGCTATCGCGCGGTGCTGAATCCGCGCATCGTGGCGGAGCGCGGAGATCTGTTTCGCGGGGCAATTGAGGATCGCTACGTGGGCGCTTTTCTCGACGCCCAGATCTATGCAATTGAGGCACGTGAGGCGAGAGCCGATCGGATCGCGTCCATTATCGAGCTGCTCCGGGTCGCCGCGCTTTCAAGCTACGAGAACCGACCGATCACGACCGGGATCCTGCTTCTGGGTACCCGTGACGATCCCAATCATCCGGGAAGGGTTCCCTCACTCTCGGCGCCCGCATTTACCGAGTCGTTGGCATCCATCAAGAGCTTCTTTCGCTTGGCCGACGGCCTCCGGACGTTGTTTCTGGCCAACGGCGACGGCCAGTTGCTCAACATCATCGACGTGGAGCGGTGGTCGTCGGCGCTGCCCGAACGCACCCCCCTCGACATCACCTGCGCGGACGCCTATCACGCCCACGCTCGCGCCACGTTGCAGCACGGCCACGTCTGCGCGGTGCTCAGCCCCTCGCGCGAGGTGAAGATCTTCGCCGAGGGGGCCGAAGTATTCACTTTCCGAGGTGCTGCCTGGCATCTGCTGGACCTCGAAGCGAAGTATCAGGTGTGGGCCGAGGCGGTCGGGGAGCCGGCGCTGTCGCGAAGGCTGTTCCAGGCAGCGCTGAACCTGTCGGACGCCCGCGAAGGCGCGCTTTTCGTCGTGCTCAGGCGCGCCGAAGCCGACGCGTCCAAGCTGGTGGCACGCGCCGATCGACTCGATATCCCCGTCGCAAACGCAGGCCCCTCACCCCGTCCGTCCCGGCGCGATCTGCTTCATCTCCTGGAGGGACGTTCGGTCATCGATCTCGATCCCAGTGTCCTCGCGGCTCTCGCATCCCTCGACGGCGCAACGGTGGTGGACCGCGAAGGACATCTGCTCGCGGCTGGCGCCATCCTTCGTTACTCCGCCAACGACGACCTCCAACATGGCGGTGAAGGTGCTCGGACGACGGCGGCGATGGCCGCCAGCCAGTTCGGCCTGGTACTCAAAGTGAGCGAGGACGGCGCGATCACGTTCTTCGATCGCGACAAAGTGTGGGAGATCTGACGGGTGTTGCCGGGTCTAAAGACCCGGCCTACGTACCACTGCCGGGTCGAAAGACTCGGCCTACGTATTACTGCTGACGCGTGTTGCCGCGTCTGAAGACCCGGCCTAGGTACGGACGAATGTAGGGCGGGTCTTTAGACCCGCCGTTCACTTGTTAGGCTCGCCCCACCAAATCCGAACCGACGTAGGGCGGGACTTCAGTCCCGCCGTCTGAACGGATCGTCAGAACTCGAAGGTCGATTAGAATAGCAAGCTTGATGCAGATCCTGATCACCGGTGCGACTGGACAAGTTGGATCCGCCGTGCTCGACGCGCTGTTGCGTGCCGGTCACCAGGTAACCGCGCTCGTTCGTACGCCGCAGAAGGCCGAGGCGATTGCACTGCGAGGTGCGCGTCCCGTGATCGGCGATCTCGTTACACCTGAGACGTATGTCGGTCTCGCCTCCGAAGTTGATGCGATCGTCCACACGGCATTTGATTCCCGAGTTGGGGAGACGCTCGATCGAACTGCGATTGACGTTCTCGTCGGCGCGGCCACGCGTCGTGCGGGATCCGGGCTTCCTGCCTCGCTGATATACACGTCAGGTACCTGGGTGATTGGAGACGCACTCGAACCGGCCAACGAAGACGTGGCGCTCGCGCCGCCGGACCTGGTGGCCTGGCGACCCGCGCACGAGCGCATGGTGCTCGCGGCCGCGACGACCAACCTGCGGACGATGGTGGTACGGCCCGGCATCGTGTACGGCGGAGCGCGCGGGCTGATCGCGGACCTTCTGAAGGAGGCGTCCAACGGCATTGTCCGGGTTGTCGGCAGGGGCAAGAATCACTGGCCCTGCGTTTACGACCGTGACCTCGCGGACCTCTATGTCCGTTTGCTCGTAAGTCCTGACGCTTCAGGTGTTTATCACGCCAACGACGAGGCCGATGAGCGCGTCGAGGACATCGTCGAGGCGATTGTTGGCCACGCCCGGATCAAGGCGGACATTCGCCACATGCCTCTGCCCGAAGCCAGGGCCAAGCTGGGTCCGCTTGCCGAGGCGCTGGCACTAGACCAGCGCATTCGCAGCGACCGTGCAAGATCGCTTGGGTGGATGCCGACTCTGCACTCGGTCGCCGGCAACGTCGCCCGTTTGCTCGAGGAGTTTCGGGACGCCAGAGAGGCCGCCTGACCGGCGTGTTCTTGCGCCTGGTTTGGCCCCGTGGCACACTTTTCCTGAGGGACCTATGAGACAGATTCGCTCGCCGTTTGCCGTTGCATTGGGTCTGGCCCTGGTGCTCCTCGGTATCGGAGTTTCGCGCTCAGTTGTTTCCGCGCAAGCCAAGACCACCTGGAGCGGGATCTTCACCGCCGAGCAGGTGGCACGCGGTAAAAGCGAGGCGATGACCGAATGCTCTCAATGTCACGGTGCGACATTGAAGGGCGACTTCGCTCCCCCGCTCATCGGCACCGATTTCATCGACCATTGGTACGGCATCCCTCTTGGCGACCTGACTATGCTCATCCAGAACACGATGCCGCAGACGGCGCCAGGTAGCCTCAAGGCCGAGGAGTACGCCGAAATTGTTGCGTATCTCCTGTCGGAGAACGGGTTCCCGGCCGGTACCGAAACCCTGACGCTGACGCCTGAAGCGGTGAGCGCCATCAAGATCACCAAGACCAAGTAACCTCTCGGAGCGCGCCAGGCCGGGTCTAACCGCCTTCGCTGAGCCGCCGGGTCTGAAGACCCGGCCTACGTACTTTGGTGAAGACTACCGCGCGTCAAGAAGACCCGGTCTAGGTAGATTCCGCAATCCGTACGTAGGGCGGGTCTTTAGACCCGCCGGGCCAGCAGCTCTCGCGCGACCGCTATTCCCTGGTCAACCGTGCGCACGTCACCGTCGAGTTGACGCTCGTAGACCTGCTTCAGGATCTGCCCGACCAGCGGACCTGGCGTGAGGCCAAGTTCGAGCAGATGGCGTCCCAGGACAATGGGCGCCGGAGGCTGGTGCTCGACGCCCAGCGCACGCGCCCGTTCGATGAACCAGTCCATCGCCGAGCAATCGAATGTGCCGGTGCGACCTAGACAGTCGGCGCGCGCCACGCGCGCGAGCAGTTCCATGTTGACTCTCTGCGCGAGTCGGCGGAATGCACCATCGCCGACATTTCCTGCCTTGTGAAACATACCCGGCTTCAGGTGATCCGCGACGATGGCGATCACCTGCTGCCTCACGTCGACGCCGCCGATGCTGTTGACGTTCAGCCTGTTCAGAAGCGCAATCGTCGGTGCGACGCCGGCCTCCTCGTGGTCGCGCGATCGGATTCGCCCGTCGATGAGTGCCGTCGTGGCCGGCTTGCCGAGGTCGTGGCAGAGTGCCCCGAGCATCACGACGATCTGCGCGGGCTTCTCGAGGTCGTCGATGGCTTCGCGAGCTTTGTCGACGACCATGAGGGTGTGGACCCAGACGTCGCCTTCCGGGTGCCACTCGGGTTCCTGCGGACAGCCGACGAGCGGCCGCAGTTCGGGCAGTACCTGATCGACGACGCCAAGAGACAGAGCGAGATCGAGCCCAATCGATGGGCGTCGAGCATGCAGGAGCAGCTTCTCGATCTCGCCCCATACGCGCTCGGCGGGAAGATCGTTGAGGGGTATCTGTCTGCACAGGGCGACCGCCTCATCGTCCAGGTCGAATTCGAATCGCGCCGCAAACTGGATCGCCCGCAGCACGCGGAGGCTGTCGTCGGCAAAAGTGGTCCGATCGACGACGCGAAGCTGGCGTCTGGCGATGTCACCACGGCCATCGAACGGGTCTTCGTAGGTGTCGGTGAGTGGATCCCACGCGATTGCATTGACGGTGAAGTCGCGGCGGCGTGCGGCGTCCTCTATCGTCATCGACGGATCGCCGCGGACGTCGAAGGCTTTGTGTCCGCGTCCGCTCTTCGATTCGCGGCGGGGGAGCCCGACGTCGATATCGCCTCCCGAGTCGCCGATCACCTTGTAGACAGGAAAGCTCTGGCCGACGGCCTCGACACGACCGTGGTGCGCGAGCAGCCGAGGAAGGTCGTCCTGTGCTACGCCAAACACTTCGAGGTCGACATCCTTTGAGGGCGCGCCCCGCAATCGATCGCGCACCCATCCGCCGACGATGAGCGCGCGTCCTCCAGCGGCCTTTATGCCGAGGGCAATTGCGCGAGCGACGTCGAGGGACGGGGTGGCGTGCATGTCTGCAGGATTATCTCGCCAACCTGAGCGGCGCGTTCAATCTGGGCGTGCGTTGAGGTCCCTGTTCGGGCGACGATAAGAGGGAGGCATAGAGAGGAGAGCAACGTGGCGGCACGGATCGGTTCCATCCTGATGCGTCCCTGGACGATGCGGGCCCTGTGGCGGGAGGTGCGGCTGGCCTCGCGCCTGCTGCGTGAACCTGCCGTCCCGTTCTGGGCCAAGGCGGCTGTTCCGATCGCGTTGCTCTACGTCGCGTCGCCCGTTGATCTATTGCCGGACGTCATTCCGGGTATCGGACAAGTTGACGACCTCGTGCTGCTCTATGCCGCGCTCAAGCTGTTCCTACGTGTGAGCCCCGCGTCGGCGGTGGAATTTCATCAGACCGCGATCGATCGGAGAAAGCGTTTCAGCGTGATGCCGCCGTCCGAGGTTGTCATCGACGCTGAGTTCCGCCGCGACGCGTAGGGAAGGCGGGTCCCGGGAGTGCAGGGCGGGTCTGAAGACCCGCCCTGCGTACTACTGCCGCCTCTGCTCGTTCGTGGGCGTACGTAGGCCGGGTCTTCAGACCCGGCTCAATGACGTCGTTCGTGGAGTATCGCGCGTAGCACGAAGCGAACGTTTTCCGGGCGTTCGCCGAGTCGCCGCATGAAATACGGAAACCACTCGCGGCCGAAGGGGACGTAGATTCGCACACGGTGTCCGGCCGTGGTGAGCGAGGCCTGGAGATCTCGGCGGATCCCGAACAGCATCTCGAACTCGAAGCGGTCTGGTCCAATGCCTCGAGACGCAGCATGTGCGCGGGCGGCGTCGATTAGTGCCGGGTCGTGCGTCGCAATTGCGGGCATCGTCCCCCCATCCATGAGGATGTGCATCAGGTGGAGGTACGAGGCATCGACCTCGCTCTTCTTCTGGTACGCCACCGATCCCGGCTCCTTGTACGCGCCCTTCACGAGTCGCACGCACGCGCCCAGCTCATTCATGCGCACGGCGTCGGCTTCGCTTCGGTAGAGGGCCGACTGCAGCACGACGCCGACGTTGCGGTACTGCTGCTGCCATAACGTCTCGAAGACCTCGAGCGTGACGTCGGTCCACTGCGAATTTTCCATATCGATGCGGACAAAGAAGCCGTGCTCCCGGGCAGGGTCGAGAATGCGACGGAGGTTGTCGACGCAGGTTGCCCTATCGACCGTCAGGCCGAGCTGCGTCAGCTTGATCGAGAGGTTTCGCTCGATGCCCGACGCGACGATCAGGTCCATGACATGGATGTATTCGGCGACCGCCGCGCGCGCGGCATCTGAGGTGCGGACGCTCTCGCCGAGATAGTCGAGGGTCAGGTGCAGGCCCTGCGCCTGAAGGGCACGCGCGCTTGCGATGGCCTCTTCCACCGTCTCGCCGGCAATGAACCGCCGGGCGAAGCCGTCGGCGGTCATCCCGTAGGTTGACGCAAGTCGCTTGAGCCTTGAGCTGCGGGAGAGGGCGTAGAACAACCCTTTTGCACCCGCGTACATACGCTAGTGCGTCCGTTTGGAAGGGGACGTGAGGAGATGCTCAATCGTCCGTGCGTAGTAGCGCAGCACGTGGCGGTCGCGCACGCGAAGCACGGACCGTTCGCGCACGATCACGCCGCGGGTGACGAGCGCCTCAACGCCCAGCTCGACGGCCTCGCGACCGCTTGTTACGCCCATGTTGGCGTTGCCGGCGCGCAGCGTGTCGATGAGGGCTTCGGTACGGTCCAAGAGCTCGCGTCGCGTGATCGAGGGTCGCATCGCGCTGGCGATGAGCGGCGTCGGCAGCACCTTCACGACGCGGCCGATCGCGGTCATGACCGAGTGCGTGAACGCCAGAACGTCGCGGCGTGAATTCGCGTCGACGCCGTCGGGTGACATCGGGGCGCCGAAGCTGACGTAGCTGCGCGAACGGTAGCCGACGGTGTAACGCACCATCTCGGCGAGTTCGCGGCTGAACGGCCGCTGTGTGCGCTTGACGCCCTGTCGCGCCAGGATGTGATCTTCGACGACCATGTCGTACGAAATCGCCGTGGGCACCACAACAAGGTTCGGCTGGTCGGCGAACAGTGCGGCGTGCATCAGGCCCGTCTTCGGGTTCTTGATCTCGCCGCTGTAGCTGCGGCCGCCCTCGGGATAGAAGAAGAGGTCGTGCTTGCGCAGCATCTCGGCCACATACGCCTTGAGCGTGATCAGGTAGGCGGGGTCCTTGGTGTTGCGTCGGACGGGGATGGCTCCCGTCACGTGTTTGTGGATGAGGCCGAGCGGGCCGCCGAACAGATTGATCCCCGCCGCGATGACGGGCGGACGGATGCCGTTGTCGTCGAGCACCAGTGGTTCGACGAGATAGTCGGTGTGGCTGCGATGATTCGACGCATAGACCACGCGGCCGGCCAGCGTCGCGGCTTTGACAGGCTGATAGAACTCGCCGATGCGCTCAATCTTGCGGAGGATGGGATAAAGCGGATGCTTCAGCGCACGGTAAATCGAATACCGCTGCGTCGTTCGCAGTTCCTCAAGGTAGCCCTGGATTCGTTCGCGGGCCTCGCGCCCACGGCTGCCTTCCAGATACTCCGTGATCTCCTGGCGCGCCAGGACAGCCTCGGTGATCTCGTCGAGCATCGCTTCAGGACTATAGCAGACAGTCCGCTGCCCACTATCCGCCGGGTCTAAAGACCCGGCCTGCGTACTATCGCTCAGGCCGACTGCCCCAAGTACGTAGGCCGGGTCTTCAGACCCGGCGATCAGCGCTCAGGTGCTTCCCAATAGAGCAATACAAGCGCCGCGGCGATGTTCAGCATCATGAGACGAGTCGAGAGCGTGTGCAGCGCGTCGAATTCCACTCGTCGTGGGTTGCCGGCCGGGAGCTTCGAGGGCAATGTCCCCACTTCACGCTGGATCGTGTCGACGCGTCGCAGCACCACCTCTCCTGAGTAGAGTGCGACGCCGAGCATGCCGGTCACGATGAGGGCGCGAATCGCAAATGCGGGAGGACGCGGACCCAGCACGCGCATCAGCACGAGGGAAACCAGGAGGATGGCCCCGGCACCGTACGCAATCGGGTGAAACCGCGCCAGCGTCATGCCGAAGAGCTCGCCGGCCAGCACGCGGCCATTGACCGGGTCGGCCGCCTGGAGCACCTGAAACGTCGCCGGCGCCACCAGCGCTCCAAGCATCACCATGCCCCCGAGCCAGACGACCAGGGCCAACACATACGCATAACGCACAGCGAGCATCGGCTGATTATGACAGTAGATAGTTGGCAGCGGGCAGCTCGTAGGTGATTGCGTGTGTCCCACTGCCCACTGTTGACCGCCTACTGTCCACCGCCAACTCTCTGATAAACTCATCGTCTGCCGTACGGGCCCAGTTCGCAGACGCGAACGCCCCCCACGTTCACGTTACGTTTCGGAGGTGTACTTGCCAGTGCAAGCGTCCGCGCGCGTCTCCGCGCTCGTCAATATCGCCACACAGCTCAGGATTGACTCCGTCCGCTCGACTTCTGAAGCCGGCAGCGGTCATCCGACGACCTGCTGTTCGGCGGCGGATATTGTCTCTGCGCTGTTCTTCGCCGAGATGCGTTTCGACCCGGCTCGTCCGCAGTATCCGGACAACGACCGCTTCGTGCTTTCGAAGGGACACGCGGCTCCGCTGCTCTACGCCGCATGGGCGGAGGCCGGGTACCTGCGTCGCGAAGACCTGCTCACGCTGCGTCGCCTCGATTCGGACCTCGAAGGACATCCGACGCCGCGCCTCCCGTTTGTGGACGTGGCCACCGGGTCGCTGGGCCAGGGTCTCTGCGCCGGCGTGGGTATCGCGCTGAACGCGCGACGCATCAAGTCGGACTACCGCACCTACGTCCTCCTCGGCGACGGCGAATGCGCCGAAGGTTCGGTGTGGGAGGCCGGCGATGTGGCCGCATACGAAAAGCTCGACAACCTGTGCGGGATCACAGACGTCAACGCGCTCGGGCAGAGCATGCCGACGCAGTGGCAGCACAACATGGAGGCGTTGGCCGGCCGCTGGCGCGCGTTTGGCTGGCACGCGATCGTGATCGACGGCCACGACATGACCGCGATCCTCGGGGCGCTGGACGAGGCTCGTACCACGAAGGGTCGTCCGACGATGATCCTGGCGAGAACGCTGAAGGGCAAGGGCCTCAAGGCAATTGAGGGCAAGAACGGCTGGCATGGCAAGGCGTTGAAGAAGGGCGACGAGCTGAACGCGGCCATCGCCGAGCTCGAGGCCCAGTTCGTTCCCGACAATGAGGCGCGTCCGAAGCCTGCGGCGCCTCCCAACGTGTCTCGGCCCGCGTCCGCACCCGGCAGCGTCGGGACGCCGGCCTACGCGCTCGGCGAACTGGTTGCCACGCGGGAGGCTTACGGGACTGCGCTCGCCAAGCTCGGTGCGTCCGACGAACGGATCGTCGCGCTCGACGCCGACGTAAAGAACTCGACCTTCAGCGACAAATTCGAACAGCGGTGCCCGGAGCGCTTCTACGAGAACTTCATCGCAGAGCAGGTCATGATCGGCGCCGCGATGGGACTTGCCAGCCGCGGAGCGATTCCCTTCCCGTCGACCTTCGCCGCCTTCCTGACCCGCGCGGCCGATTTCATTCGCATGGCGGCGATCAGCGGCGTCAACGTCAAGATGGCCGGTTCACACGCCGGTGTGTCGATCGGCGAGGATGGCGCGTCGCAGATGGCGCTCGAGGACCTGGCGATGATGCGCGCCCAGCCCAACATCGCCGTGATTTACCCGTGCGATGCGATGAGTACCGAGCGTCTGCTCGAAGCCGCCGCGTACCACGCCGGGCCTGTGTACATGCGCACGTCGCGCCCCAAGACGCCGGTCCTCTACGGCCCGGACGAGACGTTCCCGATCGGCGGGCTCAAGGTGCTGCGGCAGAGCGCGAACGATGTGGCCACGGTGATTGGCGCCGGCGTCACGGTGTTCGAAGCCCTCAAGGCGTACGACGAGCTGAAGGCTGCCGGTGTCGCCATCCGCGTCATTGACCTCTATTCTCTCCAGCCGATCGACGCGGCATCGCTGACTCGTTGCGCCCGCGAAACCAAGGGCAAAGTGATCACAGTCGAAGATCACTACGCCGCTGGCGGGGTGGGCGACGCCGTGGCGGCGGCCGTCACCGGCGGGGGCGTGACCGTCACGCGCCTCGCGGTTCGCGAGATCCCTCACAGCGGAACGCCCGAGGAACTGCTCGAGCGCTACGGCATCTCCGCGAAGCACATTGTCGAAGCCGTTCGCGGCTGACGGGGTACGTAGGCCGGGACTTTAGTCCCGGCAATGGCGACCAAGGCAGCGGGGTACGTAGGCCGGGTCTTTAGTCCCGGCAATGGTGACCAAAGCAGCGGGCGTACGTAGGCCGGGTCTTTAGACCCGGCAATGGCGGCCAAGTACACTAGAAGCGTGCGGATCGCGCTTGCGCAGCTCAATCTGACCGTCGGCGCCTTCGACGACAATTTCCAGAAGATCGCGGGCGCTGTCGAGCAGGCGAAGGTCGCCACTGCCGATCTCGTCGTCTTCTCGGAACTGGCCACGACCGGATACCCGCCGCGCGACCTGCTGACGCACGCGCACTTCATCGACCAGAACCTAGCGATGCTCGATCGCGTGGCAGCGCTGTCCACCGACAGGCTGGCGATTCTCATCGGCTACGTCGATCGCAATCCCTCGTCTTCCGGGAAACCCCTGCACAACGCCGTGGCCCTCTGCTCGAACGGACGCGTCGTCGATCGTCGTCACAAGCTGCTCCTGCCCACCTATGACGTCTTCGATGAAGACCGGTATTTCGAGCCCGGGTTGAGTGTGCAGCCGATGACGCTGGCCGACTGGCGGATCGGCGCGAGCGTGTGCGAGGACGTGTGGAACGACCCTTCGTTCTGGCCAAAGCGACGCTATCACCGCGATCCAATCGCGGAACTGGCGGCGGCCGGTGTTGACGTGATGATCAACGTTTCGGCGAGCCCGTTCGAGCTGCAGAAGGCCGATCTTCGACGCCGGTTGGTCCGGCAAGAAGCCATCAATCACCATGCGCACTTCTTCATGGTCAACCAGGTGGGCGGCAACGACGAGCTGGTGTTCGACGGCCATTCCATTGGCATTGATCCGCAAGGTCGTGAAGTCGTGCGGCTGGCCGACTTCGAAGAGGATTTCGCGGTGTTTGACGTACCAACGGACGCCGGGTCGGTCACTACAGGGTTGTCCGGCGGGTCTAAAGACCCGCCCTACGTACTGCCGGAGGTACGTAGCGCCGGGTCTGAAGACCCGGCCTACGTACGAGGGGCGTCCCTTCTGCGGCGAGTGAGCGCCTCGGACGAGGAGACGGCGTACCGCGCGCTTGTTCTCGGTCTGCGCGACTACGTCCGTAAGTGCGGGTTTACCTCGGTGGTGCTCGGGCTGTCCGGAGGCATCGATTCCGCGCTGACCGCGTGCCTGGCCGTCGATGCGCTGGGCCGCGAGCACGTGCATACGGTGGCGATGCCCGCACGCCATTCGTCAGCGCACAGCGTGGAGGATGCCGCGGCGCTGGCGGCGGCACTTGGCGTGAACCACCAGGTGATTCCGATCGATCCGGTGTTCCAGTCGTATCTTGATGTGCTGTCTGGCAGCTTCGCGGGTCGCGAAGAGGATGTGACCGAACAGAACATCCAGGC
>Ga0075430_100004375_pt1 | contig 11925 bp, 5 predicted proteins | sample RhiMetdeltSRZDD4_FD_75294 | JGI IMG/M metagenome (GOLD analysis project Ga0075430, IMG submission 75294) | Populus rhizosphere microbial communities from Tennessee, USA - Rhizosphere MetaG P. deltoides SRZDD4 | ecosystem: Host-associated > Plants > Roots > Rhizosphere > Soil | place: USA... | reverse complement strand
TCTTCGACCTACATCAATGGGCTCCCCGGACTTAGGTCATACACCAAACCGCCCTCCGCGCCATCCCTGACCAGCACAGACATCAGTGTCGGTTCTGCTAGCCAGGACACTCCGGCTAGGCGTCCAGGGCGATCGCGATCACGTCGACGGTGAGGGGCTCCGACCGGTCCCCCCGGGGTTTCAATGTCAGATACGCCATCCGCCCGTCGGTCGTCAGCCGCCCCGGCATCGCCTCCGCCCGGACAGCCGCAGGCACCGGCTCCTGCCAGGGGAAGCCACCATTGCGGTCCAAGGCCACGATCACCGAGTCGTTCGCAGCCACCACACCGTCACCAGCCGGCAGGACGGCCAACCGCGCGCCATACATGTCAGCCCGCCACGCGACCTCACCAGTACCGACCTCGTACGCGGTGACCCGCTCAGAAGCAACCAACACCCGGCTGCCCACCAGCTCCATAGCCGCAACCGGACGGGACGAGACAGCCATCCACGCCTCCCGACCGCTGGAAAGAGCGAACGCCCGCACGGTCTGGACATCACGCACCACCACATGTCCCGTACCCACCCGCGCCTCACACCGCAGCCACGCCTCATCACCCCACGGCCGCGGACCACCGGACATCTCACCAGCCCGCGGCGGCGGACTGGGCAGCGGAGGCGCGTCGTAACGCGCGGTCCACCGCCGCCTGCCGGTGGCCGCCTCATACAGGCCGACCTGGACAACGTCGCCGTCCTGGTCCCGAGTGACGAGCCACGTGGCGTCGGCCAGGTGCGGGTTTCCAGACGTATCCCACCCACCACCCACCGGCACCGGACGAGGGTTACGCCACCGCTGCCGACCCGCCCGATCCAACGCCACCGTAGCCGTACCCAGATACAGAAACGCACGGTCAGCAGACACCGCCACCCCGTGGATACCCACCGCGGGACCGCCCGGACCGCCCTTGGCCGTCGCCTTCTCGACACCGGCCACATCACTGTCGAACCGCGACACCCCCGTGACCCCATCCAGCAGCCAGGCCCGCTGCATGCTGGTGACCAGCACCCCATCACCCCACAGCGTCAACGCCAGCGGACCCGACGACAGCTCACGGCTCCAGACCTCACGCCCCCGCAGATCAACTGCCCGCACCGTAACGCCACTCACGCTGACCAGACGGGCACCGCGATCCACCACAACCCGCACGCCGATCTCCCGACTACCAGGCCGGGTACTCACAACCGGCGCACCAGACCTAGCCAGCCACTGCACCCTGCTCACCTGCGGTGAGCCAGGGCTGGCACGGTCCGAGCCGAAGATGCCGGCGGCGCCGAGGCCACCCACCGCGACCACGCTGAAGATCCCGCCGAGGGTCAGCATCTGGCGACGCGATGTACGTTCCCCGCCCAACCGGGCCTCCAGGGCCGCCGGGGCCGGCGCCTCCTGCCGATGCCAGCCCGCCGATGGGACGCAGATGCCGGCCCCGACGAGGATGCGGGACAGCTCCGGTGCGGTGGGCCGGTCCTTGGGCTTGGGGCTGAGACACCGCACGATCAGCGGGCGTAGGTCCTTCGGCACCAGGGACAGGTCAAAACGACCGTGCGCGATCTGCATGATCTGCTCGTACACGGTGCCGTCGTCGACCAGGCACCGGCCTGTCGCGGCAAAGACCAACGTGGCGCCGAGGGAGAAGACATCACCCGCGGGACCCGCGTCGCCCCCGTTGATGCGCTCGGGTGCCATGTACGACGGCGTGCCCACCACCACGCTCTGGGTCATCCTGGTGATGTCCGAGGCGAGCGCCACACCGAAGTCGATGATGTGCGGACCGGTGTCGTCCAGCAGCACGTTGCTCGGCTTGAGGTCGCGGTGCACGATACCGGCGCGGTGAATCGAGGCGAGCGCCTCGGCCAGGCCAGCGGCGAGGGCGAGCACCGCACCGGGTGGCAGCGGCCCCTCCTCATCAACCCGCTGTTCCAGGCTCGGTCCGTCGATATAGGTAGTCGCAAGCCACGGCTCCGGCGCATCGGTGTCGGCGTCCACCACAGCGGCGGTGAAGAGCGGGCTGACTGCCCGCATCGCGTCTACCTCACGCGCAAACCGGCGCCGGAACGCGGGGTCGCCGGCCAGGACCGCGTGGACGACCTTGATCGCCACCCGGCGCCCGGTCGGGGACTGTCCCAGGTAGACCCGGCCCATCCCGCCACCACCCAGCACGCTGAGCAGACGGTACGACCCGACAGATGTCGGATCCGCAGTTCCGAGTGGTTTCATGGCACCTTCACCGAACAGCCGAAGAATGTCCACCCGGATCCTAGCCATGTCTACGGGGGGTCGTAGCCGCTACGCGGAGCAGGTCCGCTGCGCCTGACCGGTCTGGCCGGCCACGGCGTCCACGGTGAGCTTTGCCCGGACCGAGTCCGCGTCGGGGTGGCCGAGCTCGTCGAGGATGTCTACGGCCCGCTGCCATGCCGCTCGGGCCGCCTGCGGGTCGTCGGTGTCCGCGCGGGCATCCCCCAGGTTGGACAGCGTGGTCGCCTCGTTGAAGCGGTCACCGAGGCTCCGGTAGAGCTCGACGGCGCGGTCGTAGCAGGCCGTCGCCTGGTCCTGGCCGCCGAGGCGGTGATGGGCGTAGCCCAGGCTGTCCCACGCCTCGGCCTCCCCGTGCCGGTCGCCGACCTCCTGGTGCAGGGCGAGCGCCTGCTGGCAGTACGCGAGCGCCTGTCGGTAGTCGCCGAGCTGCGCGTAGAGCCAGCCGACCGCGTCGAGGGCCCGCGCCCGCCACGCGTCGCGGCCGGCCGCCCGGTAGAGCTCGTGCGCCCGCTGGGCGTGCTCGAGCGCCTCCCGGTGGCGGACTTGCCGGCCGAGCACCGAACCGATGTTGAGGTGGATGTGCGCCTGGCCGATCTGGTCGCCGAGGTCGACATACAGCCTGAGGGCCTCGGCCAGATGCAGGTGGGCCTCGTCATAGCCGCCCCGCCACGCGCAGGCGCGGGCCAGGGTCCGGTGGATGTGGGCCTGCGCCTGGCGGTCGGCGAGCCGCCGGGCGGCCTCCAGCGCCGCGTGCTGGGTGGCGGCCAGGTTCTGGCTGTGCCCGCGCAGGTTGAAGAAGTCGGCGAGCACCCACGGCAGCTGCCAGGCGTGGACGTCGAGCCCGGTGGCTGCGGCCCGGTCGGCGGCGGCGAGCAGCACCCGGTGCTCGGCGCCGAACCAGGCCATCGCCTGGCCGCGGTCGGCGTGCTCCTCGGGCGTCACGCCCGGTCCGGCCGGTGGGAGGGTGATCGGGTCCCGCTCTGGGTTGAGCAGCTGGTCGGCCGCGTACGCGGTACGCAGGTAGTGGTCCAGCGCGCGCTGTGCCGCCGCCCGGCGCTCGGCCTCGGGCTCAGCGTCGTGCGCGAGCTCGGTCGCGTAGGCGCGCAGGAGGTCGTGGAACGTGAACCGGCCCGCGGTGTGCTCGGTCAGCAGGTTCGCCCGGGTCAGCTCGCCCATTGCCGCGGCCACCTTCCGCGGCGGCACGCCGGCCAGGCTGGCTGCGGCCGGGATGGTGACGTCCGGCCCGGGATGCACGCCGAGCAGCCGGAACAGCCGGGCCGCGGGCGAGCCCAAGGCGTGGTACGACCAGGAGAACACCGCCCGCACGTCGGTGGCCGGGTCGCCGTGGGCGAAGCCGTCCAGCCCGCTTCTGGCCTGCCGCAACGCGCTGGCGAGCGCGGAGAGCGGGAGCGTGGGTTGGGCCACGGCGCGCGCGGCGACGATCGCCAGCGCCAGCGGCAGCCGGGCGCACATGCCCACGATGTCGTCGACCGCCTCGGGCTCGGCGGCCACCCGGCCGGCGCCGAGCCGGTGCTCGAGCAGCCGGCGGGACTCGTCCGTGGTCAGGGCCGCCTGCGAGTCCAGGCCGGCGGGGACGCGCTGCGGCGCCACGCCGAGCGCATCCAGGAAGCCGCGTACGGCCTCGGCGGGGCTCACCGCCCGGCCAGCCGGGTCGAAGCCGCGTAGGTTCACGTACAGCTGGCCGTCGGGGAAGAGACCGCGTACGCGGTGCGCCCAGTGCACGGCGAGCGCGGTCTTGCCTACCCCGGCCGTGCCCGACACCGCCGGGACGACCAGGGTCGAGGCGCGCCCGGCGCCGGCCACCAGCAGGTCCAGCTCATGCAGCTCGGCGTCCCGCCCGGTGAACCCCGGCACGTCGGCGGGCAGCTGGCGGGGCACCGGCCGGCCGGCCGCGGCGGTACCTACCGGGCTGGCCGGCCCCGGCGCGCGACGGCGGCGGGCGTTCCCCGCCGGACCTGCGGTCCCCGGCGCGCGCCTGCGCTGCTCGTCGACGCGGTCCCGGACGGTAGCGAGCGCGCCCTGCTCGTCTGGCGCGGCGCCGAGGAGGCGGATGAGGGCGTCGAACCGGTCGGTCGGCGGCAGCGTGTCCCCGGCGAGGTACTCACCGACCGCGGAGAGGGACCAGCCCGTCGCGGCGGCCAGGTCGCGGTAGGTCAGCTCGGCGTGGCCGCACCGGCGGGCGTGCCGCCGCCGCAGCTGGCGCAGCAGCCGGGCCAGCTCTGGCACGGTGTCCACTCCGGCCAAGGCCTCGGGAGTAAGGTCCGACATCCGTCCATCCGCCGCCCGACCGGCCATGCACCCGCCCTTCCTGATCCCGGCAGCGTAGTCACCGCGCCGGTTGGGTGAAAGATGTCCGCCGATTTCCGCCGCAGTTCGCGTATGTCCGGAACCGGCCGCATGCGGTCGTGCTCCGCGCCACGATCGCCCTAACCAGCTCAGAACGCGGTGCGCAAAGGCGGCGCGCCGCGCACGAGGGAGGAACGCGTATGAGAGGCACACTGGGCGGCGGTCTCGCCGCACTGGCGGCGGTGGTGCTGCTGCCAGGCACGGCGCGGGCACCGCCGAAGCGGTCAAAGGCCAGTACATCGTGGTCCTGAAGGAGGCGGTCACGCCTTCGCAGGCCAGTCGGGTCGAGGCGAGAGTGACCAGCCAGGGCGGCCAGATCCAGCACCGTTACGCCGCCGCCATCCGCGGGTTCTCCGCGACCCTGCCGGATGCGGCCCTGGCCGGGCTGCGCCGCGACGGCGCGGTCGCCTACGTCGAGCAGGACCGGGTGGTGCGGGTCGCCGACACCCAGCTGCACCCGCCGTCCTGGGGGCTGGACCGCGTGGACCAGCGGAACCGGCCGCTGGACATGAGCTACACCAACCCGAGCGGGGCCGCGGACGTCACCGCGTACATCATCGACACCGGAATCCGCATCACCCACCAGGACTTCGGTGGCCGGGCCAGCCACGGCATCGACACGGTCGACAACGACTTCGACGCCTCCGACTGCAACGGACACGGTACGCATGTCGCCGGCACCCTCGGCGGCGCCTCGTACGGTGTCGCCAAGAGCGTGAACCTGGTCGCCGTACGGGTGCTCAACTGCTCTGGCAGCGGGACGTTCGCCGGTGTCGTCGCCGGTGTGGACTGGGTCACCGGCAACGCGGCGCACCCGGCCGTAGCCAACATGAGCCTCGGCGGGGGCCCCAGCCCCGCGCTGGACGACGCGGTCCGCAGCTCGATCGCCTCGGGCGTGACGTACTCCATCGCCGCCGGCAACTCCAGCTCCGACGCGTGCGGGTTCTCACCGGCCCGGGTCACCGAGGCGATCACGGTGGGCTACACCGACATCAACGACAACCGTTCGAGCTTCTCCAACTTCGGGGTGTGCCTGGACCTGTTCGCGCCAGGGGTGAGCATCACGTCCGCGTGGTGGACGAGCGACTCGGCCACCAACACGATCAGCGGCACGTCTATGGCGGCCCCGCACGTGGGCGGCGCGGCAGCCATGGTCCTGGCGGCCCAGCCGTGGCTGTCCCCCGCGGAGGTGCGCGACACGCTGGTCGGCACCGCCACCCCCGACGTGGTGCCCAACCCGGGCGCCGGCTCCCCGAACCTGATGCTCTACGTCGGCCCGCCGAACCCGATCGACAACCCGCGGGTCTTCGTACGCCAGCACTACCTGGACTTCCTCGGCCGCGAGCCGGACCTGGGCGGCTGGGACTACTGGACCGGCGCGTTCGTGGCGTGCGGCGGTGACCAGGGCTGCATCGCTGCGACGCGGGTCAACGTCTCGCTCGCCTTCTGGTACTCCGAGGAGTTCCTGTCGGCGCACCCGGGGCTGCGCAACCCGCCCGGCACGTACCCCGACTTCGACAACGCCGAGTTCGTCCGGCAGGCGTACCTCACCTACCTGCGCCGCGAGCCGGACCCGGAAGGCTTCGAGCTCTGGCTCGACCAGCTGAACCAGAACAACGACTACTTCCACATCGCCCAGGCGTTCCTGCTCTCCATCGAGTACCGCGCCAGGTTCGGCCCGGCCTAGCCGGTGGCCCGGCCCTGACGTGATCCCTGGCCCGTCTCCCGTATCCGGTGACTATCTGGCGGCTGGCCTGCGACCGCGGGCTGGCCGCCGGGCCGGTCGGGGCCACCCGGGCCGCGTTCGCCGGCGCCGGCGAGCCTGCCGACCCTGGTACGGGCGGGCCCGGTGTCGTTGTGGCCGAGCTCGGTGCGGACCGCCAAGGCGCGCTGCCAGGCCGCCCGGGCGGCGTCGAGGTCACCGGCGGCGCGGTGGGCGTCTCCGAGGTGGGTGAGGGTCTCCGCTTCCTGCGCGCGGTAGCCGAGGTCGCCGAAGAGGGCGAGGGCTTGGCGGTAGCAGGCCACGGCCTCGGTGTGGTGACCGAGGTGGTGGTGTGCGTGGCCGAGCCTGTCCCAGGCGGCGGCTGTCCCGTCCCGGTCGCCCAGCTGCTGGAGCAGGACGAGCGCCTGCTGGCCGTACCGCAGCGCGGTGGCATGCTCGCCGAGCAGCGCGTGGTACCAGCCGACCGCGTTCAGCGCCGTCGCCTGCCCGCGGTCGTGGCGGGCGGACCGGTAGCGGGTGAGGGCCCGGCGGGCGTGGCCGAGGGCCTGCCGGTAGCGGCTCTGGCGTTCGCTCAGGGACGCGAGCAGGCCGTGCACGAACGCCTGGCCGGTCAGGTCGCCGAGCCTGGCGTAGAGCAGGAGTGCCTGCACCAGGTGCGACCGGGAGCTGGCGGGCTCGCCGAGCTGGAGGTCGTTGTGCGCCAGGCTGTGATGCGCACCGGCCTGCGCGGGCGGGTTGTCGAGGCGGTAGGCGGCCCGCAGGGCGGTGTGCCAGGCTGCGGCGCGGTCGTGCCAGTACCCGCGCCGGTCGAGGTACGGGTCGAGGGCCCAGGCGAGCTGCCAGGCGTGGGTGTCAAAGCCGGACTCGGCGGCGTGGCGCAGCGTGGCCAGCAGAACCTGGTGTTCGGAGGCGAACCACGCCATCGCCTGCCGGTGGCCGGCGGGGGCCTGCAGTACCGCGCCGGGCGCGAGCGTGGTGAGCGGGATGGGGATCGGGTCCCGGTGCGGATGGATGATCCGGGCCGCGGTGTGTGCCGTATGCAGGTGGTGGTCCAGCAGCCGCGCCCGGGCGGCGCGGTGTTCACCGGGGCTGTGCCTGGCGTACGCCTGTTCGGCGGCGTACGCGCGCAGGAGGTCGTGGAAGGCGTACCGGCCGGGTGCCGGCTCGGCCAGGAGGCTGGCGCGGACGAGCTCGGCGCACAGCCGGCGGGCCTCCGGCAGGGGCCGGCCGGCCAGGCTGGCCGCCGCGAAAGCGGAGGTGTCCGGGCCGAGGTGCAGGCCCAGCAACCGGAACAGCCTGGCCGCGCGCGGGGTGAGTGTGGCGTACGACCACGAGAACACCGCGCGGACCTGGCTGTTCGGCTCGCCGGCGTCCAGCACGTCCAACCGTCCGCGGGTGTCGTCGAGCTCGCTGGCGATGGTGGCGAGCGGAAAGCCGGTCTGCTGCGCCCGGGCAGCCGCGATCGCAAGGGCGAGCGGCAGCCCGGCGCACGCGGCCACGATCTGCTCGACCGGTTCGGGCTCCGCGGCGACCCGCGCCGCGCCGAGCCGGTGCGCGAGCAGCTGCCGGCCCTCCTGCGGGGACAGCAGGTCCAGGGTCAGCGGGCGGGCGCCGTACGCCGTGACCAGCGAGGTGAGCCGGTCACGGCTGGTCACGACCACCATGGACCGCGGCGTGCCGGGAAGCAGCGGACGGACCTGCTCCGCGTCGCGCGCGTTGTCCAGCACCACCAGCACCCGTCTGCCCGCCAGCAGGCTGCGGTACCGGGCAGCCCGGTCGTCCGTCCCGGCGGGCATCTGCTCGGCCGGCACGCCGAGCGCATCGAGGAAACCGCGCAGCGCCTCGGCTGGGCTCATCGGTGCCCCACCCGGGTCGAGGCCGCGCAGGTCGACGTAGAGCTGCCCGTCGGGAAACCGGTCGGTGACCCGGTGGGCCCAGTGCACCGCGAGGGCCGTCTTGCCGACTCCTGCGGTGCCGCAGACCGCGGAGATCACGACGGCGGTGGGTGCGGCCGCCACCTCGCCGGCGAGCTCGTCCAGATGGGCCAGCTGCGCCCCACGGCCGGCGAAGCCGTGCAGGTCCGCTGGCAGCTGGGCGGGTACTGGCGCGGGCGCCGACCGCCGCTCGCCGGCTGCGGGGCCGGCCCCGACCGGGTCACCGCGCAGTATCGCCTGGTGCAGCGACTGAAGCTCGTGCCCCGGGTCGATACCGAGCTCGTCGGCGAGCCGGCTACGCAACCGGGCGTACTCCTCGATCGCGTCGGCGGTATGGCCGAGCGCGTGCAACGTCCGGACCAGGGCAGCGGTGAGGGGCTCCACGAAGGGGTACCGGCCGGTCAGGTCCGTCAGCGGGCCCACGAGTACGGCAGGGTTGTGCACCGCCAGCTCCGCGCCGGCCCACGCCACCACCGCGTCCAGCCGCTCCTTCGCCCATCCCTCGCGCGTCCGGGCGGCCCATGCGCCGGGGACGCCGGCGAGCGCGTCGCCACGCCACAGCCCCACCGCCTCGCGGAGCAACGCCACCCGGTCCTGGCCGCAGCCGGCGGCGCGGGCGCGGCGGACGAGCCGGCGGAACCGGTGCAGGTCAACGCAGTCAGGATCGACCTTCAGCACGTACCCGCCGGACTCGTGCACGAGCCGGTCCGCGGCGGTGGCCCCGGCCGGGCCGGGGGACTCCCGCAGCACCCGGCGGATCCGCGAGATGTGCGCCCGAGCGCTGCCACGCGCGTCGACCGGTATAGCCTCTCCCCACACCCGGTGCAGGAGCGTGTCCCACCTGACGACCTGGCCGGCGTCGGCCAGCAGCGCCGCCAGCACGGCCCGCTGCCGCGGCTGACCGCTCCCTAGCAGGCTTCCGTCGGCCGATATCTGCACCGGACCCAGCAGTCGGTACTCCACCACGACGTCTCCCGTGTGTCCCCAGTGTCCCTGCGTCCACGTCCGACGGTGGTGGGCATCGAACCACAACGATTCCACAACGTTGCGGCCCATGCTGGTCTGCGACTGTGGCGGCGACCACCGTCACGAGGGCGGTGGCGCAGCGAGACACCGCGCAGGCGGTCGTACCGGTGCCGAGGAGGTGACAGTGATGAAGATCGTGGTTCGCACGGTCGAGTCGGTGAAGTCGACGCAGATCGCCCCGGACTCCTGAGCGGCGCCGGCGGACGGTTGCCGTGGTTGGGCGACCTCCGCCAGGGCGGCAGTGCTGCGCAGGGAAGCGGGCCCGGCGAGCTGGCCTGAGAACCTGAACCACCGCCACGGGCCGGTGGCGCAGCGAGAGACCACGCAGCCCGTCGTATCGATGCGGAGGAGGTGACGAGAGTGAAGATCGTGGTTCGCGCAGTCGAGTCGGTGAAGTCGACGATCAACGTTCCGGACTCCTGAGTCGCACCGCGGATGGCCGCCGTATCTGGGCGGCCATCCGCACCACCGCCAGGTGTCGGGCAGGTGCCGGCGGATAGCCACGGGGTTGCGCGACCGTCCGCCGGCTCGGCGGCGCTACGGAGGGAGGAGGCTGGCCATGCGAGTTGGCCTGAAGACCTGTGAGTGGGAACGCGTCGGCGACGGGCTTGTGCTCGTCTGCGACCCGAGCCGCTCGGTCGAGCTGGAGGACCCGGAGGGCCAGGTCGAGATCCTGCTGACCGTGCTGCGTGACCGGCCAGGCACGGCGCCGCAGCTGCGCGCGGCCCTCGCCGCAGCTGGGCTGGACATCGGCGTCGACGAGCTCGCCGCGGCGCTGTCCGCGCTTGACGACCTGCGAGTCCTGCGCGACCCGGACCGGCCGACCGACCTCGACGGCGCCGGACGGTTGTTCAGCAACCTCGCGTTCTTCCAGCTGTTCTCCTCGCTGGAGGTCACCGACGCCGACCTGCAGCGGCGCGTCTGCGACGCCCATGTCCTGCAGCTGGGCGTTGGCGGGCTCGGCTCCAACGTCCTGCAGAGCCTGGCCGGTCTCGGTGTCGGCCGGCTCACGCTGCTCGACAACGACGAGGTCGAGCCGAGGAACCTGGCCCGGCAGTTCCTGTACCGCGAAGCCGACCTGGGCACCTCCAAGGTCCACCGGGCGGCGGCATGGGTCCGTGACTTCCACTCCGGGATCAGGGTCGACGCGGTGCGCCGCTGGGTCCACGGCCCGGATGACCTGGCCGACCTCCTTCCCGGTGTCGACCTGGTCGTGTCAGGGATCGACCAGGGTGAACGCATCGACAGCTGGGTCAACGAGGCCTGCATGTCAGCCGGGGTGCCCTGGGTTCGCGGCGGCATGACCGGTTCCCAGCTGATCTACTTCTCGGTCGACCCGGGCCGCAGCGCCTGCTATGAGTGCCGCATCCACGCCTACGCCGCTGGGCAGGGCTCGGCATCGACCCTCTCCGCGTTGTCGATGGCCGCCCAGCGGCTCAGCGCCCGCATCCCTCGAGCCAACCGTGCCAACGGTCCATCGGCCGCCCTGGTCGGCTCGCTCGTGGCGTTCGAGGCGCTGCGGTACCTGACCGGCTACGAACCGCCGTACGCGGCAGGTGCCGACGTGCTCGTGGACGTCGCCGGCGGGTGCACGCAGCGCCGCGAGCCATGGCCGCGCAACCCGGACTGTCCACTGTGCGCGACTGCGACGGCGACAACAACCGCGACCGCGACCACAGCTGCGGCTCCGGATGCGGCCCGTACCGTGGCGGTGGCGGCGTGAGTAGCTCGGATACCTTCGCAGCCACGCTCCGGCTGCGGCCGCTGTCCGTCGTGGACGAGGGAGACGACGTCCTCATCGGCGACCCCGAGCGGGGTGTGTTCGTGGCCGTGCCGGCCGTGGGCGGTGTGGCGGTGCGGGCGCTGCTGGAGGGCGCCACGGTCGCCGAGGCGGGCGCGCGGGCCGCGGCGTTCGCGGGCGAGCCGGTCGACATGGCGGAGTTCGTCGCAGCCCTCACCGAGCTCGGGTTCGTCGACACCGGCGACGCGCCGGCACCAGCGCCGAGCGCGCCGGTACAGCACCGCGGCTGGGTCGCCGGACCCCCTGCGGCACTCGTACGGCCGCTGTTCTCCACGGCCGCCTGGTGCGTCTACGGCCTGGCCGCCCTCTGGGTGGTCGGCTGCTTTGTGGTGCGCCCCGACCTCTGGCCGCGCCCGGCCGACCTCCTGGTCGCCGGGGACATCGGGCTCAGCCTGCTGGTCCTGGTCCCGATCGCCTACGTCCTGGTGGGCCTGCACGAGATGTGGCACTGGCTGGCGGCACGGGCACAGGACCTGCGGGCCCGGTTCGGGATCGACCGGCGGATGTTCTTCCTCGTCTTCGAGACGGACCTGTCCCAGCTGTGGACCGTGCCGCGCCGCCGGCGGTACGGACCCCAGCTCGCCGGGCTGGCGGTCGACATGGTCATGCTCGCCTCCCTGCTGACCGCCCAGCTCTTTCTAGGACCCGTACGCCCGCTACCGGCGCTGGTGTTCGTGCTCGTCGCCAGCGCGCTCTGGCAGTGCATGCTGTTCCTGCGCACCGACCTGTACGGGGTCCTGGTCACCGCCACCGGCTGCCGGGACCTGTGGCGGGTCAAGTC
>Ga0075430_100004373_pt1 | contig 11927 bp, 10 predicted proteins | sample RhiMetdeltSRZDD4_FD_75294 | JGI IMG/M metagenome (GOLD analysis project Ga0075430, IMG submission 75294) | Populus rhizosphere microbial communities from Tennessee, USA - Rhizosphere MetaG P. deltoides SRZDD4 | ecosystem: Host-associated > Plants > Roots > Rhizosphere > Soil | place: USA... | reverse complement strand
ATCGCGAAGCGAACGAGCGAGAGCGAGTGAGCCACGCGACCGGCGCGGGGATCGTGGGGCCCCGCGAGCGAGCGTGCAGGGGGTCTGGGGGCGCAGCCCCCAGATCAAGAAGGACGCGCTTCAGCGTTCGGCCCGCGGGGATGGCCCGGGAGCAAAAGGTGGCGGAATCGGGTCCGCCGGATCAGGCCAGTAGATCCGCGACAAGTAGTGCAGCGCGATACCCGCGCCCCAGCGGTTCGGGAATGTCCAGAGCCCGATGACCGCCAGCACGGCGAGCATCGTGAGGCCCAGCACGCGATGCGAACGCAGTACTCCGAAATAGATCAACGCGATGATCGCGGCGATTGGCAGGCGATCGCCGAAGATGATGAAGGCCCACGTATCACCAGGATTACGTGTATAGACCAGGCCGCAGATTGAACAGGATTCGAGCTGGGACCACCCGGAGAACAGCCTGCCTTCGCCGCAATGCGGGCAGCGCCTGTGCAGTCCGCGCCGAAGGGCGGTCCGAATCAGTTTCGCGTGTGTAGGGGTCATGCGCGAATGTGTCTTGAAGAACTGTACTTCCGATATCGCGGACCTTCAGGCATCAGCATCGCCTGCCCGCCGATCGCAGGGCAGAGGCACGCACGCTCCCCGAGTTGTCATTTGCGGTCGGCGCCCCTTCGCCGGCCAGCGTGACGGGCCACCACCGACATCGGAACTCCAACCAGGTCAGCCAGATTCATCGACATCAAGCGATCCTCACCCACCCGGTCCGTTCTTTGCTCCACGCTCGAACGAACGACACACAAACCGGAGCTGAAACGGTTCGAGCCCGATCATCCGGGGAACAAAGCGCCCGTCGCGGGTAATGAGTGCACCTCTGATCGCGCGGTAATCGCGATACGAGTCGCCGCAATTTGGGTGGGGATCAACTGCCGGCCATGGCGGCCGGAAAACCGAGAGGACATGTCGAGCATCCCAAAGAATCGTAGGGACTGGCATGTGCTAGCGTGGAGCCCGCTCCGAGGCTCAGAGAATTGGCGCCTCGAGGGTCGGAGGCCGCTAAACATCCGGAAGGAAGGCTATCTATGTTAGCGGTGCTGCTGCTTCTACTGGCGAGTTTCCCACAGCAAGAGTCAACGCAAATCCCACCTGGGTACTTCAAGATCGATGGCGCGAAGACGCCAGAGTTGATTCCGCAGTATGCCCTCTGGCAGATGGTCTTTCAGAATCTGAGCGTCATCCCGTCGGAGGCGCTCCACACCCAACTGCCCTTAACCAAAGAGGAGGACGCCATCCTCTATGCCGGAGCGAAAGGGCAGGCCGAGCGCGATGCAGCCTGTGAGAAACGCCTGGAGCGGCTACTCGCGACTGTGCCCCTGAAAGATCAGAACCGGGCGTGGAGAGAAATGACTCTGGACTGCCGCCAGGCCGACCTCGATGCAACAGAGGCGCTACTCGCCAAGTTCTCTGAAGAGACACGATTCCGCGTGATCCAGTGGATCGAAAGCAAACGTGCGACGATGGTGATCCTCGTCGATAAACACCACCAAGACATTTTCAATTTGCCCCGCTAACGGGCACTGTCGCTCCGTTAAGGGGCGGGAGGGCGATATGACTAAGAGTGTCCTTCTGGCTATCGGTGTGTTCATTTGCATCGCCACGACTGCCCAAGCGCAGGTCGTCGGCTGCGGCGACATCAAGGCCACAAACGACATCTACCAAGCCGAACAGCGAAAAGCGGTGACCCTTCAGGCAAACACGACACGTTCACTCGCGCCTTGCCCCATGGTTCTGCAGACGGAAGCGTGGGTGGTCGGCGTCGGGGGCGCGAGCAAGAACAAGGGTGCCTACTCATCGCCGATCTACTTCCAGATCGGCGTGCCGGAGTGGGGAGAGCGACACTCCGAGAGCAAGCACTGGATGATTTGGTGTTGCGAGGTCTGGGAACTATATGCCTGGGGACATGATCAGGTAAACGTGATCGCCCCGCCGCAGCCCGACTGCTCGGTGTTCAACGAGGACGGCGTGTATTACGTCTGGAGCGATTCTGCAGAGACATGCGTATGGTGGGTGGGAAGTCCGATCATCGTTGACACAGCGCGCGACGGGTTCAAGCTCACGAGCGCCAGGGATGGCGTGCTGTTCGATCTGACCGGCGATGGAATACCCGAGCAGATCGCGTGGACGGAAGAGGGGAGCGACGACGCCTGGTTAGCGATGGACCGCAATGGCAACGGCCGCATCGACAACGGCGGGGAGCTGTTCGGGAACCACACGCTGGCTATGCCTGGAGTGAAGGCGCTGAACGGTTTCGAGGCGTTGAAGTTCCTGGAGCAGCGCATAGGGGCGCAAGTCGATAACTCGCATGCCAGCTTCGGACGGCTGGTCTTGTGGAACGACGCCAACCACAACGGGATCTCGGACCCTGGCGAGCTGACTCCAGTCGCGGACAGCATCGCCGTGATCGGAACCGACTACAAGGAGAAGAAGAAGCACGACAGCCATGGCAACGAGTTCCGCCAGAAGGGCTCGTTGCGGTGGAGGGATGGGGAGGCTGGGATCGTCTACGACGTGTGGTTGAGAAGTGTGCAATAGCGCCAGGGCAAGGGCCCCACTCTCGATTGGGAGTGGGGCCTTCGGTCCTCAGCGCGATTTGTGCGCAAGGAAGTAGGTACTCACGCCCGGATCATCGTGAACGTCAACGAGTGTGAAGCCGTGCTCGCCAAGCAATGTTCGATAGCTGGGCACGGCATAGTAGTGAAACGTCACGCCGTTCATCGTGCCGGTGATACCGTCATCGCTGGCTCCATCGATCTCGGCGCCGGTGAAAAGAAACGGCGCGCCAGGTTTCAGCACGCGCGACACGCTCGCCAACACGGTTCCCTGATCGCCGCGCGGGAGGTGAAACATCATTCCCCATGAAATTGCCGCGTCGAAGCCGCCGTCGAGGAACGGGCACTGGCGTGCGTCGCCGCGCACGACCGGGGTGCCGGAGAGTGCGTTTCGGAAGCGCGCGAGCATACCGATGGAGCTGTCGAGGCCAATGACCCGACAGCCGTTTTTGACCAGTGCTTCCGTGATCGGGACGCCGTTGCCGCAGCCAAGTTCGAGAATGCGCGAGCCGGCGCGAAGGGTGGCAGCGACCGCGAGCGCTTCCCTGACGCCGACGATCTGCCCGCGATCGCTCCCATACCAGTCGGCAATCAAGTCGTACTCGCGCACTGGCCCCTGACCTTACAGCATCTCTACACCAGCGGTCCCCCAATCTTTGTCGAGGTTTTCGAACCGTCCGCAAGTCCTGAACGTGCGTGCGGGCGCTCAGCGTGCTCAGAATGAGAGGGCGCCCAACCCGGTCCGCCTCCACTCGGAGGGAACCCTGCAGCCGTATAATCGGCACCCACCATGGCCTTGCCCTCAGGAACGCGGCTCGGCCGGTACGAGATCCTATCCGTGATAGGTGCCGGCGGGATGGGCGAGGTCTACCGCGCCCGGGACACATCGCTAAAGCGCGATGTCGCAGTGAAGATGCTGCCCGAACGGTTCGCGGCAGACGCTGCGCGACTGGCCAGGTTTCAGCGGGAGGCGGAAGTACTCGCCTCTCTGAATCACCCGAACATCGCCTCCATTTACGCGCTTGAGGGCGCTGAGCGCGTCCAGGCTCTCGTGATGGAACTCGTCGAGGGAGAGGACCTTGACGGGCGCATTGCACACGGAGCGATTCCGCTCGATGAGGCCCTGGCGATCGCCGAGCAGGTTTCCGAGGCTCTCCAGGCGGCGCACGAGCGAGGCATCATCCACCGCGACCTCAAGTCCGCCAACATCAAGGTTCGGGCCGATGGTGTCGTCAAAGTGCTCGACTTCGGACTGGCCAAGGCACTGCAGACCGAGAGCGACATGGCACCGGGCGTAGCCAATTCGCCGACGGTGACGTCGCCCGCGAAAATGACGGTCGTCGGCACGTTGCTCGGGACTGTGGCGTACATGGCACCCGAGCAGGCGCTCGGCGAAGAGCTCGACGCGCGCAGCGACATATTCTCGCTCGGTGTGACGATCTATGAGATGGCGACGGGCACGTTACCGTTCAGGGGTCGCACCTGGGCCGCGGCCATCAACGAAATCTTGAACAAGCCGCCCCTGGCTGCGTCGTTGATCAATTCCCAGCTTCCGCCGGAGCTTGACCAACTTCTCGGCAAAGCCCTGGAGAAGGATCGGGCGCTTCGGTACCAGACTGTTTCGGATCTAGCCATTGATCTGAAGCGAATTCGTCGCGGCCTGCAGCCCGGGGCGGCTGAGAACCGTTCGATCGTGCGCCTGACGCACCACCGGATGGAGGAGCACTCAACGGCCTCCCGCTCAGCCGATGCCGGTTTTGGCCGGCCTACGCTTCCGACCGAGGCGATCAATCCCCTCAGTGTGGCACTGGACAACGCCCCGGTCTCTGAAATCCTTGAAATGATGGCAGCCGAGGACCGCAGGGTCGTAGCAGCGGTGAATCAGGAAAAGGAGCGTATCGAGCAAGGAGTCGAGATCATCACACAGGCGTTACGCACCGGTGGCCGACTCATTTTCGTAGGCGCGGGCACCAGCGGGCGATTGGGTGTACTCGAGGCGGCCGAGATGCCGCCCACTTTCGGCACCTCCCCGCACATCGTTCGGGCCATCGTGCCCGCTGGACAGGAGGAGGTCTTCGGCTACAAGTGGCAGTCCGAGGGCGAGGATCGCTACGAGGATGGCGTACGCAGCATCGCGCGCTTGCGTCTGTCGAAAACAGACGTCGTTGTCGGGATCTCAGCGAGCGGGACTACCCCCTTCGTCCGCGGCGCTCTGATCCGGACGCGGAAAACTGGTGCAAAGATGATCCTCGTCACGTGCTGGGCCGGCTCCGATCTGCAGACGTTCGTGGACGTCATGATCGCGCCTGCTGTGGGACCCGAGATTATCGCGGGATCGACCCGGCTGAAGGCTGGGACCGCGACGAAGATGATCCTGAACATGCTGACGACCGCCTCGATGGTGCGACTGGGGAAGACCTACGGGAATCTGATGGTTGACGTCCAGACCAAGTCCGACAAGCTCAAGGACCGTGCGCGCCGCATCTTCATCATCGTGACCGGCCTGGATCACGACCAGGCGGATGAACTGTTGCGGCGGGCGCACTGGAATGTCAAGGCCGCGATCGTGATGCAGAAGCTGAGCCTGAGCTACGAAGATGCGCTAGATCGCCTGAAGAATTCGCACGGTTCAATCCGTGAGGCAACCGGCGAAGACATTCAGTCTCGACTGCGGGAGCTCCTTGGGATCGATCGATTGTCGTCATGACGCAGTTGTCGTCTTAATTCCTTACGTCCCTCGTCCTTTTACAACTTGACCGTCACCCTATGCCCTGACTCACCGGCGTATGCGACCGTTCTGCCGGAACTGTTCCGCATATCCGGCCTCGAAGCCTTCACGGTAGATGTTCGCATAGCCGCCACGCAGGCCGTATCGACTCTCGTAGCCTCGTGACGCAGACCGATACCACTGATGGCGGTTCGGATCGTAGCTACGATCCTTATTGACATCCTCTCTCCCCTTCACCTGACCGTCTCGATAGCCGTTGGTCCATCCCGGATGATTCTGGCTCCTGGTATCAGGGTAGCGACCACCTTGAGGATAGCTGCCGGGATCACGCGGAATCGCGCGCCCAGTTCTTCTCTGCTCGTCGTCGCGCCCATCATCCCGGCGCCGGTCATCTCCCCACTCTCTGGGGGCATCCCGCCATCCCCCGTTCTCCCGAGGTTCGGTACGATCCCCATAGATCACCCGCGCATACCGAATGCGGCTCGCGGTGATCTCGGCGGAGCGGCAGTTGCTGGGTGGCGGCTGCTGTCCGGGGGGGCGACCGTCGATCCACACCCGGCACTGCCCGGGTGGCGGCAGATGTCCCGGCGGAATCCCTTGCGCCTGCTGGGCCCTGCCTTTCCCTTTGCCCTGCGCCAGCGCCATCGAAGGAGTCATCGCCAACGCAACGAGCACTGCCGCCGATACGCTCTTTGTTCGCACGAGCCCTCCAAGTCCGTCGGGTCGAACGAACCGCAAGGGGAGTGCCGCCGGAACGGCTTGCGAAAAAGCCGACTTTTTGGGCAAAGGCTGAGGCACACGGTTACGAGATCAGTCAGCGGCGTCACCGAAATGGGCCAATGCCTGGACGCAGCGCCTCAACGGTAGTCACACTGACCGGAGCACTGCGCCGTCACAGATTGGTGATCTGCCGCGGAGCAGCACACGCAGACATCGGGCGATCCTGATACCTGCAGCGGCGGTCGATGGTTAATCAGTGTGGCCTGGCGAGCCCCATCGTGTCCGCCAGATCGGGCGATGTGGCTGCGACGGAACCCTGATCCGCATAGTACCCACTCCGCGTACGGGCCACGGCGTTTTCTACGTGGACGGTCACGCGCTTGAAGCCTGATCGAGTGCCCGACGGTGACGGGAAGTACCCGAGCTCGTACTGGTTCGCGAGCTCGTGTGCGATTTCACGGTAAATGGCCGGCAGCTCCCCAATGCTCTCCGGAAAGAAGGATCGGGCCCCAGTGTCGTGCGCCAGGGCCCGCATCGCATACGCTGCCTGCAAGACGGAGCTGTCTTGCCGGTTTCGGGGGCGATTGGACGACGACGTCGGCATGGCGATGACGTAGATCCCGATCCCTGCTCGCCGCGCCAGCGCGAGCATGTCGTCAGCGCCCAGTCGGCTGGACGTATCGAGTCCGTCCGACAACAGTACGAGCACTCGTCTGCGTATCTCTGACGTGCGCGCACGCTTGAGCTCATTCAGCACGACATATACGCCATCGTAGAGGGCGGTCGCTCCGGATGCGGAGAGGTCCCGAATGGCCGCGTCGATGCGGGAGCGATCCGCCGTGAGCGGCATCGTGACACCGACAGCGTTCCTGATCGTCAGCACCGTTGCCCGATCACGTTCGCGAAGCGAGTCGACCAGGGCGCCGGCGGCTTTCCGCACGATTGGCAGCTGCGGCGCCATGCTCGCGCTGGCGTCAACCGTGAGGGCCAGATCGATCGGCACGCGCTCGTTTGCGAAGAATGACAGCGATTGCCGCACTCCCTCTTCCAACACGGTGAAGTCGGTCTCGACCAGATTGTTCACGTACTTTCCCCTGGCGTCGGTGACGGTCACCGTCAGCGGAACGACTTCCACGGTGCTCTTGAAGACGCTGTCCTGCGCCCGAACGTGCGAGGTGAGGGCGAATGCCAGAAGAACGAGCATTGAGGCGGTGCCGGCGAGACTTCGATGGATCGGCATTCGTGTGAACTTTCGTGAAGGTACCGAATTGTTTCCGCCGGCAGCGCAAGCCCCGTTCCAGCGAGAAAGCCAGGATTTTTGCAGTAATGCCGGTTTGTAATGACGAAAGCGTCGGTGGGTAACGAAACGGTAACCACATCGGTTGACAGGACTGGAATCCGCGACCCGATTATTGGTTGTGTAGCGCATCGAACCGGCTGGTGCGGGTTCGACAAATCTGTGCCGGGCTTGAGGCTATAGTCCGTCGCACCACTGACGGTTATTGAGGACCAAACTGAACGAGATGCCGATAACGTGGAGCATCGACAGTAACAAGCGCCGTGTTTACCTCACGCTCACGCCGCCATACACTCGCGATCACGGGCTGGCCGCAGCGACCTCGATTGTGGCGCACCCAGAATTCGCGCCGTCGTTCGGCTTTGTCGTGGAGTCCGTCGGCACGGATGCGCGGTTCGTGCGGGATGTGTTGTATTTCATGGCGACGCACAAGGAAAAGTTCCGCAGCGCCCGCGTTGCGATCATCGTAACGATGGCTTTGAGAAGTGGAGTAAAGACTGCCTTCACGGAAATGCTCGCAGAGTTCCCGAATCTGCCTTGCCGATCAAAATCTTCCGCACCTATCGCGATGCTGATCGATGGCTGTCGAAGGGCGATTGAACGGGACGCGGCGCTATTCGAAGGCAAAGACCTGATTCCGGCACCTGCCTCGCACCGAATTCCGTGACGCTGCACGGTCCAGAACCGCCCCCGGTTTATCGGGTTTTCGGTTTGCCTCCCGCCCGTTACGGTGAGGGGACGATAAAGATCGAGGGAGGATGGTCCGACCGCGTTGCCCGGACAGAGATCAACGACCTCAATTCCGGCCAGGTCATCGCATTACGGTATACATCAAGTAACCGCGCTTACCTTTACGGAGCTCGCTATGACACTGCAGCCGGCTAACGTCCGCGTCAATCCATCCGACGAGTCTATCCACCTCGGGCCGCTCGGTGTGCGCTTCCTGATCACGGGCGACGACGCGAGTGGCAGCGTTGCCCTCTTCGAGCTCACGGTCCCAGCCGCGCAACGACTGGCAGCGCCGGCGCACAGTCACGATCACTACGAAGAGACAGTCTACGGCCTAGAGGGGGTATTGACCTGGACCGTGAACGGCAAGCGGATCGACGTCGGGCCATCTCAGGCCCTTTGCATTCCGCGCGGTGCTGTTCATCGCTTCGACAACCACGGCAGCCAGGACGTGAAGGCCCTCTGTGCCATCACGCCCGCCGCGATCGGTCCGCAGTATTTCCGCGAGGTTGCCGAAGTGGTCAGCGCGGCAGCGGGCGGGCCGCCGGACCAAGTCAGGATGGCCGAAATCATGCGCCGCCATGGCCTCACGCCGGCGCCGTAATGGCGCATCGGGGAGCCACAGTCGGTCATGGGCCCGGCCGTTCGGGCCCGACTTCACCGATGAGTGTCCATCCAAAGATTGCGTCCGTGAAATCGGCATCGGTGAATATCAACAACGGCGTTTCCGATGCCGCCCACAATGTCAGACGGAACGGCGCACCGTAGATCCGCCTGACGCAAATCGCTGCCTGTCAACAGTGCACCGCGGAGGTCGGAGCGGACCCGATTTCATGCCCGCCAGCAGAGTCTCCTGGACTGCCTGATCGCGTTTCACCATTTCACCTACCGGAGGGGCGTGCTCTCCAGCTACAGAAGATCGAAGCCTTGTCATGCGCCGAAAGCGGACCTGACGATGACTTGCTGGCCCATCAGTGGTTTGGCAATGAGCAGCTTCGCCCAAGGTTCCTGTCACGCAACCTTGGCCCGACTGTGCGACGATCGAGTGGTGAGCCTGCCCGTTCACATGCGCCGCGTGTCGAAGACCGTTCCTCGCGGTGGACGGAGGGAAGTGCCGCGTGTGCGGCGGGCTGTTCTGCCGACCGCACCTCAAAGAAAAGTGGAGCAAGGACGGGCCGATCTGTCGCGTGTGCACCGGAGCCTCTGACCATCGGCATCCGATGAAGCGCGTGCTCGATCGGCTGTTCGGGCGGTGAGCCGTGCTACGATCCCGGCCCCATGTCCACTCCCCTCCAACGCGGGCACTGGAACGGCCAACCACGCGCCTTCGCGCATGCCCCGCGATTAACGTGGGGGAACGTTCGAGGCAATCTGCCACGTCTGGGGACCCACGTCTTCGATGGGAGGTCCGCCTCGAGATCAACGGCGAGTTGAGGCAGTCAGAATTGTGCCGCTCATAGGGCGGTATTCAAGTCCGGGAAACGTGGAAGACAGGCGATAAACGAGAAGGGATGGAGATGATGTCACCTCATTTACAGAACCGCAACACGCCGTCGAAGACTTGCACCGTTCCAGGCTGCGGCGGAATGATGACTTTGCGCCGTCCTCAAGAGGTGGGAAGCGCGTCCGGTTCGTCGGGAGCGACGTGGGTCTGCAGCCACAATCCAAGTCATATTGAAGTTGTCACTCCCGCCGAGGAGTAGACAATCTCGGGGCGTCCGGGCGCCGCGGCGAACTTCCGAGAAGGGTGTTCGTCGCCAACCCGCGCACCGTAGCGGCACTCACCTCAGAACTCCAACCAGGTCAGTCAGATTCGCCGACATCAGACGTCCGAACCGAGCCGCCACGGTTCGTCCTTTGCTCCACGCTCGAACTGAACGACACACAGAGGATGGAGCGGTGGCGGGAGTGGGGGAGGATGCAACCTGAGTGCGACCTCAGCAGCACGTAGGCTGCCCGGAGCTGCCCGCGGCTGCCATATAATCCGCGCACCTCCCACTCGTCAGTCGTTTATCAATGCTGGCTCGAATGCCGCCGCAAGGCTGCGCCTCCGGAGGCACCCAGATGACGCGAACCCGGGCCGCGATTGCTTTGGGGATGATAGCGACCGCGATTGCAACGATCGCGGGTCAGAGTACCGTCGATGAACGGATCCGTCGCATCGAGAACGGGCTCGTTCCGCCGGTCATCCTCAAGGGACAGCCGATCCCGACGTCGACGCTCGAGGCTCGAATGCGGGAGCTCAAAACGCCGGGCGCCAGCATCGCTGTCTTCGAGAACGGTCGAATCGCGTGGGCGCGCGGGTGGGGCATGGCGGATGTCGCCGACGGCCGCCGCGTCGATCCCGAGACACGGTTCCAGGCGGCCTCAATTAGCAAACCCGTCGCCGCTGCCGTGGCGCTGGCGCTGGTGTCGCGCGGAAGGATGTCGCTCGACGAGGACATCAACACGTATCTCACCTCCTGGAAGTTGCCTGACAACGAATTCACCGCCAAGCAAAAGGTCACCCTCAGACGCCTGCTGTCCCACACTGGGGGCGTGACGGTCTCCGGCTTCCCGGGGTATGCCAGCAGCGCCGAGGTTCCAACGCTCGTGCAGATTCTCGATGGCGTCAAGCCGGCGAACACACCTGCGGTGCGGGTGGACATTCCCGTCGGATCACGCTGGCGATACGCGGGCGGCGGATTCGAGATCGTCCAGCTAGCTATCGAAGACGTCACGAAGAAGCCGTTCGTTGAGACAGCGCGCGAGCTCGTGCTCGAACCGATCGGCATGTCCCACAGCACGTTCGTCCAGCCAATTCCGGCTGCGCATCGCAACAAGGCCGCGACCGCATACCGCGCCTCAGGCGATCCGATTCCCGGACGCTTCCACACCTATCCGGAGCAGGCGGCGGCCGGCCTCTGGACGACGCCGGAGGACCTCGCGCGCTTTGCCATCGCAGTGGAGCAGATGGTCTCGGGGAAGTTGCCGCGACCGGTCATGTCGCGCGAGCTGGCGACCCAGATGCTGAAACCGGTATTGAACGATTACGGCCTCGGCCTCGAGGTGACGGGCGCCGGACCAGAAACTCGCTTCGGCCATGGCGGATCCAATGCGGGTTTCCGGTGTTTACTGACGGCGTTCAAAGAGACCGCGTCCGGCGTTGTCGTGATGGTGAACTCCGACGGCGGAGGGCCGCTCCTCCAGCCTGTCGTCCGCGCGGTCGCCCGCGAGTATGGGTGGCTCGGTCTTGCGCCGATCGAACGCACGCTCGGTACCGCCGATCCGTCTACGTATGCGGAGTTCGCGGGGCGATATGAAATTCCTGTACGATCGCCGCCCGTGATCCTGTTGGTCGAAACAGATGGAGGCAAGCTGATTGCGGACGCAGGCGGGACCCGCCTCGAGCTTCTGCCTGAATCTGCCACTGCCTTCTTCGCGTTGAGCGCTGACGTGCGGATTGAATTTGTGCGTGACGCCTCCGGAAAGGTGACGGAGGCGCACGTGTGGCAGGGGAGCGCTGAGCAGAGAGCGCGCCGGATTCAGTGAGGATCAGAGCAGCCCCGAGCGGGTCCAGGCAATCTTGATGCGGTGCTTCGGCGGAGGCTCGCCGGTCGGCCGATCGGTCCAGAGCCGCACCCCAGTTTCATTGGGGTTTTCTCTCAGGCTGCCTTCGGTTGAGGGCAGCGGGAGGTGGAAGCCGCTGAGAGGAGGGGCAGCCAGGTTTCAAATCAGCTACTCGGCCTCCCGGCGCTCTCTCTAGAGCGAACTGTGCCGCAGGGGCCGTGTCTATGCCGAGCCTCAAACCGACCGCCCAGCCAGGGTACCTTCGCGTGGAGGAAGGACGAGCAGTGGATCACCAAACATTTCT
>Ga0075430_100004371_pt1 | contig 11932 bp, 27 predicted proteins | sample RhiMetdeltSRZDD4_FD_75294 | JGI IMG/M metagenome (GOLD analysis project Ga0075430, IMG submission 75294) | Populus rhizosphere microbial communities from Tennessee, USA - Rhizosphere MetaG P. deltoides SRZDD4 | ecosystem: Host-associated > Plants > Roots > Rhizosphere > Soil | place: USA... | reverse complement strand
GAACGTCTGCGACAAGCGCATGCTGTGCCTCGGCGCCGACCAGCGCCTGGCCCTGCGCGCCCTCTCCGCCCCCGAGCGGACGGGGGAGGGGGAGGGGACGCATGGACGATAGGGCGCTTCCTGGTCTCCCCGTGCTCTGTCAGCACTGCGGGGAGCTTCCGCCGACGTGCTTTGGCCGGTACGAGAACATGACCGAGCCGGCGTTCGCCTGCGACGAGTGTTGCGGCCACGCGTGCGAGGACGGCCACTGCGACCCGCTGCCCACCCCAAACACAGGAGGGACCGGTGGGTAGGCGACGATTCACGCGACGGATCGCTGGCGAAGCGCAGGACATGTTCGACCCGGCGTTCTGGTGGGCGTACGCGAACCCGGCCGGCTACTCGGTCGGCGATCGTGTCGCCATCATCTCCGCCGCCGAGCTGCGGTACCTGGACGTCTGCCGCCGGCACTTCGAGGCCATGCGGAAGGCGCCCACCACCAAGGGGAAGCGGCCGTGAGCTGGGCCGAGGAGGAGGCCGCCCGCGTGCTCGGCCGCAACGGCTGGACCGAGGACATGCGCGGATGGCCCCTGGCGCTCGCTGTGGCCAGGGCCGCCATCGAGTCCGCGATCGCCAAGGCGGCGGAGGTGGCGGACGAGCTAGCCGCCGACCCGCGGGCGGCGTACAGGGACGTCCACATGGACGGCTCGCACCAGCGTATCCAGGGGGCCGTGGCCTATGCGTCACGGAGAACAGCGGCCCGCATCCGCGCTCTCGGGACGGGCGGGAAACCGTGAGCGACTTCGACCGCGATTGCCTACTCGAGCGTGGCCACATCCTGACCGGCCGCTTCGCCCACTACTGCCACGACTGGGACGGGCTCACGATGGACGAGACCTGCGACGAGTTTGAAAGCACGTGCGCGTGCAGGCTGCCGGGTCGGACGGGCGGGAAGCCGTAAAAGTCAATTACCGGGCCTTTCAGATAGGCCCCATTCGGACGGGGCAAAAAGGCACTTGCCTCTCTTAAGTGAGTCGCGTGGGTCACCGATTGGTGACGGGCCGCAGGGGGGACAGAACCAGCAATTCCAGGAGACCTCCATGGACCAATCGCTTATCGCCGAGGCTATCCGGCTGCTCAAAGCGGCGGAAGGCAAGGGCGAGGGCCCGACCGTCGCCGAGCTGTGGACATCGTGGGAGCCGTGGGCGAAGACCCAGGGCGGGTGGCGCACGTGGCGCTACCAGCGCGATCTCATGCTGGAGATCCGCTTCAAGCTCGACGGCCGGCTGACCTCGCTCGGCGACCTCCGGTGGCACGAGTGCGACGTGAGGGCGATCGACGCCTGGCGGGCGCACCACATGACCCTGACCTCGTCGCGGAAGGGGCCGTATAAGCCATCCTACCGCAACCGTCTGCTCACCACGCTACAGGGCGTGTTCTCCTGGCACATCAACCGCAAGACCATCAGCCGCCACCCCATGGACGGCTGGCGTCGCGAGAACGAGGCGGGGGGAGAGCGGGAGGGGTGGTTCTCCGAGGAGCAGTTCTCGGCGCTGATGGCACACGCCCACCCCCTGCTGCGAAAGATGGCGCTCACCAGCTTCCGGTGCGGGGGCCTGCGCCGCGACGAAGTCCGGCTGTTGACCAAGGATGACGTCGACTGGGACGAGCGCCTGATCGTGATCCGTTCGCACCGCCACAAGAACCGCAAAGCCAAGGAGGTCCCTGTTACGGACGACGTGTACGAGCTGTTAGTCGCACAGGCAACCACAGTTACCGGCCGCTACCTGTTCCCGAACCCGCGCGACCCACGCGGCGGCCCGCTGTCCGTGTCTACGTTCGGAGACTGGATGCGCGCGGCCCGCGAAAGGGCAGGGATACGGCTGATGGGAGAACTGCCCGTTTTCCATCACAATCGCCACGGTTACGCGATGAACATGCTCCTCAAGGAAGCCCCGCTTCCGCACGTGATGGACTCGATGGGCATCACGTCTCCGACGGCGGCGAGGCGCTACATGCGTCTCCGCGGACAAGCGCGCGAATACCTCCGCGAGAAAATGAACCAACGTCTCGAGCCACGTAAATCTGCGCCGCCATTGACTAAGTCGTTTCGTACGGAGCGCAACGGGGGCTAGACCTGAAAATAACCCTTTACGGATTCGTGCCGTTTTCGTTAACTAGATTCCGGCACACCAATGGACCTCGGCCCTTTCGCGCTCTGTAGTCGCCGCTCGCCGCTTCTTGCGGCCGGCGAAACGCTGGTGGTTCTTGGTGTGCCAACACGGGGATCGACAGCGGCGAACGGCGGTTAGAGAGCGCGAAGAGAGGGCAGCGTAGCGTGAGGCAAGTGGACAACTTGCCGAGCAGGGTTCAGCCGGAAGGCACTCGGCCCTGGTTCGGCAACGCGAAAGTCGAGCAACCGAGAAGCGGCAAACCGGTCCCCGAGCGCCTGTGGGACTGGATAGACGATAGCCAGCTCGGCCCGGGCGGGTGCTGGGAGTGGACGGCGGCCCGCGACGGCAGCGGCTACGGGATCATGGGGTGGACGACGTCCCGCGGTCACCGGACGTTCCGCGCCCACAGGCTGATCTGCATCGCCGAGTACGGCCCACCGCCGTTCGATGGCGCCTTCGCCATTCACGCCTGCGACAACCCGCCGTGCTGCAACCCGGCCCATCTTCGGTGGGCCACGCACGCCGAGAACATGGCCGACATGGCGGCGAGGGGGCGGGGCGGTGGGGGCCGTCCAGCGGGCGTGATCGGTCGCTGCGGGGCGTGCGGAGAGGTCGGGCACACGGCCCGTTCTCCTCGGCACATGCCCCGGCGCGCCCCCATCCGCCTCGCCTCGCGCAAGGAGACGCCATGACCCGCTGGTGGTCCCGGTACTGGTGGATGCTCATGTTCACGGTCTCGGCCGGCCTGGCGTGCGGCGACACCATCAGCCACTCGGTCGGCTCCGAGGCCATCCACGTCGCGATCGCGACGTCGGTCATGTTCGCGCTGGCCATCGCCTGCCTGTGGGCGTTCGTGTGGCTGAACGAGCTGTCCCGGGCGCTGGTCAAGGACCAGGCCGACCTAATCGCGCGGGTGCTTCGTGACTACCAGGCAGGAGGTCGCCAATGACCCGCGCCCACTACCTCCTCCGCCTCCGCGCCGTCCTGGCCCTGCTCCTGCGCCTCGGCGATCACGAAAACGCGGTCCTCGTCCGGGCGGCGATTGCGCGGAGGGAGGGGCGATGAGGGTCGACAAGCGCCATCGTTCCGAGCGCGCGGTCACGGGCGACGTCACCCGACCGCACATCGCGTCTGGGTGGCTGGACGCCGAGGCGAAGGTCCTCGTCGCTACCGACGGTCACATGTTGTCGATCGTCCCGGTTGACGTCGGGCCACGGGACCGCTCCGGGCCCATCCCGCCCGCTGCTATCGCGGCGGCTCGTCGCGGTGAGGTCGTGGCTCGCCGTGGGCTGGTCGTCGCCGGAGACACGCTCTACCGGCGCGGCTCCCACGACCACCCGTGCTCCACCGAGGCGAAGCGGGCGAAGGTGGTCCCGACTTTCCGGCGCGGCGACAAGGGCACGATCACCATCGGCCTCGACCCGCGCTTCCTGATGCGGCTCGCCGAGGCGCTGGGCGTCGGCAAGTTCTCCGGCGTCTGCATCACTGTCCAGGTTCCGGGGAAGGACGCTGACCGGGCCGAAGTCATCGGCCCCATGGTCGTCACGAAAGACCACACGGACGAACCCGAACTGGGCGTGCTGATGTGCCGCCGCGTGGCCTACCCGAAGAAGGTCACCCCATGACCGCCGAGCAGGTCGAGCGCACGTCCGTGGCCCTGGTCGCCTACGACGCCCGTCTCGCGCACGGGCCGGACAGTCCCGAATACGCCCGCGCCCTGGCCGAGCTCGAGCGGGTCGCGCCCGAGGCGTTCCGGCGGCAGTGGGGTGGCAAGTGACCTTCGACCCAGACGCCGTCGGCGCGGCCCTTCGCAGGATCGGCCGGGACCTATCCAACGCCCTGCCGCCCGTCGACCTGGGTAAGGGCAAGTGGCGTGTCGAGACCTGCTCCAGGGTCAAGCGGGAGGCCCTTGGCAGCGCCACTGTGAGGCTTTCGGGCAAGCGGTGGACCGTCGACGGGGTCGAGGAGCGGACGGGCCGTGGCGGCGATGTGGACGTGTTCAGGAGCGGCGGGAAATGACCAGCCTCGCCCCCATGCCGAGCGCGGAGCCGTTCTCGGACGTCGACTGGCTGACCCCGGGGTGGCTGCTGGACCTGGTGCGCGCGGTCGACGCCGCGGGAATGATCGGCCTGGACCCGTGTACCACGCGCGACAACCCGGTGCGTGCGATGGCGTTCCTGACAGAGCGCGAGAACGGGCTGATTCATTCCTGGGGCGGCTACGGCCTGGTTTACGTCAACCCGCCCTACAGCCGCGAGGCAAGTCCGCCGTGGGCCCGGAAGATCGCGGCCGAGGCGGCGACCGGCCTGGAGATCATCGCCCTGCTCCCGGTCCGCGCCGACACGGCCTGGTGGCACCTGTGCGTGCCAGTTGCCGACGCGGTCTGTTTCCTCAGGGGCCGGCCGAAGTTCCTGCGCCCGGACGGCACCGAGGCGCAGACGGGGAAGGTGCCGATCGCTGCTGTCTACTATGGAGACCGCGCCAAGGCGTTCGCGCGCGTGTTCGGGCCGTACGGGTGGATTCCAGGCTCCCGGGCCGGGGCGGGGGAGGGGAAGTGATGACGTTTTCGATTGACGTTTTACGTGAACTTCTCCAGTAAGCTTGAGATGGCACGCATTAGAACGGTCAAACACGAGTTTTTCCTCGACGAGAAGGTCGCGGAGCTCGATACGCGAACGCGGCTAGCGTTCATTGGCCTTTGGACGCTCGCTGACAGGGCGGGCCGGCTGGTCGACAGTCCGAAGCGCATCCGGGCCGAGCTGTTCCCCTACGAGCCGCGCGTCGACATGGAAGCGGCATTGGCCGAACTCGCAACGGCCGGCCTCATTGTCCGTTACCAGGTCGGTGCGCAACGGTTTGTGCAGGTGACCAACTTTACGAGGCACCAAAGGCCTAACTTACGCGAGCCTGATTCGGAAATACCGGCAATTGCAGATGGCACGTGCGTGCACGTGCAAACACGTGCGGAGCAAAACACGTCCGACCGCAGCGCCGCTAGGAATGGAGTAGGGGAAGGGAATGGAGAAGGGAATGGAGTAGGGGAAGGGGAAGGGATCCGCGCCGAGCCGCCTGTCCTGACTTTCGTCGTTGCCGGAGGCGGACCGGAATGGGGACTGACGGGCGACATGCTCCGCGACTTCCAGGCCGCCTTCCCTGGGCTCGACGTGAGGTCAGAGCTCGTGAAGGCGCAGACGCGGGTCAAGCACGACGCCGGCATGCGCAAGACGTTCAAGGGCATGCCGAGGTTTCTCCAGAACTGGCTCGAGCAGGCGCAGAACTGGGGACGCGGGAAATCGCCACCGCCGGCCGGTTCGCCTCGGGCGCAGGGCGGGTTGCCGTTGGGACAGGCCTGCGAGTTCCACCGGCGCCCGGGATCGCAGGGGAAAAAGGCGATGAAGCACGAGTGGCGCGCGGACTGCGCCGAATGCAAGCACGTCGACGCACGTGCGAACCCGAGGCCGCCGAGTGAGCCGGCGTCCATCGCGGATCTGGTCACGAAGCTGGGAGGTCGCTGATGCTGGACATGAGTTTCTCGTGGCGCGGGATGGAGCGCCCGAAGCCGACCGACGAGGAGGTCGTCGCGAGTTCCATCAAGCTCGCCGAGGAGGCGGCGCTTGCGTTCTCCGTGGCCAAGGTCGAGTACGACCGGCGGCCGGCTGGCGACCCGAAGCTGCGTGACCTTGCCTGCGACATGGCCCGGGCTCGGTCGGACCAGGCGCACTGGCGAGAAATGGCGCAGTGGTTCCGGGACCGGATCGCGGCCCGGGCCAAGACCACCGATCGGCGTCTGCCAAGGGAGCCGGGCGAAGACGACGTGGAGGCCGCGTAATGGGCAAGGCCAGCAAGGCGACCTACGACCGCCTGAACGCCAAGCACAAGGCGATCCGGGAGTCACGCAAGCGGCACAACCTGTGCGTTGGGAGCTCGACCTGTCCGGAGCCGATCGTGCGCGTGTGGCGGTGCGAGCGGCACTACGCGATGAAGAAGGCTCACGACAAGCGCGGGGCGGAGCGGGCGTACATGCGCAAGAAGGTCGCCGGCCTGTGCGTGGAGCGAAGCTGCCGTGGCAAGGCGCAGGAGCATACGGTGCTGTGCTGGCGCTGCGAGCTGGCGGCCAAGAGCCGGCGCGACCCGAAGAAGCACAAGCGGCACGCGGCCAACTGGCGACGGAAGCAGGTTCGGGCTGGGCTGTGCCGGGAGTGCGGCAAGGGGCCGCTGGAGTCCATGCGCTACTGCGAGACGTGCCTGGAGAAGCTCCGGGCGCGGTCGAGGGCGCACTACATGCGCAAGAACCCGAACGCGAAGCGGACGCGCGAGATCAGGGCCGTGCGTGACATCCGGCTCGAGGACTACATGCACAGCGGCGGCAACAACCTGGCCGAGGCGCAGCGATGAACTACCGCCGCGCCAAACGAGACGGCAACCACGCCGAGATCGTCCGCGCCCTGCGCGACTGCGGCCGGTCCGTACTGGAGCTGCACACGGTCGGCGGTGGCTGCCCCGACCTGCTCGTGGGCTACGGCGGGTACGCGATGGTCCTGCTCGAGGTCAAGAACCCGAGCGGCAGGGACCGGGTCGAGGAGTCGCAGCGCACGTTCCTGAAGGCGTGGCGGGGTAAGCCGCCGGTCGTGGTCCGGTCGGTCGACGAGGCGCTGCGGGCGTGCGGGATAGCGACCGGGGACGAGCGAGACGAGGCAATCAGAGTGACCGAACGAGAGGAGACGAGACGATGACGATTGGCGAGGCAGTGAAAGGGGCCGGCACCTACGCGGTCCTCGGGCTGTGGCTGGCAGCGTCGGCCCTGTGGCGGGCGGGACGGGGGTGGCTGTGAGAGTCAAGGTGGAGGTGACGGCGGAGGACATCGCAAGTGGCGATCCGCAGGAGTGCAGCTCGTGCCCCATTGCACGGGCGATGAACAGGGCGACCCCGGGGCGCAAGTGGCTCGTTGACGACAGGTTTGCGGGCTACCACGTGTGCGGGAGGATCACGGACTTCCCCATGCCAGATTCGGCGAGGGAATTCATTTCCCGCTTCGACCGCGGCGCTGCCGTCGAGCCCTTCGCGTTCGAGATCGACCTGGACGCGCCGGTGCAGCCATGACCCCCGACGACACCGGCCCCGTGGACGTGCAACAGCAGTCGCTCGTCGCCGAGGAAAAGATCCGTTGCCTGCTCCGCGGCCGGCCCGTCCCGGTCGGGCTCGGGCGCAAGGTCGTGCGGTTCTTTCGCGCGGCGTGGCCCATGTGGATCATCGCAGCGGCAACGGCGGCCCTGGCGCTCACGAGCTGCGCGACGGTCACGAGCACACCGACGGGCCGCGAGGTGCGCCTCGAGGAAGCGAAGGGCGGCGTGGTCGCCGCGATCATGACCAACACGGTCGGCTCGGACACGGACGCCATCACGCTCCCCACGAGCCCGCCGACGACGATCATGCTCCGGGACACGACAGACCCGGGCCTTGCCTGCCACGAGCGCAAGCACCGCGAGCAGGTAATCGGGCTGGGCCAGTACGAGTTCATCCGGCGGTACTTCGCGGAGACGCTGCGGGCCGGGTACTGGAACAACCTTTTCGAAGTCGAGGCACGAGAGGCGCAGGCGGTGTGCGACGAGAAGGGAGCGGCGGAGTGATGGAGGCGGTCATGCTGCTGGTCCTGTTCGTGGGCCTGTTGATGGCGCTCGATGGGGGGCGGGGACAGTGACCGACTCTCTCAAGCGCGCCTCGGACGCGGCCATGGCGGCGGTGATGGAAATGCACGAGGCCGAGCTCGCGGCAGCACGGGCGCGGGCGAAGTGGACGCTGGCGTTGCTGGAGCTGGACGCGGAACTGGCGAAGGAGGGGGCGGCGAGCAAGTAGTTGCTCACACGGGACAGGTGGCCCGTTGTCATGGGATTGCCAGCTGCCTGCGTACAACTCCGAAGTTCGTGGAGAAGCACCCGTGCCGCAAGCCCCACTGTCTGATTCAGAGAAACGCAAAGTGATAGCCGCCCTCAAACAGGCGAAGGGGAACAGGACCTTCGCCGCCTCGCTGATGGGACTGGGACGCGCGACGTTCTTTAGCCGCGTCTGCTCGATGAAGCAGGACCCGAAGTGGGCGAAGCTCATCCCCGAGCCGCCGAGCACGGCGACGCTCACGGGGGTGGCCAGCCCGGACGCGGCGGCGAAGTCATCCGCGAAGCGCATCCAGTTCCTGGAGGCGAAGATCGACAGGATGCAGGCAGCGCGGGTCAAGGCCGTGCGGCCGGCGAAGAAGCGGAGCGGGAGGGATGACGAAATCGTGGTGGCGATGCCAGATGTACACGGAAGCCAGCAGGACCCGGCTGCGGTGGCTGCGTTCTTGGGCGACCTGAAGCGGCTTCGGCCGTCCCGCGTGATCGGACTGGGCGACGTCATCGACTGCGGCGGGTTCTTGGCGCAGCACCATGTCCTCGGATTTGTGGCCGAGGCCGAGTACACGTGGGAGCAAGACGTCGCGGCGGCAAACGCCCTGCTCGATAGCGTGCAGACCGCGGCGGGCAGCGCACAGGTCGAGCTCCTTGCCGGCAACCACGACGAGCGGCCCGAGCGCTGGGCGGTCACGGCCGCGCTCCGTAACAAGGTGGACGCCGAGTTCCTGCGCAAGCAGGTCGCTACGGACATCGTGCTGGGCCTGAAGAAGCGCGGGATCAACTACTACCGCCGCTCCGAGTTCTACGACGGCCTGTCCATCCAGGGCACGATCAAGCGGGGCAAGGTCCTATTCACGCACGGCCTACAGCGCGGGGCCGGCAGCGGGGTCACGGCCTGCGCCCGGATGCTGGACAGGTACGGCACGAACGTTTGCTGGGGCCACACGCATTGGCTCGCTCAGCTCGTGAAGCGAGACGTGTACCGCGGGACGATCGGGGCCTGGAACAGCGGCTGCCTGTCGAAGCTGGCCCCGCTGTGGATGGGCGCCGACCCGACGAACTGGAACCACGGCTTTACGGTGTTCGTCGTGGCCCGGTCGGGGAACTTCCTGGCCATCCCCGTCCCCATCGTGAACGGGGTCAGCCTGCTACCGGAGCTCAAGCTGTGACCCCGCGCCAGCTCATCGCCCTGTTCGACGCGCTCGAGGCGGGCGTCGAGGAAATCGGGGCAGCGATTCACCACATGCGGGCGCTCGTCATCGCGTCCATGAACCAGGCAGCGGAAGTGCCGCAGGAGGCGGCGAAGCAGGAGGAACGGAAGCCATGACGTTGGAAGAGGCAGAGGCAGAGCTGGCGCTGTGCGAGGCCAGGGAGAACGACTGCTGGGAGCTATACAACGAGCTGATCGCCAAGACTCGGGCCGCTCGGATACTGCGCAACTCGCTCCTGGTGATTGCGACCCCTGGCCCCGAGGACCTGAAGCGCGAGCACGGGGGTGTCGAGTGAACCTCGACCAAGCAATCCACGCCGCGATGAGCATGGTCCTGTTCGCGGTGCTCATCGGCGCGATTCTCGGGGGCGTGCGATGAAGATGCCGCTGGTCATCGTGGAGTCTCCGTTCTCCGGGGACGTGGAAAGCAACCTGCGCTACCTGCGCGCGGCGATGCGCGACTGTCTCATGCGGGGCGAGGCGCCGTTCGCGTCTCACGGGCTGTACACGCAAGAGGGCGTGCTCAACGACGACGTTCCCGGGGAGCGGGCGCACGGCATGGAGGCCGGCTTCGCGTGGGGCGCCGTGGCCGATCGCGTGGCCGTCTACACGGACAGGGGCGTGACCAGGGGCATGGAGGCGGGGATCGCCAGGCACAGGGAGCGCGGCGTCCCCGTCGAATACCGCACGCTCGGCGAGGCGAAGCTATGAAGCGCCCTGGCTGGCTCCTGCGCCCTGGCTTGCTCCTGGTTATGAACATCGCGGTCCTGCTCGCGGTCCTGGCGACGCTGTTCGCGTTCTCGCCGAGACGAGCGCGGGGCGCGGAGGGGAACGCGCGGTGGTCGCGGGCGGACCTGCCCGTGCAGGTGCTCGTCGCGCCCGAAGCGCTGGACCATCACGGGGCGATCGCCCGCGCGGTGCTCATCCTGAACAGAGCCGCCGGGGCCGAGCTGTTCGCGTTCCCGCGCGCGGTGACGCTCGTCTACGTGAAGGACATCATGCGGGGCGGGCACCTCGTGCGCGGGCACGTGCTGGTGCGGGCCGACGGCGAGTTTGTCCCGGCGACGGCGCACACCGAGCCGGTGTTCTCCAGGCCCGGTGTCCTGTACGCGGCGGTCGTAACCCTGCCGAGGGAGCGCGTGCCCGATTGGATGCTGAGGGCGGCGATCCTGCATGAGTGGCTTCATGCGGCTGGTCGACTGGCTCATGAGACGGACCCGGGATGCGTTGGATACCAGGTGCTGCTACCGGCCCAGAGATTGTGCGAAGCGACCAGGCGCTGGCTGCGAGGCTACCGATGAGCCGGCCGAAGAGGGACATATCCGGCCAGAAGTTCAATGCCCTAACGGCCGTGCGCCCGGCCGGCAAGGACGGCGAGCATCAGCTATGGGAGTTCAACTGCGACTGCGGGCGCGTGTACACGGCGCGCGGCTCGTCTGTGTGGTCTGGCAGCACGCAGTCATGCGGGTGCTTCAGGTGGCGCGGACCGCGCGCTCGGTTCCTTGAGAAGACGCAGCCGGAGCCGAACAGCGGGTGTCTGTTGTGGCTCGGGCCCACGAAAGATAACGGCTACGGCGTGTGTAGCTTCGGCTTTTACAAGAACGGGTACGCGCACCGGTTCGCCTGGGAGATGGCGCGTGGGCCGATACCGGGCGGACTGTTCGTCCTGCACAGGTGCGACACCCGCTGCTGCGTGAACGTGGACCACCTGTTCCTGGGCACGCACGCCGAGAACATGGCGGACATGGTGGCGAAGGGCCGCGGCGTTAGGGGCGAGCGTGTAAAGAACGCGAAGCTGACAAGGGCCGCCGTGGAGGACATTCGTAGTCGGTACGTGGCCGGCGTCACTTCTCAGGTGGAACTCGCGCGCCAGTACGGAGTGGTGCCGACCACGATCGGCAAGATCATTCGCGGGGAGCGGTGGACATGAGACACATCAAGCTCCCGCCCGAGCTGCCGCTGGACCTCACGCGCTTCTGGATTCTCCACGGGCACGAATGGGAGGCGTGCACGGCGGGCGACTGCTACCTGCCCGTGTACCCGGACCTGCGGTTGATGGTGGAGCCGCTCTGCTTTTGGCACTGCTACTGTGAGCCCGCGACGAAGCGGGCAGGAGGGAAACGACGATGAGCATGGACAAGACTTCGAGGATCGGCGAGGTGTGGGACATCGGCGGTGACGACGTGGTGCACTGGAAGGTAACCTCCAGGTACAGGGTCGAGGAGTGGAACGTAGAGTGCGTGAAGCCGGGGCACGGCGTCTCCGTCGGTGACGAGGGCGTGATCGTGGAGAGCTGGCTGAGCAAGAAGGGAGCGAGGCAGGTCCGCGCCGTCCCCGCTCCCGCGCCGGCGAGTGGGGTTGAGGTGGGGAGCTGGTGGCGGACGACCGTCGGCGGCTACATCTGCGACCATCTGCACGTGACGCGCGTGCTGGGCGTTCACGTGTCGGGCGTCGCCTACTACAACGGGGGCGCGCTGTCCGAGCCGGACGGCGGCTGGCTCCTGGACGTGGAGAAGCTACGGCGTGACTTCGTTCCCATTCCCGCCCCGCCCTGGGCCAAGCAGGAGGAGGCGAAGGTCGTGACCGCTCCGAGGCCCGCCGAGTACGTCTCGTGCGACCACTGCCACACGACCGGCCCCACAGCCGAGCGCATCCTAGACCGGGCCGGTACGCGCCGGCGCCTG
>Ga0075430_100004368_pt1 | contig 11934 bp, 10 predicted proteins | sample RhiMetdeltSRZDD4_FD_75294 | JGI IMG/M metagenome (GOLD analysis project Ga0075430, IMG submission 75294) | Populus rhizosphere microbial communities from Tennessee, USA - Rhizosphere MetaG P. deltoides SRZDD4 | ecosystem: Host-associated > Plants > Roots > Rhizosphere > Soil | place: USA... | reverse complement strand
TCGGCGACCTGCAGACCCTGCGCGACCACGGCCTGCCGGCGGTGCAGATCCGGCTCGAAGGCGATCCCGCGGAAGCCGTAAGGAGGCTCCCCTAATGCAGCTTGGGTTCATCGGTCTCGGAAAGATGGGCGCCAACATGGTGCACCGCATCCAGCGCGACTCGGACCACGAGTGCGTGGTGTACGACCACCATCAGGAGGCCATCGAAACCGCCGAGGGCCACGGCGCAACCGGCACGCGAGGGCTCGAGGAGCTCGTGGAGAAGCTGGACGCGCCGCGGACCGTGTGGATCATGGTGCCGGCGGGGGACCCGACCCAGCAGACGGTCGACGAGCTCGGCGACCTGCTCGACGAGGGCGACACGATCGTCGACGGCGGCAACTCGCGCTGGACGGACGACAAGCGCCGCCAGGAGGCGCTGAGGTCGAAGGGCATCTACTACGTGGACGTGGGCACGAGCGGCGGCGTGTGGGGCATAAGCGTCGGCTACTGCATGATGGTCGGCGGCGACGACGAGCCCGTGGAGCGGCTCAGCCCGATCCTCGACGTGCTCGCTCCGCCCCCTACCGAGGAGCACGGGCCGGGCTGGGGCCACTTCGGGCCGACCGGCGCGGGCCACTACGTGAAGATGGTCCACAACGGGATCGAGTACGGGATGATGCAGGCCTACGCCGAGGGCTTCAGCCTCTTCGACAGCTCCGAGTACGAGCTCGACAACGCCAAGATCGCGCACCTGTGGATGCAGGGCTCGGTGGTTCGCTCGTGGCTGTGCGAACTCGCGGCGCGCGCGTTCGAGCAGGAGGGCAACGACCTCGCTGAGATCGCTCCGTACGTGGAGGACTCAGGCGAGGGCCGCTGGACGGTCGAGGACGCCATCGAGCGCCGCGTGCCGACGCCGGTGATCACCGCCTCGCTCTACGAGCGCTTCTCGTCGCGTGGCGAGAACGCCTTCGCGGCGAAGGTGAACGCCGCGCTGCGCAACCAGTTCGGCGGCCACGCGGTGGTCGCCGCCGACCGGGCGGCGCAGCAGCAGCCGCACGCCGAGTAGGTCCATGGCGGTCGTCCAGGAGGAGAACCCGCTCGTCGAGGGACTCGAGCGCCTGCCGGTCCACCCGACGACGCTCGTGATCTTCGGCAGCACCGGGGACCTCGCGCAGCGCAAGCTTCTGCCGGCGATCTACAACCTGGCGCACGAGGGCGCGCTCCCGGAGGGCTTCAACCTGATCGGGGTCTCGCGCTCGGAGATGTCGGACGACGACTACCGCACCATGGCGCGCGAGTCGATCGAGGAGCACTCGCGCCGCCCGCCGGATCCCCAGGTGCTCGAGAAGCTGCTGGAACGCGTCCGCTACGTGTCCGGGACCTTCGACGACGACTCCGTGTTCGAGCGGCTCAAGCAGGAGCTCGGCAGCTTCGACGAGGAGGCGGGGATCGCGTTCAACCGCATCTTCTACCTCTCGACCGCCCCGAACTTCTTCGCGCTGATCGTGAAGAAGCTCGGCGACCGCGAGCTCCACAAGCATCCCGACGCGGACGTCCGGGTGGTGATCGAAAAGCCGTTCGGCACGCGGCTAGCCGAGGCGCTCGACCTGAACCGCGAGCTGCTCTCGGTCCTCCACGAGTCCCAGATCTTCCGCATCGACCACTACCTGGGCAAGGAGACGGTCCAGAACATGCTCGCGTTTCGCTTCGCGAACGGGCTGTTCGAGCCGATCTGGAACCGCAACTTCATCGACTACGTGCAGATCACGGCTGCCGAGGACCTCGGCATCGGGCGCCGCGCCGGCTACTACGACGAGTCGGGCGCGCTGCGCGACCTCGTCCAGAACCACATGCTCCAGCTCCTGAGCCTGCTGTGCATGGAGCCGCCCGTGACCTTCGAGGCCGACGAGGTCCGCGACGAGAAGGTGAAGGTCCTGCACGCGGTCGAGCCGCCACCGCGGGATGCCGTGGTGCGCGCCAGGTATACGGCCGGCATGGCCGAGGGCAAGGAGGCCGTCGGCTATCTCGAGGAGGAGGGCGTGCCGGACGAGTCGATGACCGAGACCTACGTGGCGCTGCGGCTCGAGGTGGACAACTGGCGCTGGGCCGGCGTGCCGATCTACCTGCGCACCGGCAAGCGCCTCGCGCGCAAGGTCACGGAGATCGCCGTGACGCTGAAGCCCGTGCCGCACCTGGCGTTCCAGGCCGAGGGCTCCGTCGGTGTCCAGCCGAACCAGATCATCCTCGCCGTGCAGCCGAACGAGGGCGTCTCGATCTCGCTCGGCGCGAAGATCCCGGGCACGCGCATGCGCATCAGGCCGGTGAACATGGAGTTCCTGTACGGCACGTCGTTCCTCTCGCAGTCGCCCGAGGCGTACGAGCGGCTGATCCTCGACGCGATGCGCGGCGACGCCACGCTCTTCACCCGCGACGACGAGGTGGAGGCCCAGTGGCGCATCATCGACCCGATCCTCGAGGGGTGGGGGAAGGACGACAGCTCGTTGCCGACCTACCCCGCGGGCTCGCCCGGCCCCGAGGAGGCGAGCTCGATCCTCGCCCCAGGCCAGCGCTGGCGGGCCATCTAGCCCATGACGGCGAAGGTGGTACCGGAGGTTCCCGACGAGGGCGCCGTCTGGTCCGCGCAGGACACGACTCCGGGCGAAATCGACGAGGCGCTGCGGACGCTGATGCAGCAACAGCACGCGCGCGACCACGCCCACGCGCCGGCCCGGGTCCTGAACCTCGTCGTCGTCGTGGACCGCGAGTGGTACGGCGAGATCATGAACCGGCTCGAGCAGGTGGGGCGCTACCACGCGTCGCGCACGATCCTCTGCGCCGTCGAGCCGGGCCGCACGACGCTCGACGCGTCGGCGGTGATGACGATCGAGCGACAGCTTGGCGACCTCGCCCTCACGCGCGAGCGCGTGATCGTGGAGGTGGGGGAGAAGCACCTCGCGAAACTCGACACGATCGTCGATCCGCTGGTGGTCACCGACCTTCCGACCGTCGTGTGGGCGCCGCACGGCCACCCCGAGGCCGTCGATGCGCTCCTGCACCTGTCGCAGGTGGTGCTGATCGACTCGGTGAACGAGCCAGACCCGGCGAGCGCGCTGCGGCGAGCGGACGAGCTGGCCGCGGAGGCGTATGTGGTCGACCTGGCCTGGCTGCGCACGACGCCGTGGCGCGAGCGCGTGGCCGCTACCTTCGACCCGCCCCGCTGGCGCCCGGAGCTGTACCGCATCGATTCCGTGACGGTCCGTCACCGCCCCGACTCCGGCGTGGCCGGCGTGCTCTTCTTCGGCTGGCTTGGCTCGCGGCTCGGCTGGGGGTCCGGCTCGCTGATGCCCGCCAACGGCGCGGTTCGGGGCCACGCGAGTGGCCGGCGCCAGGATGTGGCGCTCAAGCTCGAGCCGGACCCGCAGCAGGCGGTGCCGGGACTGGCCGGGATCGAGATCGGAACCGCGTCGGGTGTGACGATCTCGCTCGACCGCGGTCCGGGAGGGCTCAGCGCGCGTCGGCGCGATCCCAAGGGTCACGAGCAGAGGTGGACGATCCTGGGCGCCTCGCGCGGGGAGGGCGGGATCCTGGGCGAGGGCATCCGGCAGGCGCTGCTGCGCGATCCGGCGTACAGCGGCGCGCTGGACTGCGCGGAAGCGATGCTGCGCTGAACGCCGACATTCGCATCTCGGAGGACCCCGCCGGAGCCGCAGCCGAGTTCCTGGCGGACGCGAACGGCCACGTGGCGCTGACCGGCGGCTCGACGCCGCGCGCCGCGTACGAGCGGGTCGCCACGATGCGGCCGGACTGGTCCGGCGTGGAGATCTGGTTCACCGACGAGCGCTGCGTTCCCCCCGACCACGAGCACTCCAACTTCGGCATGGCCCAGCAGGCGCTGCTCTCGAAGGTCGAGGGCGCCAGCGTGCATCGCATGCGAGGCGAGCTGGGGCCGCACGACGGCGCCGCCGCCTACGAGAGCGAGCTCGCGGAGTTCGGGCCCGAGGAACTCGACCTGATCCTGCTCGGGCTCGGGCCCGACGCGCACATCTGCTCGCTGTTCCCCAGCGACGACGCCCTCGCCGAGCGCAAGCGGCGAGTGGTGGGCGTCGAGACGCCCGGAATGGCTCCGCTGGTGCCGCGTATCACGCTTACTCTTCGCGTGGTGAACTCGAGCGGGCAGATCGTGTTCCTCGTGACCGGCGAGGACAAGGCGGAGGCGGTCGAGCGCGTGTTCCGCGGCCCGCCGGATCCGCGTGCGCCCGGGTCGCTCGTGGAGGGCCCGGTGGTGGCGCTGCTCGACCCGGCGGCGGCGGCGCGCCTATGACCGAGTGGGCGCCCGACCGGGGGATCACGGCGAGCCCGTTCCCGCCGATCGCCGAGTACGGCTTCCTGTCGGACTGCGAGACCTGCGCGCTCGTGGCCCCGAACGGGAACGTGGAGTGGCTGTGCCTGCCGCGCTTCGACTCGCCGAGCGTGTTCGGCGCGATCCTCGACCGCGACGCCGGCGGCTTCCGGCTCGGACCGGCGGACGTGGACGTGCCGGCGGCGCGCCGCTACCTGCCCGGAACCAACGTGCTCGAGACGAGCTGGGGCACGAGCGGCGGCTGGATCATCGTGCGCGACGTGCTGCTGATCGGCCCCTGGCACCACGAGCACGAGCGCTCCCGCACCCACCGCCGTGCGCCCACGGACTACGACGCCGATCACGTGCTGCTGCGCCTGATCCGCTGCGTGAACGGCGAGCTCCAGGTGACCATGGACTGCGACCCGCGCTTCGACTACGCGCGCAAGCTGGGCGAGTGGGAGTTCACGGGCTCGGGGTACCACGAGGCGCGCTGCGTGGCGGAGGGCTCTGACGTGGAGCTCCGGCTCTCGAGCGATCTCAACATGGGCTTCGAGGGCCCGCGCGCGACCGCTCGCACGCTCATGAAGGAGGGTGACACGCTGTTCGTGGCGCTCTCCTGGTCCGAGCACCCGGCGCCCTCGACCTACGAGGACGCGTACGACCGGCTCGTCTGGACGGCACACCACTGGCAGCACTGGCTCGACCACGGAAACTTCCCGGACCACCCCTGGCGGACGTACCTCCAGCGCTCGGCGCTCACGCTGAAGGGTCTGTCGTACGCGCCCACGGGTGCGCTCGTGGCGGCGCCGACCACCTCGCTGCCGGAGACCCCTGGCGGCGAGCGCAACTGGGACTACCGCTTCAGCTGGATCCGCGACTCCACCTTCATGCTCTGGGGTCTCTATACGCTCGGCTTCGACTGGGAGGCCAACGACTTCTTCTACTTCATCGCGGACATCGCGGAGCAGGAGGAGGACGACCTCCAGATCATGTACCGGATCGACGGCGAGGGGGAGATCCCCGAGTTCACGCTCGACCACCTGTCCGGGTACGAGGACGCGCGGCCGGTGCGGGTGGGCAACGGTGCGTACAAGCAGGAGCAGCACGACGTCTGGGGCACGCTGCTCGACTCGATCTACCTGCACACGAAATCGCGCAGCTACCTCCCCGATCGCATCTGGCCGATCGTCAAGGAGCAGGTGGAGCGGGCGCTCGAGAAGTGGCGCGAGCCCGACCGCGGCATCTGGGAGATCCGCGGCGAGCCGAAGCACTTCACGTCCTCCAAGCTGATGTGCTGGGTGGCGGTGGACCGCGGGGCGCGGCTGGCGGAGTTGCGCGGCGAGCTCGAGTACGGCGCGCGCTGGCAGTCGGCGGCGGAGGAGATCAAGGCCGACATCCTGGAGAACGGGGTGGACGAGCGCGGCGTGTTCACGCAGCACTACGACACGGACGCCCTGGACGCCTCGGTGCTGCTGACCGTTCTGACTCGCTTCCTGCCGGCCGACGACGAGCGCGTGGTCAAGACGGTGCTCGCGATCGCGGACGAGCTGACCGTGGACGGAATGGTGCTCCGCTACCGCACGGATGAGACCGACGACGGCCTCGAGGGCGAGGAGGGCAGCTTCGCGATCTGCTCGTTCTGGCTGGTGTCGGCGCTGGTCGAGATCGGCGAGGTCCGCCGGGCGCGCGACCTCTGCGACAAGCTGCTCTCCTACGCCAGCCCGCTCGGCCTCTACGGCGAGGAGATCGACCCGCGCTCGGGGCGCCACCTCGGCAACTTCCCGCAGGCGTTCACGCACCTGGCCCTGATCAACGCGGTGATGCACGTGATCCAGGCCGACCAGGGGCTCGAGATCGGCCACCTGCCGCTGGGCCGCGAGCTGACGCGCCAGCGCTCGTCTCAGACGTAGGCGGGCGCGATCAGCTGAAGAAGTCGATGAGCAGCTGAGAGACCCGCTCGGGCTCGTCCTGATGCACCCAGTGCGACGCCTCGGGTAGCCGGACGACGCGCTCGAGGTTCGGGACGTCGGCGGGGTCGGGCTCCGCGAGCTCGGCGCCCAGGTGGCGGTCGCGCTCACCCCAGATCACGAGCGTCGGCGCGTCCACACGGCGGATGCGCGCCTCGGCACGGCGGGGTGACTGCCGGAGCGCCGCCCGGTAGAAGTTGATCATCGCGGTCGGCGCGCCGGGCCGGGACCAGGCCTCGACGTAGCGCTCCATGTCCGCAGGCGTGAACGCCTCCGGCCTGGCCTCGTTCGCGAAGAGACGGCGCCAAGCCCACCAGCCACGGGCACGCGCCGAGAGCTCGGGCAGCCATGGGAGCTGGAAGAAGAGCATGTACCAGGACCGTGCGAGCTGGCGGGGACGGCGCAGGCCGTGGAGAATCCGGCGCGGATGCGGCGCGTTCAGCGTGGCCAGGCGCTCCACGGCCTCCGGGTGGTTCATCGCGGTGAGCCAAGCGACAGACCCGCCCCAGTCGTGACCGGCGAGCAGCGCCCGCTCGGCACCGCGCTCGCGGATCAGGTCCCGCACGTCGGCCGCCCGCCGGTCGATGTCGTACGCGGCCACCTTCGACGGGCGCGACGACAGGTTGTAGCCGCGCATGTCGGGCGCCACCACACGGAAGCCGGCCGTCGCGAGCGCCGCGACCTGGAAGCGCCAGCTGAACCAAAACTCCGGGAAGCCGTGCACCAGCACGACGAGCGGCCCCTCGCCGGCCTCGACGTAGTGGAGCCGCACCTCGCTCAGCTCGGCATAGCCGTCGCGCAAGCCGCTGCCTACAGGCGCACGTCGGCCACCATCGCGGCGAACAGCGCCGCCAGGTAGCCCAGCGAGAAGAGGTACAGGCGCAGCGCGTTGCGGCGCTCCGGGTGGCGCATCAGGCGCCATGAGCCGTAGATGAAGGCGGCGCCGAGGAGCACCGACGCGACCAGGTAGGTCACCCCGAACGCGCCCGCGCAGAACGGCAGCTGGCTGACCGCGTAGAGCAGCACGGTGTAGAGCAGGATCTGGCGGCGGGTCTCTCGCTCGCCGCGCACCACCGGCAGCATCGGCACGCCGGCGCGTGCGTATTCGTCCTTCATCAGGAGCGAGAGCGCCCAGAAGTGCGGCGGGGTCCAGAAGAAGACGATCGCGAACAGGTAGAGCGGGGTGCCCGTGAGCCCGCCGGTGACCGCGGCCCACGCCACCAGCGGCGGGACCGCGCCGGCGGCGCCGCCGATCACGATGTTCTGCGGCGTCGAGCGCTTCAGCCAGAGCGTGTAGACGAAGACGTAGCCGAGCAGCCCGGACAGCGACAGCGCCGCCGCGAGCAGGTTCACCGTCGTCGCGAGCAGCACGAACGCCGCGACGCCGAGCACCACACCGAACGCAAGCCCGGCGCCCGGCGACACCCGGCCGCTCGCCACGGGCCGGTTCGCGGTGCGGTGCATCGCGCGGTCGATGTCGCGGTCGATCACGTGGTTGATCGCCCCGGCTCCGCCCGCCGACAGCGCGCCGCCCAGGCACGTGAGGGCCACCAGGCCGAGCGACGGGTCGCCGGCCACGTACATCGTCGTGACGGTGGTGAAGAGGAGCAGCGACTGCACCCTCGGCTTGGTCATCTCGAAGTAGTCCGAGACCGCCGTGCGCCAGGCGCTGCGTGTGACCACTGCCTCCATCAGGCCGCCACCGCCTCCGCGCGGCGCGGCGCGCGCTCGCGCGCGGGCGCGAGCTGGAGCGTCATGCCGAGCGTCGTGACCCACAGGAGCGTGCCGAGCGCCAGGTGCAGCAGGATCAGCAGCTCGTACTCGTCGAGCCACACGTTCAGGGCACCCACGAGGACCTGCACCGCGAGCAGTCCCGCCAGCGCCCACGCGTGGCTGGTGAGCACGCCGCGCCGGATCGCGACGACCACCAGCGAAATCACGAGCAGCGACGCCAGGTACATGAACGCCCGGTGCGTGAGGTGGATGTCCACGAGCTCGGCCTTGCCGAACGGCATGAACTCGCCGTTGCAGGTGGGGAACTGCTTTCCGCAGGCGTGGTGGGCGCCCTGGCCGAGCTGGTAGTCCGCGCGACCGTAGTTCTGCGTGCCGGCCATGTAGCCGCCCGCCACGATCGTGCAGAGCACCGCGACGCTCGCCGCGATCGACAGCACGCGCATGCCCCGACCGCCGGTCACCTGCGGCGCTGCGTTCACGGCGCGCCATAGGTAGAGCAGCAGGCCGAGCAGCAGCATCGCCAGGCCCAGGTGCGCCGCGACGTATGCCTCCTCGAGGTTCTCCTCCACCGTCGCGCCACCGAGCGCGCCCTGAGCGATCACGAGCACGAGCAGCGCCGCGGCAGGCGCGAGGAGCTCGCGCTGACGCCGCCAGGCCAGCACGAAGATCGACAGGATCATGAAGCCGACGACGATCGCCACGACGCGGTGCGTGTACTCGACGATCGAGTTGAGGTCCACGCCCGGCACCACGTCGCCGTTGCAGAACGGCCAGCCGTGGAAGCCCGAGCCGGCGGGACCGCAGCCGAGCCCGGAGTCGGACACCCGGACCACTCCGCCCACGATGACCAGGACGAAGGTGGCGATGCCGGTGGCGAGGACGAGCCGTCGCATCAGAGGCTGCGCGGAGCGACCGGCTGTGAAACCGTCTCCCCGGGCGTGGCCGCGGCGGCCACCTCCCGGCGGATGTCCTTCATCGGCTCAACGCTGCGCACGCGCGGGACCACGTCGAAGTTGTTGGGCGGCGGGGGAGAGGTCGTGAACCACTCGAGCGTGTTGCCCTGCCACGGGTCGTTGCCGGCCCGCTGTCCCCTCTTGATGCTGATCAGCACGTTCACCACGGTCACCAGCACCCCGATCCCGAGGACGAAGGCGCCGATGGTGGAGATCAGGTTGTAGGTGCCCACGCCGAGCGACTCGTCGTAGTCGTACACGCGGCGCGGCATGCCCTCGAGCCCGATCGAGTGCTGGACCAGGAAGGTCACGTTGAAGCCCACGAACATGAGCCAGAACGACAGCTTCCCGAGCGCGTCCGACATCAGGCGGCCGGTCATCTTCGGGAACCAGTAGTAGAGCCCGCCGAAGAGCCCGAACACCGAGCCGCCGAAGAGCACGTAGTGGAAGTGGGCCACCACGAAGTAGGTGTCGTGGAGGTACCAGTCGACCGGGAAGATGGCGAGGATCACGCCCGAGATGCCGCCGATCACGAACAGCCCGGGCAGGGCGGCGGCGAAGTAGAGCGGCGTCTTCATCACGATCTGGCCGCGCCAGAGCGTGGCGATCCAGTTGAAGATCTTGATCCCGGTGGGGACCGCGATCGTGAACGACGCGAGCATGAAGAAGGCCAGCACAACGGTGGGCGTGGGCGTGGTGAACATGTGGTGCGCCCAGACCAGGAGCCCGAGGAACGCGATCGCCACCGTGGACGCCGCGATCGCCTTGTAGCCGAAGATCGGCTTGCGCGCGAACACCGGCAGTATCTCCGAGATCATCCCGAAGACCGGCAGGATCATGATGTAGACCTCGGGGTGGCCGAAGAACCAGAAGAGGTGCTGCCACAGGAGCGGGTCTCCGCCCGCTGTCGGGTCGAAGAACGCGGTCCCGAAGTGGCGGTCGGTGAGCAGCATCGTCACCCCAGCCGCGACCGACGGCAGCGCTATCACGAGCAGGTAGCTGTAGACCAGGATCGTCCACACGAACAGCGGCATGCGGCCCCAGCTCATGCCACGGGTCCGCATGTTGTGGATCGTGGCGATGAAGTTGATCGCGCCGATGATCGAGGAGATGCCGCTGAGGTGGATCAGGAAGATCCAGGCATCGACGCCGCCGCCGGCCGAGAAGGCGTCGTCGGACAGCGGCGGGTACATCGTCCAGCCGGCCTGCGGCGGCTCGAAGAACACGCTTGTGTAGAACGCGATCCCGCCGAACAGCAGCAGCCAGAACGAGAGCGCGTTCAGCCTGGGGAACGCCATGTCGCGCGCCCCGATCATGAGCGGCACGAAGTAGTTGCCGAAGCCGGCCAGCACCGGCACCACGAACAGGAAGACCATCGTGGTGCCGTGCATCGTCACGAGCCCGTTGTAGGTCTCGGGATCGAGCAGCGTGTTGTCCGGCTGCGCCAGCTGGAGGCGCATGAGCAGCGCCTCCACGCCCCCGAGGATGAAGAAGATGAAGGTGGCGAACAGGTAGAGGATCCCGATCTTCTTGTGATCGGTGGTGGTCAGCCAGCGCAGCCAGCCGCGCCGCTCCGGGCGCAGCCCGTTGAGCGCGATCTCTGGCCGCGCGGCCCGCCTCTCGCCTGCTGCGGTACCGGCTTCCACTAGTCCCCTTCGCTCTCTTCCCGCTGCTTGCGCTGCTCGGCCAGGTCCTCACCGGCGGCCTGGATCTCCTGACGCTTCCGGTCGGACCACTGCTCGAACTCGTCCGGCGAAACGGCCACCACCTTGGCGCGCATGTCAGCGTGCCCGGAGCCGCAGAGCTCGGCGCACTGGCCGCGGTAGACGCCCTCCTCCGGCACCTTGAACCAGGTCTCGTTCACGTAGCCCGGCACCGCGTCGGCCTTGGGCCCGAACTTCGGGATCCACCACGAGTGGATCACGTCCGAGGCTTCGAGCTCGAGCACCACCGTCGTGTTCGTGGGCACCACCATCTCCTCGTAGGAGAAGAGCTGGCCCTCGCCGGGATAGTCGTAGCGCCAGAGGTACTGCTGCCCGTTCACCCTGATGCGCAGGATCGGGCCGCCGCTCTTAGGCGGGTCCGGCTGGTCTACCGAGGCGAACTGAGCCTGGCTCGCGCTCAGCCCGTTGGGGCCGGAGGCGGGCGGGCTCTCGATGTCGTCGAGGTAGAGGAACACGACCACGGTGAGGACCACGAGGATGGTCGCGGCGCCGACCGTCCAGCCGATCTCGAGCGGCGTGTTGCCCCGGATCTGGTCCGCCACGCCGCCGCGACGGGCGCGGTACTTCACCAGCGACCAGATCAGCGTGCCCTCCACCAGCAGGAAGATCACGATCCCGATGTAGAAGGTGAGCTTGTAGAGGGTGTCGATGTCGTCGGCGTTCGGTGACCCGCCCGACTCGGGCGTGATCGCGTCCGCGAAGGCGGACGGCGCGCCGATCAGGATCGCGACAGCGGCGAGCGAGAAGGCGGCGAGAAGCAGGCGTCTGGGCATGCCGTGGGGCAAGGCCGCGGGATCATATCTCCGCTTCCGACAGGCCATCCACTTCGTGCCAGTTGCCCCGAGCGGGCCTTGCGCGCGCCGTTACGCGCCTTCGAACGCCGGCTCGCGCTTCTCCACGAACGCGGTCACGCCCTCCTGGAAGTCACGCGTGCGCGCGAGGGCGTGCTGGAGCTCCGCCTCCAGGTCGAGCTGGCCGTCGAGGTCCGGATAGAGCATGCGGTTGAGCGCTTGCTTGGAGCCGGCGTATGAGCGGGTGGGCCCGCCGGCGAGCCTGGCCGCGAGCGAATTGGCCTCGTCCATCAGGCGATCGTCGGGGTAGACGTAGTTCACGAGCCCCCACTCGAGCGCCCGCTCCGCGGGCACCCGCTCGCCGAGCAGCGCCATCTGGAACGCGCGCGCCTTTCCGACGGCGGTGGGCACGAACAGGGTCGAGCCGCCGTCCGGCATCAG
>Ga0075430_100004364_pt1 | contig 11944 bp, 4 predicted proteins | sample RhiMetdeltSRZDD4_FD_75294 | JGI IMG/M metagenome (GOLD analysis project Ga0075430, IMG submission 75294) | Populus rhizosphere microbial communities from Tennessee, USA - Rhizosphere MetaG P. deltoides SRZDD4 | ecosystem: Host-associated > Plants > Roots > Rhizosphere > Soil | place: USA... | reverse complement strand
TGACATCGCTGCCCGAGGACATGGCCGCCGGCAGCACGCCGTCGGGTGATATCAAAGCACGCGTGCCGGTCGCCAACGTCAAGCCGCGCTTGCGGATGGCAACGCTTTACTTCATCGCCAACTCTCTCAACTACCTCGTCGTCGGCACCGGCAATCGCAGCGAGCTGACGATCGGTTACTTCACGAAATATGGCGACGGCGGCGTCGACGTGCTCCCGATCGGCAGCCTGTTGAAGAGCGAAGTGCGGAAGCTCGCAAAGGAGCTCGGCGTCCCCCAGCCCATCATCGACAAGGCGCCGAGCGCCGGGCTGTGGATGGGACAGACCGACGAAGAGGAAATGGGCTTCGCCTACGCGGAGCTCGAACGTTATCTGACGGACGGCCCCGACTCGGTGGCACCAGCGCTCGCGCTCCGTCTGGAACGGATGATCCGCTCCACCGAGCACAAGCGCGCGACGCCGCCGGCGCCCGGCTTCGACAGGCGGGCGAGCGATTCAGCCAGCACCAACCCCCATGTCAAGGTCGGGCGGGGCGGGCTCGTGCGATGAGGCCGCGGCTGGTTCCATCTTGCCGGCGAGCCGGCGTCGCGCGACGCGGATGCTTTCCTGCAGCACCGGATCGCCGCTCGATTCGAACCTGATCAGCTCGTCTTCGAGGCCGCGGATCCGCAACGTCCCGACCGCGTTGATCGCGCAGGAACGCAGCCACGTGTCCTCGCTCGCCAGCAGCGTCCCGAGCGCCGCCTCCGTCGTCTCCACCGGCGCGCCGACGACGCGGTTGGCGATCGCGATGCGCTCGTCGACGGTGACCTGCGCGTCCAGGAGGGGAACCAGAACCTGGCGCAGCTCGGGGCTCAGGACGTTGTCCAGGAACTCGAGCGCGTTTGCGCGGACGATGGGGTTCGCTGCGCGGAGACCCACGTATGCGTCGTGGAGCCCGCCTTCCGGATAGAGGAGCGCCATCAGCCGGAACACTCGCTCCAGCTCCTGTTCCATCGCGTGCCTCAGCGCCTGCAGCACCGGATCCGCTTCCTTCAGCTGGCCGCGTAGTGGCCCGAGAACCTGGTACGAACGGTAGTGGCCAGCGATTTCGGCCGCGAGCAGGATCTCGATCGTTCCCGGTTCGATGCGCACCTCAGGGTGGATAGCGCGCAGCTTGTTCAAGGATGCGATCACACGGTGCCGGAGCGTCGTGTCGGCATTGAGCAGGCTGCTCACCAGCACCTGCTCGGCCTCGGGCGTGCCGATCCTGACGAGCACGGTCGGCAGCTCGCGACGGATCTCGACATCGGTGCTCTCGTCGCTGAGGGTGGCTGCCACCTGTGGAATGATTCCGGGTCCAAGCCGGGCGAGCGCTTCGGCCGCTTCGTCGGCAAGGTAGGGACGTGCCAGGGCGGTCATCAACGGGGCGACGAGCTCTTCACGCGCGATGACTCGCGCCGAGCGGATTGCCAGACGAGCCACCTCTTCGTCCTCGTCCACTACGAGCCTGGCAAGCAGATCGACGAACTGCGCGGGAACCAGCGCCATCAGCCGCGCCGCTTCGGCGCGATCACGGGTTCCGCCTGCGCCGGTCGAGTCGACCATAGCCTCGAACAGCGCGCGCGCCGCTTCCAGGTTCTGTGACGGCCCCGGCGACGCGAGAAACGCGGCCATGCCCGCGCGAATCGAGAAATCCTCGAAATCCCCAAGCTCCTGAATACGCGACAGCGGATCGACGCCCATCTCGCGGCTGAGAAACAGCAACGCCTCGGTCCGCACACCCAGATCCTGATCCCGGAGCAGCGCGACCGCCCTCTCCGCGATTTCCCGATCGCCGGCGGCGCTGAGGAGCGAGAGTGCGCGTCGTCTGATGTCGGCGTCGGGATGACCCAGCAACATTCGCAAAGAGGGATGCCAGCTCCTCGTCTGTTGCACTTCGAGGAGGCCGAGTGCATAACGGACTTCCTCCGGATCCGTGCCGCCAAGTTTGGCCACGAGCACGTCGGCGGCAGAGCGTTCGACAACCGACGCCGCGGTTCGTTCGGTGTCCATCCGATGGCGATGGATGCTCGCCTGGATGGTTCGGACGTATTCGTGACGAAGCCTCCACGCGACGGCGATCCACATGGCGATCAGCGCGCCGTTCAAAACGGCCGTGCCGCGCGGTCCGAGACCGATCCCCGGCAACATGAAGAAGCCGGTCGTGGCAAGCCCGAAGAGCACGGCGCCAAGCGCGTCAGCCACTCGGTTGCCCACGATGTCGATCGCGTTCTTGAGCTCCTGGCGCTGAGCCGGCGCGATCGGCAGGTAGAGCAGCTCGTAGGTAGGTTTGTCCACCGAGAAGCGAAGGCTCTGGTCGAAGGCGTTGGCCACGAGCACCGGCCAGAACGCCGGAAGCAGCACGATCATCAACGTCCCGAGGCCCAGCGATATCGGAAGCGTCATGATCGTGACCGCGAGTCCAAAGGTCCGCAGCGCGCGACTCGTCGCGAAGAGCTGAACAACGAAGCTGACCGATCCGAGCAGGAAGTTGAACGTCCCGAAGAACCGCGTCAGCGCGTCAGCATCCCCGCCGTATCGCGCATCGGCCACGAAATTCAGCTGAAGCCCGATCCACTGCGTGGCGATCGACACGAGGAAGACCATGGCGCTCATCAGCCGAAGGTACGGGTTGGCGGCAATCTCCTTGAGTGTCTCGCTGAATGGACGGCTCACGGCACTGCCCAGCCGCATCAAACCTTTTTGCGGGAGGCGCCGGTTCGCGGTGAGCACGACAACGGCGGCGGTCAGGATGAGGCCGGCGAGCACGAGGATGAGGTTGACCGACCCGCCCAATGGCTCGACGAGGAAGCGCGCGAGGATACCGCCCGTGATCGCGCCGGCTGAGGCGCCGGAGCCAATCAATCCGAACAAACGCTTCGCCTGCCTCGTGTCGAACAGCGAGTTCGCGAAACTCCACGCCTGCACCGGAGCGATGATGCCGAAGCAGTTCACCCACACATAGAAGAGGCCCGGCAGGAGCGGAAACGGCCGCCAGGCGAATGCGTACCAGAACGCCAATGCGTTGACGAAGAAGAACAGCAGCGTTCCGGCAGTCACCGCCCGCGCACCGAACCGCGCCGTCACACGCGTGTACGATGGCACGAACAGGGACAGCGCCAGCGGAACGGCGGCGTAGACGTAAACGAGGTTCTGCGGCCCGTACGCCTGCAGAAACAGGCCGTTTCGGATGGGTTTCGCCAGCAGGAATGCGGCGACGACAACCGCGATATATAAAAAGGTGAGGAGGACGGGTAGGCCTTCCCCGGGTCTCACATCGAAGAAGCGCCGCAACCCCGCCGGCAGGCGCCGGCCTGCCGACCATAAGAGACGCATGGGCAGGGCCGCAGTTTACTTCAGTTTACGCATGGCTTAGAGTTGGCTCCCCAGTTCAGCTAACGTCCAGCTAATCATAGAGGTCTCCATGTCCCTGCTCCAGCGGGTGCTGAATCCCGTGGTCGACGTGCGGAAGGACGAAACGGTCACCGCACTCCTGATGTTCGCTTACGCCTTCCTGGCCATGACGGCCTACAACATCATTCAGCCGCTCACCCGGTCCAAGCTGATCTCGGATCTGGGAGCGGTCAACGTTCCCTGGGTCATATTCGGGTCCGGTCTTTTTATCGGCGTTCTGATGCTCGGTTACACCCGCCTGGTGAGCATCCTGCCGAAGCGGTGGGCGCTCCCGATCACGCAGGCGGGGATGGCCGTCGCCATGGTCGGCTTCTGGATGCTCTTTCAGACGCAAAGCGACTGGGTCTCCGTCGCGTTCTACGTCTGGGGTCTCATCCTGGGTATTCTGCTGATCAGCCAGTTCTGGACGCTGGCCAACGGCATCTACGATCCGCGGCAGGCGAAGCGGCTCTTCGGCTTCATCGGCGGTGGCGTGATGCTCGGCGGCATGACCGGCGCGGGTCTGACCGCCGCCATCGTCGAAACCGTCGGCGCCAACACGCTTCTTCTCTGGAGCGCCTCCACCCTGGTGCTGTGCGCCGTCGCGGTCTCGATCGTTCTCGGCCGCGAGCACCGCGCGGAGACCGTGGCAGCAGCCGCTGTCGGTGAGGAGAAGGGCGTCAGTATTGCCCGTGCCTTCGAGTTGCTACGCGGATCCACCCAGATTCAGCTCATCGCGGTCGTCATCAGCTTCGGTTCGATCGGCGCGATGTTGATCGACCAGCAGCTGAACATGGCGGCCGAGGTATTCAAGGGTGCCGGCCAGGAAGATGCGATCGGCAGTTTCCTCGCCCAGGTCCGGTTCTGGCTGTCGGCAGCGGCATTCGTCATCCAGGTCTGGATCACGCCGCGCATTCACCGGTACCTGGGGATTGGGTTCGCGCTGCTGATCCTGCCGACGAACCTGGCCATCACGGCCGCACTCATCCTGGTCTTCAAGGTGCTCTGGGCACCCGCCGTCGCGAGCGTCATGGATCGGTCCTTCCGCTACACGGTCGACAAGACGACGCGCGAAGTCCTGTTCCTCCCGCTGCCCAGCGAGCTGCGCCAGGAAGTCAAGCCGTTCGTCGATGTCACGGTCGATCGGCTGTCGCGCGGTATCGGCGCCCTCGGCATGCTCGCCCTCATTCAGCCTTGGGGGCTCGCGATGTCCTGGTATCAGCTCAGCTGGGTCAGCGTCGCGCTGTCGGGGATCTGGTACTTCATGGCGTTCCGCGCGAAGCGGGAATACCTGGCCTCGTTCCGGCGCAGCATCGAACAGGGCGTGGTCAAGGCGGACGACGTGCGGCTGAGCGGTTCGGAGCTGTCGACCGTTGAAACGCTGGTGCAGGAGCTGGCGCATCCCGAACCGGGCCGGGTCATCTACGCGATTGACGTGCTCGAATCGCTCGACAAGCGCAATCTCGTGACACCGCTGCTGCTGTATCACGAGGCGCCGAAGGTCCGGGCGCGTGCGCTCTCGGCGCTGGGCGCAGTCCGGAGCGACATCGCGCGTCAATGGACGCCGCAGATTCGGCGGATGCTCGGAGATCCGGAGTCCAGCGTTCGCGCCGCAGCCATCGGCGCCCTCGTAGCGATCAGCCAGGAGGATGCCGCCTCGCTGTCGCGTCCGCTGCTCAAGGATCCTGAGCCGCGAATCCGCGCCACGGCGGCGGTCGCGCTGGCGAGCAGTACCAGCCCAGCCGATGTCGATGCCGCGGAGGCCGCATTGCTCGAGCTCGCGAGCGACTCGCGAGAGGATGCCCGCCGGTCCCGGCGCGACGTCGCCACCGCGGTTCGACAGATTGCCAACCCGCGGTTCCGCCATCTGCTGATCCCGCTGCTCTACGATCCTTCTCCCGACGTCGCAGACGAGGCCATGGAAAGCGTCGGATCGGCTGGTACGGACGACTACGTGTTCGTCCCGACCCTGGTCGCGCTGCTGCGCGATCGCCGGCTGAAGGCGCGAGCGCGGTCGGTGCTCGTCGGCTACGGTCCGCCGGTCATCGACGCGCTCGCTCATTTCATGCGCGACAAGGACGAGGACCTGTGGGTGCGCCGCCACATTCCGGGAACGCTGGCGATGCTCCCGGACCAGAAATCGGTCGACGTGCTCGTCGGCGCACTCCAGGAGGAGGATGGGTTCCTCCGCTACAAAGCGATTGCCGCGCTCGCCAAACTTCGCCGCGAGCACGATGAGCTGGTACTGCCGCGGGAAACCATCGAAGCGCTGATCTACAAGGAAGCCCTGAAGTACTTCGAGTATCTCTCGCTGCACGCCAACCTGTTCGGCAAGGAGAAGCTGGCGGGCGACTCCCTCCTCAAGCGCGCGCTCGAGGAGAAGATGTCGCGGATGATGAACCGCGTCTACTTACTGCTCTCCTTGATCTATCCGTGGAAGGACATCGCCGCCGCGCGCTGGACGCTGGAACATGGCAACAGTCGCGCCAAGGCCAGCGCGTCCGAATACCTCGACAACATCCTCAGCTCACAGCTGCGCAAGCGGATCATGCCCATGCTCGAGGAGATGCCGCGCGAGGAGAAGGTCCGCCGCGCGAACGTGATCCTGCGCACGCGGCCGCGCGATGCCGAGGAAACGCTGCTGCGGCTGATCAACGACGAGGATCAGGTCGTGGCGGCCACGGCCATCGACGCCGCGCGTCAGCAGAAGATCTGGAGCCTCGCGGACGACATCGAGCACGTGCTGGCACACCGGGACGTGCGCGATTGGTACGTGTTCGAAGCGGCGTCGTGGGCACTCGCGGAACATCGGATGCCGGCGGAGCGGCGCCGGGAGCTGTGGCTGGAGCCGTTGCCCGCGGCGGAGCTGGCTGGCCGCCTCAGGCACCTCCCGCTCTTCGCCTCGGTCACCGTCGACGAACTGTTCCGCGTCGCTGGCGCCTCGCGCCAGGTCCGCCACGAACCGGGCACGGTGCTGCTGCAGGAGGGATCGGTACCCGCAGCGATCCACCTGCTGCTGGACGGACGCGTCAACGTCACGGCGCGCAACACCTCGCCGCGAACCATCGACCCGCCGTCAGCACTCGGCTTCGCCGAGGCGCTGCAGGGGCAGCCGATGACCGAGACGATTCGAACGGCGGAAGTCGCGGTGACGCTGGCGCTGACGACCGAGGAGCTGCGCGCGCTGCTGTCGGACAACGCCGACCTCGTCACCGGTCTCTTCGCAACGCTCGCCGAATCCGGCTCGACGCAGGACTCGCCGGTGCATCCGACCGGAGCCGCCACGGAGCTCCAGCAGATCGCCACCGGTGGGCTGTCGGCGATCGACAAGGTGATTGCGCTACAGCGCGTGCCGATCTTCGCGCGGGTGTCGGCCGACGAGATGCGGCATCTTGCGAACATCGCCGTGGCCGTCGAGATGGGCGACGGTTCCGTCCTGTTCGCGGAATCCGCGCCGCCCGCGCTCTGGCTCCTGCTGGCTGGCGAGGTCTCGCTCGACGGCACGCCACCGCTGAAGGCGTCGGCCGGCGACATCATCGGGTCGGTCGACACCATGGCCGGTCGGTCGCTCGATCGCTCCGCCTCGGTGCGCAAGGGCGGCGTCGCGCTGAAAATCGACCACGACGAGCTCTTCGACATGCTCGGCGAGCGCCCGGAGCTCCTGCGTCAGATGTTTGCCGGGATGTTCAAGATCAGGCAGTGGGCGCTGGATCGGTCGGGGGTTACCGCGAAGGTGTAGAGGGGGTTCAGACGTAGTTTCAGGACGGGGGTTCACCGTTGATTGCTCAGGCCGTGGGCTGAAATATCTCGCGATATGCCCCTTCAGCCGCGGCTGCCTCGGCATCGGTCAGGTCGCCGAATTCCTGTTCGCGCGCGCGCTTGGACAACGTCCCATTGTTCTGATGAAGGAAACGGAAAAGCAGATCAATGGTCCGCTCAGGCATGTCTACGAGCGCCTCGATGCGCGCGCGGAACCGGTCGTATCGAGCCAAGAATTCGGTTTCGCGCGGGAGGTCCACCTCAATCGTCTTCTTCACGCAGCTATAGAGAAACTCGGCATGCGGCGTGGCATCAAAGAATCGGTAGAAGTCGCCGGTGTCGTTGAGAACCCGGACATTCCAGTCATCCGTCGGCTGCCATTCGATGACGGGCAGCAAGCGCCGCGAGTAGTCCTCCAACAAGTTGCGATATTCGTCGATGCGCTCAAGTATGGCCGCGGATACAGGGAACACGACACCGGCCGGATTGAACCCCCGCTGTGCAAGCACGTGGTGAATGAGATAGCGATGAATTCGGCCGTTGCCGTCCTCGAAGGGGTGCACATACACGAACCCAAACGCCAGCACTGCAGCGGCGATCACGGGGTCGACCCCTCTTGCCCGCCCGCTGTCGAAAGCGGTCATGCCGTCGAGCAACGCGCGGAGGTCCTCCGGGCGGGCGCTGACGTGATCAGGAATCGGCATACGCGTCTCGCGGTCATGCTCGCCGACGAAGCCCCCGTGTTCACGTAGTCCGAGCTTTACGAAGCGAGAATCGCCGATGACTATCGCCTGCAACCGCAGCAGCTCATCTAGATTCACTGGGTGCCTTCCCGCTTCACCGATGGCGCGGCCCCAGCGTTGAACGCGGTCCTGCGGCGGACGCTCGCCCTCAATCGCATAGCTTGAGCGAGAGTCCTTCAGTAAGAGGAACGCGGCGGTGCGCGAGAGGACGTCCTTAGGCACGTCGGCGACTGCCTGCTGTGCGCGCGATGCGAGGTCCATCGCTGCAAACTCGTCTAGTATCGGCGTTCTGAAAACCAAAGGGCAGAATGCCGGCGTGCCCGGAAGGTTGTTCTTGACCCTGTGCCGCGACGATGTCTCCGCCGGTCCCGGCCATTGCTGGTCGGGATCGACAACGAGCGCGTAGGTGCCCTGGTCAGCGTCGGGCAGGTCTAGCCTGGTGCTCGTCAGCCACTCGTAAAGAAACCAGATGCGGCGCGCGTAGCGGCCGGTAGGCTGCGCCCGCACTATTTGCTCGATTAGAGCAGGACCTGTAGCGGCGAACAGTCTCTTCAGCACGGCCAGATCGAGCCCCTCATATTTCAGGGCGAAGGTCAGGTGTCCTTCCAGATCAGCTGATGGAGCGTGGCGGGGCGTGAAAATGCGCCATCCGCCTTCGGTGCGGACACGGTGGCGCTCACCGACTGCTGTGAGGAGGCGGGGCAGCGGTACCCGCAGATCAAGGGCGTCGATCAGCGCGGCATAGCCGACCGGCATCGCCCGCTCCGGCAGGGTGCGCTCATGAAAAACGGTGACTGGCCCTGAAAAACGATACCCACCGGTCATAATTGTCGAAGATCGATTTCAAGCTGTTGAAAAACGTGCAATAACGGCTCAAGGCATGAAAAACGATCTTATGACATGAAAAACGATTACTCAAGACAAATACTGTGAAATTTGATTATAATGACGGGCTAGGATCCGGGGTCACTCAATTCGGAGCGTTATCGGCTCGCCGGCGTCGTCGACGCGGTGACCGGGATGGCGGCATGCGAGCGGCGTGGTTCGGCGCCGCCTTGCACGACGCCGGTCTTCTGATCCACGACAACCGCTGCGGCGTAGCCGTAGCGGACCTCGCCCTTGCGGCCGATCTTCTGGAAGCGGTGTCCGCGCGACATCAGGTCCTGCAGCACAGCCCGCGGAATCCGGTCCTCGATCTGGATCCGGCTGACCGCCGGTTCCGCCGGATCGCGGCCGATCAGGAAGCGCGGCGCTTCGATCGCGCGCTGCGCGGTCATGCCTCCATCCACCACATTCAGGATGATGTCGTAGACCGACGCGGGAATCCACGCGTTGCCGGCCGCTGCGACGGCGAGCCGGGACACGCCGGGCGACGTGGCGCTCGACGGGCCCTGGAAGAGCAGCGTCGGCACGCTGGTCGAGGACGAACGCGTGAGCGGGAGGAATCGGCCAGGAGCGGATCCGCCGCCGCCGCGCAGGTGATTGTTGTACAGAAAGCCGAGCCCCTCAGATACGTAGAACGTCCCGCCCCACGTGCTCAGCGTCTGCGTGATCGCGATCATGTTGCCGTCGGCGTCCGCCACCGCGAACGCCGTCGTCCCGCGGCCGATCCGTTCTGGGCGTCCGCCTTCTTCGGGCACGTTGCGATCCTGCAAGGCCTTCTTCGGATCGATTCGTTTGAACAGGTCGGCGGCGTGGCCGGCATCGAGGTGCGGGCCCAGGCTGACCTCGAAGAGCGCCGGGTCCGCGATGCGCGGTCCCTGGTCGCGCACCTTCCAGGCCTCGAGCGCGTAGTGCAGGAAGCCGGCGTCCGACGAGTAGGCCGCTCCGGCAGGCGGCTGGTAGTTCTGCAGAATCTGCAGCGTCTCGATGAGCCCGGCGCCGGACGACACGGGTGGCGGCGCCGAGTAGACCGTGTGATCGCGGTAGCGGCCCACGAGCGGTCTGCGCTCGATCGCTCGATACTGGGCCAGATCGTCGAGCGTGATCAGGCCGCCGTGGCGCTCCATGTCCTCCGCGATACGCCTGGCGATCGCGCCTCTATAGAAGGTCTCGGCGCCGTCCCTCGCAATCGCGCGCAGAGTCGTGGCGTAGTCCTTGTTGACGAACCGCGTTCCTGGCCTCGGCGTCTCGCCGCCTGGCAGATAGATCCGCGCAGCAGCGGGATACTTCTCGAAGAACTTCCGCCCTTCCGCAATCGATGTCGGCAGCGTTTCGTCCAGTTCGTAGCCGTTCTCGGCGTACTCGATGGCCGGCGCGATCAGCTCGGCCCACGTCAGTTTCCGGCTGCCGAACTTCCGGTACAGCATGTCAAGCCCGGCCACCACGCCCGGCGTGTTCGCCGCGGACGGACCGTCGCCGGTATTCGTCTGAAGCACAGGGTTGTCCCGCGTCGCGCGAATCGGCACCTGGTCCTTGTATTCGACGACGACCGGCTCGGACATCCCTTTCAGGAAGACCACCGCCATGCCGTCGCCCCCGATTCCGGACGCTTCGGGCTCGACGACACCGAGGGCGAACGACACGGCAATCGCGGCATCGACGATGTTCCCTCCGCGTTCGAGCGCCATGGCGCCGGCCCGTGACGCGAGCGGATGGCCAGACACGACGACGGCGCGCGGCGACTCCACGTGCGGCTTGATCAGCGGCTGCTCGGCGATCATCGAATCGATCACCGATTCGACAGCCACCTCGTCCTTCGCCGACTGCGCCTGCGGCCGGTATTTCGTCCGCAGTTCCTGCCAGGCCGTAGAGGATGGTCCGTTCCGGTAATAGAGGCGGCGCAGCGTTTCCCACACGCGATCGAACGCTGCCGTGAGTTGCTCCGGGCGCGGCGCGGCAGTGACGACCTCGCGCGCTCCCGAATCCACGGGCAGCGGCGCGTCCACCGTCCACAACCGGAAGGCATCCGGCCCGGCGAACAGCGGCGGCGGATCGTCGCCGTTCCGCTCGGGATTCCCGTTGTAGGTTGGTTCTGGAGGTGGAAAGTGCGCAATCGCAATGCGCCTGCCGTCCGGCGACCACGCGGGCATTCCGCCGCGGCGGGACACCAGCACCGGCTGCGTCGCCGGCCTCGGACGGGTCGCCGTGGCCTGGTCGGCACCGCCAGCGAGGTCGTCGATCGATGCGACCCAGACGGACGGCAACCCCTCCCGAACCGCGAAGAACGCGAGACGCGTCGCGTCAGGCGACCAGCTGGGGAATCCTTCAAGGCCACGCACGCGCGCCACGCGCGTCCGATTCACGCGATCGCGAGGTCCGAGCGACAGATCGGCGATCCATAGGTCGACGTCACCATCGTCGCTCTGGCGATCGGAAACGTAGGCGATTCGCTTCCCGTCCGGCGACACCCGGCCCTCACGCTCGTCGTCTGCCGCAGTGTCGGAGAACAGCGGCGTGACGGCGCCGCCGGCGGCCAGCACCGACGACAAGCGCCATCGTCCATGCTGGCGTTGCGAGAAGATGATGCGCCCGTCGGTCGTCCAGGAGGGCCAGCGCTCGTCGCCGTCGACGGACGTGATGCGCCGCGGCTCACCGCCGTTTGCCGCAATCACGTAGATGTCGAACCCCTGGCCCTTGTCGGCCGCGAAGGCCAGCGACCGGCCGTCACGCGACCACGCCGGATCGCGCTCGATCCCGGTGCGGGCGGTGTCGAGCGAGCGCGCGTCGCGGCCGTCGGAAGACGACGTCCAGATCTCGTCGAGATATGAAAAGGCGAGACGGCGGCCGTCCGGCGACCAGGCAGGATCGCGTGCGCCACTTCTATTCGTGCGCGCCTCCGTCGCGCGGGGCGCAGGCGCCGGCGTCTGTGCGGAGAGCGTCAGACAGATCGCGCCGGCAGCGACCACAGAAAGTGTGCGACGCACGGGAGCGGGGCGTCGCATGTCGTCAGCGCTGTGCGTGAACCTGCCGGACCGCGTCCACGATGTGCCTGGCGGAGATGCCGTAGCGATCCATCAACTCGTCAGGCTGGCCGCTGCGCGGAATCTCGCGGACCGCGAGGCGCCTGACCGACATGCCGGCGGGCGC
>Ga0075430_100004362_pt1 | contig 11945 bp, 10 predicted proteins | sample RhiMetdeltSRZDD4_FD_75294 | JGI IMG/M metagenome (GOLD analysis project Ga0075430, IMG submission 75294) | Populus rhizosphere microbial communities from Tennessee, USA - Rhizosphere MetaG P. deltoides SRZDD4 | ecosystem: Host-associated > Plants > Roots > Rhizosphere > Soil | place: USA... | reverse complement strand
GTCCAGCAGGAGCTGATCGCCAGAGAGCAATACGACCAGATCCGCACCAACCTCACGGCGCTGGAGGCGACGGTGCAGGCCGACCGCGCGGCCCTCGAGAATGCGCGGGCCGCGCTGGCCGCGTCCCGCGCCGCCATCGAGAACGCCCGCGCTGCGGTTCGCGCCGACGAGGCTGCGGCCGACAGCGCGCGCCTGCAGCTGAGCTACACGTCTATCAAATCGCCGCTGGACGGACGCATGGGCCGGGCCGAGGTCCGGGTGGGAGCGCTCGTCGGAAAGGGCGACGCCACGCTGCTCGCCACGGTGTCCACGCTGGATCCGATGTACGTCAGCTTCAGCGTGAGCGAGCGCGAGGCCCTCGCCGTGTGGAAACCCCGCAAGCCAGCCGCCTCCGGCATCACCATCACGCTGCCCGACGACAGTGCCTACCCACATCACGGCCGGATCGATTTCGTCGACCGCGCTGTGGACCCGCGCACGGGCACCCTCGCCCTGCGTGCCGTCTTTCCGAATCCGGCGGGCCTGCTCCAGCCGGGCCAGTACGTGCGGCTTCGCGCCCTCCTCTCCGAGCTCCCTGACGCGCTCGTCGTGCCCCAGGCCGCGGTCCAGGAGAGCCAGGGCTCCGCCTCGCTGTTCGTGGTCGCACCGGACCGGACCGTGCAGGTGCGCACCGTACGGATGGGCGCACGTGTGGGGCCGCTGTGGGTCGTCGAGGACGGCGTGAAGCCGGGCGAGCACGTGGTGGTCAAGGGGCTCCAGCAGATCCGGGCCGGGATGCGAGTGGAGCCGACGGTGGAGACGCTCCCGCCAGCGCCCGGGAGCTGACGCTGTGTTCGTCAACTTCTTCATCGACCGTCCGATCTTCGCCTCCGTGCTCGCCATCGTCATCGTGGTGGCCGGCGCGGTCGCGATCCCGTTCCTGCCCATCGCGATGTTCCCCGAGATCACGCCCCCGCAGGTGGTGGTGACCGCGAACTATCCCGGGGCGAGCGCCGAGGTCGTGGAGCAGACGGTGGCCACGCCCATCGAACAGCAGGTCAACGGCGTCGAGGACATGATCTACATGTCGTCCCGAAGCGGTAGCGACGGGACGATGACGCTCAACGTGACGTTCAAGGTCGGCACCGATCTCGACATCGCGGCCGTCAACGTGCAGAACCGGGTTTCGATCGCCCAGGCCAAGCTTCCCGCCGACGTGACGCGTCAGGGGATCACGATCACGAAGCAGAGTCCGGACCTCGTCGAGATCGTCGCCCTCGTCTCTCCCGACGGGAGCCGGGACGAGCTGTACCTCGCGAACTATGCCACGCTTCAGCTCGTCGACGTACTGGCGCGCGTGCCCGGCGTGGGACAGGTGACGGTGTTCAACGGACGGGACTATGGCATGCGCCTCTGGCTGAATCCGGAGCGTCTCGCCGGTCTCGGGCTCACGGCGGGCGACGTGGCCGACGCCGTCCGGGAGCAGAACCTCCAGGCCGCGGCCGGGCAGATCGGGCAGCCTCCTGCCCTTCCCGGACAGCAGTTCCAGTACACCGTCACCACGCGCGGTCGCCTCACGACGCCGGCCGAGTTCGAGCAGATCATCCTCCGCACGCGGTCCGACGGTTCACTGCTCCGTGTCGGCGACGTCGCGCGGGTGGAGCTCGGCGCCCAGAACTATGGCTCGTTCGGTCGCGTCGGCGGAAAGCCGGCGGCGCTCGTCGGCATTTTCCAGCTGCCGGGCGCCAATGCGCTCGAGGTCTCGAAGGGCGTCCAGGCGGCCGTGGCGCGGCTGGCCCCGAGCTTCCCGAGCGGTGTCACCCATACGCGTCCCTACAACACCACCGAGTTCGTCCGCGTCTCGATCGAGGAGGTCCTGCACACGCTCGTCATCGCCATCGCGCTCGTCGTCCTCACTGTCTACGTCTTCCTCCAGGACTGGCGCGCGACTCTGATCCCGACCCTGACCATCCCGGTGTCGCTGGTGGGCACCTTCGCCATCATCAGCGTGTTCGGATTCTCGATCAACACGCTGACCCTCTTCGGCCTCGTCCTGGCGATCGGGATCGTGGTGGACGACGCCATCGTGGTGGTGGAGAACACCCAGCGACATCTCGATGAGGAAGGGCTCGCGCCACGCGAGGCGACCCGTCGGGCGACGGCGGAGGTGGTGGGCCCCGTGGTCGCCACCGCACTCGTTCTGATGGCGGTGTTCATTCCCATCGCGTTCCTGCCTGGCATCACCGGCCAGCTCTACCGGCAGTTCGCGCTGACGATCGCCGTGTCGGTCGCGCTGTCGGCCGTCAACGCGCTCACACTGACCCCGGCGCTGTGCGCGCTCTTGCTCCGTCCCGCCGGGAGCGCGCGGAAACGGTGGCTCGCGCGGGTCTGGGATGCGGCGTTTCTCCGGCTCACCAACGGATATGACCGGTCTGTCCAGCACATCGTGCGGCGGGCGGCCCTCGCCGTGGTGGTGCTCGTCGCTCTGAGCGGAGCAAGCTACTTCTTGCTCCGCACGGTTCCCACGGGCTTCGCGCCCACCGAGGACCAGGGCTACCTGCTGGTGAATGTCCAGCTTCCCGACGCTGCCTCCCTCGAGCGGACGGATGCCGTCGTTCACCAGATCGAGAAGATCCTTCTGGAGACGCCCGGTGTGGAGACGGTGGTGGCCATCGGGGGGCGGAGCTTCATCACGGGCGTCAATGGCCCGAACGTCGCTTCGCTGTTCCCGCGGCTCACGCCGTGGTCGAAGCGCAAGACGCCCGAGCTGCAGGCCGACGCCATCCTGGGACGCCTGCGCGCCCGGCTCGGCAGCATCCAGGAAGCCGTCGTCGTCGTCTTTCCTCCGCCACCCATCCGGGGCATCAGCTCCGGCGGCGGATTCCAGTTCGAGCTGCAGAGCGTGGCCGGTGGCAGCCTTCAAGATCTCGACGCGGCCGCGCGACAGATCATGGATGCGGCCCGTCAGCGCCCCGAGCTGGCCGCGACCTTCACCGGGTTCCGGCCCGGCGTCCCGCAGCTTGACGCGCAGGTCGACCGTGGCAAGGCCAAGGCGCTCGGCGTGCCGCTGACGGACGTCTTCTCGAGCCTTCAGATCTTCCTGGGCTCGCTCTACGTGAACGACTTCAACGCGTTCGGCCGGGTCTATCGCGTCCAGCTGCAGGCCGAGCCGAGTTTCCGCGCTTCACCGAGCGACGTCGCGCGTCTCTACGTCCGCAGCCAGGGTGGCCCGGACGGCCGCTCCGGCCAGATGGTGCCGCTCAGCACGCTGGTCACCGTGAAGCCGATCACCGGCCCGGACACGATCTCCCACTACAATCTGTATCGCTCGGCAGAGATCGCGGGCGACACTGCACCAGGCGCCAGCTCCGGTCAGGCTATCGCGGCCATGCAAGACGTGGCGCGCAGTTTGCCCCCGGGCATGGCGTACGAGTGGTCGGGCCTCGCCTTCCAGGAAATCGAGGCCGGGAGCCGGGCGGGGTTCGTCTTCGGCCTGTCCGCGCTCTTCGTGTTCCTCGTCCTGGCCGCGCAATACGAGAGCTGGCTCGTGCCGCTCGCGGTCATCCTCGCAGTGCCGCTCGGTGTCCTCGGCGCGCTGGGGGCGCTCTGGCTCAGCGGGCTCGCGAACGACGTCTATGCGCAGATCGGCCTCGCGCTTCTCATCGGCCTGGCGAGCAAGAACGCGATCCTGATCGTGGAGTTCGCGAAGGAGCGTCGCGAGCGCGGGATCCAGGCGCCGGAGGCGGCGCGCGAAGCCGCCCGGCTACGCTTTCGGCCCATCCTCATGACGTCCTTCGCCTTCATCCTGGGCTCACTGCCGCTGGTCTTCGCCTCCGGCGCCGGCGCGGCCAGTCGGCACTCGATGGGCACCACGGTAGTGGGCGGGATGCTCGCGGTCACCGTGCTCGGTGTGCTCCTCGTGCCCGCGTTCTACGTGGCGGTGGAGCGGCTTGCGGCGTGGCGAGGTCGCCGCGAACCGATCACGCCGTCACGGAGGGACGGCTCCATCGAAGCGACACCGTAAGTCTGGCGACGTTCGCATCATCGCGGTAGCGGGCAACCAGCAGATAACGAGGAGAGTGACGACGATGAAGATCACAGGGATCCCGGCGCGTGTGATCGTGGTGGTCTCGCTCGCTGTGTCGGTGCTCGCGGTCCTGGGCGGCGCCATTTCCGCGCAGGATGCTGGCCAGGCGAAGTACACCGTGGGAGTGCCGAACGGGCTGGCGTTCTCCGAGTTCAGAGGATACGAAGGCTGGCAGACTGTCTCCCTGAGTCAGAGCGAAAAGGCGGTCGCCGTGATTCTCGCCAATCCCGTGATGATCACCGCCTACCAGTCCGGCATTCCCGGCAACGGCAAGCCGTTTCCGGACGGCTCCAGGATGGCCAAGATCCACTGGAACCCGAAGAAGCTCGAGACCTTCATGCCCTTCACCCTGGCGGACCAGCCACCGCAGGGGAACGACGCCAAGTGCGGGCTCGCGTGCCATACGATCGTGAGGACGAGAGATTACGTCTTCACCGACTACGCGAAGCGGTGACCATGCGTTTCGCGAGCGCTCGAGTCGGCGGCGCGCAGCGTCACCACGAAGCAGCCGCCGGCGTCAGGGCGGGTGACGTAGCGCGCATCGCCGCCGTGCCGGCGCGCGATCTGACGCACGAGCGCGAGACCGAGCCCGGCGCCGTGCTCGCCGGTACGGCCGAAGCGGTGGAAGGGCTGGAAGATCGCCTCGCGTTCTGCCTCAGGGACGCCGGGGCCCCGGTCGCACACGCGAAGCTCGGCGAGCGCACCTATCGCATGGAGCCGTACTTCGATGGGCGGCTCGCCATGGCGTCGCGAGTTCTCCAGGAGATTGCGCACCAGGCGGCGCAGTAGCCGCGCGTCGCCAGATACGATCACGGGCTCGCCCTCGACGACGGCGCCGTCGTAACGAGCGCACTCCTCGGCCGTGACCGCGAGCAGGTCCACCCGCTCGGTCACCGCGTTCGTGGGAGAGGCATCCAGGCGACTGGCGAGCAAGATCTCGTCGAGAAGTGCGTCCAGCTCGGCGATGTCCTGCTCCAGCTCGCGCTTGCGCGCGGGATCGGCGGTGGTCTTCAGCAGCTCGACCGCCATGCGGATGCGCGCGAGCGGCGTCCGCAGCTCGTGGGAGGCGTTGGCGAGGAGCGACTTGTGCGCGCCCACGAGCGTCTCGATACGCTCGGCGGCGTGGTTGAATGTCTCGGCGAGGCGCGCCACTTCGTCGCGGCCTTCCACTTTCACGCGGGCTCCGAGATCGCCGGCGCCGAGTGAGTCCACGCCGGCTTGCAGCCGTTCCAGGCGGACGGTGAGGCGCCGCACGATGGGATACGCGCCGACGCCGATCGCGACAGCGAGCATGGCCAGCGTGAAGACGAAGGCGCCGCCGGGCCGACGCATGTCGTGTGGCACGCGTGCCACCAGCCAGCGGCCATCGGACAGCCGGACCGCCGCGATCGGTGGCCGTCCCCAGTTTCGGAGCCAGCGGCTCCGCTCGACGCCCGCCTCGGGCGCGGCCGGCGCGTTGCCGACGGCCGCCAACCGGGAGCCGTCGGCCGCGAACAAGCCGACGTCCCGGAACACGCCGGCGGTCAGGCGCTCGAGCGCTTGCTGTTGCTCGGCCGGCGGGACCGTCGGCGGCGGAAGGGCGTTCTGCGCGAGGGTCGCCGCGACCGCGAATGCGCTACGAGCGGGCCCGGCGTCGCTGAGCTGATGCCAGAGGAGCGCGGACGCAAGAGCGAGGACGGCGAGGCTGGCGAGCACCGCCAGATAGATGCGCAGGTAGAGCCGACGCATCATTCCTGCTGCCGCGCAAAGACATACCCGGCGCCGCGCACGGTGAGGATACGGCGCGGCCGCTTGGGATCGTCCTCGATGGCCGCCCGGATGCGGGAGACGTGCACGTCGATCGTGCGATCGAAGGCCTCCAGCGTCTCACCACGAACGAGATCCATCAACGCGTCTCGTGACAGCACGCGCCCCGCATTCTCGGCGAGGGCCAGCAGCAGCGCGTACTGATGGCCCGTGAGGGGCCGCTCCACGCCGTCCACGCGGACGATGCGAGCGTCGCGTTCGATCGTGAGCCGCCCGAAGCGGAGCGTCGCGGCCGGTCGCCCGCCGGCGCGGCGGCGGAGAAGCGCGCGCAATCGCGCGAGCAGCTCGCGGGGCTCGAAGGGCTTGGCGAGGTAATCGTCGGCGCCGAGCTCGAGGCCCACCACGCGGTCCGCTGTGTCGCCGCGCGCCGTCAGCATCAGGACCGGCGTGTCAGACGTCGCGCGCAGCTGGCGGCACACCTCGAGCCCGTCCATGTCGGGAAGCATGAGATCGAGCACCACGGCGTCCCAGGGCTCGCGCGCGAGTCGTCCGAGCCCCGCCTTTCCACCCCGCACGAGCTCGACGCGGAAGCCCGCCTCCCCGAGATACTCGGACACCATCGCGGCGAGGCGGGCGTCATCCTCGATCATCAGGATGCGGGGGGTCACCCCGCGTATTCTAGCGGTGCCCGCGGTGCCAGCGCTGGGCGCGCTCGGCCAGCGACCGCCGCTGCTCCGGGGTCAGCACGTCGGCCACGTCGGCGATCGCCGCCGTGAGCCGCCGCGACGCCTCGTCCGCCAGCCGCAGCTTCTCGGCGCGCAAGGCCTCCAGCGCGCCGCGGTCCACGCTCGGCTGCGAGAGCAGCTCCAGCGCCTGCCTCCGCGTGTCATGCAGCCGGCCACGGACGGGCAGGAGATCGGTCGCGGCGGCCTTGACGATGGGCGCCAGCTGCTGCTTCTGCGCGTCGGTGGCGTCGATCTCGACGTACACATGCTTCAGGATCCGGTCGAGGCGCTGGTCGACGGCCGCCGGATCGAGATCACCATGCATGAAGCCGCCGTGATGCCACCCGCCGCCCCAGCCGTGGGCGAACGCGCGCGCGCCGACGCCGCCGATGGCGCCGGCGGTGAGGACGGCCACCACCGCGCGCGTCATGAAGCGACGCCGCGGCGTCGGCTCGGGGGAAGGAGACTCGGAACTCTGTGGACGATTCGTCATCGCGGGCTCCTTTCCGGAGCGACGCGTTCGGCGTCGCACCGTCAAAGCCACGGTGCCGCCGTCCCGTAAACGGGGTATGACCGGCGCGTAAAGTTGTGTGAAGCGGCGAGCCCTATCCGGCCCGCGAGCGCATCAAAGACTTTCATGTGGGACGACGCTGATATTCCCCTCGCGGTGCGCCGATAACCTCGCCGTCCTCGTACACCGTCTCCCCTCGCAGGAACGTCGCCATCACCTGTCCGGTGAGTCGCTGCCCCTCGAACGGCGTATACCCCTGGGCCGACGGTGACTCCGCCGCGCGCACGACCACCTCGCGATCGGGATCCACCAACGCGAGGTCGGCGTCGAGCCCGACCGCGATGTCGCCCTTCGTCAGCAATCCATAACGCCGCGCCGGGCTCGACGACAGCAGCTCGGCGATACGATGAAGCGGCAGCCCCCGCCGCCGCCCCTCGCTGAACACGCCGGCGAGCAAGTACTCGGTGCCGCCGAAGCCCGCCTTCGCCAGCCAGATGTCACCGCGGCCGTGGCCGGCGCCCTTCACTTCCTCGGCGCAGCACGCGTGGTCGCTCACGATCCAGTCGACCTCGCCGTCGAGGACGGCGCGCCAGAGATACTCGACGTCCTCGCGCGGCCGGATCGGCGGATTCACCTTGGCGTAGGCGCCGGTCGGCGCGTCGACGTCGAGCAGGAGGTGGCCGACGGTGACCTCGCGGCGGAAGTCGATGTGCGGAAACGTCCTCGCCATGGCGCGCGCCGCCTCGAGCGCCTTCCGCGACGAGAGGTGCAGGAGATTGATGTTCACGCAGTCGGTCTCGTGGGCGAGGTAGGCGGCGACGCAGACGGCGAGGCCCTCGGCGTGCGGGGGGCGGGCGGCGCTGTAGGCGTGGAGGCCGGCCAGCGTGCGGTCGCGGGCGACGAGGCGGGTGTAGGCGTTCAGGATGTCGGCCATCTCGCAGTGGAGGCTCACGCTGACGTACGGAGCGAGCGCGGGGTGGGCGGCGCGGATGCGGGCGGCGGCGCGCATGACGAACTCGAAGTGGGCGAGGTCGTAACGGTCGTCGGGGCCGAGCATCAGGAAGCGGCGCTGGGCGTCCTCGCCGGCCTGACCGTGGAGACCATAGCCGCCGTAGAACATGAAGATCTTGAAGGACGGCACGCCGTGCGTCGTGGCGAGCGCCTCCATCTCGTCGATGTGCGCGGCCTCGATCGGCGCCAGGTGATAGGCGTAGTCGCAATGATAGCGGCCCTCGGAGAGCCGCAGCACGTCGGGAAAGAGCTCGGCGTACGGTCCGCCGCGATTGAGATAGTACTGACCGCTCCGGAAGTACGTCAGCATGGTCGTCACGCCGCCGGACACGGCGGCGCGGCTTTCGCTGAGCGCGTCGTCGGCGAGCGGCGCATAGATGCCGGCGTGGGTGTGGGCGTCGACGACGCCGGGAAAGGCGAGCCGCCCGCGCCCGTCGTAGACCCGACGGGCGTCGGCGGCCGGGATGCCGGGCGCGATGCGGGCGAAGCGGCCGCCGGCGATGCCGATGTCGAGCGCCTCGATCTCCGGCCGGCCGGGACGGACCACGCGCACGTTCTTGATCAGGACGTCGAGCGTGGACTCCGCCATGCTACTTCGCGTCGTGGAAGATCACGCCGAGGGTGTAGCGCTCGCCGCGGGTGAGACGGCTGACGCCGTGGCGCATGGTGGCACGATAGTAGCCGCGCGCGCCCTCGACGGGGCGGTAGCGCGTGGTGAAGACCAGGATCTCGCCCTGCTCGGTGTGGATCGCCTCGCCCTTGGACTGGGCGCGCGGGCGCTGCTCGACCAGCAGGAAGTCGCCGCCCTCGTAGTCGACGCCGCGGCGGCTCAGGAAGCAGGTCAGCTGGAGCGGGAAGACGACCTCGCCGTAAAGGTCCTGGTGCAGGCAGTTGTAGCCGCCGGTCTCGTAGTGGAGCAGGAGCGGCGTCGGCTTCGTCTGGCCCTTCTTGTGGCAGCGCGCCAGCAGCCCGCGAAGCTCGGTCGGATGCAGTACCGCTGTGTCGAGGGCCACCTCCCACTGATTCGCGATGGCTGCCAGCGGCGGATAGGCGTGCACCCGGAGTTCCTCGACGACCCGCGGCAAGGGCGCCGCGAAGTACTTGTACTCCCCGACGCCGAATCTGTAACGCCCCATGTCGATGCGGCTGCGAAAGCGCGCGTCATCCGGGTAGAGGGCGATGAGCTGCGCGCACTCGTCAGGCGTCAACACGGGCGGCGTCTTGGCGTAGCCGTGCTCCCACAGCGAGCGCTCCATCGCCGACCAGTCGAGCGCGGCGAGGCGGTCTGCGATCGGTGTCACGCCGCTATCGTGCCATGCCGCGGTCATGTGCACGCGCCTTGCAATGTGGACGCGGCTGGAACGTCGGCAAGGAGGAAGGCATGGCCAGGTACAGCAGGGGAGCGAGCAAGACGGTCAAGTCGGCGATGCGACGCCGCAAGCGCGGGACGCTCAAGAGCGGCCGGAGCGGCAAGAAGGTCACGAGCCGCAAGCAGGCCATCGCGATCGGTCTGAGCGAGGCGCGCAAGAAGGGCGCGCGCGTGCCCCGCAAGCGCGGCAGCAGCCGTCGTCGACGCACGTCGTCCTAGCGGTACGCCTCGGGCGCCTGCTTGACGGTTTTCCAGAACACCGGGTCGTGGCTCGGGAAGATGCGACCGCCGGTGAGGCGGGCGAGCGTCTTCAGCTTCTTGATCGAGTGCAGCGCCCGCGTCGGGTCCCACACGACGCCGGGCACGCGCTCCTGATCGATGTGCTCCTGCCAGTAGCAGGAGTCGCCGGCCAGGATCACCGGCCCTGATTCCGGCAGCTCGACCAGCAGCGACTGATGACCGGGCGTGTGGCCGTCGGAGCGCACGGCGGTGACGCCGGGCACGAGCTCGGTGTCGCCGTCGAGCAGGCGCCAGCGGTATCCGGGCAGGTCGAAGTTCTTCCGGTAGTAGAAGGACGCGAAGAACGACGCCGGATAGTGCGCGTATGCGTACTCGTCCTTCTGCGCGACGAGCTCCGAGTCCCGGAAGAACTCCGCCCCGCCCGCGTGGTCGTAGTGCAGGTGGGACAGCACCACGAGGTCGACGTCCTTCGACTCGAGCCCGAGCGTGTCGAGCCGGTGCACGAGCAAATCGTCTTCCGTGAAACGCGCCAGGGTGTCGCTGCGGATGAGCCCGGGCACCGCCCGCGGAGACACGCCGGTATCGTAGAGGATGACGGCGTCGCTCGTGCGCACCACGTAGGAGGTGATCGGGATCTGCGTGCGCGCCTCCGCGAACTCGCCGTAGAAGAGCAGCGAGCGCTGGGCGCCCATGAACCCGTTCTGGAGGGCGTAGAGGCTGTGGACGGCCATGGCGGCCGATCATACACCGCACGCCGCCGGACGTGGGCTACACCGGGCCCGCGCTCCGGGTGAGCAGGAAGAAGACCGCCATCTGAGCGATCCAGCCGATCAGGCACACGGCCACGGCGCGCGGGAGGCTCTGATAGTCGAGCGCCTGCCGAACCGCGATCACGGTGGCGACCAGCATCCAGATGCCGGTGGCGACGAAGACGATGTCGCCCAGCACCGGGACGATGCCGAGGATGCGCAGCGAGCCGGGGCTGCTCGCGAAGGCCAGCGTCCGGGCGAGCTCACCCCAGTCGGCGCGCGTCTGCGGCTCGGGGAGCATCTTGGCGCCGACCCAGTAAATCAGCGCCGCCCACAGCGCCCACGCGACGAGCCCCGCCACCAGACCGACGGCGAGCCCGCGGAGGCCGGCCCCGAGGCCGATGCCGGTGGCGACGGCCACGAGCACGACAACGGCCGCCGCCTGCCCCGTCGCCGTGCGGTCCTTCTCGAGCTCCTCGTACACCGCGCGGTCCAGCTTGGCCGCCCGGACCATTCGCGCGCCGAACGACGTCGCCATCGCGCCTCCTGCAGTCGCCCGTATCCTACGATAGAATCCGCGCATGGACTTCGCGCTGACCGAGCAGCAGGAGATGATCCGCAAGGAAGTGGCGACGCTCGCGCGCTCGTTCTCGCTCGACTACTGGCTGGAGCGGGATCGCAAGCACGAGTACCCGTGGGACTTCGTCAAGGCGTTTGCCAAGGCGGGCTGGCTCGGCGCGATCATCCCCGAGGAGTACGGCGGCTCCGGGCTCGGCGTGACGGAGGCGGCCATCCTGCTGCACGAGATCTGTGCCGCCGGCGCCGGCACCAGCGGGGCCTCGCCGATCCACTTCTACATGTTTCCGCCGATGCCGGTGATCAAGCACGGCCGCGAGGCCCTCAAGCGGAAGTACCTGCCGCGCATGGCCACCGGCGAGATCGTGATGTCGTTCGGCGTCACCGAGCCGAACGTGGGGACCGACACCTCACGCATCCAGACGCGGGCGGTCAAGCATGGCGATCGCTGGATCGTCAACGGCCGCAAGGTCTGGAACACCAACGCCCAGAACGCGACCCACATCCTGCTGCTCGCGCGCACCGCCGAGCGCGACCCGAAGAAGCCGCTGAAGGGCCTGACGCTCTTCTTCACCGAGTTCGACCGCGCGAAGATCACCGTGCAGGAGATCGAGAAGCTCGGGCGGGCGGCGGTCGACAGCAACGAGATCTTCATCGACGGCCTCGAGATCCCGGACGAGAACGTGGTGGGCGAGCCGGGCAACGGCTTCTATCACATCCTCGATTCCCTCAACCCCGAGCGCGTCTTCACCGGCATCGAGGCGGTCGGCATCGGGCGGGCCGCGCTCGCCCGTGGCGTGGAGTACGCCAAGCAGCGCGTCGTGTTCGACCGCCCGATCGGTCAGAACCAGGCGATCGCGCATCCGCTGGCCATGGCGTGGGCGAAGCTCGAAGCCGCGGAGGCGATGTGTCTCAAGGCGGCGTGGCTGTTCGACCAGGGACGGCCGTGCGG
>Ga0075430_100004358_pt1 | contig 11949 bp, 14 predicted proteins | sample RhiMetdeltSRZDD4_FD_75294 | JGI IMG/M metagenome (GOLD analysis project Ga0075430, IMG submission 75294) | Populus rhizosphere microbial communities from Tennessee, USA - Rhizosphere MetaG P. deltoides SRZDD4 | ecosystem: Host-associated > Plants > Roots > Rhizosphere > Soil | place: USA... | reverse complement strand
CTCATACGGATTCCGCGTCGATGTGGCGGGGTCCGACTCGCTCACGCTCGCGGTACGGACCCGCCACGCCCAAGCCGATTCCGTATCAGGATGGCGGTACGGACCTGCCACGCTCAAGCCCATTCCGTATCAGACCAGGGAGAATGACAACTGGGATGGCGTCAAGGTCGCCGGGCTCGGACGGCGAGCTCGGTTCGGCGAGGAGGGTCGCGGATGCTCAGGCGAGAAGAGAACGAATTGCTGGTCCACACTGGACCCGGCACGCCGATGGGGCAGTACCTGCGCCGCTTCTGGACGCCCGTGCTCCTCGCCTCGGAGCTGCCCGGTGCCGATTGTCCACCGGTGCGCGTCAGGGTGCTGGGCGAGCGCCTGATCGCCTTCCGCGACAGTGAGGGCCGAATCGGCTTGCTCGACGAGTTCTGTCCGCACCGGCGAGCGAGCCTGTACTGGGGCCGCAATGAGGAGTGCGGGCTGCGCTGCGTGTATCACGGCTGGAAGTTCGACGTCGAAGGCACCTGCGTCGACATGCCGAACGAGCGGACCGAGACGAGGTTCGCGCACCGCGTCCGCACGCGGGCCTACCCGGCCCGGGAGTGGGGCAGCTTGATCTGGGCCTACCTGGGACCGGCCGAGACGATGCCCGGCCTGCCCGAGCTGGAGTGGGCGCTGGTGCCGGAGAGCCATCGGTTCGTCTCGAAGCGGCTGCAGGAGAGCAACTATCTCCAGGCCGTCGAGGGCGGCATCGATTCGAGCCACGTGTCGTTCTTGCACAGCACGGTACGCGGCGGGAGCCAGGTCGCGCCGACGCTGGGCGTGTCCGACTATATGTGGCGAGATCGGGCGCCGAAGTTCACGGTGCGCCGGACCGAGTACGGGCTGCTGATTGGGGCTCGGCGCGACGCGGATGACGATAGCTACTACTGGCGGCTGACCCAGTACCTGCTGCCGACGGCGACGATGATCCCCGGCTCGCTTGACGGCACGAGTCCGTTGAACGGCCACGTCTGGGTGGCGATCGACGACGCGCTGTGCTGGAACTTCAGCATCAGCTGGCTGGCCGAGCGGCCGTTGACCTCTGATGAGCTGGCCGATCTCCAGTCCGGGGGCAACATCCACGCCGGCGTGGACCCGCGGACGTTCCGGCCGACCCGCAACCTGGATAACGAGTACCTGATCGACCGCGAGCAGCAGCGGACGACGAGCTACACCGGGATCCTCGGGGTGAGCGAGCAGGATGCGGCCGTCCAGGAGAGCATGGGGCCGATCGTCGACCGGACCCTCGAGCGGCTCGGGGCGAGCGATACGGCGGTGATCGCGGCGCGCCGCCTGCTGCTGCGCGAGGTGAAGCAGCTCCAGCAGGGCAAGGAGCCGTACGCGAGCCGCCATCCCGAGGTGTACCGGGTGCGCTCGGCGTCGGTGATCCTGGATCGCGAGGTGCCAATGGAGGACGGAAGCAGAACCGCGCTGGCTGCTCGAGTCTGAGGGCGGCGACGGATGAACCCGGATCACCTGGTGCCGGTCGAGGACTTCTCCGAGGAGACCCTGCGCAACATCGTGGCCCACCTGGAGGCGTCCACGACCTTCGAGCAGTTCGTCTACCGAGAATCGGAGCTGGACGAGGTCTGCCGGCTCGTCGACGACGCTCTCCAGGGAGGCCGGGGCCGAGTCGACGAGCAGCAACGTGCCCGTTGGCAGCTCATCTTCGACGCCGCGCGCGATGCTCACGATCTGGTGGGTGTCGAAGAGCCGGAGCGCGCGGCCGAGCGCCTGCGTCAGATCCTGTAATACGGGGTCAGGAGCCCGTCGACGCGGGCGGGCCGCTCAGCCGGGCAGGCCGGCGGCGTGAAGCGACGACACGTCGGCGACGGCCTCGGCGCGGCGGGCCAGGAGCTGTCGGATGCGCGGGACCAGCTCGCGGCCGTACCAGGGGGTGTCCTTCAGCGGCTCGAACCCACGAATCAGGATCGACGTGGCGCCGGCGTCCACGTAGCTGAGGATCGTCTCGGCGATCTGGTCGGGCGTGCCGACCGGCGCCGTAGTGTTGGCGTTCGCGCCGGTCTCGCGGGCGATCGCCATCCAGAGGCGGGTGTCTCGGACGTCGCCCTGGGCAGCGGCGCGGAGGAGGCGCTGGGCGCCCTCGGCCTTCGATCGCTCGGAGGCGGCGACGCCGCGCAGGAACCGCGTCGAGGCGACGGTCGCCTGCTTGCGCGAGCGGACGATCTCCAGGAAGCGGTGGGCGCGCTCCCAGGCCTCGTCCTCGGTGTCGCCGAGGATCGGGCGGAGGCTGACCGAGTAGGCCAGCTCGCGGCCGTGCTCGGCGGCCCGTGCCTTGACGTCGGCGATCATCGCGCGGACGTCGTCGACGGGCTCGCCGAACATCGCGTAGAGGTCGGCGTAGCGCGCCGCGACGTCGAGCGCCACGGGTGAGGAGCCGCCGAAGAAGAGGGGGATGCCGTGCTCGCGGTACGGCCTGATCCCCTGGCGGACGTCCTTGACCGTGTAGTACTCGCCGTCGAAGTCGAACGGCTCGGGCGAGGTCCAGGCGAGCTTCAGGATCTGCATGTACTCGGCGGTGCGGGTGTAGCGGCGCTCTTTAGGGAGGAAGTCGCCGTCGCGAGCCTGGTCGGCGTCCGAGCCGCCGGTGATCATGTGGAGTGCGACCCGGCCCTGCGAGAAGTGGTCCAGGGTGCTGGCGAAGCGGGCGGCCAGCGTGGGAGCCACGAAGCCGGGCCGGTGCGCCACCAGCACGCCGAGCCGCACGGTCTGTTGGGTCAGGTAGCCGGCGATCTGCCAGTTGTCCGGCCGATCCGCGCCGTAGCCAAGCAGCACCCGATCGAAGTCGCCGTCGTCATGGGCCTTGCCGAGCTTCGCGACGTACTCGGGATCCAGGGCCGGGCCGGTCCACTCCTCGACCTCGGTGAACGGGGAGGGGCCGACGAAGCCGATGAACTCGATCGGGCGACGGATCGACGGATGCAGCGGCACGGTGCGACCTCCTGGCTACGGGCGCCGGCCCGGCCGCCACCCGAGCGCGGGCGCGACCTCTCTGGCGACGAGCTCGAGCGACTTCAGGATCTGGGCGGGCGTCGGATCGCCGGGCTGGACCTGGCAGATCAGATCGGTGGAGAGGGGCAGGAGCCGGTCGGCGCGGATGCTCTCGGCGACCTCCTCAGGGTGGCCGTAGTGGATGTAGATCCGGGCGTACGCCTCCTCGCGGCTCAGGCCGGTCGGGAAGGCGCCCCGGCTGATGAGGGTCCTGACCCAGGCCGAGACGCCGCCGTCCAGGTGCGCCATCGCGGAGGCCTTATCGGCGGCGGCGTAGACGGTGCGGGACATGCCGACGCGGGGGAGGACGGCCCCACCCCCCGACCGCTGCGCGGCGCGAACATCGGCTGCGCCGACGTCCCTCCCCACTGCGGTGGAGAGGGGGAGATCATTCAAGGACTGGAGGTAGGTCTGGGCGATCGGCTCCTGGACCACGTCGGCGGGATCGCGGGGGTGCGCGGAGGTGCGGGCGAGCAGCAGGCCACTGCCGTGCTGTCCGATACGGGCGCCGCCCTCGACGCTGAAGGTCGCCTCCCAGATCCGCTCCGACAGGGTCGGAGCGGCGGGGTAGAGGAGGGCCTCGGTGCCGTTGATCGGGCGGCCGGCCAGGGCGTCGTGGAGGATGCGGAAACCCTCGGCGTACCGCTCGCGGCGGGCCTCGACATCCAGCCCGAACGCCGAGAAGGTGAGCGGGTCGCCGCCGGTCCCGAGGCCGAGCTGCAGCCGCCCGCCGCTCAGGGTGTCCACGAACGCGGCGTCCTCGGCGACCCGGAGGGGGTCTTCGAGCGGCAGGGTGACGACACCGGTGCCGAGCGTGATCCGGCGGGTGCGCTGGGCGGCGGCGGCCAGGAATGGGAAGACGGACGGCAACCGGCCGTCGCCGTTCAGGAAGTGGTGCTGGGCGATCCAGCCGACGTCGTAGCCCAGCGCCTCGGCGGCCTCGAACATCTCCAGCGCGAAGCGGTACGAGTCGGCGGCGTCCGTGCCGACCTCCAGGCGCGTCAGGAATCCGAGGCGGAGGCCCGCATGGCGCGGCAGGTCGCTCCCGAGCGAGGGCGTTGCGGCTCGTGTAGGGGTCGGGATCGTTCTCGGCTCGGCGGCCATCGGACGTCTCCAGAGGCGTGCAGGTCGTATCGGTGGTCAACGCCGCGCCGAGCTGGCACGGATACTCTACTCGACGGAGGGTATAACCGCGGGAGGGGCGATTACCTTCCCTGGCCAAACGCCAGGACCGCCCGGACCTGCTCGCGGGTCTCGATGGAGCCCGGACGAAGCCGGCGCACCCGCGCGATGGCGTCAACGGTGGTCAGGCCCTGGCCGACGAGGTAGCAGGCCAGGAGGGTGCCGGTCCGGCCCAGGCCGCCGCCGCAATGGACCGCGACGATCTTGCCGTCACGAATGGCCCGCTCGATCTCGGCGACGCCCTGCGCGAGCTGCTCGGGCGTTGGGGCCGTGAAGTCGCGGACCGGCAGGTGGACCTCGGCGATGCCGTGCGACTCGAGGCGCGCCGGGTCGTGGGCACGCTCGTGGAGGTTGACGACGACCTGCACGCCGTGCCCGGCCAGGGCCTCCAATGCTGCCTTCCGCCGAGGGTAGGCGCAGACCAGCAGCCTGCCCGCTTCGATCCAGTCGCCGCGATCGGTCAGCAGGCCGAGGCCGCGCAGGATCACACGCAGGCGTTGCACGTCGGTGACCCTGCGCTCAGGCGACGACGCGCTGGTCCCGAGCACCGTCGGGCGTCGCGGCGTGGGCGGGAGCCGGCGGGGGGAGCCAGAGGCGGAGCGTGGTGCCGACGCCGACCTTGCTCTCGACGGTCAGGCGCCCGGAGTGGACGCGCGCGATCCACTCGCAGATCGCCAGACCCAGCCCGAAGCCGCCGGCCGACCGCGACCGCGCCTGGTCCACCCGGTAGAACCGCTCGAAGAGGCGCGGCAGGTGCTCGGCGGGGATCCCGCTGCCGGTGTCGGCCACGACGAGGCTCACGCCGTCCTCGGCGGGCTCCACCGCGAGGGTGATGCGCCCGCCGGCCGGGGTGTGGCGCAGCGCGTTGTCCAGCAGGTTCAGCACGAGCTGGGTCAGCAGGTTGGCGTCGCCGCGCACCTCGTAGCCGTCCGAGGGGACCACGGAGAGCGTCACGCCCTGGCGCCGCGCCCGCTCCACGATCCGCGCGGCGGCGTCCAGCGCGACCTCGTCCACGTCCACGCCGACCAGCATCGGCAGGTGTCCCTCGTCGGCGCGGGCGAGGGTCAGCAAGCTCTCGACCAGGCGGGTCAGGCGCTCGCTCTCCTCGCAGATGCTGGCGTACGTCTTCGCGTCGTACGCCTCGTCACGGGGGGAGGTCAGGGCGATCTCGGCCAGCGAGCGGATGACGGCCAGCGGCGTCCTCAGCTCGTGGGAGGCGTCGGCGGTGAACCGCTGCTGGCGCTGGAACGCCCGCTCCAGCCGGTCGATCATGCCGTTGAACGCCGCGGTCAGGCGTCCAAGCTCGTCGTCGACGCCCCGCTGCTCCAGGCGTAAGGAGAGGTCTTCGGCCCCGATCTGCTCGGCGGCACGGGTGATCCGGTCGACCGGACGGAGAGCGCGGCCGGCCAGGAAGGTGCCGCCGGCCCAGGCCGCCGCGAGCGCGACCGCCAGCCCGAGCGATCCGAGGACGCGCAGCCGAGCCAGCAGCGCGTTGATCTCGGCCTCCGAGCGCCCGACCGCGACCGCCCCGACGATCTCGCCGCGGTGGTGGATCGGCTGGACGAAGAGGCGGTAGCTGGTGCCGTGGGCGTGGATCCGCTCGAACTGCTCGCGATCGGCGAAGACGGCGGTGAGGACGCGGGGCGCAAGCTCGGGGACGCTCTCGATCGGCGGATGGTGGAAGATGATCTGGCGATTGGTGTCCCAGATCCGCACGACGTCGAGGCCGACCATCAGCGAGGCGTCCTCGTCGGCGTCGTTCTGGTCGTCGTCGGCGTCGTCGAAGACCAGCCGGCCGTCCTCGATCTCGATCTCGGTGGTCACGGCGGTGGCCTTCGAGCGCAGCACGTCGTCGGCGTTGTCGTACAGCTCCTGGCGGACCAGCCAGAGCCCGAGGCTGCCGAGCCCCACCAGGGTGGCGGCGACCAGCGCGACGTACCAGAGGGTCAGTCGGGTGCGCGCGGAGAGGAAGAGTCGCCTGGGGATCACGGGCCCGGCTCCCGCAGGCGGTAGCCGGCGCCGCAAACCGTCTGGATCAGCGCCGGGGCGCCGTGATCCGTGAGCTTGCGGCGGACCCGCCCGACGTAGACCTCGACCAGGTTGGAGCTGTCGGAGGCGTCCGGGAAGTCGAAGCCCCAGACGCTCTCGATCAGCGACTCGCGGCTGACGATCCAGCCGGGGCGGCGCATCAGCGCTTCGAGGACGCGGTACTCGCGGGCCGTCAGGTCGACGGGACGGCCGGCCCACTGGACCCGCTGGGCGGCCGGCTCCAGGGTCAGCTCCGAGACGCGCAGCACGCCCTCCTTCGCCACCGAGTCGCGGCGCAACAGCGCCCGGACTCGGGCCAGCAATTCGCCGAACGCGAACGGCTTGACGAGGTGGTCGTCGGCGCCCACATCCAGGCCGGCGATCCGGTCGCCGACGGCGTCGCGGGCGGTCAGCATCAGGATCGGGGTCCAGACGCTGGCGTCCCGCAGGCGCTGGCAGACGGCAAAGCCGTCCAGCTTCGGCAGCATGACGTCGAGGATGATGGCGTCGTAGGGATTGCTCCGGGCGTAGGCGAGGCCCTGTTCGCCGTCCAGTGCGAGGTCGGCGGCGTACTGGGCGCGGGTCAGGCCCTCGACGAGCGCCTCGCCCAGTCTGACCTCGTCTTCGACCACCAGCAATCGCGTCATGGCATCGCCCTCGCCTCCGAGTGTAGCAAGGCGCTCAGCGACGGTCGCCGGTTCTTCATCTTCGGTTCAGGTTCGAGTCATGGAGGGTTCAAGGCCGGGGCGTAGAGTGAGAGCGTAAGCACTCATCGACAAGGAAAGACCGTGCGCATCACTCGAACATCGACCCTTCACTTCAGCGAGCATCTCCAGCAGGTCGAGGCGCTGCTCGACCGGATCCGGTACGACCGATCGATCGACGACGCCGAGCGGCGACGGCTGATCTCGGAGGTACTGGCGACGGCGAACGCCCGAGCACTCACCCTGCGCGCCGCGCGGCCCGAACCCGTCGAGCCGGTCGAGCCGGCGGTGCTGGCCACCCACGAGATCGCGACGCGGCGCTGGCAGCGGGGGCTCGCCCGGGTCGGCTGACCCGGGCTCTGGCCATCGTGGTGGCGCCGGGCGTGCTCGGGATCGGGCTGGAGCAGCTCGTGCCCTCCAGGCTGCTCGGCTAGCCGCCCGCCCCTGCCACGAAGCGGCATACTGGGAAGCCCGGAGCCACCGGGCCAGGACCGCCTGTGGACGACCGTGCGCACGACGCGACCGTGCTGCTGAGAAGCTGGGCCGATCGGCTCCAGGCCTCAGCCCGGACCGGCCGCTTCTTCGCCAACAACGAGTACGACCGCGAGCGGTACGAGCAGGTCATCGCCATCGCGGCCGAGATGGCCGGGCTGGCGACCGGCCAGGCGCCGATCGAGATCCGGGCCACCTGGGCGCGCGACGTCGGGTACGTGACGCCGCGGGTGGGCGTGGGCGCGGCGATCTTCGACGAGGGCGGCCGTCTGCTGCTCCAGAAGCGGACCGACTCCGGGCTCTGGGCGCTGCCGGTCGGCTGGTCCGAAGTCGGCGAGACGCCGGCAGCGGGGATCGCGCGGGAGGTCCGTGAGGAGACCGGCCTGATCGTCCGGCCGGAGCGGCTGATCGGCGTCTACGACTGCCGGCCGGGGCCGTGGCTGCTCCACCACCTCTACAACCTGGTGTTCTGGTGCAGCGTGCAGGGCGGCGCGCTGGTCCCGACCGCCGAGGCGCCGATCGCCGACTACTTCGCCCGCGACGGCCTGCCGGAGCTGCTCCCACACCACGTCGGCGCGATCAGGGATGCGTTCGTCGCGCGGCAGGGCGGCTCGCCGGCGGCGGCGTTCGATCCGGCGTAGACTCAGCCCGGGAGGTGGCGAGCGTGAGCGGACCTGACGACGCGACGGACCGGCGGCTGGACGGCCAGGTCGCCATCGTGACGGGAGGCGGACGCGGGATCGGTCGGGCCATCGCGGAGGCGCTGGCGGCGGCCGGCGCGGCGGTGGCGGTCCTGGCACGCTCCCGGGACGAGGTCGAGGAGACGGTCGGCCTGATCGGGCGGTCCGGCGGCCGGGCCATCGCCACGGTCGCGGACGTGACGGACGAGCGGGCCATCTGGGCGGCCGTCGAGCGGACGGAGCGCGAGCTCGGGCCGGTCATGCTGCTGGTGAACAACGCCGCCGTCGCCACGCCGGTCGGGCCGGCCTGGGAGGTCGATCCGGACGCCTGGTGGCGGGCCGTCGAAGTCAACGTGCGCGGGCCGTTCCTCTGCGCGCGGGCCGTCCTGCCGGGCATGCTGCAGCGAGGATCGGGCCGGATCGTCAATATCGCGGCGGTCGCGGCGTTCAACACGACGCCGTTCATGTCGGCGTACGGCGGCAGCAAGGCGGCCCTGCTCTCGTTCACGGAGGACCTGGCCGCCGAGGTCCGCGAGCACGGTCTCGCGGTGTTCGCGATCCGGCCGGGGCTGGTCCAGACGCGGATGCAGGACGAGCTGTCGGCCTCGCCGTACCTCCAGCGGCGGCGCCTGGCCTCCGCGCCGCCGCTGGTGCCGGCCGAGCGGGCCGCCGAGGCGGTGGTGTTCGCGGCGACGGGCAGGGCCGACGCACTCTCGGGCCGGTTCATCGACGTCACCCGGGACGACGTCGCCGAGCTGGCGGCGCGGGCGGACGAGATCGTGGCGGGCGACCTGCTGGCGATGCGCCTCCGGACCGAGTGACGATCCTCGATCAGAAGTAGCCGCCCCTATCGTCCAGCCAGATGCGGTAGCCCTCCAGTTCCTCATCGCGGACCGGGACCCCACTCGCGATGAGCTCCGGCTGCCAGATCGCGAACCGGGCGTGAGTCAGCGGCATGTGACCGATCGAGAGCGGATGGTCGTGGCCCGGACCGAACGGCGCGATCGAGAGCTGGCCCGGGTCAATGCTCCGGGGGCGCTGGCCGAACCGCTGAACGTACAGCCGGACGTGCAGGCCGCCCTCCGTGACGACGAGGATCTTCGCGACGCCAAAGCGACCGTCATCGAGCGCGACGGACAGCAGGTCGCCGGCCGCTGGCACCGGGCCTCCCGTCATGGACTGCTCGGTGCGCGGCCCAATGCCGATCGCGCGAAGGAGTCGTCCGAACATTGCAAGCAGGAGCGAGTATACCGCCGAAGCCGCACTGCCAGAGGTGCTGGTGCGCGGGACGCTGGTCATCGCCGAGATGTTGCCAGCAGCCCCGTGACACAGGCCGGTGGCATCGGCGCTGCCCTCACGCGGCGAGCAGGCCCGTGACGGCGCCGAGCAGCGCCCCGACCAGCAGGACCAGGACCGGATGGACGCGCCTGGCCGTCGCGACCAGCGCCGCGCCGGCGATCACCACCGTCGACCAGCCGACGAACGCTCCCCGCCCGATGTCGAAGGCGCTGACCACCAGCAGCGCCACGACGGCCGGGGCGGCGCCCCGACCGAACGCCCGGACCCACGGGCGCCGGGTCGCCGTCCGGAGCAGGCTCGCCGAGCCGGCCGCCAGGAACCACGGGATCAGGAACACCCCTAGCGCGGCGGCCAGGCCGCCGGCGACCCCGGCGACGCGGTAGCCGACGAACGGGGCCAGGATCAGCACCGGGCCGGGCGTCATGAACGCGAAGGCGAGGGCCGTCGAGAGGTCGGCCGGCGTCAGCCAGCCGGTGTCCGCGACGACGGTGCGCTCGACCAGCGACAGCGCGGCCTGACCGCCGCCGAACGCCAGCGCGCCGATCAGCAGCCAGCGCCAGAACAGCTCGACGACGACCTCGCTCATGGCCGGGCGCGCCCGGGCGCGGCGACGGCCGCCTCGGATGACGTGTAGGCGACGATGCCGACGACGCCGGCGACCAGCACCAGCAGCGCCGCGCCGATCCCGAACACCCCGCCCGCGACGATGGCGCCCACGGCCAGCGCGAGGCTGAGCGGCTGGCGCGGGTTGATGGCGCGCTTGCTCAGGCGCCAGGCGGTCGCCAGCAGGAGGCCCACGGCGGCGGCGGTCAGGCCGTCCGCCGCCGGTTTGACCAGCGGCAGCCCGCTCACCGCGAGGTACCCGGCCGCCAGCGCCATCATCGCCAGCGTCGAGGGCAGCAGGTAGACGACGGTGGCGACGGCCGAGCCCGGCCAGCCGCCGATCCGGTAGGCCAGGTACGCCACGATCTGCACGACCGTCGAGCCGGGGAGCGATTTGGTGTAGGTCAGCGCGTCGGTGAGGTCCTGGTGGGTGAGCACGCCGCGTCGGTCGACCAGCTCGCGCTCGACGATGACCAGCTCGGTCTCGCCGAACGCCGTCGCGCCAACGCGGAAGAAGATCCAGGCGAGGGCGCCCAGAGACAGCGAAGGTGTGGGAACGACGGACTCGGCCAGCGGCTGCCCTCCCGATGCGATGTCACAGACGTTACATGAAACGTTCGTGACACGCAAGCGATGCGGTAGCCTTGGGCCATGGCCGACGCGTGGCGCCCCCGATCCTGGCTCCTGCTGATCTATCGCGTCCCCCAGGACCCGCCGGGCCGGCGCACCTACGTCTGGCGGCAGCTCCGGCAGCTCGGCGCCGTCTACCTCCAGCAGGCCGCGGCGGTCCTCCCCGAGCGCCCGGAGCTGCGCACGGCGCTCGACGCCCTGAGCCAACGGATCCGCGAGTACGGCGGCGAGGTCTCGTTCCTGACCACCGCGTCGCCGGACCAGGGCTGGGAGGACGAGCTGCTGGAGCGGTTCAACCAGGCCCGCGATGCCGAGTACGCCGAGATCGTCGAGAACGTCGAGCGCTTCGAGGACGAGATCCGGCGCGAGCGCACGAAGGGCCGGTTCACGTTCGCCCAGCTCGACGACATCGAGGCCGACTGGGAGAAGCTCCAGCGCTGGTACGAGCGGATCGGCGCCCGCGACTTCTTCGGGGCGCCCGGCCGCGCCGTCGCCGACGCCGCCCTGGCCCGGGGGCAGGCCGAGCTGGAGGCGTTCACGACCGAGGTCAGCGCGCACGAAGGCGTCGAGGCTGACCGCGCCGACCGCTGAGCCGGCACCCCCGGCCCCGGCCGCGCCCGACGCCTTGAGGCGTCCAGGTGAGCCCGGATCAGCGCAGCCGAAGCACGCACCCCTCGGCGGCCCGGAGTGGCAGCGACCGCCCGGTCACCCGCCCCTCGCGGTCCAGGTGCGTCGACGCCGAGCGTCCCGCTCAGGTGCTCCAGCTTCTCCAGCACGCCGGCCAGGTCGCCGTCGCCGTTGGCGTCGCGGAAGCTGCGCGAGTAGACCTGGTAGACGACGCCGTGTTGCCACCAGGGCTGTGCGGCATTGTCCGCTGACTGCATGGCCCCACACGATGACGTGGCGCCGGCCGCCTGTCAAGGGCGGCGCTCGCCGCGCCGGCTGGCGATCCGGTCCGCGAGGCGCGTCGGCTCGGGCAGCCGGTAGCCGCGCCCGCACTGCGCCACAAGCGCGATGGCCGATGTCAGCGAAACGCGGTGCCCGATCGACACGTAGATCGGTCTGGTCTTGGGGCGCGTCCGAAGCGCCGCCCCGATGGTCTCGCCGCGATTGACCAGCGGCGTCCAATCGCCGGGGTCCGGTCCCGACTCCTCGGCCTGACCGACCAGGAGCGACTTCGCGCAGCCGATCGTCGGCAGGTCGAGGAGCAGGCCAAGATGACAGGCGATGCCGCAGCGGCGCGGATGCGCGAGCCCCTGGCCGTCGACGAGCAGGAGGTCCGGGCG
>Ga0075430_100004357_pt1 | contig 11950 bp, 12 predicted proteins | sample RhiMetdeltSRZDD4_FD_75294 | JGI IMG/M metagenome (GOLD analysis project Ga0075430, IMG submission 75294) | Populus rhizosphere microbial communities from Tennessee, USA - Rhizosphere MetaG P. deltoides SRZDD4 | ecosystem: Host-associated > Plants > Roots > Rhizosphere > Soil | place: USA... | reverse complement strand
TTAGCCGTGGCCGAAATACCCAATAAAAAAGACCAAAAGCGATTTTTTGAACAGAAGCACGAAGCGGCGTACGAAGCTTTTCGGCACGACTTGCTATCGCCTGCCGATTCTAGAGAAATCGACGAGAAAAAGGAAAAAGTGCGCGATTGGCAATCCGAAAACGAAGAACTAAACCTAGAGAATCGCAGAGAAAAGAAAGAAATAAGAAAACGGTGGAATTTTGTTCTTTTGCTGCTGGTTGTTACTGGTTTTGTATTAAGCTATTTAATGATTATTTGTATCGGTTTGGGTTGGCTCAATTTTAACGATAATGTATTTGCGGTGCCATCCGTTGTCGCAGCCGGTGTTATACAAACATTTGGGCTGGCCAAGCTGGCTATACGTTACTTTTTTAGCGAAGATGGCGACAGCAAACTTACAAAGTAAATGTAGGCCCGTGCAGGCGATGCAAATTAAGGCTTGGCCTGCCTGTTTGCTCTGGCCGCGGAGTGTACTCGGTAGCAGCAGTTATGGTTTGCTCAAAAGCAAGGTCGTTGGCAAAGACGCTATTGGTAGACAGTAAATCGCATTGCACATTTTTCGGCAATGCTAATTGCAATGCTGCCGCACGTTCATCGGGGGACATAGAATGTTCAATATATAATAAAAGGTATATTTTATGCAATTTTATTGGCCAAGCGCGGCCTTCATGGCTGGCCAGCCGACGCGTTGTTCGACCGCAGCTTGCACGCTAGCATCGGCTTTTTTGGTGAGTTTATTACTATCGTCGCCAGCAACCAAGTCATATCGGAGTTTGAGTGTTGGCTTAACCAAATGTTGCGCTTTAATCTTAGTAAAACAATCGTCGTGGTACGTTTTGCACGATTCGCCTAAGTCCAGCCATTTTTGCAAATCGTCGGAATAGTCAATGGTCATGGCGGCGTCTAAACTGGCGCTGCGAGTCACCTCATTATTAGTTTGTTGGTCAAAAATAAAGTTCCCAGTGGAGTATAAAATAGGAACGCCCTTATAAACCTCGCCATTTTGCACCCAATGGGCACTATTAACAATCACAAATGACGGTTTGAGGTCAGCAATTTTGCGGGCCATCGTTTTTTGGTACTCGTCGGGCGAGGCACGGTACTCGATGCCAGCTTGCATAAAGGCAAAGGTGGGCATGGCCTCGACGTATTTTTTCATGGCTTCAATCTCGCCGGGTTGCGGCAGGCGGAAGAAGTAGTGCCAGGCGCAAAAGGCTGCGGGCAATGTAGCTGTGGTGCTCGATTCTGTGCCGCCTTGTTTGGAAACAACCTTTACAGGCAGCCCTACGACTTCGCAAATATTGTCGGTTTTGCCGGGTTCAAAATCGCCAAAATATTGGATGCCGCTAGTTTTTAAGTGTTCGCGCGTTTCGTCCAGGGCGGCTTGGCCGTTAAAGTCGCGGGTGTGGTTGTTGGCTAGGTTAAAGAAGGTAAAATATTTGGCCGCTTCGGGTAAAAACTCGGGACGGCAATTGAAGGCCGTGACGGTGGTTTGTTTGGCAATCGAAAAATTTTCGTCCATAACCGGGCATTCCAGGTCGGCAAGCCAAGCATCGTATTTGTTACGGTCAAACGTATTAAGACCGCTAAAGGGGTAGGCGTAGTTTGTTGAGCCGTCCGGGTTTTTGCTCCATTCCTGCATATTACGCGCCCAAACCACCGTGCCACTAAACAAGTAGCGGCCTTCAATACGGATTTTTTGAGGCGGCTCGGTTTTGATAATCGAAGGCAACGAATCACCACCTTTTAGCCAGAAAAATCCGACAGCCGCAATTACAATCAAACCAAACAACCAACGCCCGCTGTGACGCTTTGTCTTTTTTGGTCGCAATTGTGGTAAGGAACTGCGATAAGGCTGGCGCGGTTGGTAATATGCCATACATTCTAGTAAAACATAGTAACAGTTAACTTTTAATTAATAATTTTTGCTATAATGTCTATTTTAAGGAGAAATATATGTCTCAAGAACAACCGCACTTTCTAATTCGACCCATGACCACTACATCTGTCGAGGATGACATTGCCCGCGGCTTTGTAGCAGAATTTCCGGACCAAATGGTTGGGGCCCTTCCCGGGCAAATTGCTACAGGCGAAGTTACGATGTTAGTCGCAGAAAGCAACGACGAAGACAATCGGCCCCTCGGCATTGTTGGGATTGGCTGGAGAGGTTCTCAACGCGAGGACATTAGAGAATTGACAGGGGATCGAGTTAATATAGCCTTTTTGTCCGTCCCAGAAGAATCAGACCGTGGCCGTGGTATTGGTACAGCGCTCATGCAAGAAGCTATTACAACTATAAATGAGGATACTCAAGGCAGGGGCGTTCGAGGGATGTGTTTGGCTGTAGAAGTAAACCCACCCCATCCTGAGCTCGGCAACCGCTCTATTAGGATTTATGAGCGTCTCGGCTTTGTGGCGTTGGGCGAGCCCATCCATACTGTTAGAGAGGGCGAGGAGACATGGTTGCAGGCCATGATTTTGCCCCGAAATGCTTCAGATTTACCAACGGGCCCTACAATTCAACCAGGTTGGTTTTCTCACGGACCGCAGTAGTTCTAGTGTAACACCGGCCGTTCCCTGTTATAATAGGGCAAATGTCCACGCATATCCGAAATTTTTGCATTATTGCCCATATTGACCACGGTAAGTCAACGTTAGCCGACCGGTTACTTGAGGTTACCAATACTGTCGAAAAGCGGCTGATGAAAGAACAGCTCCTCGACCGTATGGACCTAGAGCGCGAACGCGGCATTACCATCAAGCTGCAACCGGTGCGCATGGATTACAAGGGCTACCAGCTTAACTTAATTGACACACCAGGCCACGTTGATTTTAGTTACGAAGTATCGCGTAGCCTCGAGGCCTGCGAGGGGGCAATCCTTGTTGTTGACGCTACCCAGGGCATGCAGGCGCAGACCCTCGCCAATGTCTACCTGGCTCTGGGCGCGGACCTCGTGATTATCCCTGTACTTAATAAAATTGATTTGCCGGCCGCCGACGTCGAACGAGTGGGGGCCGAAATTACCAGCCTGCTCGGCTGCCAGTTCGAAGACATTCTGCAAATTAGCGCTAAAACCGGCCAGGGCGTACCAGAAGTGTTAGAAAAAGTGATTAGCGATGTACCTCCGCCCAAAGGCGACGCCGACAAACCAACCCGCGCGCTTATTTTTGACAGCTACTACGACGATTACCGGGGCGTAATTTTGTATGTCCGCGCCGTGGACGGTCGCATTCGCAAAAACGACGCCATTAAAATGATGGCTACTGGCAGCGAAGGGATTGCGCTAGAGGTCGGGGCGCTCAAACCGGATATGTCGCCGCTGGTAAGCATCGAGACCGGCGAAATCGGCTATATAGTAACTAACCTCAAAAGTACGAGGCAAGCGCGCGTAGGCGACACAGTGACATTAGTAGTTGCAGCAGCCGGGACACATAATTCTAGTGTAGCATTGCCAGGCTACCAAGACGTCAAACCGTTTGTGTATGCTGGGTTCTTTCCGGAAAGCAATGAGTTTTACCAAGAACTAAAAGATGCTATCGAAAAACTGAGCCTTAGTGATTCTGCCCTGCAGTTCGAGCCCGAGAATTCGCCGGTGCTCGGCTTTGGTGTGCGCGTAGGATTCCTCGGCCTGTTACATATGGACATTGTGCGCGAGCGGCTGGAGCGGGAATACAACCTAGACTTAGTGGTTACGAACCCTTCGACCGACTACGAAATTACCATGTTGTCAGGCGAAGAAGTCGACATTAAAAGCGCCGCCGACTTGCCTGACGTGGCCAAAATTAAAGAAATCCGTGAGCCATGGATAAAAGGCGAAATTGTCGCGCCACAGGAATACGTGGGCCCGCTCATCCAGCTTATTACCAGCAAGCGCGGCCTGCACAAAAACCTGAGTTATGTCGACCAGCGGGCGCTCATTAGTTTTGAAGCGCCACTAGCTAATTTATTAACTGATTTTTATGATCAGCTTAAAAGTTTAACCTCTGGCTACGGTTCATTTAATTACGAACTGGCTGACTACCGCGCCGAGGATTTGGTTAAGCTCGATTTTTATGTCTCGGGCGAAAAAGTTGACGCGTTAAGTATTATGGTGCATCGCAATGAGTCCCAGCGTATGGGCCGTGAAATCGTCGAAAAATTAAAGGATGTCATTCCACGCCAGCAATTCGCCGTCGCCCTCCAGGCAGCGATTGGCGGTAAATTTATCGCGCGCGAAGATATATCTGCCTTCCGCAAGGACGTAACGACAGGTTTATATGGCGGTGATGTTTCGCGCAAAAAGAAAGTACTCGCCAAACAAGCCAAAGGCAAAAAACGCATGAAAAAATTCGGCAAAGTCGATATTCCGAGCGAGGCCTTTACGGTAATGCTCAAAAGAGATTAAAGCTCGATAGGTACAATAGGGGAAGGTGGCGGGGGTGCCCAGAGGCCTTCGTACTTAAAAACGCTGCCTTCCGGAAAAAGGGAACTGACGTTACCTTTTGCGGCTCTCATAAGTGGTGCATGGGTAATGATTAGCAGGGGGTTTTGGCCAAGCCTGTCTTCATCGATGCGGGACCGACCAATCTCTCTGCCTATAAGCTGAGGTAGCGTTAGCGGATGGATTTCCTCGGGATGATTCCCGAAATAATCTAAGGCACTTGATGGATAATAATCCTTAATAAATAAAGTCTCTAAAACCAGGCGTGCTGTTCTTGTGCCGCCTCGGTTTGATGCCGACAAGATGATCGCTGATTCGCCCAGTGAGTTGCGTAAGTCAAAAGCATTTTTTCGAATTTCTCTTTGTGCTTTCTCCGAGATTCCTTCTCCGAACGAAGTTCTGCCTGCGGCCATAAAGTAGGTTTCAATTTTCATACAGCAACTATACCTAATTTTTCGGGGCATGCAAATATGCTGCACTTGTCTGCCCTGGATTACCATGCTTAATTAGGATCATGGATTTTTCTGGTTACCGCCCGGCGCCGCATGTGCTCGACCATTTAAAGAAGGTGGATTTTGTGGCGGTGGTGGGGCCTTCGGCAGTAGGAAAAACAACCTTAATGATTAAAGCGCAAAAATATGATTCATCAATTAGAATGATTTTGACACAGTCGAGCCGTAAACTACGTCCTGGCGAACGCGACGGTGTGGATTTGCATGTACGGCCTAAAAAGGAAATGTTGGCGCGGATTGCCAAGCATGAGTATGTCCAAGTGCCCCCTAGATTGCTGGGCGATTTGTACGCTACCGGGCCAGAAGATTACCCGGCCGAGGGCATCGGCACGATGGCAGTGTTAGCCGATGCTATACCTACATTTCGGGAGCTGCCATTTAGGAGTTTTAGGATTATTTTTATAGTACCGCCCAGCTGGGAACGTTGGCAAGCACAGCTTAAAAGCCACAGCTTCGACCCTGACCGTTTGGCAAAACGGATTGTGGAGGCAAAACATTCATTTGCGTTTGCACTCGGCTTACAGGATATAACGTTTGTTATAAATGACGATATGGATCGGGCTGTACAGGATTTTATTGCCGCAGCTAAAGGGAACACACCAAGCACCAGCGCCAAAGCCGAGCAACAACGAGCACATGACATCATTCAGTCTATCTTGGTGAAGCTACAGTAAAGCGTTGGCGTCCTGCGCCCCAAACCTGGCACGTGCGGGTCCCCAAATGTGTTTAGATAACATATTTGGTGCTTCCGAGGTGCCGGGGAGTTTGGAGTGCAGGATGCGCTACATACTTGAGTTTTTACCCGAAATACGCTATAGTCTACCTATGGTAGACGCTGCACTAAAAGCTAAAGTAGCTGCGTATCGGCCCGACGAGGCCAAAATAGACTCTATTCGGCGTGCGCCCATGGTTTTAATGGTGGGTATTACCGCCGCTGGTAAAAATGCGGTTATACACCGTGTAATTGACCAGCACCCTGACCAATATTATTTTTTGGTATCGCACACCTCCCGCGCCCCGCGAATTAACCATGGCGAGTTAGAACGCGACGGTGTGCATTACCATTTTGTGGACTTGCCAACTATCGAAACTATGCTTGATAACCGCGACTTTATAGAGGCCGCGGTTATTCATGATTCGTGGATTTCGGGCTCTTCGGTGGCCGAGGTCAAAAAGTCGCAAGATATGAATGTTGTGGCGATTTCCGATATTGACATCCAGGGTGCCGAGATTTACACACGCCTGGGTCTTAGTGTAAAGCCTGTATTTTTATTGCCGCCTAGTTTTGAGGCCTGGCAGCAGCGCTTTATATCCCGTAATGATGGTAAGTTTGACACTAATGAGCTAGCCGCGCGCATGCAAAGCGCCATTCGCGAGATCGAACACGCCTTAATGCTAGAAAATTTTTACATTGTCATTAACGATGACCTCGACAAAACAGTAACTGTAGTGCATGACATCGCCCAAGGTAAACCGGTCGAGCCGCACTACCAAAAGGCTATGACCATTGCCGAACAGCTCCTATCCCGCTTCCGTGAAGAACTCGCCAAGCTTTTATAGATATTTTGTAATTGTGCATATGAATTGTAAAATATACGTTCTATGGATAATTACTATGGCCTAGCAGCATATAGACGGCTAGATGGGGATTATGCGGCAAAAAGGGAACCGCACAGTTTGTTGGCGGCCGCCCGGCAGCTAGCAGAAGCTCAGTTGCAGCAACGCCCACCTGTCTTAACCACGACACGTCGCTCATTTGAAAATGAACAAATTGGATACGAAAAGGCATTATCACGCCGGACCGGGCTTTTATTGGGGCGCTGTGTCACCCGAGCTACTAGTGTAAACCAGTTTTTAGTTAGTATCGGGGCAGTACACCAATGGTTACCGGATTGCGGTCTGGAAATACAGTTAGGCCACACGTGGCCACCGTTAGACGCATCCTTGCCGCTTAGTGAAATCCGGGAACGGATTATTGACAAAGTGATTACTTCAGCATGGATTGACAATATAGACACCATAGACCAGATTGTTACTGGCATGGAACCGTTGTTTCAGCCCCAAGAAAAGGAAGGTCCGACGTTCTCGTTTGCGCAAGGTTTTACTCTCGCAGTGTGGAAGGACCTTACGGCCATGCCCGAAGGTGACCGTACGAAAAAGATAATCGTTTTTTATTCGGCGTTGACCGATAGGGGGTTGTTTGACGAGATTATGTGGGGAAGAATTGGTATTGGCCGCTACCACCCCAATACCGCTTTCTCAATAACCGAGGAAACCTGGAGGCGTTTTGTCTTAGAGTACAGAGATTGCTATGTGCCGACTGACAAAAACACACACACGACAACCCTCGGCAAGTATTGTTTTAACCTACTAAAACATGTGCAGGCCGATCCGGAAAGAAATCAGTCAGCCGCGGCTTTTATTCGGCGGCTTCTGGGTGATCGTGATCAATTGCTTATGCCCCTAGGAAGTATGGTTGCCGCCGCCAACGCCATTACATCTGGGATTAATCGAACACGCAAACCGCATGAACGACAACAGCTTTTGCCAGAAAACAACCCTGCCTTCACGGGCCTGGCATTAGCCCGTATATTACAGGCTAGCAGGTTGCCGCAAAGGGATGAGTACGATCGTCAGGCATACACCGACAGTGTGCATGTCGATATTGTCCACGAGCTTTCTTTATTCGATTTTTCTAGTTCACGCCCCAGAAGAGGCCCATATAAACACGACCAACGATTAGCACAGATCTTGGCACTCTTGACGAGTGAGTGCTAATAACGATAAAATGTACCTAATGACAGAGCGGCAGAGACAAATTTTATCTGCAATTGTAGAGCAGTACGCCGAGGTAGCCTCGCCCGTTGGCTCTAATTTGCTAGCCAAAGTATTTGGCGTAAGCAGCGCGACCATCCGCGCCGAAATGGCCGAATTAGAGCGTCTGGGTTATATTATGCAGCCGCACACCAGTGCCGGCCGCATGCCCACTGACAAAGGCTATCGTTTTTACGTCAATAGCCTTACCGAGGATAAAGCGGTTTTACCCGAACGCGGTGCCAGCCGCGCCCTAACCGCGCGGGTCCAGGACGGCGGTTTGCCGGAACGCACTATCCGTAACGCAGTTGATACATTGGTTGAGCTAACCCATAACCTCGGCCTGGCCACCATTGGCAACCAGCTGTACATGAGCGGCCTGTCTAACCTGTTTGGTCAGCCAGAGTTTGTGCACGCCGGACAAGTGCAGCAAGTAGCGCAACTACTTGATAACCTAGAACCATGGCTACGCGAAGCCGCCCCCAACCAACCGTTAAGTGTGTATATCGGCCGCGAAAACCCCATTGGTCGTTCGGCAGGTTGTTCGCTCATTATTAGCCGGTTCCAAAGTCCATATTCAGACCGCAGTTATATTGGCGTACTTGGCCCAACCCGCCAGAATTATCGTGATGTTACCAACCTAGTACGTCGTGCCGGCCAAACATTAGAGGAGGTGTTGTATGAGTGAACAGGTACCACCAGAAGCTGATTTTGCCCAGGTAAGTGACGCTGTTGCCGCGGAATTGGCAGCTCGCTCAGAAACCCTTCCTCCCCAGTGGGGCGCTAGCGAAACTCGGCCACAACCAGGTGTAAGTAATGAGCAGTAAAAAAAAAGACAACGACCAAAATGCTTTGCAACAGCAAATCGGCGAACTAACCGAGGCCCTGCAGCGCGAACGCGCCGACGCCATCAATCTGCGTCGCCGATACGATGAACAACTCGGCAGTCTGCAAACCATGGCCAAAGCAAGCGTAGTACGCGACCTATTGCCGGTAATCGACAACTTTGAGCGTGCTTTAAAACATGTGCCAGCCGAACTTGCGCAGAACGACTACATTAGGGGCATCCAGAGCATTGTTAAACAGTTCGAAAAAACATTAGCCGAACTTGGTGTTAAAAAAATCAAAACCGTTGGCGAAGCGTTTAATCCGCAGCTTCACGAAGCTGTCAGCATGGAAGAGGGCGAAGGTGACCAAGAGGTCGTGAGCGAAGAACTCCAGCCCGGCTACATATTGGGCGACGAAGTCTTGCGCCACGCGATGGTTCGCGTGCGCCAACAATAGCCAACAGAACTTATTTGTTTTCGAGGCCTACGACGCTGGCAAGGATCGTAATACGGTCGTCAGGCATTGGAGTGCGGCGAGCTTCGTCTATAAACGGTCGAAGCATTGGGTCGTCTTCGGCTTGTATAAAGGTAAACTCATTTTCGTTTACCGGGCGGGCAGTAGCCGGGTCCCAACCTGTTTTGTCGAGGAACATTTGTCGCAATTTAGGGTCCACTGCGTAGCCACGGCCTAAGCGTCGGTGTGCGCCCTTTACTGGCAATCCGGCTTCGCGGTAAGGAATTAGTATCTTACTGAGACTTTGAGCACCGATTTCGGAATAGAACTCACCAGGGCTGCTAGCGGCGTACTTAGTAGGTTTGCGGTCATGCAATACGGCGGTGTGCGACATACGGAGGCGTGGATCGTTGCCATCAAGCGCGCTAACGCGTTCGGTTATATCAACTATTTCACCTTCGTCGGTTAATATCCGAACAGTTGCATCTAATTCGCGAGGGCCAGGCGCATCAGAGTTGGGCGTGGTGGCAAAGGCTTCTTTGCCGCGGTGGGCCCAAACACTGACCGTTTGATAGTGGCGTAACCCAGCTGGTCCAACAGGGATAACGAGGGTTGGTTCGCCCGTTGTGTCGGTAGCATGGCCAGCAAATTCGTGTGCTGACACCCATAAAGCACCAAGGTAACTAGTAAGTTCCTTTGGGGTCGGGTTTTCAGCCATATACATTTCTACAAGGCCCAGAGACGGTGCTGCATACCCAGCTATGGTGTCGGGGTCTTGTTTATCGATGCCCAGGCCAATATCGGCTGGATGGTGGGGATAGTCGTCATCTTCGGTACGTCCGGCGTTAGGATGGGTTCCTACCTGGGAAGTTGGGAAAACGGCAATAGCACTCCAACGTTTGCCAACCTTGCCCCCGTTCATTTGGGAAACGGCATTGAGGACGTTTTTGTACATGGCGAGGGTTTCTTCTGTCGGGTTGTGGTCGACAAACAGAACGCGCATGTCTTGTTCTTGGCCAGAGTCATCGGTGTAGCGGTGGATTAAGACATCGTCGATGCGGCCTTCGCGGGCTAACAGTTGATATTTACGGCTGTAGCGCCAAGCGTCGCGCGGGAGAGTACCGTCTTCTTGTAATGCCTCTTTGTGTAATTCAACCCAGCGTTCGTCGGGTTTCGCACCAGGCCGTTCCCAACTTACCAGGCCGGTTTTTAGGTACTCATCGCGGCGCAAGCGTGGGAAAAAGGGTGGCAGGAAGCCCGGGTAAAAGTTGTAGTCGTGTTCTTGGTCTTTTGGACCGGTTTCCACAACTGGTGTTTGAACAGTATCGAGCGTTGTTCTAAAAGGTTCGCGCAAGTTAATGCGGATAGTTACCGAGCGCTCATCGCCCAGTTTTGCCTGGAGCTTTTCTTTTAGTTCGGGGGCAAGCTTGCCGCCGCGGTTAAACGTACAGATAGCCTGGTCTAACGAAAGCTTATGTTCGGCGGCCAGTGCCTTAAGCTCGGCTACATCGCTGTCGCCAAGTAGTTGCTCGGCGGTTAAGATTTTTACTTCTGGTAGGGTAACACCGGCTGCTTCGGCTTGTTCGGTAAGTTTATTAGCGGCGTCGTTAGCGCGAAGGTCATCAAGCTTGTCGTTGCCGGCGTCATATTTTTGCAGTGATTCTGCAGAGCAGCTCCATTCATCTGAAGATTCGGCGAATACTTCGATGTCAGTAAGGTCATAGCCGCGGTTTTGGGCGTTTTTAACCTCGTCCACTAAATGAGCAATATCAGCCTCGTTCGGTGCAGATTTACCAACTGGCTGCGGGTAATTATGGATGATAGCAAATTCATCCCCTGTCGTTGTTGTGGCACGAGTTTCGGTTTTGACGGGTTGTTTATGGCCAAGCCAACCAGAAACGGCGTTTTTGCCGTTGTGAAGCGCTCGCCGCACACCTTCGTCAATATCCGCCGATAGACTGACAATATTACCAAGCAGGTTGGCTGCTACGGTACTAGCTAAAAGGAAACCTACTGCAATACGCGGTGTGACATCACCAATCCATCTAACTTTACCGTCGCGGTCCTTATCTATGCGTGGGCGGCCCTTTGCTGGTTGTGTTACTACGCCTGTTATCGTAGTTGGCTCGGAACCATTAAACCGGGGTTCAAAACGGCTTTTAGCATAGTCAGTGAATTCTTGGTGCGACCTGGTGTCGGGCACGGGGTCAAGACTGTCCTCGGGCCATATGGCGTGGATATTTTCTACAATAGGGTCTGGATCGGCCGTTTGTACAAAGTGGTCGGGATCATCGGTTGGCAGAATCATGTCTGGATTATCATTTCTAATGACAGTTCCAGTTAGGCCGCTGACCTCAATCGGCTCTATAATGTATTCAGGATAGTTGTGGCTAGCTTCAGCCGGCGACGTAGGGTGCGACATGCAGTTCCTCACTGTTTAGGATGCTTATTATACAAAAAAAGTATAAAAAAGTCAACTATTTTATTGGCACTCTTGACATGTGAGTGCTAGTTTTTCTATGATAGGTAGTATTAGCACTCTAAGCTTTATTCTGCTAACGAAAGGATACACTTAACATATGGCAAAAATTATTGGTATCGACTTAGGTACAACGAACTCGGCAATGGCGGTTATGCAATCGGGCAAGCCGGAAATTGTTGCAAATAGCGAGGGCGACCGCACCACGCCAAGCGTCGTAGCCGAAAGTAAAAAGGGCCGCTTAGTAGGTAAAATTGCCCGCCGCCAACAGGTGACCAACCCCAAGAACACTATTTACGAAGTCAAACGTTTGATTGGCCGCAAGTGGGACGACAAAGAGGTCCAGCGCGATCTTAAGCTCATGGGGTACGAAATCGTCAAAAGCGGCAATGCCGTAAAGGTAAAAATGGGCGACAAAGAATA
>Ga0075430_100004347_pt1 | contig 11969 bp, 8 predicted proteins | sample RhiMetdeltSRZDD4_FD_75294 | JGI IMG/M metagenome (GOLD analysis project Ga0075430, IMG submission 75294) | Populus rhizosphere microbial communities from Tennessee, USA - Rhizosphere MetaG P. deltoides SRZDD4 | ecosystem: Host-associated > Plants > Roots > Rhizosphere > Soil | place: USA... | reverse complement strand
ATTCGCGTCACGTAGGCGAGGTACGGCAGGAGCGCGAGGCACGCGATCACGGTGATCACGTTCGCAATCACCAGCGTCCACACCATGGAATAGGTGACCGCAAGGTGCTTGGTCAGCATGTCAGGGCCCGGGTGCAGCCCCATGATCAGGAAAGCGCCGAGCAGGATCGCCATTGCGCCGCTCCCCGGCACGCCGAAGGCGATGGTCGGGATGAGATCGCCGCCCTCCTTGGAATTGTTGGCCGCGCCCGGCCCGAGCACCCCCCGCACGTCGCCGCGGCCGAAGCGGCTGCGGTCGGTCGCGTCGCGGGCGCTCTGCGCCGCGTGCGCATAGGCCATCCATTGCGCCACACCGCCGCCCGCGCCCGGCAGGATGCCGACGAACACGCCGACCACCGAGCAGCGCACCACCAGCCAGAAGTGCCGGAAGGTGTCCTTGATTCCCTCCCACACGCCGGCGCCGAGTTTCGCCGCCGGCGCATTGCCCGCGATCGACGTCCCGCGCACCGCGAGGTCGATGATCTCGGGAATCGCGAAGATGCCGACCAGCACCGGGATGAGGTCGAGCCCTTCCCAGAGGTACATCAGGCCAAAATCGAAGCGCAGGATGCCCGACTGGCGCTCCTGGCCGATGGTGGCGAGCAGCAGGCCGAGAAATCCCATGGCGAAGCCCTTGAGCTGCGCGCGCGTGCCCAGCCCGGAAAGCGAGGTGATGCAGGCGATGCCCATCACCGTGACCATGAAGAGCTCGGGCGAGCCGAAGGTGAGGACCAGCGGGCGCACCACCGGGATCGCCAGCGCGAGCGCGGCGGCGCCGATCAGCGCACCGACGAGCGAGCTCATCAGCGCCGCCCCCAGCGCGCGCGCCGCCTCGCCCTGCTTCGCCATCGGGTGCCCGTCGACCACGGTCGCGGCCGATAGCCCTTCGCCCGGCACGCCGAACAGGATCGAGGTGATGTCGCCGGTCGTGGCCGCGACCGAATGCATGCCGAGCAGGAAGGCGAACGCCTCCACCGGGCTCATCTTGAAGACGAACGGCAGCATCAGCGCGAGCGTCGCCGCGCCGCCGATGCCGGGCAGCAGGCCGACCACGAAGCCGAGCGCCATCCCGACCAGCATCAGGCTGAACGCGTTCCACTGCAGGACGAGAGCAAGCCCCTGGATCAGCGCATCAATCATCGGCCAGCCGATGCTAAAGCAAAACCGCTGGCTCCCGCGTTCGGTTTAGAATCGACTCGCGAATTCTCAACCGTGCGGGCTCAAGCGAATTCGTCGAAGAAGGGAGTGCTCCCATGCGGCCGATGAAGATTCGTTCGCAGCTGGTTCTACTTGCCCTCGGCAACCTCCTGATCCTCCTTGGCCTGGCAGCCGCCGCCTGGTTCGCGGCCCAAGGTGCGATCGCTCCCTCACCCGACGCGCTGCAGGTGATGGCGCTCGGCGTTGCCGGCGTCTTCGCATTGCAGCTGCTGCTGGCGCTCGCGTTGGCGAAGCGCATTTCCGGCTCCGCCGCGGCGCTCGGCCCGATCGCGAAGGCGATGCTGAGCGGCGCCAAGGCCGAAACGCCGGCCCCGATCCGGGTCGCCGAGCTCGCCGAAGCCGGCGAAAAGCTCGTGCATGCCGCTAACGCCGTGCGCGGACGCGACGCTGCGCTGCGCGCTGCCGACCGCACCAAGGACGAATTCTTCGCCATCCTCGGGCACGAGCTCCGCACTCCCCTCGCCGCGCTGGGAGCCGCCGCACATGTACTGCGGAACGCGCCGGCGGGAGACGGTGCGCTTCGCGCCGCCGCGGTGGTCCAGCGCCAGGTCGAGCACATGACCCGCCTGATCGAGGACCTGCTCGACCTGAGCCGCGTCACGCGCGGCAAGGTGAGCCTCAGTCGGCGGCCGCTGAATCTCGCGCCGGCCGTGGAACGGAGCGTCCACGAGCTGCGCGTAGCCGGGCGCCTAGAGCGCCACCACGTGCGCCTCGAGCTGGCGGAAGTCTGGGCACAGGCGGACGAGGCAAGGATCCAGCAGATCGTTTCCAATCTCGTCGGCAACGCCCTCAAGTACACGCCCGACGGCGGCAACATCGTGGTGAGCCTGCGGCGCGATCACGATGCGGCGGTGCTGCGTGTGCGCGATGACGGGGTCGGCATGTCGCCCGACCTCGCCGCCCGCGCGTTCGATCTCTTCGTCCAAGGCGAAGAGCCCGGCAGGCCGCGCGCCGCCGGACTGGGCATCGGCCTCGCGCTCGTCCGGCAGCTCGCCGAACTGCACGGGGGCAAGGCATTTGCCGCGAGCGCCGGCCTGCGCCAAGGCTCGACCTTCACGATATTGCTGCCCGCAGTCGAAGCGCGTGCCGGAGAGCATACGGCGCCCGTCGCCGTCGCCGCACAACCTCGCCACTGCATTCTGCTGGTCGAGGACAACGCGGACACGCGCGAGACCATGGTCGCCGCGCTCGAGATTGAGGGCCACCGCGTCTACCAGGCGGCGGACGGTGATGCCGGGATGCGCGCGGTCGCCGAAGTGAAACCCGACGTCGCGGTAATCGACATCGGCCTGCCCGACCTCGACGGCTACGAGTTCGCAAGCGCGCTGCGCCGTAATCCCGAATGCCAAAAGATGGTACTGGTCGCGATCACGGGTCTTGAGCAACCGGACTCGCTGCGACGCGCGCGCGAAGCAGGGTTCGACGAATACCTCACCAAGCCCGTTCCGCCGGAACGGCTGGTCCGCCTGATCGATGCCGCACGCGCTTCCAAAAGCAAGAGAGCATACGCAGGCACGACGTAAGCGTTCATTTCGAACTGACCTCGAGCACCAAGCGGACGGGAGGCAACGCCATGGTTCTGTTCTTACGATCCACTCTTGCGACGCTGGCCGCCGCTGCGGTGCTGCTCAGCGGATGTGCTTCGTTCGCACCCGCCGCCGACAAACCGGCTCTGATCGTCTTCATGGCGATCGACGGCCTGCCGCAGCGGCAGGTCGTCGACTACCGCGACCAGCTCGCCGCCGACGGCTTGCGGCGCTTCCTCGAGCGCGGCGCATGGTTCGCCGATGCGCATTACGCGCACGCCAACACACAGACCGCGCCCGGCCACGCCACCATGCTGACCGGCGCGTATCCGCACCGCTCGGGGATCATCGCCAATGAATGGCGCGACCCCGCGACCGGCGAGCTCGAATACAACACCGGTGACCCGGCCGCGACTTACATCGGTCACAAGACCAACCGCCTCGACGGCACGAGCCCGAAGAACCTGCGCGCCGAGACCGTGGGCGACGTGCTGCGGCGCCTCGAGCCGCGCTCGAAGGTCATTGCCATCTCCGGCAAGGATCGCGGCGCGATTCTTCCCGGCGGCCACCGGGGCACGGCCTACATGTACCAGACGCAGACCGGCCAGTTTGCTTCGAGCACCTACTACATGAAGGCGCACCCGCAATGGGTGGTGGATTTCCACGCGCGCAAGCCGGCGGACGCGTTTTTCCACAAGGAATGGCAACCCCTCCTCGACGCGGCCGCCTATTCCCGCTCGCTGCCCGACGGGCAGAGCTGGTACGCGAAATGGGGCGGCAGGCTACCCATGAAGATGGGCGAAGGATCGGACACGCCCGGACCGGCCTTCTACAGCCAGGTGCTGCGCAGCCCGTTCGGCGACGAACTCACGCTCGCGTTCGCCCGTGCGGCGATCGCGGGCGAGGAACTCGGCAAGGACGCCGCGCCCGACATCCTGTCGATCAGCCTGTCGAGCCACGATTACATCAACCACGGCTTCAGCGCTGAATCGCGGATCTCGCACGACCACCTGCTGCACCTCGATCGCCACCTCGAGCGCTTTTTCCGCGACCTCGATGCGAGCGTGGGGAAAGACCGCTACCTCGTGGTGCTTACCGCCGACCACGGCTTCATGCCCGCTCCGGAAGTCAGCCAGGCCCAAGGGCGCGATGCCGGGCGCCTCAGCGGATCGCAGCTCATCGCGCGATTGAATGCCGGCCTCGCGCCGCGCTTCGGCGAGGGACGATGGGTGCTGGCGATATCCGCGCAGGCGGCAGTGCTCAACCACGCGCTCATCGCCGAGCGCAAGGTGGACGGCGGGTCGCTGCTGGAAGAAACGCGCAACCTGTTGCTTGCCGAGAAGGCGGTCGCCGCCGCGTATACGCGGCGCGAGATCGAGACCAACAGCCGCGCCGGCGCGCCGTTCTTCGAGCAGGTCCGCAAGGCCTGGGACAGTCAGCGCTCAGGCGACATTCAGGTGGTGCTGAAGCCCTACTGGATGTATTCGTCCAGCACCAGCATGACCACGCACGGCTCGCCGCACGCGTACGATACCCAGGTTCCGATCCTGTTCTACGGCCCGAGGTGGGTGAAAGCCGGTCGCGTCGACGCGCGTGCGGAGGTCGCTGACATCGCGCCGACACTGGCGCGCGTCCTCGGAATTCCCGCGCCTTCTTCCTCCGAGGGCAAGGCGCTGCCGCTCAGCCCCTGACGTCGAGCACCAGCTTGCCGCGAAAATGGCGGCCTTCGCTGACCGCATGCGCCTCGGCCGCCGCAGACAGCGGGTAGCGCGTAATCCGCGGCGGCCGCACCGCCCCCGAGCGCACGAGCTCGATGATGCGCTCCAGATGCCGGCGTTCACGTCCAACCTTGGGGCGCAACGCGCGCACGTCCGGCCGCGGCGAAGCGGGCGCGGCGTTGCCTGAGGCGATGAACGCGGCGCGACCGCCGGGACGCAGCACCGCGAACGATTTCACGGCGACTTCGCCGCCGACGGTATCGAAAACCGCGTCGCAAGCTGAAACCTTGCGCGTGAAGTCCTCGGTCCGGTAGTCGATCACCTCGTCGGCGCCGAGCGCGCGCACGTAGGCATGGTTCTCGGCGCGCGCGGTAGTGATGACGCGCGCGCCGATGTGTCTTGCGAGCTGGATCGCGAATCCCGCCACCCCGCCCGCGCCGCCCTGGATCAGGATCGTCTCCCCGTGTTCGAGCTTCAGCGTGTCCTCGAGTGAAACAATCGCGGTCAACCCCGCCAGAGCGAGCGCCGCGCAATCCACGTGGGAAATCGCATCCGGCTTGCGTGCCACGATCGTGGCGTTGATCGCGATCTTTTCTGCGTACGCACCCTCCTGGCTCGTTTCGCAGACGCCGAAAACCGCCTCGCCGATCCGAAAATCCTTCACCCCGGAGCCGAGCGCCGCAACGACGCCGGAGAAATCCCGTCCAGGCACGTAGGGGAAGCGCGAAACCGGCGCGTAGCTTCCGGCGCGCATCTTCCAGTCGGCGGCGTTTACGCTCGCCGCGTGGATATCCACCAGTACTTCCCCAGCGCCGGCCACGGGGTCGGGAAGGTCGCCGTAGCGGAAGACCTCGGGCCCGCCGTGCTGCATGAAGAAAGCTGCTTTCACTGCAGCTCGGCGTAGATCGCATTCGCCGCGGCGACCGCGCGCAGCGGCTGCGCCCAGTCCGGATACTTCGGCGGGAATTCGGCGCGCACCGCCTCCGCGGTTTCGTCCGCGGACTTGCCCGAACGCTTAAGCTCGCCCACGCGGGAGCGCAGTGCGGTGAGGTAGTCGCGATAGCGGACAATGATGGCGGCGTCTGCGAGCTCACCGTGCGCCGGTACGAGGCGCTGCGCGCCCAGCCCCTCCATCGCATCGAGGCTCGCGATCCACGAGGCCACCCGCGACTGCGGCGTGGCGAACGCCGGGAAGATCCGACTCATCGCCAGATCGCCGGAAAAGAGCACCCGGTCCTGCTCGACGAAGAACACCGTGTCGCCACGCGTGTGCCCGGGGCCGAGCCGCAGCAGCCGCACGCGCACGCCGCCGAGGTCGAGGGTCTTCTCCTTCTCGAACACCTCGGCGGGCTTGCGGAACCCGGTGATGCCCTGCAGCGTCTCCGCGATGCCCGGCGAGCGGCTGGCGAAGTTCTGCACCCACTGCATTCCCATCTCTTCGATGTCCTGCTGCTGCGCGGCCGCGCGGATCACCTTCGCCTCCGGCGGGAAGCCCGCCTCGCCCGTGGCGTGCTCGGGGTGGAAGTGGGTGTTGACGATGTAGAACTCGGTGTTGCGGCTGAGCTTCTTCGCCTCGCGCAGCACGGCCTCGCCGTTCCTGCGGCCCATCCCCGGGTCCACCACCAGCGTCGCCTTCGTGCCCACGACGATGCCGACGTTCGGCACCATCGGCACCAGCTCGTCCGGAATCACGTACACGTGCTGCGAGATCTTGAACGTGTTGCCTTCCTTGACGACGGGCGGCGCCGGTGACTGCGCGGCTGCGTGGAAGGACAGGATGCACAGCAGGAAGACGACGTACCTCATGGCAGATCTCCTTGCTTGATCGCGCCGAGCAGCGTGACCGCGAACCTATTTCGCGAGCGGATCGGGCCGGATCTGGAACTTCACCACCCTCGGGCGGTTCTCCTTGCCTCCTTCGAGGTGAAACATCGCGCGTGTGGAGTAGGTCGCCCACAGCCCGCGTCCCTTCCAGCCGGCGCCGGAGTCGTCGACCCGGCCGTCCACCCACTTGGTGAAGAAGCCGATGGGATACGGCACGCGCAGATTGACGAACTTCCCGTCCACCAGCGCGAGCAGCGAATCGTTCATGTTCCCGGTGGCGATCGGTACGTCGCGTCCCAGCCCGGAGATGTTGAACTGGTCGACCCATGTGTAGTAGCTCGACTCCACGCTCCCCGGATCGCTCACATCCCTGAACTGGGGGCCGGGGAAGACGTGGAGCCTCCAGCCCTCTGGGCAGTGGCGACCGGTCGCGGCCTGCGGACCGTGGAGCGGGCCCTTGCATTTGCGCCGGTCGAATTCGCCGAGGTGCCCGCTCGAGAGCGAAACCCAGAAGCGTCCGTCGCGGCCAAGGTCGCCGCCGCGCACGCCGTAGCCCGGTGACGGCACTTCGTAGATCTCGGTAAGCGCGGTGTGCGTTGGATCGGCCCCCGGCGCGACACGCACGATGAGGCCCGGAAACGGCGCGAGCGACGTGCCCCAGACCGAACCGTCTGCGGAATTCACGGCCACGGAGTAGATGCCGATGTGCACGCGCTTGTCCTTCGCCGGATCGAGCGGCTCGTTCGGCTCGACCCACGCGTCGCGTTTGCCGTTGCCGTTCGCGTCGAGAATGTACGGCGTCCACCCTTGCGCGCGCGCTTCGTCGCCGGTCTGCTCGAAGGTGCGGCGGTCGAGCCAGCCGAGCACGCCGCCACCGACGCCGCCGCTCGAGGTCCACAGGGTATGGTTCGCGTCCTCCGCGAAGATCAGATGGTGGGTCGGATAGCAGGTGCCGATGAGCGTGAACTTGCCGCTCTTCGGATCGAACATCGAGAGATGCCGGGTAGAGCGGTCGAGCGGGAACACTTTCGCCGACGGATGGCTCGAGCCCTTCTTGCAGAAATCCGGATTCTCCGCCGGGCGGATGCGCACCGTGAACCACGGCCGCCCGTGCTCGTCCATCATCGGGTTGTGGTTGCTGGTCTGCGCGTCCCAGATCGGCTGGTCGCCCCAGTACGGCGACGGGGCCATGGCGTCGGTGCGATGCGAGGGTGTTTTTGGATCGCGCACCGGGTGCAACACTTCGCTCGCGCTGTGGCGCACGGGGTCGAGGATCGGCACGTAGTCGGTGCTGTTCTCGGCCGAGCCGTAGAACCTGCCATTGGCGTTGACCGTCGGCTTGCGCCGGTCCGTGCCGATCAGGTCATGCAGGTACGCGGTTGGCCGATGCCAGTCCCACAGCGTGAGCACGAGGTTGCGCTCGACGCCCTGCGGCCGCTGCGGGTGCGCGAACGGCCCCTCACCCTTGGCGATGCGGTCGGTCCAGTCCGCCCACAGCGCAAGCGACTTCTCCATGCCGATGCGGTTCGCCGCGTTGATCATGTTGTTCATCGCCTGTCCCGAAGCGATGCGGCGTGCCCAGGCCTCGGTCGATGACTCGAAATGCGCGAAGTCCTTGGGCATGGTGCGCGTGCCCTTCGTGCCCATCGCATGGCATGAAATGCAGCCGTTGGTCTTCACCGTATTGAGCCACTCGTGCTGGCTCTTGACGCCTTCGGCGATGCCGTTGCCCTTCTGGCCGGTGCCGGGAAAGTCGCTCTTCGGCGGGATCTTGAGCAGCGCGTACCAATAGATCGGCGGATAGTATTCGGCGGCCGCGGCGGCGCTCGGCGCCACCGTCGCCTGAAGATCGAGGCGCTTCCCAGGAGCGGCCCGCACCTTGGCCGAATCCACCAGCCCATAGCCGCGCACCCAGACGTTGTAGTTCGCTTGCGGCAGATCAGGGATCAGGTAGCGGCCGCGGTCGTCGGTCACGACGATCTTCGCGAATTTCGTGGGCAGCTCGGTGGTCTCGGCGATCACCCATACACCGGCCTCCGGGCCTTTAGCGCTTGTCACCGTGCCTTCGATTTCGGCAGCTCGAGCCAGCTGCGGCGCGGATGCCGCCAGCATCACGGCGATCGCTGTAACAACTTCCCGGCACCACGTACTCGCGCTCGTCATGTTTCGCCTCCTCGGATTTTCATTCTATGATGAAAGCGCCATGACCCGGCTGAGCGCCGCGCAATGGCGCTACTGCGCTAAGGTGGGCATTGCCACCGCGCTCGGCTACGCGCTGACGCAGGGCGGCCAGAACGAGTATGCGATCTACAGCGCGTTCACCGCCGCGCTCGTCGTCGGCACGAGCGTGGGCGAGGATCTCGCCACGTCCGCGAGCCGGGTGAAGGGCACTGTCGTCGGCATGATCACTGGAATCGTCGTGGCGGCGCTCGTCGGCCCGAGCATTCTCACCATCGGCGCATCGGCCGCGCTCACCGCCCTGCTCGCCCTGCTTCTCGGATGGGGTGTGCCGGTGGCGCGCATCGGCGTCACGGTCTGCGTCATCACGCTCGCGGTCCACAGCGTGGACGCAGTGCACTACGACCTTTACCGCGCGGTCAACACCCTGATCGGCATCGCGGCCGGGCTCGCGGTCACCTTGTTCATCTGGCCGGTACGCAGCCGCGTCGAGCTCGAACGCACCATGCAGCAGCTGCTATCGGTGTCGCGGGCGGTGCTCGACGCTGTTGCGCGCGGCGAGCAGGATCTTCGGCCGCTGCTCGGCAAGCTGCACGACCACATCGCCGCAGTCGTCAAGGCCGGGCGTGATGCACACCGCGAGTGGCAGGCCGGGCATCCGGTCGACGTCGAGGAGGCGCGCGTCATCGACGTGATCCGGCTGGGCGTCGACGTGCTGTCGGCCGCGCTTGGCAATCCATCGGCCGACGCCCTCCAGGCGCTCGGGCGCCGGGCCGACGAACTTTCGAAATGACTTACTTGTTCAGGTCCTTGGAAGCCTGGGTGCGGCCGCCCTGCACGCCGAGCCTGCCACCGGTGCCGAGTCCGCCCTTCACTTCCTGGGCCTTGTAGTTTCTCGCGGCCTTGACCAGATTGTTGTAGGCGTCTGCGAAGGAGCTCGCGATGACCTTGCCCTCCGGCGTCTTGGTGTATCCGCCCATGGTGCCGCCGCCGCCGCCGCCGAATACGCTGCCCCAGGCGCCGAAGTCGGTCTTGGTGGAGTTGCCTTCCGCCGCCGCGAGTTGCACGCCCGAGCGATTGTCGATCAGCGTGAGCATGGTCGAGGCCTCCTTGAACTTCAGGCTGCCGGCGACGGCGCCGACCGTGGATCCCCACGAGCCGAGCTTGCTGGTGAGGCCGCCGACCGCGGCGCCGATTCCGCCGGAATCGCGGCTGCTGAAGGTGATGCTCGGGTTCATCGCGTAGTCCGCAGACACCAGCTGGCCCTTGCCGAAGTCGCTGCCCTGGCGCGCCTCGCCGGAGCGCTCGAGCTCGCGCTCCTGCCGCATCACGTTTAGCGCCGCGCCGCGCTCCACGACTACGAAGCAGTTCGATTCCTGGATCAGCATACGCAACAACGGCACGGTGGACTGCACTTGGTACTGCTGCATTTGCCGATACCAGCCCGAATTGCGGTCCTCCACCACGGTCAGCGTGCCGAGGGTCTCGCGGCACTTCTCGAGCTGCCCGCCGCCCGCCGCCTGCGACTGCGCGCAGGCGTTGCCCGCCCCCAGCGCGAGCAGCGAGATGGCCAGCACGGTTTGCTTTTTCATGTTCGTCCCCTGTTTCGTTATGAAGCGCTGAGGGCTAGCTTACGCTAACCCCCGGGGCAGGAAATACGCAAAACACCCCTTTGTAGCTGTGACGCACGACCCCTAACATCCGTTGACATATGCCGGTGCCATCGTTGCCCAAGCGAGAAAAATTACCGTGATCAGCGGCGCCCAGGCGGTGGTCGATTGCCTGCGGCGGGAGCGGGTCGAACACGTGTTCGGCATCCCGGGCACCATGAACCTGCCGATCCTGGACGTGCTGCGCGACACGCCGGAGATCCGCTTCATCCTCACCCGCCACGAGCAGGGCGCGGCGTTCATGGCGTATGGCTATGCGCGGGCGTTGAACCGTCCAGCGATCGTGACCGCGACCGAAGGGCCGGGCGTGACCAACCTTGCGACCGGCATCGGCGCGGCCTACAAGGGCTACGTGCCGATCATCAGCATCAGCGGTGCGCAGGAAATCTGGCTGCGAGAGAAAGACGCGAGCCAGGACATCGACCAAGTGACTTTTCACCTGCCGATCACCAAGTGGGCGTACTCGATTCCCGCGGCGTCGAAGATCCAGGAAGCGCTGCGCCGGGCGTTCCGCGTGGCGCTCGCCGAGCCGCTCGGGCCGGTGCACCTCGACGTTTCGAAGGACATTCTGCTCGAGAAGACCGTCGCCGAGCCGATCGCACCGCAGGCATACCGGCCCACTTCACTGCCGAGCTGCTCGGCCGTCGAGCTCGATCGCGCGGCGGCGCTGGTCGCGAAAGCGAAGCGCCCGGTGCTCGTCGCCGGAGGTGGCGTCATTCGCGAGGACGCGCTTTCCGCGCTCCAGCACCTTGCGGAAGCCACGGGAATCCCCGTGGCGACGCTCCAATACCACCCCGACGCCTTTCCCACCACGCACCGGCTCGCCCTCGGGCCACTCGGGCGCAACGGCTGGTCGAGCGCCAACCGCACCCTGCCGCAGGCCGACACCGTGATCGCGGTGGGCGCGCACCTCGATCTTTTCTCCACCCAGTTCCGCTACGGCATCATCAGCCGCGAGGCCGCGCTCATTCACCACAGCACGGTAGCGACCGACATCGGCGTGGTATTTCCGGTCGCGCAGGCGATCGTCGGCTCGACGCTCAGCTTCGTCGAAGGGCTTGGCGCGCGACTCAAGGGAACGTGGGATTGGGCTGACGTCGCGCGCGTACGCCACGAGTGGGACGCGGAGCGGCATAAGCTGATCGACTCAAAGGCAACCCCGATCCTCCCCCCGGTGGTGGCATACGCGATGCGCGAAGCCTTGCCCGCCGACGGCGTGATGATCATCGACGCCGGCAACGCCGGAAAGCACGTGCGCCCGTTCATGGACACGCACCAGCCGAATACCTTCATGTACATCAGCGACTGGGGCTCGGTCGGCGCCGGGCTGCCGATCGCCATGGGAGTCAAGCTGGCACGGCCGCGCCAGCCGGTGATGGCAACGGTCGGCGACATGGGAATGATGTGCAACATCGGCGAGCTCGAGACCGCGGTCCGCGAGCGCATCCCCGTGGTGTGCGTGGTCTTCAATGACCTCGGGCTCGGCAACGAGCGCGCGTTCCAGAACGAGCTCTACGGCGGGCGCACCTTCGCCGTCGACTATGGCGACGTCGACTTCGCCGCGCTCGCCCGGGTGCTCGGCGCCCACGGCGAGCGCGTGACCGAGCCCGACCGGTTGCTGCCTGCCCTCAAGCGCGCGCTGGCGAGCGGCCAGCCCGCCGTGGTCGACGTGATCATCGACAAGAATTTCCATGCGCCTGTCGTGTTTAAGACCTGAGGAGAAGCCATGCAACGCCTGTTTCTGGCAGTGGGAGCCATGATGGTCATCGGAATCGCATCGGGACAGGACATCGCGGT
>Ga0075430_100004342_pt1 | contig 11978 bp, 8 predicted proteins | sample RhiMetdeltSRZDD4_FD_75294 | JGI IMG/M metagenome (GOLD analysis project Ga0075430, IMG submission 75294) | Populus rhizosphere microbial communities from Tennessee, USA - Rhizosphere MetaG P. deltoides SRZDD4 | ecosystem: Host-associated > Plants > Roots > Rhizosphere > Soil | place: USA... | reverse complement strand
ACTGCAGTTGCCGGAGCGTGGCCAACGTGTCCTCCCCCAACTCGATGCCGAGGCTCTGGCCAAACGCTTCTTCGTGCTCATGGAAAAAGGCGCTGCCAACGACCAATTCGGGACTGAACGGTGTCTGTACACCCTCCAAGCCCCTCAGGCGCGCCGCTTCTTCTGGTGTTATGGCCGTGGCCGGCGTGTCTCGGAGGCGCCCTGAGAGCTCGGGCGGCCGCACATGGTAGGCGACGTCGAGACTATGCATTGCCCGCTTCAAACGCTGGTCAATGAGAGTGATAGCTTGCGAGTCGAAATCATAAACGGCGAGCAGGCGATCTTCCGCCTCTTTACGTTTTTTCTGAGCCGACACTTCATCTTCGAGGAGGAAATCGGTATGGGCTTTAATGTCGGCAGGGGCGATGTCGCCAACCGCTAGCGGCCGCATCTGTAACTGCAGCCGCGGCAATAGCAGGATGGTGAGGGTCGCGACCAGCAAGGCGAGAATACCGATCTCGCGCCAGGCGATCTTGGCGGCGCCTGACTTTGACACGCTCATCACTCCAAGCGTGGTTAACAACGGTCGCACACCACGCGCTGGCCGTGCTCGTCCCTTACGTTCCCGTTCCATCGGACGGCGTCCCCCCTCCATGGCCCTCGCCACGACGCTCAGTCCTCGGCTGATAGGTCTCATAGGCGCGAATGATCTGTTGGACCAATTCGTGACGGACGACGTCACGCTCGGTGAAATACACGAAGCGAATGCCCTCAACTCCCCGGAGAACGTCCTGGACTTCGACTAAGCCTGAGACTTTTCCGGGGGGGAGGTCCACCTGGGTGACATCCCCCGTGATCACCGCCTTGGAGTTAAATCCTAGACGCGTGAGGAACATCTTCATCTGCTCGGAAGTCGTATTCTGCGCCTCATCGAGAATGATAAATGAGTCGTTGAGAGTGCGACCCCGCATATAGGCCAACGGGGCGATCTCGATCGTGCCCCGCTCCATCATCTTTTGCGCCCGTTCGAATTCCATCGTGTCATATAAGGCATCATAGAGCGGTCGTAAGTAGGGGTTGACTTTCTCGTGCAGGTCGCCGGGCAGAAATCCTAGCTTTTCACCGGCCTCGACGGCTGGACGCGCCAGGATGATGCGCTCGATCGCTTTACTATAGAGATTCGACACCGCCATGGCCATGGCTAGGTAGGTTTTGCCGGTGCCGGCTGGGCCGATGGCGAAGACGATATCATGGTGGCGAATGGCATCCACATACAGTTTCTGGCCCTCGGTTTTGGGTGAAACATAGCGCCGGCGAGATGGGACGGGGATGCGATCGGAAAAGATGTGGCGAATGTCCGGTTCGGGCGAATGCTCATACAGCCGGAGCATCAACCGCAAGTCATGCGAATCGATGGTATAACCGCTGGCCATGAGCTCGCATAACTCCTGCAAAAATTGCTCCGCCGTGCGCACCGCCGCGGGATCACCCTGAATGCTCAGGCCGCGCTCCCGAGCCTGCAGCCGCACGCGAAGGCCTTTGCCGATCAACCTCAGATGTGCGTCGTTGATGCCAAAGATTTGTGGGAGTTGGGTGGTATCCTCAAGCTGTATCTCTTTGCTCAGTGTCTCGGCCAAGCTGCTTTCCACACCTCCATAAGGTCCGGCGCCAGATGTCACCCCCCACCGCTGAGCCGGGACGCGTCAACGGTGCGAACGCCGCATACGGGCCCCGTGTTCGCCGATGCGAAGGCGCTGCATGTACTGGTCTATCAATGCTCACCCACCATATCACAGAATAAATTTCCACGCAATTTTCGAGCGCTCCAGTCCACGTATCCGTCGTCTAGGAGCGGTGCTTTAGCGCTCGTCAACGTCGAGTGCCGTATGCAGGTGACGCTGGAGGTCTACGATGGCATGCTCATCGACAATCTTTTCGCCCATGAAATCGGTCACATAGAAGACATCAATGGCGCGCGTGGCCTCCGTCGAGACCTTGGCCAGATGAATGTTAATCCCCAACTGGAACAGCGTCATGGTAATGAGATACAGCAGGCCCAGGCGGTCATGCGTGGTGACATCGAGGACCGTGTACATATCCGAGATACGGTTGTTGACCTCGATCACCGTGGTGATCGGCACGGCCCGCTCTTTCCTGGCGAAGATCGTACGGCCTGGACGATAGGTGACTTCCTGCCCCTCGGCCAAGACCGCGAACAGCTCTTCATTCAGGCGCTGCCATAAGCGTTCGTCTAGGATGGGCTTCTTTTCCAGGCTTTCGATCTGCAACGTATCGAGGGCCAGTCCGTCATTGCGGGTATAGATTTGCGCTCCCAGGATGTTGAGTTGATGGGCGGCGAGTGTGCCGGCGATTTTGGAGAAGTTGCCCGCCTTACTAGGTGTACAGATCATCAGCTCGGAATAGCCCAGGTCGAGGGAATGCGTATGCTTTGTCGCCAGCGCACTCGTCTTCATGGCCTCCACGAGTTGCACATGGTGCACAATGGTCTCGGCCGGGGTGGATAGCACGTATTTATACGGCATGGCTTTGAAGAACCCATCGACGGTGGCGTCTGGGATGCGACCAGACAACCCCGACATGACTTCGCCCTTGACCTGTTCGATGAGGGCCTCACCCGTGACCACCACCTCATCTTCCTGGGTGAAGTACTGATAGGTCCGCATATAGAGTTCCCACAGCAGCGCGCCCTTCCACACCGTCCAGATGTCTGGCCCCACCGCTCGCGTGTCGGCATAGGTCAAAATGCACAGCAGCTTGAGGTTTTCAACGTTGCGCACGGTCTCGGCAAAATCCGCCACAATCTTGGGGTCCGTAATGTCGCGACGCTGGGCTAAATGATTCATCAACAGATGATGTTTGACCAGCAACTCCACCTGGTCAGCGTTTTTTTCGCTGAGTCCCAGGCGGGGGGCAGCGTGGCGGAATAAGATCGCACTTTCGTCAACGTGGTCGATGCCTTTGGTCTTGCCCACATCGTGGTAGAGCAGGGCCAGGCGCAAGACCTCGGGATGGGGCAGGCTGCGAAAGAGTTTGGCGAACTCGCGCAGCTCCTTTTCCGAGGTTTCGGGCAACTCATCGAGATAATCCACGGCCCGCAAGGTGTGCTCGTCAACGGTGTATTTATGATACAGATCGTGATGCACGAGGCCGGTAATCGGCTCGAACTCAGGCAGGTAAGCGCTCAGCACCCCGACCTCATGCATGCTGCGCAAGGTGCGGCCAGCCTGCGGGTGAGTGAGGATGCTCAGGAAGAGCCGACTGTGCTGCGGATCGCTCCGAAAGCCCGCGTCGATTCGCCCGAGATGCGCCCGGATCAGGACCTTGAGATCCTCACTGAGACTGAGTCCCATCTGCAGAGCTCGCACGAAGACCTCCAGCAGCAGGGTGGGACGCACCTGGAAGGGATCCTTCCCGCGCTCCTTCACCGTGATCTCGCCCCGTGCGACAACTAACCCGTGGTCAAGCTCTTTACGTGACATATATTCGAGCACCTTTCCAATCCCTCGCTCGTGGGGCCGACAGCGGTTGAGCACGCTGGCACACAGGTGATAGATGTCGCGCGCATGGCGATAATACTCCCGCATGAAGCGCTCAACCGGCGGGCCGCTGCCGTGTTCTTCATAACCCAGGCGCGAGGCCGTGTCTGCCTGAACCTCAAGCGCCAGCACATCGTTTCTCCACTGCTGAGCGAAATGCAAATCGGTGCGCACGCGCAGGAGAAAGTCATACGCTTGCGCGGCAGCCTGGCGCTCGGCCGCGGTGATCACCCCGGTGGCTTCCAAAGCCTCGAACGACCGGGCTCCAACGCGCGTCGCTCCCACCCATAAGGCCGTATGATAATCGCGCAGCCCGCCGGGGCTCTCTTTGACATTGGGCTCCAGGACGCTCACCGAGCCATGATACTTCACGTGGCGGCGGTGGCGCTCGTCCGCCTTGGCCTGAATAAACCGGTCGGCGCCCTTGCCAAGCCATTCCCGTTGTATGGTCCGACGAAATTGCTCGAGGAGTTGCGCATCACCGATCAACGGCTGCGCCTCGATAAACGCTGTCTTGGTCGATAGATCCTGGCGCGCCATCTGGACGCAATTGCCGACGGAGCGGTTACTGTAATGCACATCGAGCCGCATATCCATGAGAAAATAGGTGAATTGGATCATGAACTGCGTGCTCAGCTCATCTTCCTGCGATGGGTGTAGCACAACGATATCAAGGTCTGAAAAGGGGTTCAAGTCACCGCGCCCATAGCCGCCTATGGCCACGACCGCGACCTGTGGAGCGTGACGCCCCTGTGAGAAGGATGGGCTCTGCGACAGAAATTGGTAGCTCTCGATAATCACTTGATCGATCACCGTGGCCAGTTGGCGGGCGGTAGCCACGCCGCTCTCCCCGGCCAGGTGTGCCTTACAGATGTCGAGAGTGGCCTGGCGCACAAACTGGCGGAGAATCCCCAGACCCTCCTGCCGTTGCTCTGGGAACTGTAAGCCTTGTAACATCTCTGACGGATGGCTGAAACGGGGCTCAACGGGGAGCGGATTGACGGGTCGAAGGAGCGACACAGCTAACCTCCAGCCTTACGCACGCGGATGGTAGCGTTGATAGACCGCACGGAGTCGGGCTTCGAGCACATGGGTGTAAATTTGCGTCGTGGCGATATCACTATGGCCCAGCATGTGCTGGACTGAGCGCAGATCTGCCCCGCGCTCCAGCAGATGGGTGGCGAAGGAGTGGCGTACGGTGTGCGGCGATAAGGGTTTGCTAATGCTGGCTTGCCGGGCATACCCACGCAGCAGCTTCCAAAAACCTTGCCGGGTCATGGCCTGGCCTCGGCCGTTGACAAACACCTGCGTAGTGCGTCCACCTCGCATCAGCTGTTCGCGAGCAGTGCTCAGGTAGGTCTGTAAGCGCTCCACCGCGGGCTCGCCGAGAGGCAGGAGCCGTTCTTTCCCACCTTTGCCCCGCACCTTCAGCCAACCTTCAGTCAAGTGCAAGGCGCTCATGGGCAGTCCGACCAATTCCGACACACGCAGTCCCGTAGCATACAGCGTTTCCAGCATGGCCGCATCCCGTAGCCCCCGTGGTGTGTCCGGGCGCGGTTGCCGAAGCAAGCGCTCCACTTCATCGAAGCTAAGGAACTGTGGCAGCCGCGGCGGCGGATGCGGAGTCTTCAGGTCCAGGAGTGGATCGGTCGGCAGCACCCCTTCCTGCCTCAGATAGCGGCAGAACGCTCGGAGAGCAGCCATGCGCCGGGCCAGCGAACGCGGTGATAATCCAGATGCACGGCTCTGCGCCAGAAACTTGAGCGCATTGTCGCGGCTGAACACCCCCGCAGCCGAGGCCTTGCCCTGCCCCGGCAGCGCCCGCAACCAGGCGCGGACATCGCATTCATAGACGCGCTGGGTGTGCAGTGAGACACGTCGCTCGACCGCAAGATAGTGAGTGAAACCTGTGATCCAGGGCTCCAGCACCTTCTCCCTCTCCTCTGCAGCCGTCGGGGCATCGGCATGCGCGTGCCAATTCTAGCAGGACAGGTGCGGTCGTGCAATGCAGAAAACGGTGAGGCCATCTCCCAAGCCGCCGTGCATCCCCACTGGCCCACGCACATGCCATCGCCGCGCCGCGGGCAGTGGTGCATGCTATTATAAGCCAGTCCGATGACGCTAGACATGTGCCTGAGCCTCGCCTGCAGGGAGCGGCGCCCCATCGGCCTGACTCGAACTCGACGGTTGGCTCTTGACGCATCCCTGTCGACTTTACTATAATGTTCTGACCTTATCACCATATCACCACGAGACGCGGCGACCAGCTGCGCCCTTGGACGTCGGACAACGCCTCAACATGGGCAGCTCACGATTGGTGAGCGATGAGGGAGAGCATGCATGGCCAGGCGCCACAAATCGGCGATGAAACGGATGCGACAAGATGAACGACGCCACTTGCGTAATGTCTCGGTGAAATCTGCTCTGAAGACCTATGCCAAACGAGTCGAGGGCCTGGTATCTAGCAGGGACGCGACCAGCGCGGATAGCACACTACGGAAAGCGATGTCGGCACTCGATAAAGCCGCCGGCAAAGGGGTGATTCACCGCAACAAAGCCGCCCGCAAGAAAGCCGCCCTCAGTCGGAAAGTCCATGCCCTTCATGTGGGCGCCTGAGCCCCACCCCGCCTTACACAGAAGCGTAAAATCAGCCTCTCAAACACCGAGCGGGGCGGTAGACCGGAGCGCTTCAGGGTCCGATCGGCTTCTATGAGGGCGTCCAGCCATTGCCGGAGTTGGGCAGATGTGAGCGAGGCCGCCTGAGGGCTGAGCCGACGGATGGTGAAGGGCGGGATATTGAGTTCGCCGGCCAGGCGTTCGGGCGCTGTGTCAGCGTGCTGCGCCAGCTTAATGCGCCAGAGTTGGCGCACGTGATGGATGATGGCCCCCAGGGCTAATCCGGGGTAGTCACCACTGGAGGCGAATTTATCCCAGGCCTGTAGCGCTCCCGTCAGGTCTCCGCTAGTCAGGAGTCGGGCTAACTCAAAGGCCGAGCTCTCCCGCATGTCGCCGGTCAGTGCTCTCAGATTTTCAACCCCAATGGTTTGCTGAGGCCCAACGAAACTGATCAACTTATCGAGCTCGTTCGCCAACAGCCGCAGGTCGTTTCCCACGGCCTCTATCAGCGCAGCCGACGCCTCGGACGTGATACGGCTGCCCCGGCTGGCGAGACGCTGTTCAATCCAGGCCGACAACTCACGACCAGAAAGCCTCCGGAAACGCACGGCCCACGGCGTCTTTAACAACAACGCGAACAGTGCCCGGCTCGCCTCCGCGCGCTGCGCCGCGAAAATCAGACAAGTGCTCGGCGAGGGCTGCTTGCAGTAGGCCACCAGCGCAGAGTCGGCAGCGCGGGGCAGAGCCTCAGCCTGTCGCACCAACACCACACGTTGCGCTCCCAGCCACGGCAAGGTTTGGGCCGCGTTGATGATTGCCTGTGGTTCGACCTCATCGCCGTAAAACACCTCGCGGTCGAACTCCCGAGCCTCGGGGGCGAGGCCAATCGCCTCGATCTGACGGGTGGCGTTGTCAATCAGCCAGGATTCTTCACCCCAGAGTAAGACCAGCGGGGCTATTTCGTGACGTTTCAAGCGACGTTCCAGCTCTCGAGGTTCCATATCCTCCGGTCCATCGCCTCAGCATCTCGACCGCGGCATGCGGCACCGGTGCTTCGAGACGCGGCGCGCCCCCGCACCTGCCTGACCGCACCTGCTGCATGCTGAAAGAAAGTTTCGGACGCTAGTGGCGCGGTGACTCACGCTAAAAGCGATCCAATAAAAGGCTGACCACACGCTCCCCGGCCTCGCGGGAGACGGCTAATAGGGCCCGTTCGCGAGCGATCTCAGTGGGCACGATCTGTGGCGAGACCACATACTCGGTGGTGATCGCCAGCGTCTGGTCCAGCACCGTCTGATGCTGGCGCAGGTCTTCGACGACGACGTGGACCTCCACTTCAATGCGATACTCCAGCGCGAAATCGGAGCGATCAGAGGCCAAGAGCGATAACTCATAGCGCCTGATCTCACCGCGGAGCTGTGTCGAGGAGCCGGCGTCTGTGCCCAAACGGACGCGCCCGTCGCGTTGCAATTGCGTGCGTACAGCAGCAGTGACCAACTGCTCAAGGTTGGGCACGGTTGTCGCATTGGTGAACATCGGCACGGAGATGCGCTGCAGCGTCGCCGGGACCGTGCCCGCTTGCCCAGAAAGTTGATAGCCACAGCCGGCCAGAATGACGACCAAGAGAACGCCGAGGGGGCGTGCGGAAGCGTTCATGCGACCACGATGTTCACGAGCTTCTGGGGCACGACGATCACTTTCCGGACCGACTTCCCGGCCACCCATTCCTGAATGCGCTCATGGCGCAACGCCGCTTCCCGCAAGTCGTCCTCAGCCATTGAGGCAGGGGCTGTGAGGCGACTGCGCACGCGGCCATTCACCTGAATAACCACAGTGATCTCGTCCTCCTGCGTCAGCGTCGGATCATACGACGGCCAGGGCTGGCGCACAAGGCTATCGCCATGGCCCAGTTGCTGCCAGAGATCTTCAGCGATATGGGGGGTAAAGGGTGACAAGAGCAAGGCGCTGGCCTCGGCAGCCTCCCATAAGGCCTGCTGCGTGGGAGCATCCCGCACGTCTTCCACGGGAAACTGGTAGAGGAGATTGATCAACTCCATGATGGCGGCTACTGCCGTATTGAAGTGGGCGCGCTCATGGATATCGTCGGTGACCTTACGAATCGTCTGATGCGTTTTGCGACGCAAGGCCAGCGCTGGGCCAGAGGCATCTGCCAGAGCGGCCGTATCGCGCCGCAACCCGGCTGCCCTGGTGGCGATCCGGCGGACCATCCGCCATACCCGGTTCAAGAAACGGTAACAGCCCTCCACACCCTGGTCATTCCAATCGAGATCGCGTTCGGGCGGGGCGGCAAAAAGGATGAACAGCCGCGTCGTATCGGCGCCATATTTCCGAATCATGTCATCGGGGTCGACAACATTATGTTTGGACTTCGACATTTTCTCCATGCGGCCCACGCTGACCACCCGACCGCACTCGACGCACTTGCCGTCGCGCACCTGTGATGGGAACAACCACTCATGCTCCTCGCACCACAAGGTCTCCATGCACACCATGCCCTGGGTGAGCAGGCGCGTGAACGGCTCATCATAATTCACTAGCCCCAGATCGCGCAGCACCCTGGTCCAGAACCGGGCGTATAGCAGGTGCAGCACGGCATGCTCGATACCGCCGATGTAGAGATCCACTGGCATCCAGTAATTCACCGCCGGCAGGGCGAACGGGCCATCGGTGGCATGAGGAGACGTGTAGCGCTCAAAGTACCAGGACGAATCCACGAAGGTATCCATAGTGTCCGTCTCGCGCCGCGCCAGCTGCTGGCAACGGGGACAGGCTACCTCGTAGAACGACGGGGCCGCGGCCAACGGGGAGCGCGCTCCATATTCGAACTGCAGCTCGAGCGGCAGCACCACGGGTAAATCCTCATAGGGGACGGGGACGATGCCACAGCTGGGACAATGGATCATAGGAATGGGAGTTCCCCAATAACGCTGCCGAGATATGCCCCAATCCTTAATACGGAAATTGATAGTTCGCTGTCCAAGCACATGTTTTTCCAGAAATTCAGCGACGTGCTCTCGCCCCTTGACACTGTCCATTCCGGTGAAGGGACCGGAGTTGACCATCTCCCCCTCATCGGTGTACGCCTCGGTCATGGTGCGGGCATCCAGAGTTTGGCCAGAGGGTTGAATGACCACCCGAATCGGCAAGCCATAGGCCTTGGCGAATTCGAAGTCGCGTTGATCATGCGCCGGCACGGCCATGATGGCGCCGGTGCCGTAGTCCATCAAGACAAAATTGGCGATCCAGATCGGGATGGGTTGCTCGGTCAACGGGTTGATGGCGTAACGGCCGGTGAAGACTCCAAGTTTTTCCGTCGTGACCGCCGTGCGGCTGATCCGGTCCATGTGGGCGACCTGCTGCACAAAAGCGTGCACTTCCCCTGCCTGGGGCCGGTCGCTACTCAACTGGAGGACCCTTGGGTGCTCAGGTGCCAAGACGACGAAGGTCGCACCATACAGGGTATCCTGACGGGTCGTAAAAATACGGATCGGTGCCTCGTCGTCGACCACCGGGAAGTCGACCTCAACCCCGCGACTGCGACCGATCCAGTTGCGTTGCATGGTCAGCACGCGCTCGGGCCAGCCGGCGGCGAGACGATCACAGCCTTCGAGCAGTGCATCGGCATAGGCCGTAATGCGCAGGAACCACTGCTCCAGTTCCTTGAGCGTCACCGGCGTTGAGCAGCGCCAGCAGACGCCGTCTTCGACCTGTTCATTCGCCAGCACGGTCAAGCAGGACTCGCACCAATTGACCAGCGAGCGCTTGCGGTACGCCAGGCCGCGCTCCCACATCTGCAAGAAAGCCCACTGGTTCCAGCGGTAATACTCCGGATCGCAACTGGCGATCTCACGCCTCCAATCATAGCTGAAGCCCATGCGCTTCAGCTGGGCTTTCATCTCAGCAATATTGGCAGAGGTCCAGGCGGCGGGATGCACGCGATTTTCGATGGCGGCGTTTTCGGCCGGCAGCCCAAACGCGTCCCAGCCCATGGGGTGCAGGACGTTGGCACCGCGCATCCGCAAGAACCGCGCCAACACGTCGCCGATGGAGTAATTGCGCACATGTCCCATGTGAATGCGCCCAGATGGATAGGGGAGCATCTCGAGGAGATAGAATTTCGGTTGAGCTAGGTCTTCGTGGACCTCAAAAATGCGTTCCGCCTCCCAGCGCTCCTGCCACTTGGGTTCGATGGTTTGAAAGGGATAGCGTTCTTCCATGACCCCGATGTCCCCCACCCTTCAATGCTAGCGGGTCTTTTCCATACCCCGCTGACGCCACTGCACGGTGTCTTCGGCGATATCCTCCAGGCTCCGGAACATGAGAGGATTGTTAAACTCCTCCCGGATGCCATTGACCCAGGACTTGGTCTTGTTCCATACCGCCAGGTGTTCTGCGTTAGTGGTGTAGAATAGCTCCTTATTTAACACCCCCTGCTTCACCAAAGCACACACCATATCCCAGTAGCTTACCACCATGCGTAGGAAATTATCCTGTTCTTCGCCGGTGAAAAATCCTTCCCTGACCTCGCTCCAAGGTCCCGCTTTGAATTCAAAGAGAAACCACTGTCGCGCCTGCCGCAGTTTGTCTTCGCGGCGCAGCTCATACAAACGGAGCAGCAGGTTAGCATCGTCATAAGTCGGCTGCACCATAGGGGTCGTCCTCCTCCGTTCGACTTCCCAGCTGTCGATCACACACGTCGGGCCGTGCACCTCGTGCGCCCATGCGACCGCTCCGTCATGGTATCAGTGGGTCCTTGACGGTGTCAAGGTTGAAGGCCCTGGACGGCGGCGGCGCACGGGCGTTCTCACGTGATCTGCCAGCGCCATTGACACTAGGCCGTTTTACACTTGACAGCCAGGGGGCATTTGGGTAGAGTGCCCCCACTTTCAAGCTTTACGGCAGGTTACGAATCACTGCCCTCGTCATGCTGAAGAGTAGGCCCGTAAGGTGGTCTGTGTCACCCTAGCGCGTTATGTCTACCGAGGAGCCCAACTCCTCACACGTGGTCGCCGCCCCCTCAGCCCCAAGGCGAGGGAAGCTCGACGTGCTATCCGATGGATGGCACACCAATGGTTTGGTAGCGCATCGGGACGGCCAATAGTCCAAACCTCAGGCTCTCTACGAGACATCCCTAGCGCAGACCGCAACTTCGGCGTCCCATTTGGGTCGGGATGCTCCCTCTGCAGTGCAACCCTCGGTGGCGAGAGTGCTTGCCACGGCTTCTTATGTGTGAAGTCGTGGCCCATGAAGCAAAGGTGGGAGGTCGAACCATGGGAGGACGAGGGGTCACGGGTATGACGCTTCTGTTGGTGCTAGCTATCGCCGGAAGCTTCAGGGCTGGGCTCGCCGCCAACACACCTGAGGGCGAGCTGACCTATGCCATGCATGTGACGCTGGCACCGGCTTGGTTCGACCCCGGCCTGAACACTGGCATCATCTCGCCGAAAATGGTGCAGTACGGCCTGCACGATGCGCTGTTCAAGCCCATGCCTGAAGGGCGCATGACGCCGAGTCTGGCCGAGACCTACACTGAGAGTCCGGATAAATTGGTTTATGAATTTACGTTACGCCCCGGCCTGAAATTCCACAACGGTGATGCGATCACGGCGGAGGATGTCAAATTCACCTTCGAACGGTACAAGGGCGCCGCCGCGAAGTTATTAAAGGACAAGGTCAAGGCCGTTGAAATAGTGGATGCCCAACGCATCCGCTTCCATCTGCATGCTCCCTGGCCCGATTTTCTGATGTTCTATGCCACTCCCGCCTCGGGAGCGGCCTGGATCGTCCCGCAACAATACATGCAGC
>Ga0075430_100004340_pt1 | contig 11979 bp, 6 predicted proteins | sample RhiMetdeltSRZDD4_FD_75294 | JGI IMG/M metagenome (GOLD analysis project Ga0075430, IMG submission 75294) | Populus rhizosphere microbial communities from Tennessee, USA - Rhizosphere MetaG P. deltoides SRZDD4 | ecosystem: Host-associated > Plants > Roots > Rhizosphere > Soil | place: USA... | reverse complement strand
CTTCATACGATTCGTGATCAGTCACAGGTTTTGGAGACGATCAGTTTTTATCAACAAAATGATATCGATGATGCAAACGATGAATGGTTAATCAAAATACGTGAATGCATTTTGAAGGCTGGTGCGGTAGCCACTGAAAGGATTCATTTGGTGGATCAACTGGCTCAGCAATGCGAAAAGTTTAGTGATGTAGAATATGATTTCCTTTATGAGAGATCAACAAACCTTTTAAGGATCGGGTACAATGTGGATGACCAGCGAAAGGATAATAGTTATTATGACCTGTTGGCTTCCGAAGCAAGATTGGGAATATTTGTTGCCATATCCCAGGGAAAATTGCCACAGGAAAGTTGGTTTGCATTAGGTAGGTTATTAACTAACTCGGGAGGAGAACCGATATTGCTTTCATGGAGCGGTTCCATGTTCGAATACCTCATGCCCCAGCTGATCATGCCGGCTTACGAAAACACATTGTTATATCAAACCAATATTGCGACTGTCAACCGGCAAATAGAATATGCCGGGCAACGCGATGTCCCCTGGGGAATGTCAGAATCGGGATACAATTCAGTGGATGCACATATGAATTATCAATACCGCGCATTTGGTGTACCGGGGCTGGGATTGAAACGCGGTCTTGAAGAAGATGTTGTTATTGCTCCCTATGCCTCCATGCTGGCATTAATGATATCGCCGGTAAAAGCATGCAGCAATCTTCAACTGCTATCTAAAGACGGCATAGCCGGGGAATATGGTTTTTACGAAGCGATCGATTATACACCAGGTCGTGTACCAAGAGGAGGTGAATACAGTGTTGTACGTTCTTACATGGCGCACCACCAGGGCATGAGTTTTCTTTCATTAGCGCATGTGCTGCTTGATAAACCTATGCAACGAAGATTCGAATCAGAGCTTCGGTTTAGTGCAACTCTTTTATTGCTACAGGAACGTATCCCGAGAGCTACACTTTTCTATGCACATACCGCCGACATCATGGAAACAACAACGGTGGCGGAAGACGTGCCGGTAAGAAGCATCAGCACACCCAATACAAGGCTGCCCGAAATACAATTGTTGAGCAATGGACATTACCAGGTTATGATCACGAATTCAGGTGGTGGTTATAGCCGTTGGAGAAATATTGCGGTCACCCGTTGGCGTGAAGACTCAACAAAAGATGATCTTGGAATATTTTGTTACATAAAAGATGTCAATACGGGGCGGTTCTGGTCTAACACGCATCAGCCAACGTTGCAATCTGCCAGAAATTATGAAGCCATATTTTCACAGGGACACGTTGAGTTTAAACGGACTGATTTTGGTATTGACACGAAAACAGAAATTGTTATTTCTCCTGAAGATGATACCGAATTAAGAAGGATAAAAATTATCAACAAAACACAATCGGTAAGAGTATTCGATATTACAAGCTATGCTGAAGTAGTGATGGCCACCCAGGCATCCGATGAAGCACATCCTGCTTTCAGCAACTTGTTTGTCCAAACACAAATAAGTCGCGAACATAATACGATCTATTGTACCCGGCGTCCACGTTCCGAAGAAGAAAGACCACCATGGATGTTTCACCTGATGCACGTTCATGGCAGTGAGGTTAAAGATGTATCCTTCGAAACCGATCGTATGCAGTTTATAGGAAGAGGAAGAACTCTCCGGCACCCACAGGCAATAGATAATGATGTGCTTTCAGGCAAAGAAGGCTCAGTGCTCGATCCTGTTATGGCGATCCGCTATCGTATCCAAATCAAACCAAATCATACTGCTACTGTCGATCTTATCTATGGAATTGCCGATACGAAAGAAGCCTGCGAAAATCTCATGTTTAAATACCAGGACCGCTATCTGAAGAATCGTGCTTTCGAACTTTCCTGGACACACAGCCAGGTATTGCTTCGCCAGATCAATGCAACCGAACCCGATGCCCAGTTGTTCAATCGACTGGCGGCTTCCATTATTTATTCCAATTCAAACCTCCGTGCCGATGCGGCGGTGATCCAAAATAATTATCGCGGTCAATCGGGTCTTTGGAGTCATTCTGTTTCCGGTGACCTGCCTATTGTACTGTTGCATATTTATGAACAGGAAAGTGTTGAACTGGTAAAACAAATGGTAAAGGCACATGCTTATTGGAGATTAAAAGGACTTTCGGTTGACCTTGTTATCTGGAATGAAGATCATGGTTCTTACCGTCAATTCTTACAGGAACAGATCCTCGGGTTGATTATGGCAGAAGCAAACATACCGGGACAACAACAAAGACCGGGAAGTATTTTTGTAAAATCTGCAGACCAGTTATCGTCTGAAGACCGCTTACTTTTTGAAAGTGTTGCCCGTGCTATTATCACTGATACCAAAGGCAGCTTACTGGAACAGGTTACTACACAAATTCCTGAAAAGCCATTAGCGGCTATGCTGGAATCAAAAACTATTTCATCGCAGGTTCATCAATCTTCTTTAGCATTATCCCCCGATCTTATATTCTTCAATGGCACCGGTGGCTTTACGCAAGATGGAAAAGAATATAAAATCATTACCGATAAAAATCGAACTACGCCACTACCATGGGTGAACGTAATAGCAAATCCGCAATTTGGAACTGTAGTCTCTGAAAATGGGTCTGCTTATACCTGGGCCATCAATGCACATGAATACCGCATCACACCATGGAGTAATGATCCTGTTAGTAATGCAGGTGGTGAAGCGTTTTATTTGCGTGATGAAGAGACAGCCAACTACTGGTGCCCTACCCCCTTTCCGAAAAAAGGAACCGGGCCTTACATGATAACACATGGATTCGGTTACAGCATTTTCGAACATAGCGAAGATGGTATTCATTCTGAAATGACCGTGTTCGTCGATAAAGAACATCCTGTAAAATTTATTGTGTTGAAATTGAAAAACGAATCGGGACGCAAACGCAGACTGTCGGCAATGGGATTTCTTGAAATCATCCTTGGTGATGTACGATCCAAAACCAACCTGCACATCTTTTCCGAACAGGATAAAAACACCGGCGCATTGCTGTTACGTAACCGCTACAATTCGGCTTTTGCCGAACGTGTCAGCTACTTCAAAGTGGAAGGCGGTTACAATTTCAGTTATACTTCAGACCGTACGGAATTTATTGGAAGAAACAGGGATTTGGATAATCCCCAGGCTTTGAGCAGAACAAGACTTTCCGGAAGAACAGGCGCAGCTATGGATCCTTGTGCTGCACTGCATGTAAAATTTGACCTGTTGAGTGGTGCCGAAAAAGAGATCATATTCCAGATCGGGAATGAAAAGAATGCCGGTGCAGCCACCGCTTTGTTACAACAATTTGCTACCAGGGAAGCTGTTCTTCAATCGTTGCAAAATGTAAAAGAATACTGGAAGAAAATTACAGACGCTGTGCAGGTAACAACTCCCGATACAGCATTGAACTTTTTAGCGAATGGATGGCTCACCTATCAAACCATTGTCTGCAGAATGTTTGCCCGTAGCGGGTTTTATCAATCCGGTGGCGCTTTTGGATTCAGAGATCAGTTGCAGGATGTGCTTGCACTATTGCATACGCAGCCTGCTATGGCAAGAGAACAAATACTCTTAAGTGCATCAAGACAATTTATAGAAGGCGATGTGCAACATTGGTGGCATCCGCCAGAGGGCCGCGGTGTTCGTACACGATGTTCTGATGATCTGCTCTGGCTGCCATTTGTCGTGTCGCGCTATATTACCGCAACTGGTGATACAGACATTTTGCAGGTGCAGGCCGGATTTCTTGAAAGTCGCACATTATATGAAGGCGAAGACTCGCTTTATGATCTGCCTGTCACACTAAATGCTTCGGGTAATTTGTACGAACACTGTGTTCGTGCGATAAAGTATAGTCACCGTTTTGGCGAACACGGTATGCCACTGATTGGTGCCGGAGACTGGAATGATGGAATGGATCGTGTGGGTAACAAAGGCAGGGGCGAAAGTGTATGGCTTGCATTTTTCCTTTATGATGTGCTTACCAAATTCTCGGCTATTGCAAAGAATAACGGAGATGTTTTGTTTGCTGAGTCTTGCAAAAAAGAAGCGGCAACACTGCAATCCAATATAGAGAGATCAGGCTGGGATGGCGAATGGTATCGCCGTGCTTACTTTGATGATGGATCACCATTAGGTTCAAAAGAAAATACCGAATGCCGTATTGATGCTATTGCCCAAAGCTGGGCGGTATTATCTGGTGCCGCAAGTGATGAAAGGAAAAAGATGGCCATGAGTGCCCTTGATAAATACCTTGTCAAAAGAGATCTGAATATAATTCAATTACTCGATCCGCCCTTTGATGCAAAAGGTCCCAGCCCAGGTTATATACGCGGTTATGTACCCGGCGTAAGAGAGAATGGCGGACAATATTCGCACGCTGCTATCTGGGCACTTATGGCATTTGCGGCATTAAGAGATCGTAAGAAAGTTTGGGAACTGTTTAGTATGATACAACCATTGGGTCATGCATCAGATGCCCAATCAATAAAAGTATACAAAGTGGAACCCTATGTAATAGCTGCTGATGTTTATGCTAACGAATCGCACAGAGGTAGAGGCGGCTGGACATGGTACACTGGTTCAGCGGGGTGGATGTATCAATTTATCACTGGCTCGCTGGTCGGGATGGCATTGAAAAAAGATCAATTGGAATTCAACCCCTGTTTCCCTTCCGAATGGCCATCGATCAGTGTACAATACAACTATAGCAAATCGACATATTATATTATCGTTTACCAGTTAAAGGGAAACGAAGAATCCTGGTGGAAAAGTGAATCAGGTGAAGGAAAAGGAAATGCGATACAATTAATAGATGATGGTCTTGAACATAGATTTGAAGTGCACGTTCGATCTTAAAAAGAATAGATAATGCTTTGTCTCTGTCCGATGGCACAGGAACCTGGACTGGCGGAAAAATTCAAGGGCGCCAGTTAAACTTTAGGTTCTTTCAAGGCAAAAAGTACATGATGAACTTTGCAGATGAAAGCCAGTGCTTGTTGCTTTATACTTGCTATTTTCACAAACTCAATTTTAATACATGCGACTGATATCACTTATTCTGATTGTCGGTATAGTTACTTGTAACGCAAGAAATAAACCGGAGCAGGAAAAAACGAAAGTCAATTCAAATAAAACTGTTATAAGAACCGGGGCCGAGCAAACTGAGAAATACCTTTCGTTACTCAAAGGAAAAAAAATTGCTATTATGGCCAATCAAACAACCATGATCGGCAAAACCCATCTTGTTGACAGTCTTAAAACCCTCGGAGTAAATATTGTAAAAATTTTCGGCCACGAACATGGTTTTCGCGGCAATGCCAGCGCAGGAGTAAGGATCGCTGATGAAATAGACCCGACCTCTGGTATTAAGGTGGTGTCGTTGTATGGAGCAAAAAACAAACCTACTAAAGAAGATCTTGCCGATGTAGATTTATTGATCTACGATATGCAGGATGTTGGTTGCAGATTTTTTACCCAAATAAACGCACTGTCGCGATTGATGGAAGCCTGTTATGACAACAAAAAAGAAATGCTGATACTTGACAGGCCAAATCCAAATGGTTATTTGATAGATGGACCTATCCTTGACATGAGATATAAATCCGGTATCGGTATGTTCCCGATCCCGATGTCGCATGGGCTGACAGTTGGCGAATTTGCACAAATGGTAAATGGTGAAGGCTGGTTGAAGGATAAAGTAAAATGTAAGATCAAAATTATTCCTGTGGCGAACTACCATCACGACTTGCCATACACATTACCTGTAAAACCCTCCCCTAATCTGAATACGCAACAAGCAGTCTTACTCTATCCTTCAACATGTATGTTTGAAGGCGTCTATGTTAATCATGGTCGTGGTACTTTGTTTCCGTTCACTGTTCTTGGCAGTCCTGAATTAAAAGGCAAATATGAATTCTCTTATACACCTACCGGTATAAAAGGAATGGCCGAAACACCTTTGTTCATGGACCAGGTTTGCTATGGATTAGATCTTCGCAATTATGATGTGGAGCAATTGAGAAAAACAAAAAAGATCAACCTGCAATGGATAATGGAATTGTACAGAGCGCATCCCTACAAAGAAAAATTCTTTGATTCTAAATTGAGTAAGGAAATGGGCGTGATCGAAAGACTGATTGGTTCAGGGTCATTCCGTCAGCAAATAATAGATGGCAAATCGGAAGAGGAGATCCGCGCCAGCTGGGAACCGGGATTAAGCGACTATAAAAAGATGCGAAAAAAATACCTGTTGTATCCCTGATCCTACCCAAATCTTATATTCCTTATTAGTTTCAAGAAGAAGAAACACTACAGACAAGGAGAAAAATTCCTGATTTCAGACAAGTAAAAGAACCAATGCAAAGTCATGCAGTGTTTCGCAACATGTAGTAGTAATTGCGAAGAGTCTTCAGCATTTGCTTCTTCAGAGTAAAGTTGTATTTTGTTGACTACTGATCCGGCGACTTTCTAATTTTCAAATTACACCTATGAAAACCATTTGCTTCCTTGTTGGAGTATTATTTTTTATCGGCTGTACAAAAAACGTTAGTCAGGTTGATGATAATGAAATAATAAAAGAACCTGAAACCAAACCCGGCCAATATTCACCTTTTACCATTCAGAAGGGCGCACATTATTGTGATCAGAATCCCGTTAAATCTATCACGACATCTGAAATGAAGTTCATGGTGAAGTTTGATAGCTCTGCCATTTACCAGACTGAGTTGCCGGAAAACCAATATGCCGTTAACAAGCTTTGGGGTTTTAGCGAAGGAACCGACAATCATTATTATAGTGCCCGTATCGGCTGGTCATGGACCGATAACGCGTTGCGTTTATATGGTTATGCGTATGTAAGTGGAGAACTGCATTACCAGGAAATAACTCCTGTTACCATTGGTACTGAAATCAGTTGCAGTATCAAAGTTGCTATAGATACATATCTGTTCACGGTAAATGGCGTTGCTCTTAGTCTACCGCGCGGACCGTCCAGTGCCGAGGCCAGTGGTTACCAGCAATATCCCTATTTTGGTGGCAATGAAGTAGCTCCACATTTAATTACTATTCTTATTAAGAGCTTATAGGTACATCAGTTGTGTCCGCCCCTTTTAGTAAAGGAACTCCGGTATGGAATAGTTTGAATAATATTGTCAGCTTCGGGGAGAGTCCAACACGCAAATGAAACGTTAACTCAGGAACCACTACCTTTCGTTTTCATTTAAATATGTTTATGCAGTCTGACTCTTTCCTGCTTTATGGTGCCAATGGCTATACCGGTGTATTGATTGCAAAGTATGCAGCACAATACGGGTGTCGGCCAATACTTGCCGGTCGCAGGGAGGACGTTATTAAACCACTGGCTGACGAATTAAAACTTCCGTATGCAATCATTGATCTGGAAGATGCTGCACAACTGAAAGCGGCTTTGCAGCAAGTAAACGTTGTAGTACATGCGGCAGGACCATTTGCTCATACCGCAAAACAAATGATCGAAGCTTGCCTGCAAACAGGCACACATTATTTAGATATTAACGGAGATATCAGTGTCTTTGAGATGATAAAAAGCTTTGATGCAACAGCAAAAGAAAAAAATATTATGCTGATGCCCGGTGTTGGTTTCGATGTCGTGCCTACAGATTGCATGGCCTTGCATTTAAGAAATAAATTACCCGATGCCACTCACCTGAAACTTGCATTTGCTTCTATTGGCGGCGGGGTAAGCCATGGTACAGCTATGACGATCGTAAGCAGGTTAGGAGAAGGCGGTGCGTCAAGACAGCATGGGAAAATTGTTAGCGAGCCATTAGGCAAAAAAGGGATGTGGGTTGACTTCGGTGAAAAAAAACTTTTCGTAATGTCAATACCCTGGGGAGATATATCCACAGCCTACTTTACGACAGGCATACCCAATATTGAAACTTATACAGGTGTAAAACCTGTAGTGTATAAGATCATGAAAATGCAAGGGCTATTCAACAGGTTATTACGAATGGAATTGGTGAAGAATATTATCCGTAAAAAAATTAAAAATCGCCCTGCGGGCCCGAGTGATGAAATGCGGAGCAAAGCAATAGCGATGGTATGGGGTGAGGCACACGATGCGCAAGGAGTAACCCTTGCGGATCATTTTACCTGCGCAGACGGTTATACATTGACTGCTCATAGCAGTTTGATAATAGCAAAAAAAGTATTGGAAGGAAATTTTAAACCCGGCTATCAAACACCTGCTGCCTGCTATGGCGAAAAATTGGTGAAAGAAATACCCGGTACAGCAAGCAACTTATAGGTATTTAAGCATAACAATCCTGTTTTTCTAATATTCTTTATTGAGTTGAAGAACGGAACATTTATCCCGCAATTGGTCAAAACAATTTTTCGGCTGGTGGACGAATACCTGCTAACCGGATATAAATAGTGCATTGACCCCGGTGATGTGTTTGGTGTTCGAAAGCTTTTAGCAGCCAGGTCAACCTGGTTTCGCTTCGGTTACCTCCAGGTGTTCGCTGGTTAACGATTTCCGTTGATTTGGCGAAGTCCATATTCTTTATTGAGTTGATCATAAAATCATAACTCTTATTTACCAGATACACCACCGAATCTTTGTTTTGAAAGCCTGGTGATTTCTCAACGTCCCGGCTAAGAAAAGCCTTTATGATATTACTATCACGAACACCTGCGCCAACCGTAGCCATTGCAGCGTTACTAAATGCCAAATGCAGCATTTGTTCGGCGAAGCTGCGGATGGAGTCTACCGCTCTTAATCCGTATTTATTGGCAGGCATGGCATCAAGATATTCCTGGGTATAGGCTTTAGCACGTTCCCAGTCTTTTATCATTTGTTGTTTCAAAGCATCATTCAAGTTTTGTGCTGGCAAAAAGAAAGAGCAGAGCAAAAACAGCAGGGTGAAGGTGAGTTTCATTGTTTCCGATTTATATCAGAAGGTAAAACTTTTTCAGGTTATTATAAAGATCCCATAGAATTGTTGACCTAGTCCCGATAGCTATCGGGAGCAACTAAGGCCATTCAATCGGAGATAAGCATAACGTGCCTATTTTTTTAAATTACTTATTGGGTTGAGGCAGAAGCAAGGTTGTGAACCGGGAAAGAAGGTACACCAACTGCGAGGTAAACTATATCTGCTCATGTGAGATTAATAGCGTACATTACATGTATTCTCTCAAAGCTTCTTGTAACGATTCCAACTTAACCATCACGGTTTCAATTTTTGCAGCGGCTTTCTCTGGATATCACGATCAAAAAATAAGAAATAACTAATTGTAGCCTTAAAAGGTTACATCAGTTGTTATTCACTCTAACAAAGAGTTTCTCTTTTATCGATTTAATCTTTTAAAAAGAAAAATTATGAAAAATAAAATTTATATAGTTTGTTTTTTGACGCTAATGGCGAGCAGCTTTACAGCTTACACCCAGGTGTATAAAACGGCTGCAGACACCACTAAACTAAATAAAGAGTTTATAGAAGTAAGTAACGACATTGCAAGCCTTAGCGCTAAATTAACTATAGCACAAAACAACTTGCCCGGCTATCAATCCAAAGCGAAGACCGCAGATTCCGATGCCCAAAATGCAGCGGAAAACAGCAGTGTCCAGGCTGCCAAATCAACCGAGGGTGGAGTAAAGGAAGCCAGAAAAGCAAAACGCAAATCCAAAAAAGCCTATCGCGAAGCAAAAGATGCCCGGTCAGCAAATAATGTAGTAGAAAATCAGGACGACAAAATTGCGTCCCTTACAGGTCAGCTAGCTAAAAAGCAGGCACGCCTAAACCAGTTAATTGTTATGCGTGATGCGATCAATGCTTTGCCGCCACAGTAATAAGTATTCATAAATTGAAAGATCAAGTTAAGAGCGTTGTAGAATAGGTTTATTCATTGTTGGCCTTTGTTTATAACTAAAGGCCAATCTTTTTTATTGTTTATTTCTATAACGAAGGGGACCTCATTGTTGATTTATTTTTCAAGAAGTGCTTTAGCAAGACCCTGCCACTGCACCTTCGAAAATCCCGCAATCGCACTGATGCCCACGGCCACATCGCGAATCTTATCTGCCAACGATTCTTGTTCAGTATTGGGTCGCAGATTCCGATCGATGATCCATGCGATTATTTTAGTTTTTTCACGAATGATAATAAAAGAACTGGTTGCTTCTTTAGAATAAAAATGTGCCGTTTCATTTCTTTGTCCAAACGGATTCTCATTTGGTCTCACACGAAATCCGACTGATTGAACAGATGGCTGGCGAATTTCATTTAATTCTTCGACGAGCACCCAGTCAAACCCACCACCTTCTTTGGTTCCAGGTCCCGGTATATCGATCCTTAAATAATCTCCTTTTTGAACCTCTCTATCGACCTCATTACCTTTTTTATCAATGATCTGAAACCGAGCGGTGACAGCTCCGGCGATCCTGTTCCAATTATTTACGTTGAGCAATTTTTTTTTCGCTATATCATACAAACGCTGAGCCTCTGACTCTGTTTTCAGATCCTGGACGGCATCTACTTCTATCTCCTGTCCTTTAAATTGTGGAGGGACAATCCCTATAAGATCGTTTTGTTTCATGTTGAACTTATTTGCTGGTATTTAATTAACGTGACATACAACATTTATACCCAATCTATCTTTTCCGGCCGTAAACCTTGTTTTATAACCAAGGTTGGTCTGTTAGCCGGCTGAAAAATATTCACGCCAATGCTATCATGAGTGAATTATAAGTTCTATGTTTAAAAAAATAAAGGGAAATGAGTAAAGCCGGTAAGCTGGTATCTCAACTTTTTTCTATCCGCAACAGCTATGGAAAAAAATTTTCATCTAAAAAACTTTATTTGCTGAAAGCAATAAGCAACGAAAAGCTGACAAGCAAAAAAGACGTACAGGTTTTTCATTCCCTCTTACTTTTTCTTATTGCGTATCCCGATAACCAGGTTGTTTATACCCAGTCATCAATTGTTTTGCAGCAACTGCATTTATATATTCAATCGCATACGAAACTAAGAGATGGCCTGTACAATAGCGGTATCACCAATACACAGCTTTGTGCTGCCTATAGTTTTGAAATGGTTAAATGGATGAGAGCAACGTATAAAAAAAATATCCGCATCCAATCCTTTGAAGCAAGTGAGGCGCAGATCCAGGCTATACTTTCGGTGGTCATGCCAAAAGTAGAGTCGGAAATTATGCAGGATGGCAATGCAGGGTGGCGATCATGGCTGAAACAATCAATGAAAAAAGAAGAAGAGCTGCTTGACCGGTTAATTGCAGTTTTTGATGAAACCGGTATTCGTCCTGAAGTAAAAGATGAACTTTGGAACGCGATCGGAATAAATATTGAAATTGATTTCATAGCCCCTGATAGCCTGCCGGATTCATTATTCATTCCCTACTATCATCGTTCTTTAATAAAAAAGAAAAAAAGTCCGCCGATACAAGGCATACATCCCCCGAAAGTTCATCTTGATAAAGAAGCATCAGAAAAGATCATCGAATGCAGCAGGATGATACTTGTACGACACTTGCGTGAAATTGACCCGATCACATTTACATCGCCAGAATTGATCAGTTATTACCAGTTGCCCCGCGGACTTTCAATCGCACTGATGGGTATGGTACCGGCGAGAAGACATCCCATCGACAGTTATATGGGATACACAGTATTTAAAAATGGGTTGCCGGTTGCTTATGCAGCCTCGTGGGTATTATTTGACAGTGCCCGTATTGGTCTTAATATTTTTCCCGCTTACCGTGGTGGTGAATCACAAAATATTTTTGAACAGGTATTAAAAATTCACCAGGGTGTTTACAGGTTAAAGCGGTTCAGTACCGATCCCTACCAGATCGGAAAGGATAACAGCGATGGTATCCATTCGGGTGCATTCTGGATCTATTACCGCGCGGGGTTTCGTCCAATTCGCGAAGAGCAGAAGGACA
>Ga0075430_100004337_pt1 | contig 11981 bp, 10 predicted proteins | sample RhiMetdeltSRZDD4_FD_75294 | JGI IMG/M metagenome (GOLD analysis project Ga0075430, IMG submission 75294) | Populus rhizosphere microbial communities from Tennessee, USA - Rhizosphere MetaG P. deltoides SRZDD4 | ecosystem: Host-associated > Plants > Roots > Rhizosphere > Soil | place: USA... | reverse complement strand
CGGAGGACGACCGGACAAGCCGACATTCTGAACGAGCCATCTCCGCGCTCGTATTCCGTCCGCGGCTCTGGGGACACGGTCCCGTCCTTCCACCGGTGCCTGTTCTGGCACACGCCAGGCGGGAGGCACAGGAATGGTCGGTGTGGGGTCGTCGATCCCGCCCGGTCGCCAACCTCGAACCACTGCCAGTCCTTCACAACGCTGACCTGCGGGGTGACGGGTCAGGCGCCGGGGCAGCCGGGCCTGACGTTCGTTCGCACGGCAGGGATGACATGCTCGCGCAGGATCCGCGCGCCGAGCGTCCCGCCGTGCGTGAAGTCGTTGTAGCGTCCCGCGAGAATCGTCACGACCATGTCGAGCCCGGGCAGCACGAATACCCGCTGCTGGCCATTGCCGACGGCCGATCGTGCCTCGATGAGGCCGGCCGGCGTCGGATAGCAGTTGTACCACCAGAAGTACGCGTATCCGAACTGGCCGCCGGCGTCCGGCCCGGAGCGCGGACGGAATCGGAAGTGTCGGCGTGTCGACTCCGACGTCCACTCGGCTGGGAGCACCTGCTTTCCATTCCACCGGCCTCCGTGCAGGTACAACGACCCGAACTTCGCCAGATCGCGCGGCTTGAGCCTGAGCCCCGACGCCGCCGCCACCATGCCGGCGAGGTCGCCGACCCACTCGAACCCGGTGATGCCTAACGGCTCGAACAGCTTCGCACGCGCATAGTCGGGCAGCGCGGTCTTCGTCGCTCGCGTAACGACCGCGCCCATGACCTGCGTGAGGCCACCGTTGTAGATGAACTCCGCGCTCGGGTCATGCGCGAACGGTCGGGCGATCGCGTAGCGCAGCGGAGCGGCGTCGCGCGTCATCCGGATCTCGTCGTTGCGGGGATCGGTGTACGGCACGTCTTCGTTCCACTCCAGGCCCGCCGTCATCTCGATGACATGGCGCAGCGTCACGCGCCGCCGCTCGGCGGTGTTGAGCTCCGGGTATTCCGGAAACCACTCGACCACCGGCTGGTCGAGCGAGCGAATCGCGCCGTCGCGCATGGCCGAACCGACCAGCGCGCTCACGACGCTTTTCGTCACCGATCGCAGGTCGTGGAGCGAGTCGCGCGACATGCGCCGCCAGCCGAGCGGCGTGCCCCAGCGCTCGTCGAACGCCTCGAAGTATTCCTCGTAAATGAGGCGTCCCGACCGCTCGATCAATATCGCGTGCACGCCGAGCTCGGGCCAGGCGCGGACCGACTGCGTGAGCGCGGCCAGGCGCGCCGGATCGACGCCTAACGACTCGGCGCTCGCCGTCTGCCAGCCATCGTCGAGGACGGGTGGGCGCTGATATGGTGCCGTGGTACCCTGCGCCAGCATGGGCGCGGACATGACCGCCGCGAGGAAACAGAGACCGACGAGTAACTTGCTCACGAAGCCACCTACCGAGTTTTCCTGCGCTGGGTCAGCCAGCGCTCGAGCTGCTGCTCGAACTCTCGCTCTGGCTGGCCGGAACGTTCGATGAGCCCGACGACGGCCGTGTCGCCGAGCAGGATGTCGGGATGACGTGGACGCTGGAGCATGTTCTCACCGCGTACGGCGCGGAGGATCACGTCCGTCATTCCGTTGATCCACCACGCTTCGATGTCGCGGCCATAGCCAGCGGTCGCTCGCGCGGGAGATGACCAGTAGCCCTGCCAGCCGGGTCTCCCCGCGATGTCTCGCATTTCAGTGACGCTCTCCGCGCGCACGTTCGGGAGCGTCCTGTAACTGCGACGCACGAGGTCGGGACGCAGCGCGAGCATCCCTGATGTCTCCGCGACGCCGGCGTGCAGGTCGAGTCCGATGGACGACAGCTCGGCCGGCGAGAAATGCTTTCCGGCAATCCTGACGCCTTGTGCCCGCATCGTACTGTCGCCTGTGAATAGCCCGGACACGTTCACCATGGTGGCGTTGAACACTTCGCTGATGAAGTCGCACGCCTCGTTGACGGCGACATGGTGTGGGGGAGCACCATGACCATTCAGGACGAAGACCCACTTGAACCGATTGCGCACGATGTCCGCGCCGATGTCCGCCACCATCGCTCGGAGCGTCGACTGTCGAATGGCGTACGTCCCGGGGTGAATCGGCAAGCCGTTGAGCTGATTGGCGCCTGTCGCGCCATAGTTGATCGTCGGCATCACGATGACGTTCCAGCCAGGCAGCGAACGGCTCACCCGTTTCGCCACCTGTCCCGCCTCGTACTCGACGCCGATCAGGTCACTGGCGATAGGCAGATGAGGGCCGTGCTCTTCGAGCATTCCGACGGGAAGAAGAAACAGTGTCCGGTCGCGATCGAGCGCGTCGATCTCCGTGTACGCCATGTTCCCGATCGCCAGCACCGTCCCCGTAGCGCCGGTGCGCGCGGTCGGGCGAGCGGGTTGCTGCGCGTCCGCCGACACGATCACCGAGAGAGCGCCGCACAGGAAGAGCGGAAATACGAGGAGTCGTTTCATCTGTCCCCCCGACAAGACTGCATGGGGATCGCTGGGCACCTCGCGTCATCGCGAGAACGTCACTGGAGCGAGTGGCCGGTACCGCCCGTTGATCCCACGCCAACATACCTGGTGACGCACGTCTGTCGAGGAAGCACGGCAGCACCGGGTGACCCAATTTGCCAACGAGGGGTTTACAGTGGTTGGGCAATGACACGTACGACCTGGTTACCCTCGTCAGGTGGCGCCTCATGCGCGACAACCGTTCGTCCCTCCGAATCCTCGGACTTGCGCTGGCCTGCGCACTCTCGGCAGTTCTGGTCGCATGTGGCGACTCGGGTCCCACGGATCCCGAGGACTCGCCTGACGTGCTTCGACTCACATCCGCACACGTCGGCGCGCTCGACAGCACCGGGCAGGAAATCACTGAAGCAAACCCCGGCAACGGAACGCTCAAATCGCTCGTCGACTCGACCCTCCTGGTCCTGACGGCTGGCGTCGAAGCGAAGCGACTGGACGTGACCACGAATCTCACGACGAAGCCGCTCTACTTCGTCGGCGTCCATCGCGCCGTGAGTCGGGGAACGAGCGCGTTCTCCACCTGGACGCTCGTCGGGATGGATGACCCGGCGAAGCTCACCAGCCTCGTCGAGGTGAGCGGCTTCGCTCAGTCATCGAACGGGACGCCGCCTGCTTCGGTGAGCGGAACCATCGGAGACGGTACTGGCGCGGTGAACGGACTGCTGCTCGCGGTGGGCAACGGCGGCGCGGTGACCGAATGGCGCGCGTCCTCCGGCACGGTGAGCTTCGCATCCACGCCGACCGGCACGCCGTGTCCGAACTTTCCGCCGAGCGGAAACATCGCCTGCACCCTGGAGACGATGCGCGTGCGGTTCACCATGACGTCACCTGGCGCCGGCGGCACAGGCCCCCGCTCGGCGGCCGTCGCCACCGAAGTCGACGTGCCCGCAATGCGACTGACGTACACGTTCTGACAAACGGGTCGGAGTCGGACGTCGACGACACTCGACCGACGCGGCAGTCGAACTGTGGACGTCGGACTCCGACCCGGGGGAACCCGAGCTACTTGGCGTTAGGCGGCGTGTCGAGCACGACGATCAGCGCGGTCCACCGGAACGGCCCCCATTCCATCGCCAGCGTGCCGCGACGCTCGTCCGTCCCGGTGATCGCGATCGTGAACTGCTCGACCGGCGTCGCCGTCGACTCCGTCGTCATTCGCGCCTTGCCGAGGTCGCGCGCGCCGTCGTAGCCCGTGCCCCACTGGCCGGTTTGCGTGTTGACGATCAGCTCCGTTCCCGTCGTGTGCGGAACGGTCCAGAGTGTGTAGGTCCCCGCAGCCATCGGGATGCCAGCGAGCGTGATGGGTGCTGACGTCGTGAACTGGGTGGCCGCGTTCGCGCCGGTGCGCCACACCCGGTCATAGGGAATGAGGTTGCCTAACAGCTCGCGGCCTCGCGCGAGCGGGCGGCTGTAGTCCACGGCAAAGGCAGCGGCGCCAATACTCGCGCGCGCGGTGTCCCGCACGCTCAGCTGCTTGAAGCCGTCCTTCGCCTCCAGCGCGGTGAACTGCGTTGCGATCGGCTGGATGTCTGGCGGGTCGGCGAGCCGAGTGACGGCCACCTTGTACGTCGTGCGCGTGCCCGAGTAGTGCAGCAGGTGATAGCTCGAGTCGAGCGTCGCTTCGCCGATGCCGGCAAGCCAGTCATGCGCAATCTCGGCCTTGCCATCCGCGAGCCGCTTCACTCGGCCCGTGTGGAGAGGGAAGCGATCGAACTCGCGGTCGATGTAGAACTGACGAAGCCGCACGGTGTCTCCGCCTGATTCCGATGACGCGAGGCGGCGCAGCGCCGTCGCGAAATACAGCTCGTAGAGGCTGTACATCTGCGGCACGTGAGCCATGGCGACGCTGCCACCGGTCGCGAAGTCGCGTCGTACCGTGCCCGACGCATCGGTCTTGGAGATGTGAACCGAATCCTTCGTCACATCGACAGTGACACGACGCTGCCGCTGGTCCTCCGCCTCGCTCGGCGTGGTGATGTCCATCGCGAGGCGTCGGATGCTGCCATCGGGGTCGAGCTGCACCTCGGTGTGCCGCTGCCTCACGCGGGGGAATCGGTCGATGCCGTCGATCGTCACCGTGTTTCCGCGACGCGTGACCCGCTCGACCGACACCGTGTCGCGGCCGAGTCGGGCGAGAAATCCGTAGCTTTCGGCGGGCCCGCTCGGGCGACAGGCCGCGAGCACGAGACCGGCGAGGACGAGTCGGTCCAGTCGGATGAGTCGGTTCATGCGACGAAGGTGCTCGATGGCACGCCTCGGGCAAGACCGCTCGGCACCAGGTGATGAAAGAAGCCGCCGATCTACCGAGGACGGTCGGTAGATGGCGGCTCCTGACCCTCCTTCCTCTACCGTTACGGTTGCTGAACGACGTTAGACGCAGAGGGGAATTGAGAGGAACCGCGACGCGGAGGGTCGCGGAAGGGCCGCTGACGTGGCCACCCGGCCCGGCAGTCGTGCAATGAAAGCGGAAACGGCCGCCCGGGACGCTACCGTCCCGTTAGGCCGTTCCCCCAATCCATCAGAGTCTGTCGAAGCGGGCGCGGGGCATCCCCTTCCGCGACCCTCCGCGTGCAGTTCCTCTCTCAGTTCCCCTCTGCGGTTACGGCTTCTCACCAAGCGTCCCGATCGATCAACGGCGCTCAGGACGCGCCGACACGCCCGCGCGCCGCCTGGCGCAGCTTCATCGAGTCGTAGCCCACACCGCCCTTGAACACTGTGACCACGTTATAGATGTCAGCGGGCGCGCGCACCGGATCGCCGCGGATGATCACGAGGTCGGCGACCTTCCCAACCGCGATCGTGCCGACCTGCTGTTCCTTGCCGAGGATACGCGCGCCATTGGACGTCATGATGCGAACGGCCATCTCCGGGGAGAATCCCGCCTCGATGAGCAGCTCGTAGTTCCGCAAATCGCCAAATCCCGGCAGGTACCCGGTGCCCCACGGGTCGCAGCCGGCACCGAGCTGTCCGCCGGCCTGCACGAACGCGCGCTCCCATTCCATCATCTTCTTCAACATGCGATCGGGCACCGTGAAGCCGCTTTTCGCGAGCGCCGCGTGGTTCGCCTCGACTTCCTTTCGCGTCTCCGGATCGAGCATCTCCATCGCCTCGGCGTTCAGGCGCGCGCGTGTCGGCATGAACGTCTCGTAGACGCCGAGCGTGGACGAGACAGCCGTGCCGCGCGCGACGATGGAACGAATGCTCGCCTGGACGGCGGCCGAGCCGACGTCCACGTCGGCCTGGGCGCGCATGTTCTCCTGAGGGCACACGTCCGGCTTCTTGTTAGGCACGTAATCGCTGTTCGTGATGAAGCCGTGCTGCAACAGGTCGATGCCGAGATTCGCCGCCTCCGTGAACGTCACCGAGCAGAGATGCCCGGTGACCTTGAGGCCGCGTGCGTGTGCCTCCTGGATCCCGGCAGCCAGCACCTCTCGCGAGCCCTCGCCGAGGAACTTGAACCAGGTCGCGCCCTCGCTCGCCCAATACGCGATCACTCGCCGCGCTGCTTCGGGCGTCGTGACGAGTCGAGCCGGGCTCGCCGGTCTTGGCGCACCAGCCGTGAGGTACGGACCGGCGATCTCGAATCGCGGGCCGGGAATCGTGCCGGCCTCCACGGCGCGAGCGAGGTTCAGCTCCTGGTAGGGGAATTGACTGCCGGCGGTCATCGCGGTCGTGACGCCCATCGCGAGGTAGAGCAGCGGCGCGCTCACGCTCATCGGTTCACTCCGGCGCACACCACCGAACCATGTGTGCTGATGGAGCCCGACCAGCCCGGGAATGACGGTGTGGTCGTTGAGGTCCAGCACCTGCGCGCCGTCGGGAACCGGCGTCGAGCCGACGGGGCCGATCGTCTCGATGCGGTCGCCGCGAACGATGATGGTCATATGCTGATCGGTGGACGCCGCTCCCGTGCCGTCCACGATGCGCACGTGAGTGAGCGCGACGACCGGTGCATTGACCGAGACGTAGTTCGCGACACCGGGGCCGACCGGCGGCCGACCCTGCGCGGCGACCGCCGCCGGCAAGAGCGCGCCGGCCACGATCGCCGCAAGCACCTTCGAAGGAGCTCCGATCATAGGGCATCGAGTTGGAGGGCGAGTCCGGCAGCCATCGATGTCCTAACGTCCTTTTCCGGCGCAAAGGGTCAACACCGCATGGCTGCCGGATCAGTGAAGCTGGCGTCAGCTACCGATGCCCACCTTGACCGAGAACGAGTTCACCTTCGCCGCGTTGTACTCCACGCCGAGTCGCGCCTTGGATAGCTGGAGCGTCGCGCCCGCCATTGCCTGCGCACCAAGCACGCGTTCGTCATCGAGATCCACCGCCGTGGTTTTTTCGTGGGACGTAGACAGGTACGTGGATGCGCCGACATACGGCGACACGGCGGCCCATCGAGTCAGCGCGAACCTCCGGCTCGCCAACAGGTCCACGCCGTACACCCTCAAATCGAGGTCGTCGGGGCCGTACATCGACACGAAGCTCACGCGTGCAGCAGCATCCCAGGTTCGCGCCGGGTTCTTCAGGAGCGCATGCTGGACCTGCGCGGCGTAGAACCCGTAGTTCGCACCCGGGTTCTTCGTGAAGTAGACGCCGACATCGGTGTTGTCGCTCACGCCAGCCCGGACCATGAGGCCCGGGAACGTCAGTCCGTTACCCTCGAACAGCCAATGGGCCGAGTCGGGATGGACGAACGTGTCGTTCCATGCTGCGTCGTGGTCGTCGATCGCAGTCTCCCATTGGAGCAGTGAGAACTCGAACCGCCCTTTCCCCATCGGCTGCGCGTCGGCAAGGGGGCGGAAGTACGCGACGAGACCGGCTTCGCGCGTGAATTGCCGCCACGCGGTTTGGGTCAGCGACGGACTGAGCTGGAACGAGCACTCCTTCCATCTCGGGTTGACGTGGAGGTCCGGGCGGTGGGCGTGGCCGCCATCGTGGCCCGGACCGCTGTGGAGGTGCGGCCGACTGGGGGTCTGTGCAGCTGCCTGGGTTTGAATCAAGGCGATGGCGAGGGCCACGGCCGCGGTAATCAGGTTTCTATAGATCATAACGCCCCGCTTTCGGAGATTTTGGTCGCTGTCGGAACCGGTTGTGACCGGGATCGCGATGGTGAACGACCAGAAACTGGGTGCGTCGAGCCGAACGGTCGTCCGAACCGATCGGATTGGACCTGCTCGCCCGCCTCCCGCGGCGCCGGACGTGTCGTCCACGTCATTTCGCTGCTGATTTTGCGCTTTTTCCTGCGGGAGGACTACGCCGCCACGGACTTGATGTAGAGCTCGATCCCGTCCAGCACGCGCTGGAGGCCGAAGTCGAACGACTCCTCCATCGTGCGCGTCCGCCCGTCGGATGGCACCGTGAGCAAAGCCGCGAATCCCGGGAAGCGCGGGTTGCCGATCGCGCGGCCCAGGTCTGCTCCCACCGCCGCGGCCCATTCTTCCTCAGACGTGCCGCGGGCGCGAGCCCTGGCGAGTGAGATCGCCGTGTCCGACGCGCCGCGGGTGTAGCCGTCGATCACGCTGAGCATCTGACCCATGTCGGCGGGGCTGAGCCCCGTGCCCGAGAGTGCGTCAATGACCGCCTCGAGCCAGCTGAGCCAGTTCGGCCCGTGCGGCGCGGCCACGAACGGCAGCTCCGCCAGCCAGGGACGCCCACATAACATCGCCCGCTTTGCGTGGGCCCAGCGGGTTATCTCCGCGCGCCAATCTCCGCGCGGGTCGCTCGGGCGCGGTGCCAGTCCCATCCCCGCATCGACGATCGCATCGAACAGCGCTTCCTTATTAGGGAAGTAGCGGTAGACCGCCATCGTCGTGAACCCGAGCCTGGCCGACACGGCGTGCATGGTCAACGCCTGAAGCCCCTCCTCGTCGGCAATCTGGATGGCGGCCTGCACGACGTCGTCGGGGGTCAGCGCCGGTTTCGGCCCGCGGGTCGAGCGTGAGCGGTCCTCCCACAGCAGCTCGCTGCGGCGGCGAAGCGCCGGATCGATCCGGGCGGAGGCCTGCATGATGTCGTCGTGGGTCAGCTCCCTCGGCGTCGTGGGCTGGTCGGTGCGGGGAGGCTTCTCGGTCGCATCCCGCCGAGGGCGAGAGACGGGCTTCCTGCGTCCTGCCATAACGCTCCGAGAAAACTGTTGACAGACGTGAAACTGTGTATATCATACACTCACACTGTGTACGTTATACACTAATACACTCGCCGCACGACCGGAAGACCCTCTCGCGTCGCCCGGCCAATCACCGCTGACAGGGTTACCACCATCTCAATTTCCTCCACGATCTCCCGGCTCTCACCCCTCACCCTGGGCTTGCTCCTCTCGTCGACCCACGCGTCGCAGGCGCAGACCTCCGCCCCGCAGTCGAGGACCTGGGAGCTCCGCGTCACGAGCGGCGCGCTCGTGCCGACGGGCACCCACCGCAATGTCCTCGAGGACGCGCAGATGACCGCGGCCCAGGTCTCCTGGGTCGTCTCGCCCTCCGTTGCGATCACCGGCATCTAGGCATCATGCACTCGACCAAATCCGACTGGCTCGTCCCCGCCGCGCTCATTGTGCTGAGCATGGTGCCGGCAATTGCCGGCAGCGTCAGGCTGGCGGAGCTGGCGGGCGGCGCGGACATCACGCCGGAAAATGCGCGGTTTTTCGCGGCGCCACTGCCGGTGGTGCTCCACATCCCGGCGGCGATCGTGTACAGCATCCTCGGCGCGTTTCAGTTCTCTCCGAGCCTCCGCCGTCGCCGGCGCGGGTGGCACCGGGCCGCGGGGCGGATCCTGATTCCATGCGGACTGCTCGTCGCGCTGTCAGGGCTGTGGATGGCGCACTTCTACCCGTGGCCCGACGGCGACGGCCAACTCGTCTACGGGGAGCGTCTCGTTTTCGGCGCCGCGATGGTGGTGTCGATCGTCCTTGGCCTCTACGCAATCAAACGCAGAGACTTCGTTTCACACGGCGAGTGGATGATGCGCGCGTATGCAATCGGGCTCGGCGCGGGCACGCAGGTGCTCACGCACCTGCCATGGTTCATGCTCTCGGGTGACAAGCCGGGTGAGCTCGCGAGGGGTGTGATGATGGGTGCCGGTTGGATCATCAACGTCGCCGTCGCGGAGTGGATCATTCGCAGCCGCGACACTCGTCCGAAAACCGTCCCTGGCGACCGCCGAGTCGTCGCAGTTCCTCGCCAGGTCGGTTAAAGGGGTTCGCCGACACCTCGGGGAATGTTCGCTGACAGACTCCGTGTTCCACGAGCGGCATGCTACAGTGCAGCCGCGCGTGCCTGGCGTGGAATCGCCGAACGAACGGGCCCCACGTGCCATCCTCGGCGTCGCACCGCGACTGCTCGCTCAGGAGGCAAGAATGTCAGGATCGCCTTTCAACGTGCGCGCGATGCTCGGTGTGATCGCGCTCGCCTCGGCAATGAGCTGCTCCGACAGCCCCGTTGCACCGAGTTCCGAACCCCTCTCGGTTACGCCGGACGACGTCTCGCTCGCGAGGCTCCTATGGTCCGAGCCGATCGATCTCGGGCTGCTCGATGTCGGCCAAGGAGGGCCGTACCAGAGCTACGCCAACGCACTGAACGACAAGGACGAGGTCGTGGGCAAAAGCTCGGCATTCGTCGGGCCGGGTGCCTCGATCGGGCTTGCGTTCCGCTGGACGCCGGATGGGCCGAATTCAGAGACGGGTCAGATGACCCCGCTGTGGACTCCCGGCGGCACGATTCCGCTGAACTCGGAAGCCCTCGACATCAATGACAAGGGAGTCGCGGTCGGGTGGTTCGTTCCTCCGATCGGCGGAGGGTCCAGGGGTGTGATGTGGCCTGATGACGTGGGCATTCTGGTCGGAGGTGACCGGGCTGTCGCGATCAACAACGCCGGCTACGTCGTAATCCAGACGGGTTCGATCGCCTCGCTCTGGGTGCCCGATTTCCCAGGTGCCGCGACCGGCAACACCCGTGTCATTGGCAGCTTCAACGCTCGCGCGATCAACGACCGCGGGGTGATCGTAGGCTCGTCAGGCGCTCACCCGGCTGTGTGGAGGCCGGACGCGCCCGGGGCGGTCACGGGCACGTTGACGCAGCTCCTCGAGTCACCGGGCACCGCGAACGACGTCAACAACAAAGGCGAGATCGTCGGCGGGTTGTCCTCGGGCCAAGCGTTCCTCTGGCGACCGACGAGCCCCAACGCAACGACCGGCGAGCTGATCGAGCTGAACCCGTTACTCGGGGCGACAAGCGCGAGAGCAACGGCCATCAACGAGAAAGGTGAAATAACTGGCTCTGGCTTCTTCCCCAGTGGTCCACAGTCGTGGGTTTGGAGCCCTGGTGCGAAGGCTGGCTCGACCGGCACGGTGACGATTCTGGGGTTATCCATGGTGATCGACGAGAGCGGCCCGAGAGGCCCCGACATCAACGACCATGGCGACGTCGCGCACCTCCTGAACCTCCACGCGACGCTCTGGCGGAAGTAGTCTCCAAGCGTCCCCGCCGCTGCGGAGGTGAGGCGTCAGCGCGTGCGCCTCACCTCTCGCGCGCTAGAAGTTCGCCGGCGGCAATATGGGCAAGCCAATGATCTCGGCGAACACCTCGGGGCCCCGCAGCGTCGCATGTGAGCCCGCGAACACGCGGACGTTCCACCCTTTCTCGCGAATCACGCTGGCCAGATGCGTCGTCGTCGGCGCGTTGTTGCCAGGCAGCGCAACACCCGACTGCGGTGCCTCGATCAGGTCCGCCTGAAACAGGATCCCCTCGGCCGGAATCCAGGCGACGAGCATCTCCTGCGCGTGCGGGCTCGCTATCTGATGGATCTCGAGCGATCGCGTGCCGTCGGTGAACACGCGCTTGCCTCCGGAGATCGTCTGCGAGCGGTAGTTCGACGTCGGCGCGACCTGATTCCGCGCCAGCATCAGTGACGACGTCGGCGCCGTCACGATGCGGCGCAGGTAATCCAGATTCCCGGCAGTCGTAACCACCGTCGCGCCGTTCGCGACATGGTAACGCACCCCGACGAAGTGATCGTCGTGATGGTGCGTGGGCACGACGTACCTGATCGGCTTCCCGGGCGCGAGCGTCGCGACGGTCGCAATAGCTTCCGACGATGTACTCGACGGTGCATCGACGACGACGACATGATCGTTGAATGCGACGACGAGACTCTTGCTGCCACTGCCGACGGTCCACACACCCGGCGCCAGCTCGCGCACCGACGGCGGTGGAGGTTCCGATGCGACGGTCGTGAATCCGGCTGGTGGTGAGAGCAACGAATCGGGGATCGCGTAATCGAGCGCGACCGTTGCGTAGCGCAGAGCGTTCGCGATTTCGCCACCGCGATGCAACACGGAACGGCCCGGTGCCAGCAGTCCACCTTCCACCGGTCGCCAGTCGAGAAACTCGGTGTAGACGTCGGTGTCGCCCGTGAACACGTCCGTGCCCACGCTCATGACGGCGCGCAATCG
>Ga0075430_100004336_pt1 | contig 11983 bp, 7 predicted proteins | sample RhiMetdeltSRZDD4_FD_75294 | JGI IMG/M metagenome (GOLD analysis project Ga0075430, IMG submission 75294) | Populus rhizosphere microbial communities from Tennessee, USA - Rhizosphere MetaG P. deltoides SRZDD4 | ecosystem: Host-associated > Plants > Roots > Rhizosphere > Soil | place: USA... | reverse complement strand
GCTATGAAACACAAGGTATATCCCAGAGGCAGGCCGATGAACCAGTGCCCGGCAAGGTTCCAGAGCATCGGCGTCCTCGTGTCGCCCAAGCCGCGCAGCACGCCCGTGGCGACGCCCTGAAGACCGTCGAACATCTGGAAGACCGCAGCAATCATCAGCAGCGAGACACCGATCGCGATCACCTGTGAATCAGACGTGAACGAGCCGATCAGCAGCCGTGGAACCAGCAGAAACACGGCCGCAGCGCACGACATGAACCCGACGCCGAGCGTCAGCGCCGTCCAGCCGGATCGCGCGGCGCCGTCCGGATCGAGACGGCCGACCGCGTGCCCGACTCGCACGGCACCCGCCGAAGAGATGCCCAGCGGCACCATGAACGTGAAAGCCGCGATGTTGACGGCGATCTGATGAGCGGCAAGCGCCGTCGGCGCAAGCCGGCCGGCGAGGGCCGTCGCAGCGGCAAACACACCGACTTCAAGCGTGACCTGCGCTGCCGCCGGCGCTCCCAAAGCAAGCAACCGTCGCATCCACGCGAGCTCGATCGCCAGCGGTGTCTCGAACAGTCCCGGCCGGCGTCGCCGCTCCCGATGGATGATCACGGCGAGGAGGTACCCGGCCATCGCCACTCGTGATCCGACGGTGGCCCACGCGGCGCCGGCCACACCCATCGCGGGTGCGCCGAACTTGCCGAAGATCAGCACCCAATTGAAAACCACGTTGGCGAGATTGGCCATGACGAGCGCCACCATCACCGGCCGCACGATGCCCATCCCCTGGAGATAGCGGCGGAACGCGCAGTACAGCAGGAGAGGCAACACGCTCCACGACACGACGTCGAAATACTGGCGCGTCAATTCCAGAACCGCTGGGTGAATGCCCCAGCGATCGAGAGTGCCCGAAATCAACCAAAGGATCGCCGTAAAGGGGACAGACAGCAGGATTGCGAGGACGGTCCCGTGGATCAACCAACGATGGCACTCCTCGAGGCGGTTTCCGCCGAAAGCCTGCGCCACGAGTGTGTCGAGACCGAGCAGCAAGCCGAACGCGAAGATCACGACACCCATGAACACCGAGCTGCCGATGCCGACAGCGCCGATGGCTTCGGGACTCAGCCGCCCGACCATCAACGTGTCGACGATCCCCATCGTCATCCAGCCGAGCTCCGCCAGGACCACGGGCAGGGCCAAAGTGATCATCGGCTTGAACTCGTCACGAAGATCGCTGAAACGCGGGAGCATCAGATCGACAATTTTAAGCTGAAGACGAGTTTCAGCCGTGGTTCGTGGTTCGTAGTTCGTCGCTCGGAGAACCGCTGCTAACGGTCTTGCGAGCCACGAACCACGCCCGCCTCCGCTCGTCGGACGCGAACGGGCGCGACGAGCTTCGGCGAGGCCTCGCTGAAGCGCTGCGAGAATGGCGGGAGCTACGAACTAGGGCCGCGCCGGTGATTGAGGGCAGCGTTTAACGGCTTGGATAGTGTGTTTCGACGTAGTTGTCGATCAACTCGCGGAAGCCAGAGGCCAGTTCTTCATACGTACCGCGCATCGTCGTCACGTGCTGGCCATCGATGTAGATGGGACAGTTGGGAGATTCGCCTGTACCTGGCAGGCTGATCCCGATGTTGGCGGCCTTCGATTCGCCCGGGCCGTTCACGATGCAGCCCATGACGGCGAGGGTCATGGATTCGACGCCGTCGAAGCGGGTCTTCCAGTCGGGCATCCGCTCGCGAATGTATTCCTGCGTTCGCTCGGCAAGTTCCTGGAAGGTGCTGCTGGTCGTCCGGCCGCATCCGGGACACGCGGTGACGCTCGGCGAGAACGCACGAATGCCGAGAGCCTGCAGCAGCTCGCACGCCGCGTAGACTTCCTCACAGCGATCGCCGCCGGGCCGCGGCGTGAGCGACACGCGGATCGTATCGCCGATGCCTTCGTTGAGCAGTACGCCCATGGCCGACGCGGACCACACGAGCCCCTTCATGCCCATTCCGGCCTCGGTGAGCCCGAGATGCAGCGGCTGATCAGTTCGCTTCGCGAGGTTACGATAGACAGCAATCAAATCGCGAGGGCGGGACGTCTTACACGAGATGATGATCTGGTCCTTACGAAGGCCCGATTCGAGCGCCAGCTCTGTCGACTGCAGCGCCGACAGGATCATGCACTCGTTGATGATCTCTTCGGATGTGAGCCCCAGATCGCGGTCGGTGTTCTCCTGCATCTTCGCGACGACGAGCTCCTGATTGAGCGAACCGCCGTTGACGCCGATGCGAACCGGCCGGCTGTTTTCCTTCGCCACCTTGCAAATCGTTGCGAACTGCTCGTCCCGCCGCCGGCCGGTGCCGACGTTGCCAGGATTGATGCGGTACTTGTCGAGCGCCGTTGCGCAATCCGGATGTTTCGTCAGCAGCAGGTGGCCGTTGTAGTGGAAATCACCGATCAGGGGTGCCGTCACACCGGCATCGAGCATCCGCTGCTTGATCTCCGGAACGGCGCGCGCGGCTTCGGGCACGTTGACCGTGATGCGCACCATGTCGGAGCCGGCCTCAGCAAGCTCGATGCATTGCCGCGCCGTAGCGGCGGCGTCGGCCGTATCGGTCATGGTCATCGACTGCACGACAACAGGTGCACCGCCGCCGACCTGCACCGCGCCGACTCGAACCCCCACCGTTCTGTGAAGCTTTACCAGCATGCAGGAGAGTGTGTCCTCCGATCATAACAGGCTTCACCGACGAGCTTGATTCGAGGGTTTCGACGTGTGTCGATATGTGCGTGTATCTAAATGACTTCGGCGTCGATACGACCAAGTCGAACGGGTGGGCGTCTCTTTTGCACAGAGAGTCGTGGCGTGTGACGAAGCATTCGGCTTCGCCGTTTTGGAGGTAGTGGGAACATGACGGCACAAAGGCTTGTGAAAGCGATCTTGATTGCGACGGCGCTGATGATGGCGGTCCCTGCCAGAGCCCAGACGATGGCGACGAGCGCGGAGATTCAGCGGTTGCAGGACGAGGTCTATCAGGCCGGGACCGATGTCTCGCGCCTCCGGTCGAATGACTCTTCGGCCGCGGCCAGACTTCAGGATGAACTCGACGAGCTTCGTGACGAGGTCACCTATCTGAAGGTGAAGTTGCGCAAGGAGAACAACGTCAGCAGAGCGGAGTACGCCGAGGTGCGTGATCGAATTCAGAATCTGCGCTCGCGGGCGCGTGGTGAGAGCTCGTCAAATCCGCCGCTCGAGCCGGCCACGAACCACCCGCCGTCGAGCGCGCCCTCGCGCGGCCGCGATGACAGAGAGGACAGACCGGTATCAGGTCAAAGCACGATTCCGGTCGGGCAGGAGATCGACGTCCGGCTTCAAACGCAACTCAGTTCGGACACCGCCCAGGTGGAGGATCGGTTCGAAGCCACGACAGTCGTGGACCTCTACCAGGGCAGTCACGTTCTCATCCCGGCCGGGTCGATGATGCGCGGCATTGTCAGCTCGGTCGATCGCGCGTCGAGAACCGATCGCAAGGGGAGCCTGACCGTCGCATTCGATCAGGTCACCGTAAACGGCCGCAACTACCCGTTGCGTGGCACAGTGACGCAGGCGATTGAAAGCGAAGGCATTCGCGGCGAGGTCGGCCGCATCGGCGCAGGATCGGCTGTCGGCGCGATCATCGGCGGCATCATCGGTGGTGTCAAAGGTGCGCTGATCGGCGTCCTCATTGGTGGCGGCGGCACGATGATCGCGACTGAAGGGAAGGACGTGACGCTGCCGCCTGGGACGATTCTGCGGGTCAGGCTCGACACCCCGCCGAACATCAGGTAGTGTCGCGCATCTCCTTAAACACGTCTTTGGCAGCTTTGATCGTCGTGGCGACGTCGCGCTCGCTGTGTGCGCTCGACAGGAACCAGGCTTCGAATTGCGACGGCGGCGGGTAGACGCCGCGTGCGAGCATGCCCCTGAAGAATCCCGCGTACGCCTGTGTATCGGACGCCAGCGCTGACTGGAAATCCGTGACGGGCGCCGATGTGAAGAATGGTGTGAGCAGCGAGCCCAACGCGCTGACCTGCAGTGGAATCTGCGCGCTGCGCGCGGCGTCGGCGAGTCCACCGGCAAGTGTCGCCGCCAGCTTCGATAGCTGACGATAGAGCGACGCTGACAGTTGCTCGAGCGACCACAGTCCCGCTGTCATCGCCAGCGGATTTCCGGACAGCGTGCCGGCCTGATAGACGGGGCCGGCGGGCGCGACGAGCTCCATCAGGTCGGTGCGGCCGCCATACGCCCCGACGGGCAGCCCACCGCCGATAATCTTGCCGAGGCAGGTCAGATCGGGCCGGACACCATACAGCTGCTGCGCCCCGCCCGCCGCCGCACGGAAACCTGAGATCACTTCGTCGAATACGAGGAGCGCGCCGTGGCGCTGACTGATCTCGCGAAGCCCGTGAAGGAATCCCTCGCGAGGCGGCACCAGACCCATGTTCCCGGCGATCGGCTCCACGAAGATTGCCGCGATGTCCTCTTTGTGCTGCTCGAAGAGCCGTTCGACCGATGGCAGGTCGTTGTAGCGCGCCAGCAGCGTATCGCGCGCCGCCGCCGCTGAGACGCCAGGACTTGTCGGCACGCCAAGCGTCATTGCTCCGGATCCCGCCTGCACAAGGAAGGCATCGGCGTGACCGTGGTAACAGCCTTCGAACTTGACCAGCTTGTCCCGTTTGGTTGCCGCACGGGCCACGCGCGCAGCACTCATCGCCGCTTCGGTGCCCGAGCTCACGAACCGCACACGTTCCATCGACGGCATCAGCATGGCGACGCGCCGAGCCAACCGGGTCTCGAGCTCGGTCGGTGCGCCGAAACTGGTGCCTCGCGCCGCGGCCGCCGACAGCGCCTTCAGGAGGCCCTTCGGTGCGTGACCGTGGATCAGCGGGCCCCAGGACATCACGTAGTCGATGTAGCGGTTGCCGTCCGCATCCTCGAGATACGCGCCGTGAGCGCGCTCGACGAATATGGGCGTGGCGCCCACCGACCTGAACGCGCGAACCGGACTGTCGACACCGCCCGGCAGAATTCGCGACGCCGCGGCAAACATTTTTTCTGACTTGGAGTAGCGGGAACGATGACGGCGAAGCATCATGCGAAGATAGCATTCTTCACGTGCCGTGGTCCGTTGCTCGTGGTCCGTGGCTCGTAATCCGCTAGAATCCCGCCCATGCTTCAGCAAAAGCTCATCCTCGTTGTCGCTGTTCTGGCTCTTGCGGCCGGCTCTTCACCAACTGCCGGCGACGCCCTGCGAGCGACGATCCACGCCCGCCTCCGCTCGTCGGCACTCGATCAGGCGCGACGAGCTACGGCGAGTCCTCGCCAAAGCGCGCAAGAATTCAGCGCGCGAAGGCGGGAACCACGAACCACGGGGCAAGTGACACAATTCGATCTCCTCATCCGCCGAGCTCGCGTGTTCGATGGTTCCGGCAATCCGTGGTTCATCGCCGACGTGGCGGTCAAGGACGGGCGGATTGCGGCAATCGGTGACCTCGGCGCGGCGCAGGCGGCGCGCACGATCGATGCCGCCGGCAAATATCTGTCGCCTGGCTTCATCGATATCCATTCACACAGCGATCGCGGCCTCGGCGACATGAACCTTCGTTACAACGTGAACATGGTCGCGCAGGGGATCACGCTGTCCGTGGTGAACCAGGACGGACGCTCGCCTTTGCCGATACGCAATCAGAAGGCCCAGTACGAGAAGCAGGGGATCGGATCCAATGCCGCGCTGATGGTCGGGCACGGCGCCGTGCGCAATCACGTGATGGGCAATCGCGCGGATCAGGTCGCCACCGACGCCGACATCACGGCGATGCAGGCGCTGGTCGATGAAGGGATGCGTGACGGCGCGTACGGGTTGAGCACGGGGCTCGAGTACGTGCCCGGACGGTTCAGCGAGCCGCGCGAGGTCGTCGAGCTCACGAGACCGGTGAAGAAATATGGCGGGTTCTATATCAGCCACGAGCGCAGCGAGGGCCGAGATCCGATGTGGCACGTCAAGTCCGATCCGACCCCGTTCGTCGATTTGCTCGACGCGGTGAAGGAAACGATCGACATCGGCCGCCAGACGGGCGTGCCGGTGGTCGCGTCACACCTCAAAGCCAAGGGTGCGGATTTCTGGGGCGCGAGCCACGCCGCCACACGCCTGATCCGAGAAGCGCGCGAGCAGGGTCTCGAGGTCTACGCCGATCAGTACCCATACGACACGTCCGGCAGCGATGGCTCGACCGTGCTGATACCGCTCTGGGCGCTGGCGCCGCCAGGTGCCCAGGTCGGTGGACAGCTGGGGGAAACAGGCGGCCGCGGCGGCCGTGGCGATGCGAAAGCCAACCTGCAGGCGCGCCTGGCGAATCCGGCCGAGGCCGCGAAGGTCCGTGCCGATATCGAGCACGAGATCACCCGGCGCGGCGGCGCCTCACGTGTTGTCGTCTATGACTTTCCGGACAAGAAGTACGTCGAGAAGAGCATCGAGTGGATCGCCAAGGACCGTGGCATCTCGCCGGTCGATGCCGCCATCTGGATTCAACTGAACGGATCCGACCGACCTGGCGGTGCGCGTATGCGAGGGTACTCGCTCTCCGAGATCGACATCGAGCACATCATGCAGCAGGACTTCACCGCAACGTGCACCGACGGCGACACCGTAGAGTTCGGCGACGGCGTGCCGCATGCCCGTTTCTACGGAACCATGCCGAGAAAGCTGCGCCGCTATGCGATGGACCGCGGCGTGATCGCGCTGCCGTTCGCCATTCGATCGATGACGTCACTGCCTGCGCAGATCATGCGGATGACCGACCGCGGCTGGATCCGGCCAGGCTACTGGGCCGACCTGGTGATCTTCGACGACTCGGTTCAGGATCTCGCCACCTTCACCGAGCCGCATCAATATCCGAAGGGCATCCCCTTCGTCTTCGTCAACGGTGTCGCAGTCGTGGACGCTGGGAAGTTCACCAAGGCGCTGCCTGGGAAGGTCGTGTCCCCGCGCCCGTAACGTCCGGCCGGACTCGATTCGCTTCTTCAGCGGTCAGCACCCCCGCTGAAGGATCGCGGCAGGTTTTGAGTAAATGTGGCTGAGCCATGGTGAATCGTTGGACACCGATGGCTCAAGTACGGGGGAGTAGGTCCGGCTAAAGCCGGAGTAGGTCCGGCTAAAGCCGGACACTACGAGAGCAGTCCGCCCGTTTCGAGTCCCGAGCCCCGGGCCCCGGCCCTACGACCCTGCTGGCGGCGGCGTCTGCCAGACGATGTTGATGATCTTCCAGGTCCCGTCAAACTTCGCGAGCTGCATGTAGTCGATTCCCCATGAGGCGCGAATCTTCGCGGTCGCAGTCTGATCCAGCACGTCGAGCACCTGGACTTCCTTGATCGACGTATCCTGCTTGCGGTCCTTGTTCCAGGCGCGCGCCACGTCCAGCAGTTGCGTGTACGTCATCTGTCCCTGTTTGTAGGTGCCGTCTTTCTGACGCATGAACCCGTACTTCGTCAGTTGCGGATGCACGCTCTGTTCGATCAGCTCAGGCTTCGACTCGTACACCGCGACGACGTAGTTCATCGCCGCCTGGTGCACCGCTTCGGTTTCCTTGCCCTTCTGCGCAAAACCTACGACCGGAATGACAAGCATCGTCGCAATCAGCATTCGTCTCATTCTTTCCCCCTTTGATCTCCAGTAGCGCGCGGCTTCAGCCGCGCGTTGATGACGGGTGACGCGGGACTAAAGTCCCGCGCTACAGCGGCAACTTCAAAGTCGCCCGGCATCCGCGTGACTCGATGCGGTTCTCCAGGGTCAGCGATCCGCCATGTGCCTCGGCGATCTGACGGCTGAGCGCGAGGCCGATACCCGAGCCTGTCGGCTTGGTCGTGAAGAAAGGCACGAACAGGTTCGACGTGTCTGGCAGGCCCGGGCCCTCGTCGTCAACCGTGATCTGCAACGAGCCGTCGACCTTCTGCCAGTCGATCCAGACATTTCCGCTCGTTTCGAGTGTCGCGTCCACGGCGTTGCGAACAATATTGATCAGGAGCTGTTCGATCTGATCGGGATCCGCGCTGATCTCGACGTCTTCGCTCGCTTTCACGGCGACCGGCAGGCGGTTCTCCAGCTCCGCGATGCGGTGAGCGATTGGGGCGATCTGCACGTTGCGTTGCTGGGGCTTGGGCAGGCGCGCGAGCTGGGCATATGCGCGCAGGAATCGGCCCAGCGCACCCGATCGCGTCTCGATCAGGTTGAGACCGTCCTGGATCTCGGACGCGCGCGGCAGATCCGGCACCCTCGAGATCATCCGCTTGATGGAGTGCGCGATGGACTTGATCGGCGTGAGCGAATTGTTGATCTCGTGCGACAGCACGCGGACGATTCTCTGCCACGCCTGTTGCTCTTCTTCACGTAGCGAGCGGGTGAGGTCTGCGAAGACGAGGAGCTGGTGTGGCTTGCCGTCGCGTCTGAAGGTCGATCGACGGAGCTCGAGTCGACCGCTCTCTGGCCCGAACGGACGATCGAGCAGCCGCGGCGTTTCCCCCTCGAGACATTGATCGAGGCGGAGCTCCCGCGCATGTTTGCCGAGCAGCGTGGCGGCCGGCTTGCCTATCAGACGTTCGGCGGCCGGGTTCACCAGCACGAGCTTCTCGTCCATGTCGAACGCAAAGACACCGACGTCGATCGCGCCCATGACGCTCGTCAGCAGCGCCGTGGACTCAACGGCCTCGGTGCGCTGGCGCTGCAGCGTATCGCCCAGCGCGTTGATCTCGTGCATCACCAGATCGACCGCGCTGCCAGGTCTGCCGCCGGCGCCACGGATCGAGTAATCGCCTTCGCGCAGCGCGCCGAGCAGGTTCGATTGAAGATAGAGGGCGCGAGTGACCATCTGAAAGGCAGCCGCGGCTGCCCCCACCCAGACCACGAGGACCACCGTAGTGATCGTCCAACGAACCTCAAAAGTGTAGTCCTGACCCCAGGTCAGATACAGGAGCGCGACCGCCGCGGGTAGTCCGGCGGTAAATGCCAGCGCCAGCACCGAGTGCTCGAGGCTGCGATAGGTTCCGCGTTGGCGGTGCGGCCGTGCCGCCTGGCTATTCGCGGACGCCATACTGTTGCAGCCGGCGATAGAGGGCGCTGCGGCTCATCCCCAGTTGCTGAGCGGCCAGCCGGACGTCGCCGCCGTGGCGCGCCAGCACCTTTTCGATGAACACGCGTTCTGCCTCCTCGAGCGAAAGCGCCTCGACGGCGGTGTTCCCGCCGCGTTGGGCGTGCAGGCCCAGATGTCGTGCAGTGACCGCCGTCGCCGAGCCGTCCGCCATCAACACGCCGCGTTCGACGCTGTGCGCCAGCTCGCGAACGTTGCCCGGCCAGCGGTGCGACGCCATGGCCGCTCGCGCGTCTGCGTCGAACGACGTCAGCGGCTTGCGATAGCGGGTCGCGTAGTGCGCGAGAAAGTGCAACGCCAGCGGTTCGAGGTCCTGCGGACGCTCGCGCAGCGGCGGCAGGTGGATGACGACGGTGTTCAGCCGGTACAGAAGGTCCTCGCGGAATCGCCCGCCTTCGATCTCGCTATTCAGATCCGCGTTGGTGGCCGACAAGATACGCGCGTTGACGTAGCGCAGACGCGACGACCCGACGCGCTGCACTTCGCCGGTCTGCAGCACGCGCAGCAGCTTCGCCTGAAGACGCACCGGCATGTTGGCGATCTCGTCGAGGAACAGCGTCCCCTCGTCAGCCAGCTCGAAGCATCCGATTCGGTCGAAACGCGCATCGGTGAAGGCACCCTTCACGTGTCCGAAGAGCTCGCTCTCCGCGATGCCTTCGGCGAGGCCGCCCGCGTTCATGGTCACGAGCGGCTTGCTGCGCCGCTCGGAGAGCGCATGCACCCACGTGGCCACCACTTCCTTGCCGGTACCGTGCTCGCCTGTGATCAGCACGGACGCATCGGACGGCGCGATCCGCTCGATTGTCTGACGCACCTCGATGATGGACGGCGAGTCGCCGATGAAGGCAGGTGTCGCGCCACGCTGCAGCCGGGTGTTGGCCTCCTGAAGACGGACGCTCCGACGAACCGCCCGCCGCAGGTCGACCTGCGTTCTCACCGTCATCAGAAGGCGCTCGTCGTCCCACGGCTTCTCGATGTAGTCGCGGGCACCGCGGCGCATCGCTTCGACGGCGCCGGCCACGCTGCTCCACGCCGTCACGACGAGTACCGGCAGGCTCGGGTCGAGCGCCTTGATCCGTTCCATCAGGTCCAGGCCCTCCTGACCCGACGTTGTGTCTCGCGTGTAATTGAGATCCAGGATGGCCAGGTCGAAGTCGGCAGCCTCGAGCCGCTCCAGCGCCTCCCCCGGAGAACGGGCCTCGGTCACCTCGTACCCTTCGTCGGACAGAAGGAACTTCAGCGCGTTCAGGATGTCGACCTGATCGTCGGCGACGAGGATACGGACGGGGGTAATCTCGGGCATAGTCAACAGAGTGCCGGTGTCACGTGCGACGTGCCTACGTGCCACGTGCGACGTGCTCAGGTGCCACGTGCAACGGGCTCAGGTGCCACGTGCCACGTGCTCACGTTCGGCGTGCCAGGGCCTTGGCCCGCCGTAGCTTAAGCGAAGGCGGCTAAGATTAGGCCGCGCGTGAACCCTGGCGGTCGGCTATCGTATCAAGCCCACGACGTACCGCGTGCGGCACTGCTGGCTTAGACGAAGTCTTGGGACGAATGTTTGACTGGCTGGGACGGGTCGCGGTGGCGCGACAGCGTGTCGCAGGGGCGGGACGCGTTTCCCGCGCGAGTGTGGATTTGGCCGGATTGTGGCCGGTCGTCCTGGTACAGCTCTTGGTTTTCTCGATCTCGCGCATGTTCGAGATCTTCACGGAATTCCGTATGTCCTCTTCGCAGAACGATCCGACACCTGCGCGTGTGCTCGTCGCTGACGACCAGCCCGATGTGCTGGAAGCGCTTCGCTGGCTGCTCACCGGCGAGGGTTACGAGCCACAGTTCGTCAGTTCGACTGATGGGGTCATGGAAAAGCTCCGGGCAGAGCGCTTCGACCTCCTGCTGATGGACCTGAACTACAGCCGGGACACGACGTCCGGCAGGGAAGGGCTCGAGCTGATCCCGCGTGTTCGGTCACACGATGGGTCCATGCCCATCGTGGTCATGACGGGATGGGGGAGCATCGACACCGCCGTCGAAGCGATGCGCCGCGGCGCGAAAAGCTTCGTTCAGAAGCCGTGGGAGGACGTCACGCTGCTCGAGATCCTCGAGCGCGAGATCGCAGAAGCCCGGTCCGCGCGCCGGCTCGATCAGAAGCAGCAGCGTGAATTCGAAGAGGCGCGCCTGATTCAGCGGGGCCTGCTTCCCACCGCTGTGCCGAAAGTGGACGGGGTGCAGCTCGCGGTGGCCTGGCAACCCGCCAACGGCGTCGGCGGCGACTGCTTCGACACGCTGTCGTTCGGTCAGGTGCTGGCCATCTCGATCGCAGACATCGCCGGGAAGGGACTACCCGCCGCACTCCTCATGTCCAATCTTCAGGCAGCCGTACGCGCTTTCGCACAGGAAACCGTCGCGCCGTCGTCTATTTGCGGCAGCGTGAATCGTCTCCTGTGCCGCAACATGGCGAGCGGCCGTTTCGCGACGTTCTGCTACGCGCGTGTCGAGGCACAGGCACGTCGGATCGTGTTTTCGAACGCGGGTCACAATCCACCGCTCCTGGTTCGGAAGAGCGGGTCGTTCGAGCGGCTGTCGGATGGCGGAACGGTGTTGGGCGTGTTTCCTGATACGCAGTACGACCAGGGAGAGATGGCGCTCGAGTCCGGCGACCGTCTGATCTTCTACACCGACGGTATCACCGAGGCACGCAATCCGGCGGGCGACGAGTACGGTGAGGAACAGCTGGCCGCCGCGGCGATCGGGTGCAGAACGGATCCCGCCGAAGCCATGAAGGATGCGCTGCTGGCGAATGTCAACGAATTCACGGGTGGGCACTTCGA
>Ga0075430_100004333_pt1 | contig 11984 bp, 17 predicted proteins | sample RhiMetdeltSRZDD4_FD_75294 | JGI IMG/M metagenome (GOLD analysis project Ga0075430, IMG submission 75294) | Populus rhizosphere microbial communities from Tennessee, USA - Rhizosphere MetaG P. deltoides SRZDD4 | ecosystem: Host-associated > Plants > Roots > Rhizosphere > Soil | place: USA... | reverse complement strand
GGGCCGAAAGCTGTCGGCGGCCGAGGCGCACGGCTGGGGACTGGTCTCAGAGGTTGTGGAAGCCGATGCGCTTGCGGAGCGCGCCGCCGAGCTCGCCGCCAAGTATGCGGCGCTGCCCACTCGGGGCATCGGCCTGACGAAGCGCCTGTTCGCCGAGGCCGAGCACAACACGCTCGAGGAGCAGCTCGAGCTCGAAGCGGAGCTTCAGACCGAAGCCACGCAGACGGCCGACTTCCGGGAGGGCGTCAACGCCTTCCTCGAGAAGCGCGAGCCGAAGTTCACCGGGACGTAGCCGCTCGAGCCTTCAGCTCGACGGTGAGATCACAGTCGAGCGCCTCGGCGATGCGCAGCAGCGTGTCGATCCGCGGCGGCCGTCCGCCTGACTCGAGTCGTGCGATCGCCGACTGCGTTGTGCCCGTCAATTCGGCCAGCTCCTTCTGGGAGAGACCGTGCGCTTTCCGCTGCTGGGAGACCTGCTCCGCGATCTGCGCGAAGAACCAGCCCTGGTCCTCGTCGACGTGGGCAAGGCGTTCGCGAAGCTTCTCGAAGGCGTCAGGACTCATATAGCAGCTCGGCGATAATAGCAAATACGCTATTGACGGCGTATTTCACGTCTGCGCAGGTGCAGTCGGGAGCTGCTCTCGCCTACCTGCCCGTGGGTGTACGACCGCCGTCCTCAGCCGAGTAGGTCGAGGATCTCGGTGTCCTGCGGGAAACGGCCTTCCTTCTGCTTCGAGAAAAGCAACTTCCCGTCGGCAAGCACATCGAACTGGCCCTTGCCGCCCTCCTCGCTTTCGGCCTCGTGGTTGGTCTCGGCGTTCAACTCGGCCGCGAGACTCGCAGCCCGCGCGTCGTAGCCGTCTCAGACGGGGCAGTACTGGATCAGAACGCGCGCCACGGGCAAAAACTATCCGAGAGCTTTGATGTGGCGGTTTGTGTTATTTGCCGGATGCCCGAGGGTTGGCCGCCTGTACTACATCCGCCTGCCATTCTGAGACCTCGGTCATGCCGATCTGCTCAATGCGTGAAACAAAGGTCGCGAGCGCCGTGTCGTCGTCGACGTCGAGACCGTAGCTCGGTGGCGTGCGAGTCGTGAACAGCACGCGCTCGCTCTTCAGGGCCTCCGCCGTGAACGAGTAACGAGCCTTGTTCCGTAGCCAGCCGAAGGTTCCCACAAGAGCGGCAGCGACAGACGCTAGCGCCGCCGGGAAAGCTTGGACGGCCTTGGGAAGCGAGGACCAAAGAATCAGGACCGGTGTGGCTGCGCCGAGCACTTCTAGCGATCCCGAAGAGACTGTCGAGTCAACCGTTGAACCGTGTTGGCCTTAAGCCTCCCCCAGCCAGCCGGGGCTCCTCCCTCGGGCCTAGATGGTCTTGAACTGCTCGAACGGCTGCCGGCACGTCTCGCAGTAGCGGACCGAGCGGCAAGGGGTCGGGCCGAAGATGTTCTCGAGGCGCGTCTCGGTCGAGCCGCAGTACGGGCACTTGAACGCTTTGCTCTGGAGCTGGACGAGCTTCGGGCCCTCTGCCTGGCGTGGAGCCGGCGGGGCGAAGCCCGACGCGCGGAGCTTCTCGCGGCCCTCGGGCGTGATCCTGTCGGTCGACCAGGAGTCATCGAGGATCACCTCGACGTCGGGCTCGGCGCCCAGCTCGCGGATCCGCTCGGCCATCTGGTCGCGCATCACCTCGAGCGCCGGGCAGCCGAGGAAGGTCGGCGTGAACTCGACATGCACGGTGCCGTTCTCGACCGACACGTCGCGGACGACGCCGAGGTCGACGATCGAGATCGGCGGGATCTCCGGATCGGGGATCTCGGCGAGCGCATCCCATACCTGAGCTTCGGTTACCACGTCGCTCCCGCGACGGACCGACGCACTTCCGTCATCTCGTTCCAGAGCTGCTCGAACTCCGGCACGTGCTCGCCGCGCTGGTCGACGAGCGGCTGGAGCTCCTCGAGCGCCTCGACGTAGCGCGGCTCGGCCTGGAGCCGCTCGTGCCACATCTGCGCGTGCATCCGGTGGTACGCCTCCTCGCGGTCGATCTTCGCCGCGAGGCCGGCTATCTCCGCGTCGTCGGAGGCCATCAGCTCCTTGATGCGCCGCTCGTCCGCCTGCTCGTAGAGGTAGTGCCGCGCGATCGTCCGCGCCCAGTCGGGCACGAGTCGCTGCTCGACGAACGCAGAGCAGCGGTACTCCTCCGGCTGGCGGTCGAACGCGAGCTCGTCCGCCGTGGTGCTCAGCTCCTCGGCGACCAGCTGGTAGAGCGCCCGCGCGTGGCCGATCTCGTTCTGCGCGATCGACGAGAAGGCGACGTCCTCCTCGAGGAACGGCGCGATTCCCGTCCACTCGGAGTTGCGCCAGCCGAGGATCAGCTCGTCGTCGGCGATCGCCAGCAGAGCATCGACGCGAGACCCACCTCGTAACACAGTGTTACTTGGTGGTTTGGGTGCCTGCTCGCTCACGCGCCTCCTTCAGCTTCTCTTTCAACGGATAGCCGTCGACGCGGTGGTAGTTCCGCTCGAGCTCGTCCACGAACTCGTCGATCTCGTGCACCGCCTCGCGCGGCACGAACCACAGCGCAACCGACTCGCCGCGGCGCCCGAACTGCTCCCGTGCGTACCACTCCGCGTACTCGTCGTTCGGCGCCTCGACCGAGCCCGCGTGCGCGAACGGCTGGCCCTTGCGTTCCTGGCGGAAAACCTCGTAGATCACGCCGCTTGCGCGAGCACCGTGCGGCGGACCCACTCGGTCTCGTCGCGGGTCGTGCGCCGGAGATCCAGCCGTTCCTGCGTCCGCGGGCCGTGACCCGTGACGACGTGCTTCAGCTCGTCCCAGTCGGGCTCCGTGAACTCCCAGACCTCGTCCTCGTTCTTCCGCAACTTCGGGTCGGGCACGGTCAGCCCGAGCTCCCAGATCTGCGGCACGTAGCCGTCGAGGAACTGCTGGCGCGCCTCGCCGTTCCCCTGGCTCTTGATCCGCCAGATGTACATCGGGTCGTCCTCGGCCGGGATCGGGTTCCCGTGGAACTGCATCAGCGGGCCCCACCAGCGGTTCAGCGCCTCCTGGACGAGCTCGCGCTGCTCGTCGGTCCCGTTCATCATCGTCAGGATCACGTCGCGCCCGTGGAGGATGTGGAACGACTCCTCCCAGCAGATCTTCTTCATGATCCGCGCGTATGGCGCGTACGAGCACTTGAGGAGCGCCTTCTGGCTGATGATCGCCGCCGCGTCGACGAGCCACGCGATGACGCCGACGTCGCCCCACGTCTTCGTCGGGTAGTGGAAGACGTTGTGGAACTTCGACTTCCCCGAGATCAGGTCCTCGAGGCAGGCGTCGCGCGGCTTCCCGAGGTCCTCGACGACGCGGTAGATGAGCTGCGAGTGCCCGACCTCGTCCTGGACCTTGGCGGTCAGCGCGAGTTTCCGCTGGAGGGTCGGCGCGCGGAGGATCCACTCGCGCTCCGGCAGGACGCCCATCAGCTCGGAGTTGCCGTGCATCTCGATGAACTTGATGAGCTTCGCGCGATAGTCGTCGGGCATCCAGTCGGAGGTCTCGACCTGGCCTCCCGACTGCACGTACTCGAGGAATTGCTGTTCGCGCGCGTCCATACCGAACGATCGTTAGGGTAATCGTACTATGTCCGCTCGCCGGTCGCAGCTAACGCGGGAGGCGGCCCGGCTCTTCGCCGAGAAGGGCTACCACGGCACCTCGATCGGCGACCTCGCGAAGGCGATGGGCGTCCAGAAAGGCTCGCTCTACGCGCACATCGAGTCGAAGGAGGACCTCCTCTACGCGACCATGCGCGAGGGCGCGGACGCGTTCCACGGGGCGCTCGACGCAATCCCCGACGACCTGCCGGCGACCGAGAAGATCCGGCTCGCCCTCCGCGGCCACCTGCGCGTCGTCGCCGAGCAGCTCGATGTCGCGACGGTCTTCATGCGCGAGTGGCGCTACCTCGAGGGCGACCGCCGCGAGGAGATCCTGGCGGAGCGCAGGCGCTACGAGGAGCGCGTGCGCGGCCTCTTCCGTGAGGGGCGCGAGCTCGGCGAGCTGCGCACCGATCTCGACGACGCGACCGCCGCGTTGCTCACGCTCTCGGCTGCGAACTGGGCATACACGTGGCTGCAGTCGGGCCGTGACACGAACGAGCTCGCGGACCGCTTCTACGCCGTGCTCCTGGATGGAGTCCGCGGCTATGCGACGCCCGCTCAGGGCCGCCGCGGATCGTCTCCGCCGCGGTAGGTGATCGCCTCGATCGTGCGGCCGTCCGGGTCCTGGAAGAAGAGGCCCACCGCGATGCCGTGGTCCCGCTCCCGCGTCTCGATTCCTTCCTCCTCGAGGCGCCGGCGGATCTCAATGCGCTCCTCCTCGCTGACTCGCACTGCCGTGTGCTCTCCCGGCCCGCCGGTCTCGTGCAGCGCGAGCCCGGTGTTGCCCAGGTAGGCCATGACGGGATGCCCCTCCGTCCTGACGATCCGCGCGTCCAGGATCCGCTCGTAGAACGCCGCGAGCCGATCGGGATCGTCGGTCTCGAAGGCCACGTGATCGATCCGTGCCATCCTGCGGGCGGATTATGAGGCTGCTCGTCGTCAACCCGTACGCGAGCGGCGTCACCGAGGAGCGGATCGCCGACGTGACGGCGGCGCTCGGTGACGTCGAGGTACGGCGAACAGAGCACCGCGGGCACGCGACCGAGCTCGTCCGCGAGCACGCGGAGGCCGAGGCCGTGTACGTCTACTCGGGCGACGGCGGGTTCAACGAGGTGCTGAATGCGATCGGGCCCGACACGCCGGTTGGCTTCGTCCCCGGAGGCGGCGCGAACGTGCTCCCGCGTGCGCTCGGCCTGCCCGGCGAGGCCGTGGCCGCCGCGGAGCAACTGGCGAAAGGATCGACGCGGCGGATCTCGGTCGGGCGCGTGAACGGGCGCCGCTTCGGCTTCTCGGCCGGGGTCGGTGTCGACGCCGAAGCGGTCCGCCGGATCGAAGATCGCGGCCGGCGCGAGGACGGCGCCCGCGCCGGGAATCTCACGTTTGCGTGGGAGCTCGCACGGCTCGTGGCGCAGCGTCGCGGGCGCTTCGACCCGGCGCTCGAGGTGCTCGGGCGCGGCCGCGCCGCCTTCGCGCTCGTCGCCAACGGTGACCCTTACACCTACGCCGGGCCGATTCCGGTCCGCATCGCCCCCGAGGCTCGCTTCGACCTCGGGATCGACCTGGTCGCCCCCCGCGCCGTGTCGCCTTTCGCATTGCCTCGGCTGCTCGGCTACGCGGTGCTCGGACGGGGCCAGTCAGGAGCAGAAGACGTGCTCTACGCCCACGACCTCGATCGGATCGAGGTCGTCTGCGACGCGCCGATGCCCCTCCAGGCCGACGGCGAAGATCTCGGCGACGTCACTTCGGCCCTGTTCGAGGCCGAGCGAGGGGCGGTGACCGTGCTGATATAGTCCGGAGCGGACTATGACGGTACGGACTAAGACAGCCCAGCTGACGACGACCGAGGCGGCGGTCCTCGGCCTTCTCTCCCACGGGCCGAGGTCGGGCTACGACCTCAGGAAGGACGTCGAGGCGAGCGTGGGGTACTTCTGGGGCCCCGCGAAGAGCCAGATCTACGCGGTGCTACCCCGCCTCGTCGAGGACGGCTACGCAGGCGTGCGGAAGGTCGCGCAGGATCAGCGCCCGGACAAGAGCGTCTACCGCCTCACGCGCGCGGGACGCGACGCGCTGAAACGGTGGATCGAGGAGACGCCCGCGCCGCCCGACCCCGATCGCAACCCTCTCCTGCTGAAGGTCTTCTTCGGAGAGGTCGCGTCGCAGGACGTCCTCGTCGAGCACATTCGCCAGCGACGGCTCGAAGCGGAGGCGCTTCGCTCCTACCTCGAGGAGATCGAGGAGGACGATCTCCACGCGAGGTTGACGATCCGTTGGGGGCTCGAGTACGCCGGCGCCGTGATTCGCTGGGCGAAGCGGGCCGAGCGGGAGCTCTCGGGGAGCCGCCGATGAAGATTCTCCTCCTTTCCGTGATCGCTGCGGCGCTTGTCGCCGCCTCGCCGGCGGGCGCTGCGGACGTGAAGCAGCGCCCGCTGAAGCTTCGCGAGACGTGCGTGACGAAGTCCGAGCGCGCACGGGTCCTCAGGTTCCGGGCCAGCGACCGCGTTCGCCTGATCGGGGTCGAGCTCGGCTCCGGGCCCCGCGGCGTCGTGCTCGCGCATCAGGGCGCGTCGAACCTCTGCATCTGGCTCCCCTACGCGCGCTCACTGGCCGCGCAGGGGTACCGCGTGCTCGTCTTCGACCACCGCGGATTCGGCTCGTCGGGGCGTGCGTCGCACTGGCGGCGGCAGAACCGCGTCGACTACGACGTGCTGGGCGCGATTCGCCTGATCCGCGCGCGCGGCGCGACGAGCGTCGTCATCGCCGGCGGCTCGCTCGGGGGCGCGGCAGTGCTTTCGGCTGCCGCACTCGCGACACCTCCCGTGAACGGCGTCATCAGCCTCGCGAGCCCGTCGCAGTTCGGCCTCATCGACGTGTTCGGGGCCGTCGCGGCGTTCCGTGTGCCGGCCCTCTTCCTTGCGGCCGAGCGCGACGCTGAGTTCCCGGACGTCGCCCAGGAGCTGTACACCCGGTGTGCCTCGTCCGACAAGCAGCTCGCGATCACTTCCGGCGCGGTGCACGGCATCCCGCTACTGCGTGACCCGCAGGTGCGCGCGATGGTCGACGACTTCATCGCGCGACACTCCGGGTAGGAACACTCAACTAACCTGCGTTCATGCAGGGGCAGCGCGCGTGGCGCTCCGTCCTCGTGATCGGCGGCCTGATGGCCCTCCTGGGCCTGGTCGCGGTCGCAGCGGCCGGCCATGCGCCCTCGGCCGGTTCAAGTCGTCCAAGCACTCCCGCTCCGACGCTGCTCATGGACTACCTCGTCACCCTTGCGATCCTGGTCATGCCGATTGGTGTTGGCCTGATCATCTGGGCGGGCGTCATGTCGCGGATGTACAAGAACGTGCCGCTCAAGACGTCGAGTCAATTCCCGACTGTGGTCGTCCCGCGACCGCTGGTCCAGGTCGCACTGATCCTCGCGGTGCTTGTGTTCGTCGTCCACTTCTTCGACCCAACCAATAGCTCCAATCCCTCCAAAGGCTCGAGTCCGGTCGCGGAGAAGAAGACGCCGGCCGAGAATGCCAAGGACGAGTACGAGCCTCAGTTCCGCTGGCTGCCGATGATCGTCGTCGGCACGCTCATCGTCGGCATCGGCGGTGCGATGGCGGTGATGGCCGCCCGGCGTCAACGAGAGGCCCTGGCTGCAACTCCGATCCGCGAGACGCTCGCCGAGGTGCTCGACGAGACGCTCGACGACCTGCGCAACGAGGAAGACCCACGCAAGGCGGTGATCGGCGCTTACTCGAACATGGAGCGGACGCTCGCGGCCCGTGGCATTCCGAGGCACGAGTCGGAAGCGCCCGTCGAGTATCTGACGCGAATCCTCGACGTCGTGAGCGCGAGCGGCCATTCGGTGCGGCGCTTGACCGGGCTCTTCTCGCGGGCGCGCTACAGCCCGCACGAGATCGACGCCCAGATGAAGGAGGACGCGATCGATGCGCTCACGGGCCTCCGGGCTGAGCTGGCGGCGCCGTGAGGACTGCCTTCTTCACGTGGCTGCTGTACGCCGCAGTCGCGACGATCGGGCTCGTCGTGGCCCGGATCATCGCTCCCGGGCGGCGCGAGCTCGAGCTCGACATCTACGTGCTCGCGCTCGGCGGGTTCGGCCTGCTCGTCATGGCGTCGGCGCTGGGCCGGGTCGCGCCGCGGGAAGAGGAGTCGCTCCTCGAGGAGGCCCTCGAGCCCGAGCCGCCCGAGACCGCGCGAATCGCGGGGCTCGAGCGGCTCGAGCGCGAGGTCGCGCTGGCCTCGAGCCGAGAGTTCGACCTGCACTACCGGCTCAGGCCGGTGCTCCGGGAAATCGCCGCAGCCCGCCTCGAGCGGCGGGGCGCGACGCTGGACTCCGGCAGCCCGCGAGCCCGCGAGCTCCTGGGCGACGAGCTCTGGTCGCTGACCGAGCCTGACCGGGAGCCGCCCAAGGATCGCCAGGCGCGCGGCATCGGGTTCGAGGAGCTCGAACGAACTGTCGAGCGTCTGGAACGTCTCTGATCTTGATGACGATCGACGAGCTCAACCGGCAAGCCGAGGCGATCCTCGCCGAGGTCGAGCGTGCCGTCGTCGGCAAGCGCGACGCGCTCGAGCTCGTCCTGCTCGGGATCCTCGCCGACGGGCACGTCCTGATCGAAGACTTCCCCGGGCTAGCCAAGACGCTGATCGCGAGGTCGTTCGCAGCCGTGACCGGGATGAGCTTCTCGCGCATCCAGTTCACCCCCGACCTGATGCCGGCCGACGTCACGGGCTCGTCGATCTACCGCCAGCAGGAGGGCGACTTCGAGTTCCGGCCCGGCCCGATCTTCGCGAACCTCCTGCTCGCGGACGAGATCAACCGGGCGCCGCCGAAGACTCAGGCCGCCCTGCTCGAGGCGATGCAGGAGCGGCAGGTGACGATCGAGGGCGAGAGCCATGCGCTCGCGCCGCCGTTCGTCGTCCTCGCGACCCAGAACCCGATCGAGTACGAAGGGACGTATCCGCTTCCCGAGGCGCAGCTCGACCGCTTCCTGCTTCGGATCGGGGTCGGCTATCCAGCACGAGAGCACGAGTGGGAGATGCTCGACCGGCGGATCGACCGCGCTGCGGACGAGGTCGACCTGCAGCAGGTCGTCGACCGGGGAGCGCTCGTCGAGATGCAGCAGGCCGTGGAGCAGGTGCACGTGGAGGAGTCGCTCGGCTACTACATCGTCGATCTCGCGGTTGCGACGCGAAGCGCGCCCGGGGTGCAGGTGGGCGCCAGCCCGCGCGGCTCGCTCGCCCTGCTCAAGCTCGCGCGCTGCCGTGCCGCGCTTTCGAAACGCGACTTCACGACGCCGGACGACGTCAAGGCGGTGGCGGTGCCGGCCCTCGCGCACCGGCTCACGCTTCGGCCGGAGCTGTGGGTCGAGCGGCGGCGCTCGGACGACATCGTCCGCGAAGTGCTCGAGCGGGTGCCGACGCCGGCCGTCCAGCAGCAACAGACCGGGCAGAGCGCGCGGGCGCAATGACCGGCTCTGCGACCGGCAAGCTCCACGTGTACGTGGTGCTCGCCGGGCTGGGCCTGCTCGGCGGGCTGACGCTTGGTCGGCCCGAGCTCGTGGCGATCGCCGCGCCGTTCGCGCTCTTCGTCGCGCTCGCGCTTGTCTTCGCGAAGCCACCCTCGCTGAAGGCAAGCTCCGAGATCACGCGTGAGCGGCAACTCGAGGGCCGCCACGTCGACCTCCTTCTCGAGTTGTCCGCCGACCGCACGGTGCCGCGCCTCGAGGTCCTCGTCGACCTGCCCGAGGCACTCGTCGCCGAGGCGCCGAACCCGATCCTCATTCGCCTGGCACGCGGCGAGAGGCGCGAGCTGGAAATACCGCTTCGGTGCGACCACTGGGGCGCGCACGAGGTGGGGGAGGTCGTGTGGCGAGCGCAAGACGCCTACGGGTTGCTCGTCTACGAGGGAAGGGCGGGCGAGGCGCACCCGCTCAAGGTCTATCCGCGGGGCGAGAACGTCCAGCGGCTCCTGCGGCCGCTCGAGACGCAGGCGTTCTCGGGCAATCAGGTGGCGCGGAACCGCGGCGAGGGGATCGAGTTCGCCGACCTGCGCCCGTTCACACCGGGCGACCGCGTTCGGCGCGTCAACTGGCGCGCGACCGCGAGGCGGGGTGAGCCGTGGGTGAACGAGATGCACCCCGAGCGGAACGCCGACGTCGTCCTCTTCGTCGACACCTTCGCCGAGGCTCGCCGCGACGATCTCGGGACGCTCGACCTCAGCGTCCGGGCGGCGGCGGCGCTGGCGGCGCTCTACCTGCGGGAGAAGGACCGCGTCGGGGTGGTGTCGTTCGGCGGCGTTCTCAACTGGCTGAGGGTCACGTCGGGGACGACGCAGCTCTACCGGATCGTCGATTCGCTGCTCGATGCCGAGATCGTCCTCAGCTACGCCTGGAAGGACCTCGACGTGATGCCGCCGCGGACAATCCCGCCGCGGGCGCTCGTGATCGCGCTCAGTCCGCTGCTCGACGACCGGGCCGTCGGCGCGCTGCTCGACCTGCGGGCGCGGGGATTCGACCTCGCCGTGGTGGAGCTCTCGCCGTTCTCGTTCGTGTCCGAGGGCGAGAGCGAGGTCGAGCGGCTTGCCTACCGGTTGTGGAGGCTGCGACGGGAAGCGTTGCGCTCGAAGTACGCGTCGCTGGGAGTGCCGATCGTCGAGTGGCGTGAAGGAATCCCGATGGAGGCCGTCGTCGAGGAGGTGAGGGCATTCAGGCGCCACGCCCGCGTGCTGCGCGCCTAGCGACCGGGGCGGTCGCGCTCGTCGCGGCGGCCGGCCTCGCGGCGTATCCCGCCGCGCAGGACCTCGAGTTGCGCTACCTCGCGCTCGGGCTTGGCGGCGCCGCGCTCGCGTTGCTCGCCTTCGGCCTCGCCGTGCGCTGGCCGGGCGCGCTCGGGCTTGGCCTGGCTGCGCTCGGCAGCGAGTACGCGGTGCTCTTCGCGGCGGAGGGGTCGACACTCGACGGGCTCACGCCGGTCTACGCCGCAGGGCTCCTCCTGGTCGCCGAGCTCGCGTTCTGGTCGATCGAGCGCCGGGTGGCGGCGTGGTCCGAGCCGACGGCCCTCGAGTGGCGGCTCGCGCGGCTCGGAGTTGCGTGCCTGGGGGCCGCAAGCGTGGCGGCACTGGCGACGCTCAGCTCCGCTGCCGCCACGGGGGGCGGTGGAGTCGTGCTCGAGAGCTTCGGCGTCGGCGCCGCGATCGGCTCCGTGGTCATTCTGGCCCTCCTCATGCGCCGGTTGTTCCTGCGGTAGATTCGAGAGCTCATGGCCCAGGTTCTCCCTGCCGAGCGCGATCTTCGGCGCGTGATCGGCGACGGCGAAACGGTCCCGGACGGCGAGGTCGAGGGGCTCGCCGACCACGACCTCGTCGAGCTCTATCGCGGGCTCGTCCTCCTGCGCACGTACGACGAGCGGTCTGTGGTCTACCACCGCCAGGGACGGATCGGGACGTACGCGATCTACTGGAACCACGAGGCGATGCAGGCCGGGTCGGTCTACGCCCTCGAGGACGACGACTGGATCTTTCCGAGCTACCGCGAGTCGGCCATCGGGCTCTTGCGCGGGATGCCCGCCTCGACGGTGCTCTCGTGGTGGCGCGGTCACCCGGCCGGCTGGTGGAACCCGGCGGATTACAACGTCGCGTCGATCTGCGTGCCGATCGGGACGCACGTGCCGCACGCGGCCGGGCTCGCCTGGGGGAAGAAGCTGCGCGGCGAGAGCTCGGTGGCGATCGCCTACTTCGGTGACGGCGCGACCTCCGAGGGCGCTTTCCACGAGGGCGCGAACTTCGCGGGCGTGATGAAGGCGCCGCTCGTCCTCTTTTGCAACAACAACGGTTGGGCGATCTCGACCCCGGTCGAGGCGCAGACCGCTGCGGAGACGCTAGCCGACAAGGCCGTTGGGTACGGGATCCCTGCGCTGCGCGTCGACGGGCTCGACATCCTCGCCGTCTACGAGGCGACCCGCGAGGCGGTGGCCCGCGCACGCGCCGGCGAGGGGCCCACGTTCATCGAGGCCGTCAGCTACCGCGCCGCGCCGCACGCGACTGCTGACGACCCGAAGGCGTACATCGACCTCGAGCGGGTCGAGGAGGAGAAGCGCCGCGAGTGCGCCGGTCGCTACGAGGGCTACCTCCGCCGCGCGGGGATCCTCACCGATGAGATGGCCGAGTCGATTCGCGGCGAAGCCGAGCAGGCGATGCGCGACGGGATCGCCGCCGCGGAAGCCGAGCCGCCATCGGATCCTTCGCTTCTCTTCGACCACGCGCTCGCCAATCCACCGGAGTCGTTCGACACCGACCTCGCCGAGCTGAGGAGGGTGCTCGGTGAGTGAG
>Ga0075430_100004331_pt1 | contig 11991 bp, 8 predicted proteins | sample RhiMetdeltSRZDD4_FD_75294 | JGI IMG/M metagenome (GOLD analysis project Ga0075430, IMG submission 75294) | Populus rhizosphere microbial communities from Tennessee, USA - Rhizosphere MetaG P. deltoides SRZDD4 | ecosystem: Host-associated > Plants > Roots > Rhizosphere > Soil | place: USA... | reverse complement strand
CGCCGCCGACGAGGCGGCCCGATTGCGGGCGGCTGCCGCACGTCGGGCGACGGCAAATTCGTCGACAAACCGGGCAGCCGCGGCATTCGTTTGAGCGCGCAGCGCCGAATCTATCGCCCGCGCTGCCATCACTGCGTCGGCGACGCCTGAATTGAGGCCGCGTGCGCCAAACGGCGCAAAAACATGGGCCGCCTCCCCCACCAGCAACACACGACGCGTATCGTCGGTCAACGAGCGTGCGATGGCCTGTCGAAATACATAGGACGACACCCACGTCACGCGATTCGCGTACTTCTCCGGCATCACACACGCGAGCCAGTCGCGGACGCCTGCATCAGAGCTGTAGGCATCGGGGTCGTCGTCTGGATGGCATTGCAAGTCGACGCGCCAATGGCCAGCAAACGGAACGAGCAGCACGTTGCGAAATCCGACGCGCGGATGCTCGTAATGAAAGACACGCTCGAGCGGGAGCGGCTCGACGGGATCTTCGGCGACGTCGACGATCACGTACGCGTTCGAGGTTCGTGGCCCCTCGAGATGCAACCCCGTTGAGTCGCGAACGACGGAACGCGCACCATCCGCGCCGACCACATAGCGGGCGCTGATGCGGCGCCCGTCACTGGTACCCAGAACAACGCCTCGACCGTCAGCCTCTGCAGTTACGACCTCCGAGTTCCAGACGAACTCGACGCCGGCGTCCATGCACGCCTGCAGCAGCACGGCTTCCGTGACCACCTGCGGCAGGTTTGTCGCCGAGGGCAAAGCCCCCGCCGGAACCGGCTTGTATGTCCGGCGGTACACCTCACGTCCGCGATACAGCGTCCGCTTCGTCCGCCACACCAGCCCGCGCCGCACGAGTTCGGCGCCGAGACCGCCGCGGATGCTGTCGAGGAGCTCCAGTGTCACGCGGTGCAGAAAGATGGCACGGCTGCCCGGTCTCACGCGGTCGCGGCTGCCGGTTTCGATGACGGTCACGTCACGACCCGCTGCCTTGATAGCCAGCGCGGCGGTGAGGCCGACGGGACCCGCCCCAACAACCACGATGTCGCGTTCGATAACCAAGGGAGGGCGCCGGTCGATGTAGAAAGCCTGAGGCTCGCTGAAGCTCGATCAGTTCACAGGCACCAGTCGCTTCAACTCCTGATCCCAGTTCTGCACGACGACAAGTGCAGGAGCCGTCGCGTTGCCCTCTTTTATCATGAGGAAACGCCGGCCATCTCTCGAGAGATCGTACATTCGGCCCGATCCAAAGGATCCGCCCCCCGCGTAACCGGCCCCGTCGAGCAGCTTGACGGGCGTCCCTGGCACGAAGGTAGGCATCAGCGACACCGGTACCCCCATCACGGCGCCGGTGAAATCGCGGTAGAACAGCTCGCGTCCGTCCCGAGACCACAACGGTTGTCGCCCGCCTCCCCTCGAAATCAGCCAGCGGCCACGCTCGGCGTCCGGATAGGGACGCACGTAGACTTCGTATTGACCGGTTTCATTCGAATCGTAGGCGAGCCAACGGCGGTCTGGCGAGATGTCAGCGGACATGTCAGACTCCGGGCCCCGTACGATAGGCGTCAAGCGTTGAGTCCCGTCCAGAGAGAGCGCGACGATGTTTCGCGCCTGTCCCGGCTCATCGGCGGAGACGAGGAGACGGCCGTCCGGCGCGAACATCAGGGGCGTCTGAATTCGGGCGCTTTCCACCAGGCGCTCCGCCGTTCCGCTGCCGTCGGCCATCTGCCAAAAGAGGTTGGGGACACCGCCGAAGCGGGCGCTGCCAAATGCCAACCGCTTTCCATCCGAACTCCACGCGAGGGTGGGGTTGTCCGATGGGTCCATCGTAAAGCTCTCGAGCACGCTTCGGCGTAGATCCCAGATCCAGATATCCCGATCGGCTCGCTCGGTCTCTATCACCAGGGCCACTCGCGTACCGTCTGGAGATAGTCTCGGATAGACGTACGGGCGCGCTGGCGCCTCCAGTGATTCCTCCGAGCCACGGCGGTCGCGCCACACGAGAGTCCTTTTGAGCCGCTCGTCGGCGCCCATCGCATACACGAGCGAGCCTTCGGCCGACACGGCAAAATCCGCCGTGCCAACGTCGCTTGCTACAACAACGGGGTCGCCGCGGACTTCGATCCGATCGACATCGAACGTGACGGCGTACAACATGCCCTGTGCTGCGTAGATCAAATGTCCTGTCGGCACATATCGAGCCGCCGCGCCGCCGCGGACGAGTATCTTCCGTGCGCCCGTCCTCAGATCCACCGCCTCGATTCGCGCACCTGCCGCGTTGGACGCTCCTGAGACGAACGTGGCGGCTATTCGCGTGGGGAGCACGGTCAAGACGACAGTCTCGCCACCTGGGAGTGGTTCCGGAAACGTAGCCTGTTCGCCGGCTTCGAGGTCCGCCATCCCGAGCTTCTCGGGCTTGCCGCCGTCGCTCGGGACTCGGAACAGGCCGTTCACATCGGCCAAGATGATGCGGTCGGCGACCCAACTCCCGATGGCGCCAGGCGCAGCCTCGGTCAATACCACCGGTGGCCCGCCCGCGATGGACACCTTGTACAGGACGCCGCCGTCGGTATAGGCGATCCACTGTCCGTCCGGCGAGAAGAACGGGTCGCGTCCCGGCGGCAGCAGAGTGGCGTCCAACCTATCGCGCGATCGCACCACCAGGCCCTGGCGCGATCGATAGACCAGTCGCGTCCCGTCAGCCGACATTGCGAGATTCCTGTCTACGAAGTTTTCATACGGGAACGCTGCAGGAAGCGCGATCGCGAAACGGGACACCGGTGTCGCCGGTACACGCGCTTGGCGCGTCGCAAGCCAGACCCCACCCCCGAAGGCAGCGCCCACGAGCGACACAACTGCGCCGATCGACAGTAAGCGTCGCGTCAGGGGCGCCGGCCGCGAGGGTCGGCGGGGCAGAGCCTCCAAGGGAACAACTGCCGGCTCGGAGCCCGAAAGTGCGGCGGCCTCCTTCAACACGAACAAGGTCCCTGCGATATCGCCAATCCGCTCGCTCTTATCCCGCTTGAGACAGCCCCTGAGCAAGGTACGAATCGCCGGCGGCGTCTGTGGAGGCAGCAGCCGCCAATCGGGATCCCGCGACATGACCTGGGCGATCGTGTCGGCCACGCTTTCGCCGTCGAACGCACGCCGTCCCGAGAGCATCTCGTACAGCACACAGCCGAACGCCCAGATGTCGCTCCGCTTGTCAACTTCGCCGCTCCCCCGTGCCTGCTCCGGGCTCATGTAGGCGGCGGTACCGAGCGCGACGCCCGGCGTTGTCGACAGCGCCGTAGGAGTGCCCGCGCCATCAGCGGTGGCAATCTTCGCCACTCCGAAATCCAGCACCTTGACCGTGCCATCACGCCGCAGCCCGATATTCGAGGGCTTCAGATCGCGATGGATGATCCGCTGTTCATGCGCAGCTTCGAGGGCCTTGCCAACCTGCGTGGCGATTCTCACAGCCTCATCGAGCGGCAGGGGGTTCTGCGCGATCCGATCGGCGAGCGTCACCCCCTCGACGAGCTCGAGCACCAGCGCGTGCACGGTGGCTCCCGCGCCGGCAGGGTCCGCTCCCTCGACAACCGCCGCTCCCTGCTGCAGTCCGTAGATGAACGCGATGTTCGGATGGCTCAGAGAGGCGAGCACCTGCGCTTCCCGCGCGAAGCGCGCGAGGCGGTCGGGATCAGCAGCGAAGGCGTCGGGAAGAATCTTGAGCGCGATGTCCCGATGGAGCGTCGTGTCGTGCGCGCGGTAGACGTCCCCCATGCCACCGGCGCCAATCCACCAGTCGATGCGGTACGAACCGACCATCGTGCCGGACTCAAACCGCCTCATGCGGTAGGTAGACACATTCACCGGGCTCTCACCAAACTGTCCGGCCTCGGAGTGTGCTGCCAGCATCGCGTCGACTTCGTCACGGAGGGTGCGATCACCGCCGCAGGCGTCATCGAGATATTGCGCACGGGTCGCCGGGCCGTGCGACCGCGCCGCATGGAACACCTCGGTCACCTGCCGCCAGCGCTCAGGCGTCATGCTGTCGCTCACCGCGGAGCTCCTTCAGCAGCCACGCACGCGCCGCCTGCCAGTCCCGTTCGGCGGTCGCAATGGAGATCCCGACTGCTTCTCCGGCCTCTTCGAGAGAGAGGCCCCCGAAGAATCGGAGCTCGGCGAGCCGACTCTTGCGGGGATCGAACGCTGACAGTCGCGTGAGCGCGGCGTCGAGATCGAGCACGTCGACATCGACGGGCGGCGTCACCCTCACCGCTTCGTCAAGGGTGACGCGTGCCCATCGCCCCGAGCGTTTCTCCCGGCGATGCGCGCGGGCGTGATCGACCAGGATGCGCCGCATTATCTGACACGCGACCCCGAAGAACTGCCCACGGTTCTGCCACGCGATCCGCCGTTGATCGACGAGTCGCAGATAGGCCTCGTGCACGAGTGCCGTCGGCTGCAGCGTGTGCCCGCGGCGCTCACCGCGCAACTGCCCGGCCGCTCGCCAGCGCAGCTCCTGATACACCACCGTCATGAGCTGGTCGCGTGCAGCGGGATCGCCGGCGCTCCAGGCATTCAGCAGCGCCGTCACGTCATGCGTAAACGCGCTCACTGGTCTCAGAAATACGCGCCATCTTGCCGGTTCAACCGTAGCTCGTCAAGCCATGAGCAAGGTTCCCGTTGCTTGTCGCGTCACCGGGCGGAGGCCAATCCGGTCGCCGCCGTTGAACGGCCTCCAGAAAGCAGGAGGCCGTGTACTCCCATCGAGCTCTCACCTGCACACTCGTGATGGCGCTATCTGCAGGGCGCGCCTTCGCTCAAACACCAGGGATCTACGGATTCCAGAATATCGAAACGCGATTCGCCGTACGGCTCGCGGTCGAAGGCGCCGCTACCCGCCTCGCCCGTCCCGACTGCCAGGAAATCTTCGCGGATTTCGAGGATGAATCCGGCCAGCGTCTGTCGACCAAGCTGGCGACAAGCGGGAAGAGTCCCCTCGATGCCTTCGGGGCGCTGCGGTTCCTCGACTACCGCGGGGCTGGCCTTTGCCGCAGGGGCGGAATGCTTGCGTTCACACGGACCGGATCGTGGTCGATTCGCGTGTGCGCGGAGCAGTTCAGACGTTCATTTCAACTGGATCGCACGGGGACCGAGATTGTCGTGATTCACGAGTTCCTGCATGCTCTGGGACTCGGAGAGAATCCTCCCACCAGCGATGCGATCACGGAACGGGTCAGGGTCCGATGCGGTGACTGACACGTGGAACTAGCCAAGGGCGTGCCCCTGATATCCCGGTGATGCCCTTGGCTAGTTGGCAGCATCTACTTGGCGCGCTCCGCGCGCCGGCGGACGGATCTGCCACGTCGCTTAGAATTGAGCAGAGGAACACAGGAAATGAACCCGCGGGACAGGCGCCCTGACATTCTTCGGATCGCGGCAAGCCACGGGGCACGCAACGTCCGTGTCTTTGGATCGGTCGCCCGCGGGGAGGATGGTCCCGATAGCGACGTCGACTTGTTGGTCGAGATGGAGCCCGGTCGGTCCCTGCTCGATCTCGTTGCGCTCGGTCAAGACCTCGAAGAACTCCTTCAGAGAAAGGTCGATATTCTGACCGAGGGCAGCGTGCATCCGGCGATTCGTCCTCACATACTGGCGGATGCCCGTCCCTTGTGAAGGACGACCGCATCTACCTTCGTCACGTTCACGAGGCCATCGGAGATATCGAGCAGTACGCCAGCCCCGGTCGCGATGCGTTCATGTCCGATAAGATGCGGCAGGACGCCCTAATCCGAAAGCTCGAAGTCATTGGCGAAGCGATCAAGAACCTCTCGGACAACGCGAAACACCGTCGACCCGATATCCCATGGAAGCGTATCGCGGGTATGCGAGACCGGCTGACCCACGACTACTTCGGCGTCGACCTTACGCTCGTGTGGGCCGTGGTTGAAAAGGACGTTCCGATGCTAAAAACAGCCATCGAACAGCTCCTTGCCGACAACTGACCCATTCGGAACACAAGAACCGAACGTGAACACGAACAGAGAACCAAGAACCCAGAAGTGTGAACGCCACGGGCGCAGGTTCTACATGTCGTTGCCCGCCTGCCTATAGCTGTTCCACGCACTCCGCCCGGGCTCAGGTTCCCACATCGTGTACTCGAGCTGACTGTCGCTGCCTTCAAGCAGATCGCGCACCTCCGGCGTCACGCCGGCGATGCGCAGCCGGATGCCGCGACGTTCGAGATCGGCGGCCCACCATTCGAGGGCACGGACGCCGGTGAACCTCAGTTCGTGCGCGTGCGAAAGATCGACGATGACGAGCCGTACCGCCGGTGGCAGGTGCCGTTCGGCATCCTCGAGAAGCGGCTCTACCGCCGCGTAGTGAACACCACCCGACACCTCGAGCACGACAACCGCCGGGTTCTGACCGCCGTCTACAGGTACGAGGCGATCGTCCTTGAACGTCAGTGCGCGCACCCTCGGTGCGCTCGTCCTCGCCAGGTGAATGAGAAGGCCAAGACCAGCGCCAACGAAGACGGCCCATTCGAGCGGCAACACGAGGGTGCTGATGGCCGTGGTACCCAGCAGCAACCGGCTTGCCGGCGAAGCTCTCCAGACGCGACCGACGGTCGGCTGCCTCACCATACCGCCGGCGATGACGAACAGAACACCCGCCAGAGTTGCCTGGGGAATGTACGCAATCAGTCGAGAGCCAAACAGCAGTATCGGCAGCGTGAGAAGCGCTGCAAGACCGGCCGCAGCGCGGCTGTGCGGACGAGCAAATCGCAGCAGGGCGGAGCGCGTCAGGCTCGCCGACGCTGGAAACGCGGCGGCGACGCTGCCCGCCACGTTCGCCCACCCCTGCGCCAGAATCTCACGAGGCATATTGGGTCGCGAATCATCCGCCCGTACGCTGACGAGCAGCTCGAGCGTGCCAAGCAGCACGATGGCCGCCGACGGCACCAGCAGGCTGGCGATCACGGCAGGGCGCAAATCTGGAAGCGCACTCGGCGGCCACCCGCCTGGCACGGCCGTCCGATCGCTTATGAGGGGTAATCCGGCTCGAGCATCGAGTCCGAGTGCCCATGCAGCTGCTGCGGCGGCAGCCACAGCCATCAGTGCAGCGGGCAGACGCCGCCACCTGCGCTGACCAAGTCCGACAGCGGCGATTGATACGAGCGTCACGAAGCCGGCGAGAGGCGACGGGCGCGCGCCTTCCGCCATGAGCGATGTCAGCCCGCGGTATTCGTCCCACAGTCCTGCCCCATTTACCGCAGGAAGACCCAGCGCCTCATCGAGCTGCATGACACCGATGAGAATCCCGACACCAATCGTGAAGCCAGTGAGCACCGACTCCGGAATGAATCGAACAAGGACCGCTCCACCGCTCAGTGCCAGGAGGATTCTGAGGACGCCGCATAGCAGCGTGAGCGTTGCGAGCCAGCCGAGGCCTGCGGGCGCCAGTAGTCCATTCGAATCGAGAAATGGCACCAGAGCGCCGAGTATCAGCAGGCCCGTCGTGTTCGTCGGACCCGTGACGACGTATCGACTGCGGCCTGCGATCGACGCGACAAGTCCGGGAACAACAGCGGTCGCCAACCCGTATGCGGGGGGAAGTCCAGACATCGTCGCGTAGGCGAGGCACTGCGGAAGCCCCACCAGCGCCACAGTGGCCCCCGCGAGCAGGTCTGCACGAAGATCGCTCGTTCTCACCAGTGGGCATCTCGATTCTACGTTCTTAGGGTGCCTGAAGTGCCTAGAGTGCCCAAAGTACCTACCGTGCTTAAGTGCCTAAAGTGCGAACGCCACGCATCGTGGGCACCCAAGCACGATAGGCACTATTGGCACCCCAGGCACCATTGGCACCCCAGGCACCCTGGACACTCTAGGCACTCTAAACGCGTCATTGAATTGACCGGCGTTTCGTGGGTTGACCATAATGGCGCTCCTTACCCTTTCCGGAACTGCGAATGCCAGCATCAGAGGAGCATCAGTGAACAGGTCCGTCGCCCGATTGCCCAACGTCCTGGTCCGCTCGCTGGCTGTGATCGCTGCCATGGTGGTGGTGGCCGGAATCGCGTCCGCCCTCGTCAACGCGCAGGCGCCTCCGCCGCTCGTGATTGACGGAGGCACTCTTATCGACGGTAACGGCGGAACGCCGGTGACCGACGCGCTCGTCATCGTCCAGGGCGATCGAATCACCAATGTCTCGCGCCGAGGCCAGACCCCGATTCCGGCGAACGCGCAGGTGATTCGTGCCGACGGCAAGTTCATCCTGCCGGGACTCTGGGATTCACAGGTCAGCTACAACTGGTATTACGGCGAAGTGATGTTGAACTACGGCATCACGTCGACGATTGACGTCGGCATTGCGGGCGAAATCGGCGCGCCGCACCGCGACGCGGTGCACAAGGGGCTCGTACGCGGACCGCGTCCGTTCACCGGCCTTTCGAGGTTCACCACCGAACCCGTCGGCGGCACCGGGCTCGAAACCCCTGGCACACCTGGACGAACCCCGAAGACGGGCCAGGAAGCGCGTGAGCTCGTCCGCACCTGGGTCCAACTGGGAGCCGACATGATCCAGTTCGCCGAGGGCGGCTTGCCGATGGAAATCTACAAGGCGGGCGCGGACGAGGCTCGAAGACTCGGAAAGCCGACATCCATGCGGGCGTACGGGCCCATCCTAGGACCTCGCGAGGCCGCAATGCTCGGCACACGCAACCTGCCGCATTCGGCCGGCATCGGCCGCACTGTCGCGCGGACGCCGGTCACGAGCGAAGACGACCCGCGAAACGAGGCCGACCTGTATTCCGAGATGGACGAGGCGAAGGCCAAGGAGCTGATCGCGCTGCTCGTCAAACAGAATGTCGCCCTCACCCCGACATTCCGTGCCACGTACGGGGGCTTCCAGCGAGACTGGGACAAGTTTGCGCTCGAAGACCGCCGGTTCTTCGAGACCGCGGATCCTGCCCTGCTCTCCTACTACCCGCCCGAACGCATTGAAACGGCACTTGCCCCCTACCGTGGCCGGCCCGGCGGAACTGGCGCGGTGCGTGAGCGGAGACTCCAGGGATATCGGAACGCGCTACGCTTCCACAAGATGTTCGCCGACGCCGGCGGTCACGTGTTGCCGGGCGCGAACACGAATCCGCAGCGGGTACCCGGGAACAGTCTGATCCACGAGATGCTGATTTTCATCGAAGCAGGCATCACGCCCATGCAGATCATCCAGGGCGCCACGAAGTGGGCGGCTGAGTCGATCGATCGTGGCAAGGACTTCGGTACTATCGAGCCCGGTAAGGTCGCGGACATCGTCATCGTCAACGCGGATCCGCTGCAGAACGTCGAAAACCTGAAGCAGGTGGACACGGTCATCTTCAACGGCAAGCGCGTCCAGCTCGGATACAGCGCCGGCTACAACCCGGTGTTCAAGCGCGAGTCGGAACTGAATACCCCGGTCGATGCGCTGCTCTGGGTCAACGCGTTCAGACCCGTGGCCTTTAATGGGAGCGGCGGACGCTTCAACGGCAATCGCCCGGTCGGGCCGGGCCAGCCGCTGCCGAATCCCATCGAGTCACCGCAGCCGGCAATCGAGTCGATCACCCCGCTGATCGTCACCGAGGGTACGGCGTCGGAAACGGTCACCCTTCGTGGTTTTAATTTCGTGCGGCGTTCGCAGGTATTGTTCAAAGGCGTTCCAGTGCCGTACAAGGCCGTGAGCGGATCCGAGCTACAGGTCGTAATCGACGGAAGTCTTCTCCGCGAGCCCGGTTGGCACGACATCGTCGTTCGGAATCCATGGCCGCTTCATCCGGAGATCGGACTCCAGTGGGGCAACGGAACATCCAACAGGGCGCACCTCATCGTGAAATTCCGCGAGTAAGGAGTTTGCGTATGTCACGGATCAGCGCTTGTGTAATGCGGCATCCCGGCGGAATAGCCGCCCTCGTCGTGCTTCTCTTCATTCCTGGCTACCTGATTGCACAGGCGCCGACGCTCAACAAGGAAGTGCCGCCGGTGCTGCCGCTCAAACAGGTGGCGTATATCAAGGCGTCGAACGCGGAAGCCTACGACCATTTCGCGTGCGGGGGCGGAAACCAGGGTCACACGGGGACGTCGATCGCGCTCAATGGCGACGGCACCACAATGGCCATCGGGGCTGCGTTCGAGAGCGGCGGCGCCGCCGGAGTCAACGGTAACCAGCGTGATAACTCCGTCTACGCGTCTGGCGCCGTCTACGTGTACGTCCGCCAGGGCGATTCGTGGACACAGCAGGCTTACGTCAAGGCGTCGAACCCGGGGCAGAGCGATCATTTCGGATCGTCGGTCGCGCTGAGCCGCGACGGCAATACGATGGCGGTTGCCGCCCACTGGGAAGCGAGCGGGGCTACGGGCGTCAATGGCAATCAGAACGACAACTCGGTCCCGCAGTCAGGCGCTGTCTACGTCTTCACCCGTAACGGCACGACGTGGACGCAGCAGGCCTACATCAAGGCGTCGAACACCGGAAAAGCCGGCGAGGGGCAGCTCGCAGGCGACGGCGACCAGTTCGGCTTTTCGCTGGCACTGAGCGGCGACGGCAATACGCTGGCGGTCGGCGCCATCAGCGAAGATAGTGCGGCGCAACAGATCAATGGAAACCAGGGAGACGACTCGGCGCAGTCTGCCGGTGCCGTTTATGTGTACGCGCGGACGGGGAGTACGTGGGCGCAACAGGCCTACGTCAAGAGCGCGAATATGGGCGCAGGCGACGGTCTAGGGTTTTCGGTGGCGCTCAGCTTCGACGGCAACACACTCGCCGCCGCTGCATTCGATGAAGACGGTGGTGGCAGGGGAATCAATCCTCCCGACAACACCGAGTCGCAGAATTCCGGCGCGCTCTATGTCTTCACGCGTCAGGGCGGAACCTGGAGCCAACAGGCGTACATCAAAGGCTCAAAGGGTGAAACCAGCGACGGCTTTGGTTTTGCCACGGCCATAAGCGACGACGGGAATACCATCGCGGTGGGTTCCGGCGACGAGGCCTGCCTGACGCCTGGCATCGATCCCCCCGGCTGTGCCGATGATGCGCCGCCCAACCGGGGCGCGAACATTTGGGTGGGAGCCGCGTATGTGTTCGTCCGCACCGGCACCACCTGGTCGGAGCAGACGTTCATCAAGGCGCCCAATGCACGGCCATACAATTCGTTCGGCGTCAGACTCGATCTGAGCGGCGACGGCAATACGCTCGCGGTGTCCTCGTACCTCGAAGACAACGGAGGCCGCGGTATCCGCCCGCCGACGGTCCAGCAATTCCTCATCCAGGACATTCTGAACGGCTGGCGTGAGCACCGGAACGAAGCCGAAGAATCCGGCGCCGTGTACTTCTACACGCGCAGCGGCACCAGATGGACGGCTGGCGCGTGGGTCAAAGCCGCCAACGCAGACGCAGGCGACGAATTCGGAAGCTCAGTGGCGCTGAACACCGACGGACACGTGATGGTGGTCGGCGCGCATGGCGAGGACAGCGCCGCGACAGGAATCAACGGCAATCAGGCCGACAATTCGGCCGATGATTCCGGAGCCGCGTACGTGTTCGTGTACTAGCTGGAGATCACTTGAGGCGTCAATTCCCAACTCCCAATTACCAACTCCCAACAGGTTACTGGTCGCGGTTCAAGGGCAACTTGGGAGTTGGGCGTTGGAAGTTGGGAGTTGCGATCCTTCTCCTGACCGCCGGCCACGCATTCTCACAGGGCCAGCCGCGGCCAACAGTTTCAACGCTGCCACTGAAGCAGATTGCGTATATCAAGGCCTCGAACGCCGAGGCGTACGACTACTTCGCCGACGGCGGGGGCAACCAGGGTCATAATGGCAACTCGATTGCCCTGAGCGGTGACGGCAGCACGATGGTTGTCGGCGCGCCGTACGAAAGCAGCGGGTCGAGAGGCGTCAACGGAAACCAGAACGACAATTCGGCCTACGCATCCGGCGCCGTGTACATGTTCGCCCGCCAGGGCAA
>Ga0075430_100004329_pt1 | contig 11992 bp, 7 predicted proteins | sample RhiMetdeltSRZDD4_FD_75294 | JGI IMG/M metagenome (GOLD analysis project Ga0075430, IMG submission 75294) | Populus rhizosphere microbial communities from Tennessee, USA - Rhizosphere MetaG P. deltoides SRZDD4 | ecosystem: Host-associated > Plants > Roots > Rhizosphere > Soil | place: USA... | reverse complement strand
GGCGATGGTGTCACTCCAAGCCAGGACCAATCCCTCTCTGTGGGCGGTCGCGCGGGCTGTCGATGCCGTCCGGCGAACGGACCCCGCCGCCGATCGCGCGTGGCAGGATCGCCTCGACGCTCGGCTGGCGGGGTGTCGACACATCGCAGCGCGGTTGGAGTCGGAGGGGAACCTGGAGGCAGGCTTGGACGCGTCGAGCGCGGCTGACATCTTGTGGACGATCACCTCGCTGCGAACGTGGGAGGACCTTGTCCTTGGGCGGGGCTGGTCCCCTCAGAAGTATCAGCGGCATGTGACGCGGTTTCTGCTGGCGACTCTGACCCGCGGCGCGTGACTGCCCGCCCCGACGGCACGCGCGCTGGTCATCCCATCGTGGTCGTGCGGAAGTGAGGAGTTGGGTTCGCCTTCGGACCGCGCCCGCTGCGGCGCTACCGGCGGCGATGGAAGGTCGAACGACTCTTTGCCTGGTTGCAGAACTTTCGGCGGATCGTCGTGCGCTATGAGGGCTTCGCCGAGAACTTTCTCGGGATGCTCCACCTAGCCTGCTGCCTCATTCTGTTGCGGGGTTTATGAGATGGCTTCTTAAGACTCGCGAGCACGAGATGAGCGAGCGAAAAGCTCTCGAATACGGTTGAACTCCGAGTCTGAAACCGAATCGTGCTTTCCACTGCCATTTCGTAAGCACTGCGGCGAGTCTGATCCTCAGACCCCCAATGCGATTGGCTCCCCATGATGTGGTAGAACTGGCCGAGATCGCCTATGTAGTGGGCGAGGGCTCCCGCGTAGAACGCCGCAAGGGGAAGATCGCCGTCAGCGAGTGCTTGCACACCGTATACAGCCCAAGCCGGTTGTTTTCGCTGGGCGCGGCTCGACTCGGTAAGGGCACGCTGCAACATCGCACGGCATTGCGGGTCCGAGACACTGATCGTGCGGCTACGGCAGATCAGGATGCCTCTCGCAGATCCATCCCTCGTTGCACTTGCCATAGGTCAGAGCGGGGTTCGACATCGACCGCTTCCGTTGCGCGACTGTTTCGGCTCGATTTCTGCCCCAGTGCAGCTGTCGCATCCCGATGACTCCGTGGCCCCGTTTGCAAAGCGGGCGGACTATGCCAGTTCGTTGTGATGCTCGTGTGTCATGGTGGTTCGCTCGTTCGTCAATCGGCAAGTCTATTTCTTGCCTTTTAGCTTAAGCTTCGTGATCGCCCGGCTCAACTCAGTCGTGAGTCGTTGAAGCGTCTCGACATCCGCAGGAGCCACGTCGTATTTCTCACCTTGCACCACCCGAGCCCACAGGCGTTCCGATGCTCTGTGTATACTTCGGGCAACTTCTGCAAGCTTTCTGTTTCCCGCCATCGCATTACCTCGGAAGAACAGGATACGCTTATCACCGTGTTCGGGTCAGCGGCCCTTCTTGGCTCCTCGCCTCGCAGCCCAATACGCTTTCATCCGCTTCGACACTGCCGCCTTCTGAGCCGCTGACATCGGCTTCCGTCGTCGGCGTCTCCCACCAGTCGTCGCCGTAGCCGAACGAGCCGAGCCGCGTCTCAGGTCAGGGAAGGCATTGTAGATTCCATTCAGTTCTGCGGTGAGTTCTGCGACACGCGCTTCCGCTCCACGGCGAGCATAGGCTTTCAGATCGAATGTGGGCAATGTGACCTCCGACGACTGCAAGGGTGCTGACTTCGATGGTGAGATGGTGACAGGGTGAAAGCAGTCTACATCTCTTCTTCTCTGTAATTGGCAGTGACCGACTGGGCTTTCCGCACAGAGGACACAGACGATGCAACATACGGCTGAGTAATCCGACGCTCAGAGTGCGCGTGGTCGTCGTCGTTTAGTGACATTGAGCAAGGCGATACGACTACGGCCACCCATCCGAGTGTCGTCTGGCTCGCAGTGGGCAGCCTCCTCCCGGCTCTGTTTCAGGCGTCCCAGATGTCCCAGGACTTTCACTCCGTCCCATATTTCTGTTCTCCGAATTACATCCGGGTAGAAATCACTAGGACAGCTGGGACAGCTAGGACACGAGCCACGATGTTGCGAAGTGCGGACGTGTGTGCGCGGCCTCAGCTCGCCTTCGTCACGCTTAGCGGATTGCCCAACACAATGCGGGTTGCCGGTTCGTCTGCCTCCTTGGGCACCATCCACCAGCAACCGCATGCGCGGCATCTGAAGTAATCGAATCGCGGTGAATACAGAAGGTCAGCGAGGTCCACGACGTTGGGACCGCTGCCGCTGCACTCCGGACACGCCGTTCGTGCCGAGGACATGGGGACCAGCCTTGATTCGTTTGGGGCGAGAATCTTACCGCAAGCTTGTCGGTTTGCGCACGGCTGGTTGACATGCTGCTGTGGCCGACAGGCGAACGCGGACGGCACGCGAGTTGTGCGATACGTGGAATGTGCCTCCGAAGCCGCATGGATCACCGTAAAATATAGAGAGTTCAGGACTTACGTGTGATGCCCTGCCTTTTGCCGCTGGCCCGCTAGACCGACCTTTACCTGCCAATGAACCAACGCGAACTCTCCAAAGCACTGACGTGATATTCGGGCGCAAACCACGGAAAGACCGAGGCATCGCGCGGAGCCCGACATCATAAGCGGGTCACGCCGGAGGAAGTCTGACGGTATGAGCGGTTGGCGCGGACAGGGCAGTCAGCGAGATCGATTGCGCGGCGGTGTGGCCGCAGTCACGCCACCGTCAACAGATGGCTGGCGAGATGAGCTGTGTCAGGCCAGCCATTCTGAACCCGATTCATAGCAGCGGGGTTTCGACCTGGTTGTCTCCGTCACGACACAATCCCGCGCCCGGCGACCGCGCCAAGCCGATGTCCAGCCTGATTTTCTTGTGACATCCGGCTTTAGCCGGACCTGCGGCGCGTTCAGGAAATCGGATCACGGTTCCAGGTTGGTAGTGCGGAAGAAGGACGTGGCAGTGCTGACCAGCATCGCGCTCACCGCGATCAGCCAGAATCCCGCGTTCACTGCGCCGAGTGTCATCAGGGCGGCGAGGAACGCCGAGTGAAAACGGAAGTGGACGACATTCTCCCCTGGCTCGATGCGGACAGCTTTGTATGCAACATTAGCCCGATAGACAGGCGCCGGTGATCCGTTGATCGTTGCGCGCCACCAGGGATGCCAGACATCGGAGTAGGACATCCACACGGGCTCCGGAGCGGTGTTGGACACGGACACAACGAGATTGTTGGCGTCGAATCGCTCCACGCGATACGGAAGCTGTCGCGAGTCGTCCACCGACAGTGACCGCTGCCATCGCCAGGGTATCGTCGTTGAGCGTTCGCCTGCTGGCACCGGAGCGGAGACGAACAGCAGGTCGCCTTCGTAGGACGGGTTGGTCAACACGGGTGCGAGGTCGGCCAGAGACGGGACGATGTAGGCGTGAGCGAAGAATCGTATCTTGTCTGCTCGCATTCCCGCCAGCTTTACTGCCGTTTCGCTCTCGACCGGGAAGTCGACGCCGGTGCCGCGGCGAAACGTCCGAGCAAGTTGATCGAGCGGCGCGAGCCACGAATCCGCCTGAAACGTCGTGTTGACTTCATCGACGAACCAGAGCGCGTTGCTCGTCCAATAGTGGGAGCCGTAGTGCTGGCCCTCGAGCCTTCGCCGGAGGAGGTGATTGAAGGCAATCGTGTCCGTCAAACGGGAACGCGCCACGCCTTCCGCGTGCTGCAAGCCCGACACGCGGCGGTATGAATACGGCATCGGCGACGGTTCCACCACGTGAAATTGCGCGGGGCCAATGCCGTCGCTCCGATCGAACAGGTATGAGAACTTGAACTGATACAGATCGATCGCGACGAATGCGAGAACCGCGTACGAGACTGCATCACGCACGCGCGTGCTGTTGCGTTGCGAGGTCCGAAACAACGCGCCAACTGTCAGAACGGCAGCACCCGTCATCGCCCATCCCGCGCCCTGCCGCAGTCGACGTGCGAGTTCACCGCGATCGAACACGTGAAGTGATCGGGCAGGCTCGTCGACAGTGATGCTCGAGACGTATCGATTGAGAGCCGTTGCGGACGAGGCGGTATTCATTGCCCACCAGGCGCCGGCCCCCAGCCCTATCGCGCCGAGTACCGCGACCGCTCGAATAGCCGCTCGTTTCCACGCGGGGTTCGCTTTGAACAGAAACTCGAACCCTATTCCAGCGACAAAGCAGAACAGCACTTTCACGAGCGAGGACACGAGACCGATGTGCCGGAAGTACCACATTCCGGGCCAGGCATAGTAGACGAGCCTGGACAGCGGCGTTGACAACGTGAACAGCAGCAGCAGTGCGGCCGTCAGAACGAAATGAACCCGTCGGCGGTCGATGGCGATCAGCCCGGCCACCAGCAGAGGAGCCAGAAGCATTCCGGCGTACAGCGTGTTGTCCAGCGCCGGAGAGATTCTTAGGACCAGGTCATTCCATTTCCTGAGATCCGTGAAGCCGCCGTAGGAAAGGAAGTACGAGAGGCTGGTCGTTCCGGTCTGGCTTCGCCCCACGTTGAAGTTCACGAGCTGCTCGGTTCCGAGAGTCACGCACGCGTACGCCGCGGCGAAACTCAACGCGCCGCCAGTGATCGCCGTCGCCGCGCGCGCATTCCACTCGAGGGACCGTAGTCGATCGAGCACGTTGTTGCGCTGAGCGGCGGCATAACAGGTGAAATACGTGAAGACCACGAACGAGGTCAGCGGAATCAGATACGGTAGATTGCCGATGGTCTGGAGGGCGAGCAGGTTGGCTGTGAGGAATGCCCACCGCCATCGACCGGTGTCCAGGAAGCGGTGCCCGAGTTCCAGCACCAGTGGAACCGCATAATAAAGACGGAAGTTCCAATACGGCTGATCCAGCCAGACCGCCGACGCGACGACCGAGAGCGCCACGAAACATGTCGCCGGCACATCGAAAAAGCGTCGGGCGAGCAGCCACGTGCCTGTCAACAGGATGAGCTCGTCGATGAACATCGCGAGGTGGTAGATGGACAGCAGGTCAGCGCCGCCTGCGAGCCAGGGCAGCTGCAGCACGATCGTGTGCAGAAAACTCCCTTGAATCCCGTACCAGAGTGTCGCTACGGTTCCCTGGGTCATGTACGGAATCCATTGCGCGACCTCATGCGCCTGGATGGCGTTGTTCAGGAAGAAATATTGCAGCGCGAAGTACTGAAATCCGTCGTGGCCGCTGGGCACGCGATGCAGCAGGATGGCCGTTGCGGTGTGCGCGGCCTCGAGAGCGACGATACAGAGGAAGAGCAGGCGCGCCGTCACGACCAGTAGTACAGCTCGCGAAACACCTGGAGAAAATACGAGCCGCCCCAGCGGAGGACTTTGAGCGTCCGCTCGTCTTCGCTTTTCAGCCCGTCGAGATACCGTGACGCGATCACCATGTCGTCACCTGCGCACATCGCAGCCGTCAGCTGAGGGATCGCTTCGGCAGGACAGTTGCCGTCCGGGCTCAGGGTGATGACGATGTCGCCACGAATCAGCGGCCATGCCGAAGCGGATGCCTGTCCTGCGCTGCACGCAGGTCTCGTAGCCGCATTGGCGTGCATACTCGAGACTGCCATCGCTCGAGCCACCATCCACCATCAGGATCTGATCGCACCACTCGCGCCGGATGCGTGGAAGAATCGCCTGGAGTCCCGTGATCTCGTTGAGGACAGGCATGAACAGCGTCAAGGTCGGGCGTGGTCGGCCCGCTTGTAATGGCTCTGTCATGCGTCGGGGCTGGTGATCTCTCCGTCGTCGCTTTGACGGAGGCGGAGCGAGTGGCCTCTCGGGCGCACCACTTTACCGTGCTCGACGCGCGAGGCAGTCACTCCGTTCGGCGGCTCACGGCGCTCGACGCTCCGGCGCATGACGACAAGCATAGCGAAAGTGACGGTGCCACGCCGGATGTGCACTAATTTGTCGACGCCGGCATTGTCTGCCGCGCACGAATTCGCCAGCTCGACGGCCGGTCTGAAAAGACTCGCCGAAAGACTCGACGCGACACAGTCGTGAAAGACGCAATAAAATCAAAGCCTTATGCCGATGGGTGCCCTCATATTGGCCATGCTCTGCACCATGGCGGTCCTTATATCCGGATGTGCAGACTCCAGCGCCGAGCAGGACGGCGGTGCGCAGGAGGCGGCCAAGACCGTCAAAACCGACGCGGTTCGGCAGGAGTCGGTTCGACGCACGCTGGAGGTGGTCGGCACTCTGGCCGCCGAGGATCAGGTGACGGTGTCGTCCGAAGTCGACGGCGTCGTCCGTCGCGTGCTCGCCGATCTCGGCGATCGCGTCGCGGCCGGACAGCCACTGGTCGAGCTGGATCGTGAGAAGCTGCAATACAGCCTCGATCAGCAGCGTGCGGCGCATGCGCGATCGCTCACGAAGTATGGCGCCGCCGATGCGGAGCACCTGCCACGCATCGAGGACACGCCCGACGTCAGGCGCGCCAGCGCCGAACTGGCGCAGGCCAGGCAAATGCTCGAGCGCGCGGCCGAACTGCAGAAGCGTCAGCTCATCCCGCAACAGGCGCTCGATGACGCGAACACGACGCTGCGCCTCAAGACAGCCGCGTACGATTCCTCGCTGCAGGAGGCGAAGAACCTCCAGGCCGACATCGACGCGTCCGAGGCGGCGATGAAACTCGCCGAGCGTCACCTGGAGGATGCGTCGATTCGCGCGCCGTTCGACGGCTACGTCCAGCAGCGGATGGTCTCCCTCGGCGAGTTGGTGAAGGCGCAGATGCCGGTCATGAACGTGGTGCGCGTGGACCCGCTCAAGCTCCTGTCTGAGATTCCCGAGCGCATGGCGCCGTGGATCAAGGTCGGACAGCCATTGACGTTGACCGTCGACGCCTTCCCGGACAAGCCGTTCACCGCCGTCGTGTCCCGCATCAGCCCCGCGGTGAACACGCAAACGCGCACGTTCGCCTTCGAAGGGCTCGCGCCGAATAGCGAGGCGCTGCTCAAGCCGGGCACGTTCGCGCGCGTTCGGCTCGAGACCTCTCTCGTCGAACAGGTGATGACGATCCCGTATGCCGCCATGCAGTACCGCTACGGCGTCTACCGGGCGTTTGCTGTCGCGGGGGATCGACTGGAAGCGCGCGAGCTCAAGACCGGCGATCGCGTTGGCGACCGCATGGAGATTCTCGCCGGCTTGAACACGGCGGATCGCGTGGCGATGACGGATGTCGATACCCTGACAGACGGGATGAAGATCGCAGTCGAGGGAGAAGAATAGCCATGCTGTCAGAACTCTGCGTCCGGCGGCCAGTGTTCGCGACGATGCTGGTGACATCGCTGGTCGTGCTCGGCCTGTTCTCGTTCCGCGACCTCGGCGTCGATCTCTTCCCGAAGGCCGATCCCGCCCAGGTCAACGTGCAGCTGCGGCTGCCGGGCGCCTCACCCGACGAGATGACGTCGGCCGTCATCATGCCGATGGAGAACGCCCTCAGCGGCATCGCCGGCATCGATCAAATGCGGGCGAACGTCAACACCGGCGGCACGGCCAGCATCCAAATCCAGTTCGTCCTGGAACGCGACCTCGAGGACGCGGCCAACGCCGTCCGCGAAAAGGTGGCCGGCGCGATGCGAGCGGTTCCACCAGAGACGCTGCCGCCTGTCATTCAAAAGCAGGATCCCGACGCCGATCCGATCATGAGCATCATGATCTCGAGCACGAGCGCGAGCCTCCGCACGCTCACCGAGATCGCCGACAAGCAGGTGATGCGCGCGCTCGAATCCGTGGATGGCGTGGGCGCCGTCACGATGAGCGGCGATCGCGCTCGCGAAATCCACATCGTCGTCGACGTCGAGAAGCTGAATGCGCACGGACTGTCGATCGACCAGGTGGTAAATGCCATCCGACAGGAGAACGTCGAGATCCCCGGCGGAACACTCGAGCAGGGCAAATGGGAGGTCGGCCTCCGCACGCTTGGTCGCGTCGAGGCCACCGATCAGTTCAACGACGTCATCGTCGCCACCGTGAACGGCGTCCCGCTGCGCGTGTCCGATATCGGATATGCCGAGGACGGGGTCAAGAAGGTCGCGACCTCGCTCTTCACGGCGGACGGTCGCCCGGGTGTGCAACTCGACATCCGCCGCGCATCCGGCGAGAACACGATCAAGGTGATCGAAGGCATCAAGCAGCGGCTCGACACCGTTCGCAAGACCCTGCCGCCCGACGTCGCGCTCACGATTACCACCGACGACTCGCGGTTTATTTACGCTTCGATCCTGTCGCTCGAAGAGCACCTGATCTGGGGCAGCCTGCTCGCGTCGCTGGTCGTCCTCTTCTTCATCAGGAACCTGCGTGCCGTCATCATCGCGTCGGTCGCGATTCCCGCTTCGATCATCGCGACGTTCACATTGATGCGTGCCATGGATTTCACGCTCAACAACATGACGCTGCTCGCGCTCACCCTCGCCGTCGGCATCGTCATCGACGACGCGATCGTGGTGCTGGAGAACATCTTCCGCTACATCGAAGAGAAGGGGCGCTCGCCGTTCGACGCCGCCATCCAGGGCACGCGTGAAGTGGCGCTGCCGGTGATGGCCACCACGCTGTCGCTCATCGTCATTTTCCTGCCGGTCGCCTTCATGACCGGATACGCGCGACGGTTCATTTATCCGTTCGGCTTGACGATGGCCTTTTCGATCCTGGTGTCGATGATCGTCAGCTTCACGCTGACGCCGATGCTCAGCTCGCGCTGGCTGACCGCGGGGCACCTCGGGGGCTCCCTGGAGGATACGAAGCACCACCGGCTGTTCCGTGCCCTCGACCGATGGTACAGCGCGTCGCTGCGATGGACGCTCGCTCACCCGATGTGGATCATCGGCATATCGGCGGCACTGGTCGCGCTCACGCTCCCGCTGAACTGGATGGTGGGACGGACGTTCGTGCCGGCCGAGGACATGAACGAGTTCACCGTGCACGCCGACACGCCGCAGGGCACGTCGATCGAAGGCACGACCGAGATCGCTCGCAACCTAGTGAAGGAGATCGGTGAGCTCGAGGGCGTATCGCAGATGGCTTACATCGCGGGCGCCGATCGCTACACGCACTTTCACCTGCTCTTCTACCTCCAGCCCGCGAACGAGCGGAAGGTCACGCAGGCTCAGATCATGACCGAGGTTCGTCGTGTGCTGGCGCGCCATCCTGCGTTCGCCGCCAGCATCGTGAGCCGGAATCCGCTCGGCGGCGGCGGCAACTTCGGGCTCCAGGCGTCGCTGCTCGGTCCGGATCTCAAAACGCTCTACGAGTACTCGCAGAAGATTATCGAGAGGGCCAAACAGACTCCCACCCTCGTCGACGCGAAATCCGATTACAGCGACGCCAGCCCCGAGGTGCAGGTGGCAGTGGATCGGTCACGCGCGGCCGACCTGGGTGTGCGCATGGCGACGATTGGCAACACGCTCCGGCTGATGGTGGCCGGCGACGACGAGATCACGACGTATCGCGAAGCCGGCGAGCAGTACCCCGTCACGGTTCGCGTGCTGGAGAGCCAGCGCCGCGACATCGATATGGTGGGCAAGCTCACGGTCACGTCGATCTCAGGCCAGCCAGTCCGGATCGACAACATCGCGCGGCTGGAGCGGGGATTCGGCCCCACCCGCATCGGCCGCTCGAACCGGCAGTATTCGATCAACCTGAACGCCGACACCGCGCCCGGCCATGCGCTCAGCGAATCGTCCGCTGATCTCCGCCGCATCCTCACCGAGGCGAAGCTGCCGCCGGGCTACACGTTCCAGATGCGGGGGCAGACGCAGAATCTCGACGAGACCACGGACAACTTGATACTGGCGATCGCACTGGCGAGCATCTTCGTGTACATGGTGCTAGCCGCCCAGTTCGAGAGCTTCGTGCAGCCGCTCATCATCATGACGGTGCTGCCGCTGTCGATTCCCTTCGCGCTGTTCACGATCTGGGCGACCGGCCGGACGCTCAACCTGTGGAGCGCGCTCGGGATCCTGCTCCTGTTCGGAATCGTGAAGAAGAACTCGATTCTGCAGGTGGACTACACCAACGTCCTGCGGGCGCAGGGCGTGCCGCGTGAGCAGGCGATCCTGGACGCGTGCCGCACGCGGCTGCGCCCGATTCTGATGACCACGCTCGCGATCATCTTCGGGCTGCTTCCCACGGCGCTCGGCATCGGCATCGGCGGCGCCCAGCGCTCGGCGATCGCGGTCACGATTATCGGCGCGCAGTCACTCTGCCTGTTCCTGACGCTGCTGCTCGTGCCGGCCGCGTACGTCAAGCTCGACGCGCTGGAGCAGTCGCTCGCAAACCAGCGCCTCAGCGCGTGGCTATCGAAGGTGCGCGTGTTCGGACCTGGCCGCCGCGCGAGCACGGAGGGGGCGGCGAACTAACCACCGGGCTCCGCTGTGACTATCGAAGAGTCGATATGAAGACGAGGGCGTAATGTCAGGAGCAGCACCGCGCACCTTCTTCGAATTGGCCACCGACCACGCCGCGGACTTCCGGAAATAGAGAGTCATCCGCCACGTCCTGTCGCGCCCATATAATCCAGAAGGCTTGGCACTGACACCCGGTACTCGACTCGGCGTCTACGAGATCGTTGCGCACATCGGCGAGGGCGGGATGGGGGCGGTCTACCGTGCCCGCGACACGAAACTGAATCGTGAGGTCGCGCTCAAGGTCCTGCCAGACGCATTCGCCAGCGACGCCGACCGACTCGCCCGGTTCACCCGCGAAGCGCAGACGCTCGCATCTCTGAACCATCCGAATATCGCGCACATTCACGGCCTCGAAGAATCCGGCGGTGTTCGTGCGCTGGTGATGGAACTGGTCGAGGGCGACGATCTGTCGCAGCGCATTGCACGCGGGGCGATTCCGGTTGACGAAGCGCTGCCGATCGCGAAGCAGATCGCGGAAGGGCTTGAAGCCGCGCACCAGCAGGGCATCATCCATCGCGATCTCAAGCCTGCGAACATCAAGCTGCGCTCTGACGGGGCTGTGAAGATCCTGGACTTCGGGCTCGCGAAGGCGCTGGCACCCGAGCAGGGCCCGGCGAGCGGGACGCACCAGTCGCTGTCGCCGACGATAACGAGCCCGGCCATGCTCACCGGCGCGGGCATCGTCCTCGGAACAGCCGCGTACATGGCGCCGGAGCAGGCCAAAGGACGAGAGGCGGACAAGCGCAGCGACATCTGGGCGTTCGGCTGCGTGCTGTACGAGATGCTGACGGGGCGACGCCCCTTTGATGGCGAGGACATGACGGACGTGCTCGGCGCGGTCGTCCGCCTCGAGCCGGCGTGGGAGGCACTCCCGTCCGATGTCCCCGCGCCCGTGCGGACACTCCTGCGCCAGTGCCTGGTCAAGGATCGACGCCAACGCGTCGGCGACATCGCGGCGGTACTTTTCGTACTGGTTCACCAGGCAAGTCTCTCTCCGGCCAGGACCGTGGCGCCGCGATCGACTCGCGTCGCATGGCTGGTCGCTGCGCTGTCAGCGGTCGCGTTGATCGCCACAGCGGTCGTCGCACTGCGAATGTCCCGCTCTGGCGCGCCAGCGCCAGACCCGGTCCAGTTCACGATCGCGCCGCCTGAGAACACGTCCTTCGGGGGTCCCGCTGCAGGAGGTACGGGCACAATCGCACAACTTGCGGTGTCGCCTGATGGTCGCAACGTCGCGTTCGTGGCCGGTGCTCAATCCGAGTTCCAACTCTGGCTGCGACCGGTGGCCAGCGCGGACGCGCGGCCGATTCAGGGAACCGAGGGCGCCGCGTTTCCATTCTGGTCGCATGACAGCCGGTTCATCGCCTTCTTCGCAGGGGGCAAGCTGAAGAAGGTCGCGATCGCCGGCGGACCGCCCATTGTGGTGGCTGACTCAGCAGACGGCGGCGGTGGAAGCTGGAGTCGCGACAACGTGATCGTGTTCGGGACGATGCGTTCGGGTGTGTTTCGCGTACCAAGTGCCGGCGGCGTGCCGACAGTTGTCACGGCGCTCGCCGACGGAGAAACCGCTCACAGGTGGCCGCAC